>Ga0182741_1001285_pt1 | contig 33547 bp, 8 predicted proteins | sample eDN5th37CBELigOP_FD_128874 | JGI IMG/M metagenome (GOLD analysis project Ga0182741, IMG submission 128874) | Enriched Organic Plus compost microbial communities from Emeryville, California, USA - eDNA 5th pass 37_C BE-Lig OP (version 2) (version 2) ... | reverse complement strand
CTTTCAGCCCATTAAGGGTGGTTTCCACGCTACCACTCGTGGTGATCGTCGCAAGATCCAGAACTAAACCTGCAGTCCCCCCTATCTCGTATGGGATGTTGCGAAGGAATTTATGGCCACAGCACACATGATAGCATAGTAATGTGTGTGACACGAAGTACTCAGTAGCCACCAGTCGGTCAGTTACGAAATAGTCAACCACAGGTCATCTAGTGTACAGAAAAGTCCAATGACACGAGCAAACCTCAGCTTGCCCTGGTCGAGTGTGATGAATGAACGTTATGAACGGATCGACCTGACAAAGAAAACACAAGAAAAACGTGAAGACATGTCATATGTTGCACAATTACACATAATACATCCTGTTTTGTCAAGATCTCGGCCTAGTTTGATTCGCGTTTATCCTAAACTTGATTTTCGTCCAGGTCAAGAACATGGGAAATTCAAAAAAAATTCCGTCAGGCTGGACCAGGATTCTTGGGTTTCGGTGCACCCCTGGACGGTCAAAGAGCCAATGGCTTGCAACCGACCCAATCAAGACGTGAATAATGGACCATTGGCTTCGTAATATGCCTTGTCCTGATTGTCTTTCCTTGACCTGAAGAATGCGTTCCCAGTTCCCTCTGTAGCACACGAATTTCACTGCACACATGATCCTTCCAGGGGCTGCTCTGGTTTCGCAGTTGGTAGCACTCAGTGTTACAAGGGATCACTGTATTGATGGATTACGCAAGAGTCATGGGTCTATATGTACATCAGTACTAGATAAACGAGTAATATCATGTAAGACCTTATTGGTGGATCTGTAATCCTGCTCGGCGACCAGCTTTCGGAGCATCAATCGGTGGTAGTTGAGAGGGTACTAGCGGTGGCAATGATCCCGTTGAATCACGACGTCCACTTGACGCGGCGCCAGCCCCACTTAGTGCGGTAACTAGCGTACGACGGAGATCTGCTGCGAGCTCCGCTTGACGCAGGCTCTGAACAACTCCTTCCAAAAGTTCCTCAAGGATCGTATCAGTAATACCGTCCACAATCGATTGGTACTCAGCGCGCGTAGGATTGACAAGTCGGTGGAAGTTGTAGAGCGTGGACTGCAGGACATCCAAGGATGGATCAGTCAGCAGCGCATCCAGTGCTGCGACTTCGAAAGGATCAGGCAAAGTGTTATCCGGATCGGCCTCAATCGACTGACGGATTGCTTCGTTCAACAGCGTAAGCTCCGTTCCATGGGTCCGAATACGACGATCCATAATTCGTTGAGGTCGGCTATGCACATCCTCTGCACGACGTCTCAGTCGGTACAACACCTCGTCTGCAATGTCACCCGCAGTGCCACGCAGTGCCCGAAGCCGGAAGACCATTGAATCGTCAAGTGTGAGTTGCCTAGGTAGCACTCGGGGTTGGAATCCATTCAGTTGCTGCTGCGACTGAAGATACGATTGGTGATCCGCCATCGACTGTGAGTTGGCGTCTGGAGTTGATGCTGATGTGGAAGTCGGTGACTGGTCTGAGGGCTGCATAGCATTGTGAGGGGACTTCTTGGGGATGTGATCATCGTCGAGGTCATCTTGGTCGTCCAGAGAAGTGAACTCGCTCTTGGGTGAAACTTCCTCCAACCTAGGTTTGCAGGTCTCGATGTAGTCATCTACATTGCCATCCGGTTGATCGAGAGAAGCCTTCGCGATAGCGGCAGTGGCCGAGCTGGTCGTTGAGCCAATCTCTCTTGCTGAAGCCCGTGAGAAGAACTGCTCAGTAAGCTGAGCGATGGTTGGACTCGGCTCAGTGAAGAACGCGGAATGAGGTGTACGATCATTACGTTGCAGCTCAGACATTTGTTCTAGCGTATCCGTCAACACCTCGAACACCAAATGATCATTCGCGAGTGCAGCTTGCCGGAAATCTATTGGCTGAAGTAAGCGGGTGTTAAGCAAACGAAGCTTGGAAAGGATATCGTCCTCCTCCAATTCCGCTGGATGAGGTTTTGCAACTGGTGCTGATTTTTTCATCTGGCTCAGTGGACTAGTCAGAATGTTACCCAGTCTAATCTGACCTGGGCCTCCACTCTCATCATCGGAAATCTCCTCGAGCAAGCTTAGGGATGTTGATAAATCCATCGGCGCACGTGCGCTCCATTTCGAAGTAATTGCGTCCCAGAGGATCTTCCATTCGCAACTCACGCTGGCGGAGCCTCTGCAAATGCACTCATTACCTGAATACAACAATGAAGCATCCATCTCTGCCTTGAGACATGTGCCGTGTGCAGGCGTACGCCCGCTTGCGAAGGCGTCTGCTAGAGCCTTCAACCCTCGAAGTGTAGCATCAATCAGAGGCCGTAATGGTGAGCGATACAGCATTCGTTTCTGCGCTTTGATTTGCGCTTTGTGTCGCGCAGCACGCTCCTCCCGAAGGCTTTGCATGCGCTGCTTACGACGCTGTTCGCGCTCGGCTCTTTCAGCTGCCTGTTGCCGTGCTGCGGCTCGCGCTAAAACCACGGACTCATCCTCAAAAATCTCGTCAAACTCGTCATCTGTGCCATTCAAGATGTGAGATGGAGGGTCTTTCGACATTTGGAGCGTCTCAGTCGCAGCGTCACTGTCATTTGCGGCAATGGTAGTACCTTCTACCCCTTCGCTTTCCGAATCTGTGGTAAGGTCTTCTTTCGGCGGAGCTCTCTCTAACGGCAGGCCATGCTTCAATAGCGATGACAGCTTTGCGATCAATGGGTGTGCGTCGCACTTCGCCACTACAGGATCCTCCGGAATGTTGTCAAGAATCCCTTCCGGTGTTGTAGACGCTGCGTTGGCTTTTGATTCATCGTCACCCTCGTCAACATACTCCTCTAGTTCTCCAATCAGCTTATCGATTGCAACGCGGGTGGCTCGACGGGTCTTGGCCGCGGTTTCGAGTTTATCCAGAATCCTGGTCTGAACCTCTCGGAAGTCTGAGGCAGTCTTGTCAACGTATGCCGCGTGCTCTCGAAGCAACCCAACGAGTTCCTGCGATAGCGCTGGCGAGGCGAGCGCCGTGCGAGTCAACAGAGAGAGAGGCACCTTAGCCTTGGAGAAACGTTCGAGCTTCGATCGCTTAACCGCAAACGCCTCCTGATCAGCCTCCTCGAAGAAGACCTGGGGGTAGATAGCATTCGGATACACTGAAAAGAATGGCTCAGGCTGTTCGGCGTCGGCGTCGGCGTCGGCGTCCCTAGTATTATTCGCCGCCTTCAATAGGCGCTGGAGCACTTCTAGAATGAAGGGCTTAAGGAATTCGGGCGCCGTGAGTCCATGAACTGTCAGGTTGTCTGGCGCGACCTTGGCCAGAATCTCCGGTACTCTACCAAAACGGTCATCTTCTGGGAAGTATTCTTGAACACATCGTTGGATGATATCCTCGACGGATTCTACCACTTTCTGCGATTGCTGGGAAGCCTCGACCACCTCTGACACCGTATCCTCCTTGCGCACAAGTGCACTGAGTACGGGAGGCACACCTCGCACAAACGAGTCTGTTGGGCGCGACGGAATGGTCGGTTTTGGGACTGGCGCTGATGCTGAGTCTGTACTTGTGGATGCAGAACCCCAGGGTTGCTCTGTCGCCGACACTAAGCGGGTACCTTCTTGCTTCATCAACGGCGGAAGCTCTTCTTCTGTGGCAGCTATTGGGGGAGGAGTGACACCCAGAACCGACGCAGGATTAGGTGAAGTTGGGGAGGTGGCATCAGAGGAACGCTTAGGTTTGATGCGCAGACTTCCTCGAACCTCACCTCGCACATTCTGCGCAGCTTCTCGAAGGAGGTATAGTTTACGATTGTGTCGAATGATCTCGCTCACAAAGTCGTCCGGAGCGGTGAATTCATCCTCAATCAGTGAAAGATCGATCTCGGTCTCGATGTCCGTCACCTTATCATCCAAATCTGATTGTACCTTAGGCGAGCTCGAAGGCATATCTGTTAAGATGCCACCCGTGGTAATAGCGGGGATATTGTTGGATGGGGTAGTCTCAAGCTGGTCCAGTTCGTCGAATTCATCCTCATACGATGTACTATCACTCTCTTCGACTCCAGTCGCGATTACCGCGTCCGCAACAGGAATTTCAGTTGTGGCTTCTGACTTGAGCCGTTCGCGTTCCAGCTTTCGTTGTCGGACTTGGAGGCGAGACTGAACAGCGTCTGCAAGGAGGTGATTGAACAAGTGGTCACATACGTCTCCGGACGGTGTGGCCTTCGGTTCTGGCACTAGCCTCATGGTGGATTGTTCTTCAGGCTGATCCATATCCTCTGAGGATGAACCAGACTCTAGCATGGAGTGAGCAGGTTCTTCTGGGATGTCAACATCATGGATTGACGTGGACCTACCAGTCTTTGATTGGCGGACTGAAATGCTTGAGTCAATGGATTCAGAGATCAGATCCTGCATGAGCTGATTCTCAAGTGCAGAAACCTCAGTGGGAGGTGCTACCACGGCAGTATGGATGGGGGACATATCTGGAAGCCTGTCAAGTTCGACGGCAGCAGCAGGGTGGCGGAAAGCCTGTTGCTCCTGAATTACCACGCTTTCATCAATGGCATCATTGGTGAGATCACCTACCAAAGTACCTTCAAAAGTAGATCCATCTGGACGTTGGGCCTCCGCGGCTCTAAGATCCTTGGATTTCTCGATTGTAGCGGCAGTAGTAAGCGCTTCTTGAAGGAGATCTCCCATAATCATCTCTTTAATTATTGAGACATCTGCAGAAGTGACCAAAATTTCCTGTGGTTCAGATGCGAGCGGAACAACGGGCTGGGAGTGAGTTTGTTCACTGACAACGCCAGCTTTCCCGCGCTCGATTGCGAGACCTGCATCAATTGCCTCATCCACTAACTCATGCATGAGCATGCTCTCCACAAGCGAGATATCTAACTGTGCTGGAGTACCAGTTGCCGGCTGCTGTTGTGATTGCTCCAAGACTCCTGGAGGTTGATCAGTCTCTTGCTCGACTTCAGGGATGCGCAGCGCTTCGAAATCAGGCGAAGCGGGGCCCTCATGAGCGATTTCAACTCCGATGACTCGTTCTTGTTCAGTTGAGTGATCTCGAACTTGTTGGGGTGGAAATGCGTCGCCTACAAATTCCGGAATAATCACATTTGCCACTACCGAGGTATCACCATCTAAGTCCTTCGCAGGGGCAATCGCAGTTGCATCCAATTCGACCTCAGGAGCCATCACTACTTCTTTTTGAACTTCGTGTTGCACGCTTGAAGGGACCTCGATTTGAGTCTCATGCCGAGTCTCACGCTGGTTACACATCTCGCTCATAAGATCCTTCAGAATCATGTCGGTGATCAACTCAGCATTCGCAGAGGATACTAGTTCAGGCTCGACTGGTGCTGAGGCTGAAGGCTCCTCGTCCTCTTCTCGAGGAATTTCCCGCATACCAGCATCCGATTGATCCTTTTGATCGGAATCAAGGACAGGCTGCGAAAGCTCACTTGCCTTGACACTTAAAGTGCTTGGTGGAACCTCAGCAGCCAGTTCACCGATAAGGCCGACCAATATTGCCTCTGCAATATGTTCTGCATCTGCTACAGACGGCATATGTGAGACCCGCTCCGTGATGATATCCGTCTCCTGCGACGCTTGTGGCGGGACTAGAGAAGCTTCAAACTGAGCTTCTTCACCTTCCTCACCTTCCTCACCTTGTTGCTCTTGTCCTTGGTCTTGCGGTTCTGTCGGCGCTGCCGAAAGCTGCGACTCAGCTTCGAAGGAGGCCTCATACGAAAGATCGGTCGCAATGGATTCATTCTTCATTGCATCAGCGACTGGTTCCGACATGACATTGTTGAGCGTCGCACCGACGGCTGGTTCTTCCATACTGACGGTTAGTTCCTGCTTGACAGATTCGTTGGTCTCACTTGCTTGTCCAATGATACCAGGCTCCATCACACTGAAGTTAGCCGAATACTCACCTTCTTCTCCCTTGCTGAGGAGCTGCTGCTGTTGCAACGGGTGATGCAGAGGAGCTGGTGCTTCGACAATTCCATGCGATGCCTCCACACCAATCTCGTCATCCTCACCCATTGAATCGAACGTCTGCGTATAATCAACAGTCACTTCCACCGACTGCACGTTGTTAAGCTGGGCATCGTATTCTGTGGCCTGTGCATCAGTTTGCGACTCAGCCTCGACTTCGGACTCAACTTCGATTTCAATTTCAATCTCACTCTCAACCACTTCCGGCTCTGATTCCGCTGGAGGCATACACGAAGCTACAGGGGTCACCAGCGCAATGGGCTCCTTCCTGGAATCGCCAGCAAACGGCGTCATTTGTGACTCTGGAGACAAAAATTGCGCGCTGGTGTCCTCGAACGCAGTTTCGTATAGTTCCGTCTCAGTCGAGCGTTCGAGGTCGTGCTCCGCCGTGGATGATGAGACAACCTGCTGAATCGAAGCACCTGGGGCAGCATATAACTGCGCAGCCGCTTCATCTTGACCCTCCCCTTCAATTTCAACTTCGATTTCAGAATGGTCCTCATGGGTTACATTAGGGATCTTTTCACGTAGAACAGCACCAGCATCGGGTGGAGAAGAAAACGCTGAAGTTTCGAAAGATGCGTCTGAGTAACTTGTCTCATCGTAGTCATGCTCAGCGGGAAGCAGAGCACCAGAGGATGTTGGTGGTGCCTCTGGTACAGCTTGCTGAAGAGAAGGGTGTGCGCGAGTTTCTTTCAACAGTCGTTTGCGCATCTTGACCGCGGCAATCGACGCCCGCATAGCTTCAATTTCAGCCTGTTCAACTTCATATGTGAGTCGCAGCTTTTGCTCGGTCGCCTCGAGCGCCTTGGCTTCATCTTCAAGCCTTACCCATTCTTCTTGTGACACGCGCTGTGCGCGGGCTCGTGCCATACGGTCCTCAAGCTCACGACGCTGCTCTGCCAGAGAGATGAGCGATTCCCGCGTGCGTTGGAGGAGACGCTGCTCAAGGTCCTGAATCACTAAAGCATCACTATCCTCACCAGTACTTCCGGCTACTTCTGCATGTGACTTCATCGGAGCGGAGACGGGGTCATCCACATTTGGACTGACCGCTGAAACCTTCTGAGGCAAGGGTGAAGGGCGGCCTACACGAATTGGCGGGGTCAGTTTTCCGTGTTGTCCCGGGGTCTGGCTATCGGGCTGTTCTTCGATCGAGTCCTCAGGTAACTCTTCAAACGTGTCTCGATCGTATGTGCTTTCGATCGAATAGGTTGAACTCGTGGAGGCGCGACGGAACGAAGTCGTCTGCAGCATAGGGTGCGGTCGGCTACTATCAGCATACTCCTCTACAGTAGATTGTGTCATTGACATCTCGTCAGCCTTATCTGGAACCTCTTCTTCAATTTCGCTCACAGCAGCAGTGAAACGATGTTCAGGCTTAGGCTGTCCTAGAGGGCTAGGCTTTGCCATTGTTTGGTCAAAGTCCATAGAGTAGTCGATCGAGGCATCCGCTGGACCGCTTGGACGGGTCAATTCCTGAACATCTTCAACAATCTCCTGGGGGTGCTCTTCAAACTCGTAGTCAACCATCTCGTCAATTGTCTCATTTGGATGTTGGGTATCCTTCTCTTTAGCCCGGATTGGTGAAATAATCTGTGACGCTTCAAAGTCGGCAGAGTAGTCAGCAACGGAGGCATCGAGCGATGTCTTGTGCACAGTTGGCTGATGACGTAAGGTCGATCCCGGAGTGGCGTACGACGATTGTGATGGCACTTGCACAGGAGGATGACCCTTTCCTTCGCTGGACGCGATGGGCGACTGGGATACGGCCTGCAGCACCTTTACCAGCGCTTCGCTGATTTCGGTTTGTCTTTGCTGGAGTTGTTTCAACTGCTCAACGGCCTGGGCATGCTGCTCCAGGTATGCGGTTTGAGCAGCAATGGCCCGCGAGAGCGGTTCACTCACAGCAGCCGAGGTTGCGGTCGCAACCGTATTCGCTAGTCGTGCGACCGCATCTCCAGTGGATTCTTCTTGGCTGGGCGCCTCATGGTGCTCATAATAACCCGCATTCTCATCCTGTGGCACGGCTTCCTCGGCAATTTCCTCAATCGCAGAAGGTTCTCGAATAGTATCCGTTCCAGGAAGACGAGACATTTCGAAGTCAGGCTCGTACTCATCTTCGTAATCCTGCGTTGCTTCGTTCCCAACTAAACCTACTTGGTCTGCTTGGTACGGTTGTGGACGGTTCATTTCGACTGCGCTTACGGCAGCCTTTGCAGCTGCGATGGCGATTTGCGTCATTTGGTCTTGCATCGCCTTCCAAGCCTCTTCTCGTACTCTTTGGTTCTCCTCAATCGCCTTGAGTTGATTCATTTGCTCAACTTTCATTCGCTCCAACTCACTGCGCTCCCTTGCCAACATCTGTTCAGCTTCCAATCTTGCACGTTCACGTTCAGCCTCCAATCGAGAGGCACGCTCCGCAGAAAGTTGCTGTTCGAGCTGTTGTTGTTGCTGAATGTAAGCTTCTCTGTCTTTGCGTTGTTCTTCCACTGCACGATTGTGCAACTCGGCTACGTGCTCTGCATGGCGAGCCACGGCCTCCGCCAACTGTCGCTGGTGCTCTGCGAGCTCTTGCATACGCATGGCCTCAGAAGCCCCGGCTTGCACCCTAGCGAGGGCCTCAGCCTCCATCGCCCGGAGTTGCGCTTCGCGCGTGGTGGTTTGCGCGCTGCGAAGCTGCAAAGCGTGTTCAAGTTGCTGAACCTGGGTTGATACCGCTCCGAGGGCTGTGGCCATTCTAAGTTTCTCTAGTTCCCCTTCTGATGCTTGAAGTGCCTGAAGCGCTGACAATTCTCGCGTTAATCGCAATGCAAGCTGAGTAGCCACGTCACGACTCGGGTGTCGAGCGTGATTCTCTGCAACTGCTTGTGCGGCCCGCATGGCATTGCGTGCTTCACGTTCAAGCTTGACGGGGCTTTCCTCTTGCTTCGTCGCTGTGACCACCGCGTCTGTTTGAGACGAACTTCGGTGGTGGTCTTCAATCGCGTCGTGATTGGCTTCGCCGTCTGCAGAAGCATAATCGGCCGATCTCCTTGAGGAGATCACTTCATCGGGTATTGTGTGGATACTGCTGAAGTCCAGCTTGGGAACAATCGGTAGCTTCTGCACAGCCGTCTTCGCAGGTTGCTCCTTGTGAGAGTCTTCCAGAGAGGTCTCCACTGCGGCATAGGCTTCTGAGCGTGCTTCCCTGAGCGCGGGAGCTCGTGCGGCTTGATATTGTGCCTCTTCATCTCGACGGGAAATGGCCTCTTTAGCCTCCGCTGCCAATTTCTCGAGATCCTCTGAGCTGACATTATCGTAATCTGTTTCACGATAGCCCAAGGCATTCGATACATGTGTAAACTCAGGGTCGTGTGACAGTCTTAGCCGTGGCACGGAAGGTGTGGTTGCTGGTGGTTCGGAGTGTTGTGACTCAGAAGGCGTCGTACCCGACCTTCTGATGACAGCGTCGATCGCACCTCGAACAGCGTTCATGATCGGGTAGTTGACGACGATGTGTGTAGGCTCAATGCCGGCTTCATCGTCTGCCTCTTCTGTGCTGTCATCAGATGAATACTCGTCTGAAGTCTCAGGGTATGCTTGCTGTTCACCGTTCTGTCGAGACACCCTCTGTGCACGTTCTGCCTCAAACTCCTCATCATCAGTGTAGTTCGCGTCGTTGACGGTCTCGGCGACTCGCGTGTGATTCGTTTGGATGTCATCATCCGTGAGGGCATCTCCATTTTCGATATTGGTGTCCTCCGCGGTGTCCCTGGGGGCGTGGTCCAGATCTGGTATCACTTTCTCAGCCCATACTTGACCTGCAGGTTCGTCTTTGGCACTTCTGTCGACTTCGGATTCTGAGTCAGAGTCAAGGACAAATCGAGGAGCAGGCCGTGATAAACCAGAATCAAAGTCAGATTCGGTTTCACTCGACTCTGCCTGAATATGCGTAGTCGTCGGCTTGTCGACAGAAGGCGTGTGCTCACTCACCTCCGGTGCGGATATCGACAAACCCATCTCAGGCTCGACCGGTAATCCGCGAGCAACTCGATATGCGCGTTCTAGTGCCTTCAGCGCCTCATGCACAGTAGCATGCGGCGAGAGCGGTGACAGCAACAAAGAGGCTAGCTTTGGTGGAGGGGGAATAGCAGTTGTAGAGGCCGAAGATACCAAGCCTTGTGCGGAGTCAGCCTTTTTGGCCGGTGAATCATCACACGCTGATGACATCTTCTGAGGTGTTTCTGGTACATCGGGTTCATGGGTCTGAGATAAAATGTCGCGACGTGCAGCTTCTGCTTGAGAAGCTACTACGCCAAGAGTCCTCTTGGCTCGTTCAATAACACGATGGATAATTTTAGGTACCGGCGAGGCAGTCGTTCCTTCGGAAGAATCTGCTGTAGTCACACCGCTCCTACTCTTAGGTGGGCTCTTAGGGCGAAGATGGGCTGTTTGTAACGCAGCCGCAGCTGCAGTCATCGCATCAAGCTGACGGTAAAGTGAGTCCATCGGAGCATCAAGAGCCTTATCACGAGCCAGCATTGTCGGTGCGTCTCGCGTCTCCGCTGAACCACTTCCTCCTATCTTCTGTTCATCGTATCCTGATCTATTGTAGCTTGACGAAAGCGGCACCGGGCGAGACCTTGACTGCTCCTTCTGTGTGTTCAGCGCCTTGGAGGAGGCAACAGCAGCTGCAGCAGCAGCACGCGCTTCTAGATGAAGTTGGCGCAATTTCTCATGACGCCTTGTAAGACTTTCTTTGGCCTCCTGAGCGCGTCTCTTCTCAACTTCCTGGCGCTCACGCTCCTTCTGCAGCATGAACTCACGGACGGACATCTCTTCCATGGAGACATGCACTGGTTCAATTGCACCATGGCTTGTAACAATATGTTCTCGCCACGGCCTTGCAGCCATCTTTGACCTCCGTTGTTGTAATTCAGCCTCAGGATCATCATGATCACGCCTAGTTGACGGGTGCTGCGACGAAGTATCGTTGCCCCCTGCATTCGGTATGTCAGAGCTGCGGCTTATGCTTGACGGTTTAGGTACAGGGGGTTTCTTGGCCGATTTGATGGATTCGAGCAATTTGTCTTCTTCTCGCTTTCGTGCCTCCTCTAAGCGCTTCTGCTTCTCTAAATATTCACGTTTGATCTCTGCAATGGTCTTTCTTGGCCCAGGTGGAGAGGATGATTTCGCTACGGAGCTTATACGACTTTCGGCATGCTCGATCCGTGAAGTGTGAGGCCTGGCCTTGACTTTCTGATTCACTCTCCTATCCGAATCTGTACTACCTGCACGGGCTTGCGAAGGCTCTCGAGGTGTGTGGCCTGCCCTAATCAAGATATCGCGAGCCAGGTCGTTGGTTTCTGCCCATGGCCTTGACCTTGACCTTGATTTACTCCTCGCCCTACACGAGGCGGTATCGTCCACTTTATCCGAGTCTGGACGGCTTCGTCTAGTAAGGCTCATACCACCTTGGGACTTGCCAACTGAGGTTGTTATTGCGCTTGAGGGTCTTTCGCGATATCGTGTGGCAGTACTGCGTGTTGCAAGGGTGCGTGGATGCTGGACGTTCTGATTTAGATTTTCCTGTGCATCCTCTCGGACAATTGAGTTGGCTAGGTTCTGAGCTGCCCGACTTCGCTCGAGTAGCGCAGTTACATCAGCAGTTAGCGACGCCTGAGCAGCATCTGTTCGTGACAGGCTGCTCGATTGAGGTGCAGGAACGGGTCGAGAAGTAATCGGCACGCTTTGAGGAGGCGGTGGAGGGGGAGGCGGAGGTGGTGGAGGCGGAGCAGCGGCGGAAGACTGAGCTTGGCGAGCAGGATTCAGGGCCAGGCGCATTGATGTGGCTTGTTGTGCCAGGGCAATGAGTTCTTTTGTCGACATTGCTGCGAAATCTGTAGCCAATCGGTTCGACTTGCTGCCTGGGAGCGATGAGGTCGAGTTTGAGCTTGACACCTGAGTCAGATTGCGATTACTGTCGGAGGTTCGACTGTCAATACTTGTGGAGGGATTTACCGCCAGATGTGATGTGTTTGTTGGATGAGGCTGACGTGGTACGTGGGGATAAGGCGCAGATAGAGTCGCTGCAGCTGGTGTCTGCGCATTGGCAGTGTTAAGGTAACCTGCACTCGAATAGCCTATGCCCCCTGCAGAATTGCTATTGCTAGTCTCACTCAGTATCACCGGAGCGAATCCGCCACTTGAGGTATTTAAGTGCCAACCAGTAGCAGCTTGCGAAGCCATAGACGCACCAGCTATGTGTGCGGCTGGTGCGAGGTGGTAACGATTTAGTCGTGTCGTTCCGTAGGGTAATTCAAGCGTGGCCTCAGGAAGCAGATCGACCGTTGGCCGCGTACTGGATCGAACCTTTTGAACTAGCTCAGCAGACTTGGCTTGTGCGGCTTGCAACACGGCCCTCTCTAAATTCGCAGCCTCCGCAATCTGCGATATACGGCTCGGTGCGTGGAACGAGTTCCGCGTCGAGGTCGACACACTCCCACGCGACACTGGCGCTGCGGACCCTCCCGCTGTGACAGCGGGCTTGGTCTGCGTCCTGAGCATGACTCTGAGGCTCTGGACGCTAGTCGTCGGGGTTCCGCGGGGGGACGGGGGCGCTACAAGATGGGTTAAATAAAACGTGGTAATCGATTTAACTAGGGTCCAATTCGCGTACTTGACTCCACATACACTAAGCAGCGCATAATCATGACTCGTTCTGGTTCAAACGAGTGGGGTTTGGGAGTTGGCTCGATTTTCCGTGATATCCGAGAGACTTTCAGTGCCAGACCGTGGAGAACGAGACATCCTTACGAGATACATACTATACACCAGCGATTATCCGCACGACTCTCTCACACACCTCCATTTTCCTCGACGTATACCTTCACCCGAATTCAAAATTTTGACCAACGATTCAAATTTTTGAATTTCTCGCTCGCAGTCCTGATCCTTCGACCCTTTCCACGGTGCGCATGGCGCGAGTGATGCCACATGCGATCATTTGAGATGCATATTACTACAGCAGCTCGATGTTTGTCTTATGGCGAAGTCGCATCCTGAGAAGTCAAATGCCTCGTGTAAAAAGGCTGCCAAGACGCTGCGCTTGACTCTTCGGAAATGCGACCCAAAGGCTCTGTGTGGTCGATGGTGTAAGCTACGGGTATATATACCCACAGACAGCGGTGCAGTACAGGGCGGCAAGACCATGGCTGCTGTGTCTCTTTGCCATTCCCTCGGACAGGATCACATGTACTAGGGAAAAACGGGCCCCAGGGACGGGAAAACGGTCGTAACGACTACTTCTTCCAATGATGGATAACTCGGATGAGCAAGAGTGCACTTGAGAGTCAGCGATGTCATTGTATTTATTGTACTAGTTAAAGCCGGATGGACCTATTGCTACCTCATCTGGGTGTAAGCCATACCTTTACACACACTTCCGAGGTTTGTGTGCATGACCTGTCTCTCGATCTGAATGCATTTCGTTCGTTGTGCAGTCACCCTCAAGGAGAACCCCTATGATTACACGTCATTTCGTATCCTATCTAGACCCCATACCTACTGGACCTGCCCAATAGCGTCCCGCTAGTGTCCATATCACCAAATCCGTGCGGGCGCAGCGCTCGCAGTTCAAATTGCCAGCGAGCCACAGGTGCCCGATTCACTGGCTTTTGTGGCCAGGCTTAAAGGACCCGGCCGCCTTGACCGCCGCACGTTTGCACAGGAAGGTCCAATCTTTCTTGGCATTAAGCTCAGGTTTCGATGTCCGACGTTCTGGACCTGTTCAGTAAACAGCCCCTGACCACTGAGGAACTGGAAATACTCTGGAAACAGTACGATGCGGATGGCAATGGCGCAGTGGAAGGAGATGAGGCGAACAAACTCATTGACGAAACCTTCGGGCATGTCAAAAGCAAGTACTTAGAGCGTGCTCGTACTCGCATCACATCCATCCGAGGAATTGAAGAAGCTAAGAAACGAGCCGTTCTGGATGAGATCGTCAGCAATGTCAATGCGATCCCCAAGGAACGGATACGAAAGCAGTTTTTTGATATAATGGATCAGGATAAGAATGGCAACTTCTCAAAGGATGAGTTTATGCAGTGCTTTGGCCGCGTAATCAAGCAAATCTTGTTGAACGATGTTGGTATGCTTGATCTCGAGACAAAGTATGTAGGCCCACTCTTGAAGCAGGCCCGCACAGATTCAGAAGATGAGCTTGACTTGGATGACGACGATGATGATGACGGAGTGTTTCCCAGCAAGTCACAACCACCAAAGCTCACCCATACTTCAATACTAGCCAGCACCGCTTCAACTGGAGCTGTAGGAACAACAGCAAGTTCGATAGCAACTGGAACTGCGAGCACAGCACCAACAGCTACGACAGGTCTGACAACACCTCGACTTGGGTCGCTTGAGACGCAACCCCACAACCGTCCAGCGCCTCTAACTATTTCCCACTCAACGATGCCAGGTGGGATAGCACCACCAATGACTCCGATCCTTGGAAACCCAGCCTCGGCCTCGACGCCTGTGGCATTCCATTCTAGTCAGCCTCGACCGAGCCTGCATATGCACACCCCGTCGCTAAGCGGAATCTCAGAGTCTACGGGCGCAGCGAATGCCATTCATGCATCTTTGGGAGGCGCACTTGCGGCGAGATTGAATCCAGTCGGCACCTCACAAAACCAATCAAGTTCGCCACCAGCGTTATTTACTCCAACCCTGCCTCAAGCACCTCCTGGCTTGTCGATTAACTTGAACACACCTAGTGCTGGTAGTGGGCCGCTATTACAGACGAATGTTGAGCCTCCCACTCCAAATATCGGAGGTGGCTCCACTGGTCAAGAACCTCCCATGAGCACGACAGCAGGGGGAGGATTTTTGAGTGCACTCCTATCACAGAGACCCCCACCACCACCTCTAGTATCGACTACGCAGTCCGGTTCCAATCCCACGACTCGGCCGTCGCCTCCATCTAGTCTGGCCTCCACTCGTTTTATGGCACCTACTGCATCTCCTTTACCATATTATCCAGGATACCTGGGCACTTTCGGACCAAATATGGGGTCGGAATTACCTCCATCAACGCGAGCATCGGTCGCTGCGGCTCACGCAGCATCGGTTGCAGCCTCTTCAGTAGCTGCGGCTGGTACATTGGCAGCACACGCGAGTGCATCAGCAACAAGAGGTTCGTTGTCGGCAGGGCCGCAAAGGAGTATTTCGGGATCAAGTACCAGCGCTGGAATTCTGGGACCTGGCCAGCGCCCTCACCCATACGGAACTGGTGCTTCTATCTGTGTCCCGGCTCACCTCGAGCGGCTAGTGCCCCGAGGCTCAGCGTATCCTCCGATGGGTCTAGCTGATCCATATCAGCCAAGAATGCTCGCCCCAGTGAGTGCTCAACCGGACACACGAGCTGGACGCGGATCCTATGTTCTCCCTTCGTCAGTTTCTGCCGTTGCAAGCTCCTCATTCTCTGCTTTCGCTCCAGGTTCACCCATCGGTTTGCATGGGGCTTTATGGGGGAATGTCGCTGCAAGTGCAGCAGCTCTCGCAGCTGCAAGTGTGAATCTGGCTTCACGCACGAACGCTAATAGTGCAAATGACCAAAATGACAGCTCATTCGCAGTCACACTCGCTGGCCGAAATGATATGGAGAACCAAGCCGCTGCTGCAGTGGCTTTGCTGGATCGAGTCTATCGTGTCATGCGACCTGGATCGGGCATCATGGCCTCCAATGGAGACGTGGATGCCGCTCACACGCCGATCACAAGTTCGGCAGCGGCCGCATCTGCTCTTAATTCAGCTGAGAAATTGCCGCCAAATGCGGCGCCATCTGCCGTACTTTCTATCGCAGTGAATGCCAGTGGACTATCTTTGGGTGTTCCGGCAGAGGAGCTGTCAACAGATCCCTCGTATGTGACTCTGCGAGGAAAGTATCATCGCAGAATGAAGCGGCTCATAGCAGCGAGGGAGAGCGAGTACCGACAAGCACTGGAAGACGAACAGCTTCGGGCAGCTGGTGCAGCCGCTTTGGCGCGCGCGGCTGCGGTTCAAGCAGCAGAACTAGCCAGACCTCGACGTGGTGCCCCCAAGCCTACGGATGCTGCGAAGGAAGAAGCTAGACACGCGGCTGCTGCAAGTGCCGCAGCGGCGGCTAATGCCGCTGTAGTTGCTGCCGCAACAGCTGCAACAGCCAGTTCTGCCGTCGCGGCATGGGCACGTGCACTTTCAGATGCTCCTGAAAATCTAGGTATCAACGCGGCAGCTGCAGCAGCCCACGTCGTCAATGCTCTCAAGCAGGTGTGCGATGGTCCAGGGCGGCTCGCAGTACTTGATGCACAATCGTACCGTCAGCTTCGCCGAGCGGTGATTGAGAGCTATGAAGAGCTGATGGCTCAACAACAGAAAACTAAAGACCCTCTCTTTTCCGACAGACATCGCCTTAGCATCACAAATCCTGACCTGTCCAGGGAGCGACACGATGCTTTTGATGCATCTGAGGCTGCCTCTGAGACCCAACCTTCAGACGACCAAGGGGCAAGGGGAGTCCTGGGAAGCGTGGGAAGTCTTGGATTAGGCTCTAGCAATGCAACGTTACATCGGAGGCTTACCAGCAAGGCAGCAGCAGCGCGTCAGCACTATTTACGAGTTATTCGTGTGCGCTCACTTGTCGCACTCACATCGCTGGTTGCAAACAGCTTTGTCCTGGCTCTCTTCGTTGCGCTTCGACCTGCAATCGTGCACTCCATCTACGCTCGTATTTTGTCTGAGGCTACACGTAAGTACGTTGCGTTACGTGAAAAGGTGGAGAAGGATTCAGCGAATCAGCCAGAAAACAATGGTGTAAACAATGTGACGTTTGCATCAGACACTCTAGGTAGCAATGCTCGAGATGATGCAGGAAAGCTCGCCGCACTTCTCACTAAAGCATCTTCTAAAGCACAATCCTTGGCCTCAACAGCCGTGAGACAGTTACATACGGTGTGCCGAGGCTTACTGCAGGGCCTCAAGGGACTGGATCCAGATGCTATTGGAAATGCATTAGTCGCAGAGTACGGCCTGACTTTGCGGGCGCAACAGCAACGCGAAAAGGTACTGCTCTCTCCACGCTCTGACAATCAGCAAGGGCTATCATCCGCAAACCTAGCCACTAGCTCGAGCAATCAACTGTCGGCAGCTTCGACCAGCGCATCATCCGCTGCTCAAGCAGCACAAGCCTTTGGCATTGCCTTGACGCGTGTCCTTCAGAAGGTGTTCCTCGGCTCTGCTATCGATCCGATTGTCCCACCCGCTGAGGCTGAGCCGCATACTTCAGCGCGAAGCGACAGTTTGAGCAATATCTTTGGCACTGACACAAATTCGTCTGCAGGTCCTTTCGAAGGAGTACGGGAGCCAGGAGCCCTGGCGATGGATTATGTAAACTCTGTCATTGCGACAGGTGGGCTCGGCTCGATGGATGTTGTAACGAAGTGGCTAGGTTCATTATCGAATGTCGATGATGCCCAAGCACCCGTGCAGTATGCCCCTTCACCCTTCGAAGCGGTCCGTGTCGATCAAGCCCCACCACCACTTGGTGCGCTAATTGTAGGCTTCTTTTTGAACCCCACTCCAAGTGCGTTGCTGGCAGAGTCTAGAAGGAATCCACAGCAGGCACCATACATGGGAATACCACAGACGTTCCTGGAGGCGGCGATAGCTCCATTCCATCGTGTTGTCTCCATCGCATACTTGCACCAACTCTTGCAGCTTGCTCCACCGGTTTTTAAAAATATCAAGGTGCAAGAAACCGGCAGCGGCACTGTCCCGTACGGGGCCGGAACTTTGGGATTGGGGCCATTCCATACACCTGGCTCACTGGAGCAAGGCACAAAAGTTGGGGGAGGGCAAGAGGTTGCAGATGTTGCAGCAGCGGCGGCGGCTGCTGCTGCTGCCGCTGCAGCCAGAATCGCTGCAGAGAACGACGATGTTAGATTGCGTACTGCTGCAGCTACAACGGCTTCAGAACTCTCTGCAGAGGCTCTCGCAGCTGAGCGCGCAAGGCTACGTGAGGCAGAGCGTCGCGCTCGTAAGAAGTCACGATCTAAGAGTAAATCCCGAGTGGAAGAAGAAGACGACCTCGATCCCACTTGGAGAGTTGGTCTTGGCCCCCAGCCCACATTTGCTGAGGCTGACAAGGGTTATCGCTCAAAGAACCGCATCAAGAAGCGCGATAACGATGATGACTTGCTCAGTGATCCATTCGCACAACCATGGACGGAAACAGTTGGTGGCCAATCGTTGCAGACCCGTCAAATGGATCCATTTGACAAATCCTTGGCAACAACGATTCCGGCCCCAACTAATGAAGAGGTAGCTGACGCTAGCCTCGGCCAAAGGCTCGAAAAAGTTGCGCAGAAGCTTGAAGAACCGCTTCGTGCGGGTGCGACTCCACGAGATCCCGAGCCAATGGAGGAGCAAAGACGTATCGTTGCCCGAATTGCGAAGCAGTTCCCGGTTCCGCTGCGTGGACCTCGTATTATTGAGGCTCTGGGCTTCCGTCGGCTGCTAAAGGAGCCGCTAGAGTTGATTACGTGCCAGCTCATCATTGCTTCGTACACGACAGCATATCCTCTACAGTCGAACGGCACTGCAAGCGATTCTGGCATTCCCGGAACCAACACACTGCCTCCTTATGTGTCATCCGCAGCGATCAAGGCCCTTTCCAGTGAACTTGCAAAGGCAGCATACGTCCATTTAGAGCGGGCGTTAGATGAGACAGCACCAGGCTGGGATCTTGTAAAGCCTACTGCACCAGCGGCCCTCGCCGACTCGATCTTCTCGACTGCTTCCCTCAATGCAATTCAATCCATATTCTATCAACGGGATATCTCCTCTCCCCCAGCTGCTGAGAGTACGGCAAGATCGCGTATCCCACTCACTGCCAGAGTTCGTCGACAGGGCAGCGAGACTCATATTAAGGGAACACAGGACCGTAACTCCACTTCTGCATCAAACACGGCTCCGGCTACCCAACCTGTACTTGAGCCACTCTCAACTAATCAGGTTTTGATGCTGCTCCAAGATCGCCTGGCCCTCAAGGTCTTGCAGGCGATTCGCAATGCTGGTAACGGTGGTGATGCTCTAATTCGCGCTGTTTCGCCAGATGTGGTGGATCCGAAGAGTTTAATCCCACCTCACGTGTCACCAACGCAGCTCATAGGGAATATTCCTATTTCACTGCGCAGGTCCTATCGTGCTGCCCGCGTGCTGAAAGCAGCATTAGAGGGATTCGATTACAATCCTCTAATGGATTCACTGGCTGACGCACATGAGGGATCAAGCGGTTCTGATGCAACTTCTTCGATGCCAGAGGGACAACGATATAATCCACTATTCTATGATTATGATGAGTCCTCCAGTGGCGAGCGAGACGATTTCGACGGTTACGATGATGAAGACGCTGACGAAGATAGCTCAGAAGGCAACGGCTCTGGCAGTGACGAGTACAGTGACTACGATTCTAACGAGGAGACGATGGATGGCAACCATGTGCGCGGTGAGCTTCAGCGTCGTGAGGAAATGATGGCAGCGCTTCGGAATAGTCCCGAAGCCATGTGGACTGCAGCAGCCGCTGAAGCTTCGGGTTGCGTCTGGTGCCCAGGGCTTCCTCAACAGCCATCGATACCGCCACCGTTACCGACAATGCATGCGATGGAAGTAGCAGTGCCTCCCCAAGCCCCCGATGAGAACGCATCAATTGATGAGATTCGTCAACATCAGCTCTTGTTACAGCAGTATCAGCTTCATCTTCAGCAGTACCACAACGCGCAAAGTGCACCTGCAAATGCTCAAGAAGCCAAGGATCAACAACTGGCCGCGGAGGTGTGGGCTAAGTATCAACAGCATGCTCAACAACACGCACTGCTGCAGAGACTGTGTCCACATGTTTGCACACTTGGGCCGCACCCACTTCCACTCCCTCTTCCAGATCATCTTGCTCTGGATGGTAATCAATTTACCACAGACGCATTGAATCAGCAAGATAAGAAATCGCCCGAACCGGAAGAACAGCCAAAGAACCACGATGAGTTGACTACTTCGTCCGAAGATGGAGGCGTGGATCAACACTCCGCGGAGTCTGTCAATGCTCCCACTGAAGCTGATATTCGTGCAGACGCAATGGCCAAGGCAGCTCTTGCTGCTGAGGCTGCGCTAGCCGCCCTCACCCCTCAGGAGCGTGCTCGTCTCGAGGCCCGCCAAAGACTACGCAAAGCCAAGCTCCGACCACGACGGGCAGATTCACCGAACCAGCATCAGAAGACGTGGTGGCGAGCGGTCAATGGACGCGTGAAATTGGAAACAATTCCACCACTTGCGGCCTCCTACTTTCACCCGCCATTCACAACTGCCCCCGAGCTTCCACAGTACTACAAGCGGATGTTTGAGTCTCAGCGATTACCAACTTCGAGCAATCTAGCCACACAGGAAGGTACCGACCCTAGAGGGGCATCGAATGGAAGGGCCATCCCAATGAAACCGCTTGCCTTGCACTCACGAAGCGAGGATCCAGCAGGATTAACTACAGCGACAGCCCGCATCATGCGCGCTGAGGCTGCATTGGCGCGGGCAAAGGAAGCCCAACGTGCGTATGTGGAAGCCAAGCTGGCTGAACAGAGGCAAACGCCGGAAAATTCCATGACAGCCAACGTAACAGACGAGAACTATGGCATGTCCGCGGAAATCACTGGTGAGATCCATTCGATTCCAAGCGCCACTTCTACTCCAAGATCGAACACTGGGGTGGATGGGACGAGCAAATCAGGCACATGGTTGGGTAAAGATACAGCAACAGGGGGTGGATTTCCAAGGCCGGATGAACAAGAATCGAACCGTGTTGTCCGTGTCGGAACGCAAAGGCACCAGTCAGGTGAACGTGTTCATACCATGCGCACTGCTGGAACAGTACGCCCCTCGACGGCGAGACCAGCGAAGCTGAGTGGAATTATTTCAGGCCCATTCCTGCCGCTAGATGCGGCTCATAATGACGACTAACCTTGTGACCGATAGGATATCTTGTCTTTTGAAGGCAGAATATAGTAGGCAATTGTACCTCCTTACAAGTTGACTGCTGTATGACTCAGGTTTATTGCACTTTGCTAATGTTCAGCGCGGCTACAAGCTTAATTTCGGTACAAGATACTTGTTTCCGAGTTGGGGAGCTCTATCTGAACCGTTTTGGCAGCATATTCCAAGCCATTCTTCACGATCGGTGTTGGCTGCATGAGCTCTGAGAAGGAAGGGAGCAAACCGAGAGATTGGGCCTTCCACATTGCCATAGCAAGAAGCACACCATTGCATGCGATCCAGACGAGGTATGGCGTGAGTAAGCTAAAGCTGTTGCCCTCAAAGCGGGCAAAGACGGACTTGGTGTCGAAGATCGCCTTCAGTGGCTGCCACAGGGCCATTCCCAACATGAACAATGTGAAGATCGAGAGCGAGCCGCCGGCCATATACAACATAAAAGCTGTCATGAGGACCTTTCCTAGAGGTGACTTTGCAAGAGACATCGCCGAGTTGTACATCAGGGCCTCACGGTCTACTTGGGTTGACGCACTGCTGCTACCGCTGGTACTGCTTCCACCTGCACCACCCGAGGGTGAGGCAGGGGTCCTGGACTGAATTGAAATGCCGAAGGGGGTTGCGATCGGTCCTGATGCGTGCGTAACTGATGGTTTGCTGACCTTACTGGTGTTGCGCGCACTACTGTTTGAATTAGGGCTGCTTGGTTCCACTGCTCGGGGCGATTCAGCTGCTTCAGACTCGGATTCCCTCTCAAGCGATGCGTGAGGACGGTTCCGGACAGGTTTCGACATGTTTCAGGGCGTCAGCTGGGGCAATATTGAGAAATATGTGGTTATATAGAACTCTTCTAGTAATATATGCGACAGAAATTCGATCGAACTTCCGAGATCTCCTCGTTTCGAACGCCTGGCAGTTTAGATACGGACCTGAAAAATTGTCCTAGCATTCTTGGTCGCGAAAAATTCTCGCTAACACAGAGCTGGATGCGGACGAGTGGATGTTGGTGTTATTGATTGTAGCTGTTGTTTTGACGAGCAGCTCTTGGAGCGCAGCCGATCCTGTTCTCAATAATCACGTTATAAAACAGGTGGGTCTAATTTATCCTCATTTATGAAGTTGATTTGCAATTCGTCGCGCAACAAGATAAACACAATGCCACTAGAGCTCACACTTGTGCATGATGATGAATCATTAAAATGTATACACACGTAGAGAGATGCCCGCGCAGTTCGCTTCTGTTCAAAGACTAGAGCTTTCGATCGCTCCTTCCGCTACCAGCGTCAAACGCATGGGCAGGCTAACTAGAGTAACCAAAGAATCCTTATCAATCCACTCCAAGTCTCGGAGTGGCACCCGTAATCGAAGCCGAGACACGCGCTGGAAGAGGCGACGCATCGTAGCAGTTACTTCAGCGAACGCGAGGGCCTTGCCGGGACATGCATGAGCTCCTACACCAAATGTTATTGAGGGACCCAGATATCGCGACGGCGACAAGACACGGTCTCTCGAGCTCGTAGTCGTTGTGTACGCCGAGCCACCTGGCGTTGTAAAGGAATCCAGTGGGTAGTGGATAAATGCAGGCGATGTGGCAGGTGCAAACGGCGGCTCCGGGCCTAAACCACTGATTAAGCTAGTCGTGCTGGTGACCGGCCATGCGCCAAATCGAACGCCATTCGACGAAGCAACTTCAGCCGTGATGAAGTCGCCCTCGTTAATATAGGCCCACACTGCCAAGTGATCGCTACTTCCACCACCGCTAGCGTGAGGCAGCGGTGATGCTCGCGGAGTCAACACACTGTCGATAAATCTGGAGGATACGCATTTAAGAGAGTATTGGGCTGCGACGGTCTCAAGTGCTGACCAAAGTTCTCCATCGACAGGACCTGTGATGCATCCTTCGAATGTCTGAGGGGATATTGAGCTCGAGTTTGAGCTTGAATTTGCGGACGAATTCCACGTGCCAGTCTGGGGGAACTCGATGACCCAAAACCCATATTCAAGGCGTTTCCCACGGCGGAGGGATTGCTGTTGCAGAGCAGTAAGAGCAACTCCAACTGCAAGCGCAGGTTGGCCGTGGCGCCGTAAACAATCTAGGATGACGTAAACTTCACGGCCTGGGATCTGCAGTTGCATTGGCGCAGTTTCGTACACCTTAGGAGCAAGATCGGATGCGGTTGCGTCACCAATGGGCGCAATGGCTTGAGCTTTGATCCAAGTGATGCGTGCACTTTGATGCACTTGCCTGAAAATTCGACGCACGGGTGGATTTACTCGTGAAATTTCCTCCACAGTGGTCTGTCGGCCAAAGACATCAGATAACGATGACTGTGATGTTAATGGGCCCTTTGCGTCGTCATCGCCCGCGCTGCTAACACATGTCTCATCTTCATCAATCAGCCTCACTTCTTCTACCTCCTCATGGATTGCACGGCAAATCAGGGCGGATGTGATCAACGACGATGTTGTTTCGTACCCCGCAGTTACGAGGAACAACAAGTTGGCAGACATTTCAATCGGACCCATTCTGTTGTCCAAGACCTCCTGCCAGAACGACTCTATCATTGAGTGAGAAGCGAGTGTGGTGCCACCTTGATCTTCACTGTCTCGATTCTTCCTCATGCAAAGATCCTTTGTGGATTCTGGCCACGGGATCTCTCCAAGGCGCCTGCGAAGGGCGACAAACACAGAACACCTCTGGCATCGAGGAGGAGGTACCTGTACTTCTGCGGGATTCGCATGCCCGGATTGGTCTCCATTCAGAAGTCCCGTAATTGGGGTGCTGACATACCCAGAAATAGCATCCAACACAGGGCAAGCGCAAATGTCATACATGTCGTATAGTGCAGCTGCGACGAGCTCAGAGAAAGTTAGTGCTGCTCGTTGAGCGCGATACACGCGAGCAAGCAAAGGATCCTTCTGGGAAAAAACTTGCTCGACCGCATCTGCCAGTTCTCGGAGCTTGACTGTGATCGTGTCGATATAAACTGCATACTCCTCTGCCCTTTCGAGCAGTTCATTCGGAATGAATCCAAGCATCTTGGCCGTGATCAAGAGCGGAAGCTGTGAAGCGAACTGTGCCATGTCGACATCAAGTTCAAGTTGGTCAAGATTAGCATGTTGACTAGGGAACTCTTTGCTATTGTCTTCAAGGTCTGCCGATGACGAGCCGAGCTCCTCGGCTTGGCTCTTTTTGATAAGCGTGGCCAATGCCATATCGACAAAGGGTTGGAGCAACAAGCTCTTCCCTTCATCGCTAGCATCTTGGACGCCCGAGTGCGTTGTCTTTGGACTTGCTTCCGTGAACGTTCTCAGCCCTCTCAGAATCAGAGACTTGAGAGAGCTATGCCGAGTTCCATCTCTTGAGAGGATTTGGGCCTGCAGGAAGTGCAGAATAAATTGACAATTATGGAGATGGTCGACTGCCGCTGTTCTTGCCTCGGCAAGCTGCCGTTCTAGGAGTGGGATAATGTTTGATGTTGCCTTCAGCGGAATGGAGTTACAAATGATGGCTGAACTCAATCTTTGTGAGTGAATCCGCCAAACTCCGGCTTCTCCATCATATATTAATGCGGGTAGCGTCACAAAGCTGGAATCAGCTGAAGTGCGCATAGGTAATCCACTACCATCAGCCTCAACATCACTCGCAGGAGAGCGAATAGCATCTGGGGACTTGTTCGGCTGGGCAAGGGACGTGTCCAACATAAGTCTCATGCCACTCGAGCGTCGCACTGATGAAGGTCGATCAGTTTTGGCTATAGAATGATGCGAAGAAGGACTAGGCGGTTGGGATAGCGATGGAGATGATAGCAACGACGAAATGGGAGTCCTGTCAGGCTTGTCTTGTGTGGGAGAATGCGAGGACTCAACCTTCATACCTTGTTGCCCTTGTGGAGTTTGATGAGGAAGAGTGCACTGCCCATGTGTGCGGGCACGAAGATGCGGTGATCTTGGCACCATGATTCTTCCAGTGCTAGTACTGCCATGAATCCCAGATCCAGCCGATCCTCCCAGAGCGGATGTACTTGTTGCACTTGCTCGATCTAGTCCTAGTGACAGACGCTGTTCAGCTGCACTCGTCAATCTGCTGTTGCTTTTGGTAACTTTGATCTGGTCTTGGGCCTTGATTCGACGAATGATCATCACTGCGCTCCACGTCCACACCACAAGCGAAGGTATGACGATGAAGGCATACAGGATGTATGCTAGGATCCGGACTGCGTCCATCTCGAGGTTCAAACGGACTGAATCTGCAATAGATGGACCAAGGAAGTAGTCTGAACACCTTCAGTTAACCCACGCTGCCCTTAGTGTGATCAGTTGTTACGAGATCCTCTCCTGAATCTGTCGAAAGACTGTGAGCCTAGCTCGGCACGAGTCGCATAGATTTCGTTGGGTTCTGTAAGATCCACTGGGATAGCGGAAAGCTGAGTATGCAAAGTAGCGCTGCACCGCTGGGCTTCACTTGAAGGCGACGTTTGTCTGTGCCCTCTCTGACGTGTGTGTCAAGTTACACGACCCGGAGTAGTGTGTCTGAATTCGTTTTCAGGAACTCCTCAGCAGGGTGGATGAAGTCTCGTCTGGGCGGCTCAAAGCCTCTCTGCTCGGCGATCGGATTAGCTTGGGTGACGCATTGCCAGAGGCAACACAGTGTCTGGAGCGCAGTAGCCTGGTGTTCGTAGCCTTGTTAATAGCTAATATTTCAAAGAATGAGCTCCACTCGAGAGTTTGAGGCTCCTGCAGAATCAGACCGAGAACGTCAAAGGAATGGCGAAGCGGACAACACACGAAGAAGTGGCACGGAGGACGGGGTTAGCGGACTAAATGCAGGTGGTGATCATGAGCGAAGGCCTTCTGCCTCAGGACTTGACGCACTCCTTCCTTACCAAAGCGCAGCAGTGAACAGTCCGTCGCCCACCTCGAGTTCGACACCTGCAACCTTGGGAGCGTACACAGGGCCTGACTTAGCACGCACCCTTGCAGACTTGGAGCGCTCGGCAAAACACCTGGCACGCAGCTTAGAAGCGAGCGTTCAGGCATCGGCCGCAGCGATAGAGGAGATTTCGAAGTACGCTGTGGAGAACTTTGAGCAGCTTGCGGATGCCTCTGTAAAGTATGCTTCAGATGTCGAAGAAGCAACCTCATTTGCGCATTCATATGTCTTGAAGTGTGCTCAGCTTGACAGCGAGCTAGGGCGCATTACCCGATTTGAAGAACAGCTTGCACATGTACAATCTTTGCTACCCACGCTCACTAGCCTTGTGAACAGGAAGATACAGCAGCATCGGATGCAGCAACACATGCAGCCGCGACCGCAACCGCAACAGCAGCCGCAACCGCAACCGCAACAGCAGCCGCAACCGCAGCCACAGCAGCAGCCACAGCAGCAGCAAAGCCAACGTCAGCGGTCTCTGAACAGTCCCCAGGCTCCGCCCGCTGGTCCGAGCGCCCTAGGTTTCGAAGGAACAAATGCAGGAGGAGCTTACCTTCCATAGTGGAGTGTAGTGAGTGAGGAACTTTCCATCGTCGCGCTACATTCGCTGGCATACGATATGTTGCATTAATGGTTCTTCACGAACAGAGTGCATAGAGAGCGGACTGAAGATGGGGGGCGTGACCAGACAAGTCCTACCCAATCGCACCCACAGATGATGACGAGATCAAGCACAGTTATATTAACACCACACATGTGGCTGCACCCACACATGTTCCTCTAGCTGGAGCAGGTGGTTGTGATGAATCGCAGCAAGTGCCGTGCGTGGTCGGTCGCAACATTTATTCCGAACGCGGAACGCGAGAGACAATTTTTTTTTTCTTGATCCCCGCCATTCTTCTGAGAAGGCATTCTTTCAACTTCCGCTGCGGATCCTTGAGAGGATCTAACAGATTTTGCATTAAAGCACCTTGCTATTGCTGCTTTTCATTGAATTCCACTTGAAGAACTCCACGGGTATGGACAAATACCCGAGTCTAACTGTGAGCATCCTCTGTCTGCCCTGATTCGGATCTTTATCAGCATTTGGTCTAATCGTCACCGCCAAGCGGCAGCGAGCATCTTTGTATTCGTACATCACCTAACGGTGTACGAGCCTATACAGGCGAATTTATGCCACGTGTCTATCAAGCCGCGAAAGGAGCGGCACTGCCTGAGAATCGAAGGGAGAGGCTGAGGCGTCCAGACAGTATTAGTCGATCCACTCAGGGTAACTACCATGACGACGAGCATTGTACAGACGAAGAAAATGAACCTCCACACACCAATCTACAGACAACGAATCAGCTCCCGAAATCACGTGGGCTGTGTACATCGCAAGATAAATCACTGAGCTCTGCGATTTCGTTCAGCGGACGAGACCAGCCCGCAACCGAACCTCGGTATCCTGATGAAGATGAGGACGGAGCGGATGTTTATACTTTTCGTTTCGATCCCTTCAAGTCATCTGCTCAACGCCATCACAGCCTGCAAGGTGCGCAGTCTCAGATTGCTCAACCGAGTACTAGCTACGCTCCGCATTCTGCAGTAGGGGCTTCCACCACTTCAACCGAGATCACTGTCCGAAAAGATGCAGAACCTGCGCTTCCACACGCCCCGGTGCAGCCTTGCTCGTCTAAAACCTTGAAGAGAGGGCGGAAACCTAGAAAGCGGGGATCACAGGTCATAACAGAGGATGCGGAGATGAGTGAGGGAAGTGTCTTGGACAAACGTGGCGAATTAGCAATTCCAGCTCCAAACCAACAAACGGTTGATCTCGACCATGAAGTCCAACCTCAGGTCGTAATCCGTCAATTGCACGATCGAGAGCGAGTCCGAACATGGCTCATGACTCAATCCATCCGAAGTTTTATGGATGCCGCCCGCTTCCCTTCTCCTTATTTAATCAAGCCTCAGCGACCAGCGGATGTCGTTGATATTTTCGGCACGTTTGAAACAGCTGCTGAGTGGGGTCCTACGCGGCTTTTCCAAAAAGCCATGGATGCTGAGGGAAGTGTTCTGGCAAGCAAGGAGGATTCACAAATGCTGACTGGTAACCCTCCAGCATTTCCGACGAGTCCCGCTGAGTGCCGTGGTTGTGCAATGAGACGTAAGCGAGTTTTATCGCAGATGCCTGGATCAGGCGTGCGATCCACACCAGTCACTTCCGCCACCGAATTATCGAGCGGAGCTGGGTCATCCCCGAGTTTAAGCCAAATTCAGCAGAACTCGCAGGCTGACTCTATTGAATCTGCTCAGCAGGAAATGAGCATGCTGTTTGCTGCTAAATCACAAAACCAGTTTGTTACATCAGGGGTAGACCCATCAGCCTTATTGAGTGCGTTAAATGAAGAGCACCTGCTCCGCATCCAGCATCTAAACTTGGACACGCTTTCCTTAACTCAGTCATCTGCAGACTCGGGAAGCTTCAGTCAGAGGTCTCAAGCCCACAGTGCGATGTTGCAAGGAATGCTATCCAACGGAGTGATGCATAGACGACCCCATTCCACCGAGAGGGTCAATGCAATGGATGAAGTGGATAATGCAATAGACATTCATCCCTCGCGATCGCGACCTACATCCCAACAAACCTTCTCCGGGGTTGTACCAGATGAAACTAACCACGAGGTTCCCGTGACAGAAGTGTCGGAGTTGAAGGATTCCAGTTCAGGTGATCAACCTGACGTAAGTGCACTCGGACTAAGTAACGGCTATTTGGCGGGCCTAGCTGATGACATAATTCGCAAGTTGGACTTCGATATGTCAGAGCCCACAGAATCCAATGATACTAGGGGAGCTGAAGTAACAGTCAGCCATTCCCTCGAAAGAGTCGAGACGGAGGACCATATAATAGCTGCAGCACATTCCACACAAGAGAGCTCCGCCGAAGAGGCCCTCCAGCACCATTCTCTCGATGCTAAAACCACTATAACGGATGGTGTGCAAGATGCCGAGCAAATGATTGCATTGCGATCTCCGCCCAAAACACCAGGACCGATTACTGATGATTCGTACAAGGTTTCCAATTCCACATCTATCCCACAGTCAACTACATCGACTAGGATTCTCGAAACTGATATAACTATAGCAACAGCTCCTGACTACACAACCGAGGATTTCAGCTCTCCTGTGCGTCAGCCTGTAGCGTCACAAGAAGTAGTCCCAGTCGGGTCGAAGTCTGATGTACAGCTACAACAGGAAGCGTTTGACATCAGCACGATCGAAGCAGACCTTGTGTCCATTATGCCCAAAGTGTGTCCACATGGTTCTAGTCTTGATCCATTCGCGAATCTGAGGGTTCAGAGTGAGAAATCGAAGGCCGCTACAAATCAGACTGAAGTGAGGGCTACCACCGTGTCCTCCCAGGTAGAAAGCGTTCATCCCGAGACACAGTTGCAACTCCCGGAGGAAACCTCTGATCTAGTCAATGCTATTGATAGGATAGCTGCTCCTTTCCTTGAAAGTCTTGGTAGAATCGGGTTCTTAAATAGGATATTCTCAGAATCAGATACGGAGGCCTCGAAACGACATGCTCTCACCAGTCTTCGTCGAAGACACCTCACCAGACTGACCCCAACGGCCGCAGAGGTGGAGTTTATTCTCCGGGGCTATGAGCGTGTGATTGAGGCGTCGGATCTCAATCATGCCCAATCACCGTTTCGTTCTCTTCCGAGGAGTTCTATTGGCCTCCTATCAGACTTCTCTCCCCGAGTATGGCTGTTTCTTATTGTTGCCATTCGACATGAAGCAGCAATTAAGAGCTTGCAGTCAGCCCCAATGGAAACTAGGGAACATGCTGCTTCTGCTGTAGCTACCAGCGCAGTTAACTACGGATCAGTCTGTTTGTCTAGTTCTGAGTGTTATGTATTGTCTCGCCTGGCGGCACTCTTTGCATTTGCCAGCGCTCAAGCTGGACTTATGGCCATCAACGCGGACGCCGCGAACAAGTTGCTTATTACCGTCCAGGGCACCGAGGAGTTCCAGTTTGCACTTCATGCTGAGACCAAGCTCGCCGCAGCCAATCAAGGAACTTCCGATTCATCATCAGTGGTCGCTGCTGAGATGACAAGGTGTCGTGCGTACCTAAATATGCTATTTACCGAGCGTAATCCTTTGATGCGGCTTGTAACACCACAGGAGATCTCGCGGCTTCGAACAACGCTACTCAGTTCCCGAGTCCTCGACCCGTTCTCATGGGTACTCGCTCAGTTACTCAGAGCATCCGGTAGCCTCGACGCTACACGCCGAGAGGCACAGATTCTTATTATTGCTCCCGACCGATTTACAGCAAATGCGCTTCAGTTTGCTCTGACGAAGTACGATACACAAGCGCAGTTCTGGAATGTGGACGAAGCGGCATCGACGAATTATGTTAACGAAGTAAAACGGCGCCAGATCCGCGATTCAAAATGGATTCTTGCAACACACTATTCGATCGCTCAACTCATCCGAAGCGGGGCCATCCACGCATCAACCGATCACGCCCCTGAAGTCCAGTCGAGCACAGATCCCACCATCCTTGGCGTGATTATCAATTTCAAACACACCGATGACACCGATCCAATGTGGGCCATGACATTAACCAAATATGTATGTGTCCTCGCTGAGACGAAGCTAGGTCGTCGAGTCTCACGCTTTCTTGACATTTGCCCAGTCACGCCAACGCACCCAACCAACCCCGCAGCAGCGCAAACGCGACATAATCATTCACTGAAATCGCCCCAAGATAACCACCAGATGCCTCTAGCTACATGCGCTGGCCTTGCACTTCGGGAAGGTCTCGTCTCCTCAGTACTACAAAATGTGCAACTTGATGCATTTGAGAGCGGATCGGATGTTTGGAGCTCGCTACTGGCTCGAGCGAAACAAGACTGGCGATCATACTTTGAGATGCATGACCAACTGCGTGTACCTTGCTCATTGCGGTTATATACTGCGGTATCCAATATTTACGAAATTGCCGAATATCCTTTTCATCTGATTTTGAGAGATTCAAATGTTCTACTTGACGTTGAGGATGCGATTCTCAGTCTAGAGACTGTTGTCACATTGAAGAAGCTAAGCGAGCTAAACGAGACGACAGTTGTGAAACTTCTCAATGACCTGCGGTTAGCATCTCTACGTTATCAACGCTGCTGCTTAATAATCCTCTCCAACCCGAGTCATGCTGCTGCAGTACGAAGTCGAGAGCAGGCCCTTCTGTCATACTTGAGTTCGCAATTTGCGGAAGGCTTTGGAATGGAAGTACAGGTGTGTTTGGCGTATGCAGCTCAAGACATCTTAGGATATATGGTCCATGAAGCGGAGATGGGCTTGGCAGTCGCATTCGCCAAAGCGCTTGTGGAATGCCAACAACTGCCTACAACACAAGTTCCACTCCCACTTCCGCCGTGCCTCGAACAATGGTGCAATCGGTCATGGATGAACGAGGGGCCCGTTGGCGAGCAAGAAGAGTTTTTGTCCCATTTCCCTAGTCTTTCCGTCTTTGCCGCTGAGCTAATCCTCTCAGGCGCGAACTTAACATTGGCACAACTCTTTGCTATCCCAGAGAAGGATCTAGCGTCCGAGCTACCTTGGATTTCCCCATCCGTCCTGGAGTGTTTCAGTTTTGTGGCCAATGCCGCACATAATGACGAGCCGGAACAGGCATCAAGTTCTCCGCAACAATGATAACACATAGAATCAAATAAAGGCTTACATTAGTCTAAACGTTAAGACGTCGTTTAAAATGTTTGTTCCTTTATTGCGTTTGCGTCATTTGAGTGTTGGTCCTATTTGTTTTGTTTCGGCTTTTTTGGGTTCTTTTGTCTTGGGGGACAGATTTAGTTATGAACGACGACCCTGGGGTGGACCCTTGGGAACATATGGCTGACGGTTAACCGAGAGACCTGAACCTGAACCAGATTGGCTTTGAGGATTTCGATAGCCACTACCATAATAAGGGCCTTGATGCGATGTAGGGTACAGTCCGTGCTGCCCGTGCTGCCCATGAGGTGCACTGTAGCCGTGATGTCCAGAGTGACCATAGTTGTAATACACTTGTGCACCCTGATGAGCGGCCGCAGCGGCTGAGGCCACCTTAGCAGCAACCCCAGAGGCTCCAGCAAGACTTGCCAGGAACTTCACACTAGATGCAGTAAGCGCGATGGGAGGTGGTTCGGTCCGCCCACTACCTGGTGGCGGCAAACGGTTAGCACCGGGGACAAGACCATGGGCTGGACCACTCGGTCCCGAAGGCGGAGCGTGGCCAAGCGCAAGTGCGGATGCTACAACAATCTGTGCGTTGTTAGTATTTGCCGCATCAATCTTGGTCGGCGCAGCAGTAAACAATTCATGGAACGCGGCATGCAAGCACCGGTTGAGATCGCGATAAGATACCACAAGGAGAGAGTCCTCTTGTCGGCTTGAGAGGAGAACATTCTCGTTTGTACCTGCATCGAGCTTATTCAAGCAGTCTATCGTGAAGCCGATATCAACAGCAGGTGTACCATCTGCGTTGACTTGGTGGAAGATATAATCGCGGAAGAGCTTCAGTGGGTAGCGGTCGCCAGTGTCTGCCCAATGAGGACTTTGCTGGAACTCTGGGCGCTCATTAATATAGCCCAGTTTCAAGAGTAATCGCAGTAAACGACCATTGTGGAATTCACGCGCAAGGTGCTCCTCTAACATATCAGAGGTCGATTGAATCGATTCCATCACCGGGACAATCTTGTGTGCGATCGAAGACAGTACACGGTTGGCAGTTAGGAAACCAGGCGGTGGGCCTTGTTCTTCCAGCGCTTGAGTATCAGCGCCTAAAGCCTCGGGGTCTCCAGAGTTGATGGCTGCGGCGGCAGCAGTCACCGCGGGATCTACAACCAGAAGTGAGGTCAAGAAGCGAGCACACTCGGGCGAGAGCGTGGTACTTACAGTCTGAAGAGCTCGGGCAACCGTATGAGCGGATTGCAAGACAGTCAACGATTGACACGAGAGAGCGAGTAGAAGCTTGCCGAAGTTCACAAGATCCTGGTGCTGCATCAAGTAGCGCTGAAGAGGATGCGCAATGATTTGAGTTGGAACCTCCATAACGGTTGCGAGGTATCCAGCGCCTGCGAGCTTAATTCGTCCTGAAGGTAGCCATAGCACACGTGATCCAGTTGGATCCAGCATTCCGTTAGCTGTTAGCTTCGCCGCGTGAATCGCACTAAGGGCAACCAACAGCTGGACGGCCGTCTGCCAGAATAAGGACTCCGTGAACGGAACACCGGATGTGACGTTAGGGATAGTGTTCGCGCCGCAGAGGTGGCGCTGGAAAAGTGTTTGGGCGCCAGGATGGAAGTCATAAGCAAAGCACAGAGAACGCTTATCGCTAAAGTCAGCAGTCATGAAGATGTTGCGTAGGGCCACAATGTTCGGATGGTTTGCGAGATTACATTGGTAGGGATCCTTGGTGTTCAGATTGCGTGCACCATAGTCGCGATGAAGCTGCATCCAAGGCTCCACAGCCGCTTTGGCTTGAGCAATATTGACTTTG
>Ga0182741_1001283_pt1 | contig 33605 bp, 33 predicted proteins | sample eDN5th37CBELigOP_FD_128874 | JGI IMG/M metagenome (GOLD analysis project Ga0182741, IMG submission 128874) | Enriched Organic Plus compost microbial communities from Emeryville, California, USA - eDNA 5th pass 37_C BE-Lig OP (version 2) (version 2) ... | reverse complement strand
GTTGGCCTGGGCGAGCATGGCCGTGCCGGCCTGCTGCAGGATCTGGGTGCGGGTCAGTTCGGCGGTTTCCTTGGCGAAGTCGGTGTCGCGGATGCGGCTGCGCGAGGCGGCCAGGTTTTCCGAGCTGGTCTGCAGGTTGGCGACCACCGAGGTGAAGCGGTTCTGGATGGCGCCCAGGTCGGCGCGCGCGCTGTTCACCGCGGTCAGTGCCTTGTCCACGATCTCCAGTGCCTGCTGGGCGCCGGCGAACGACGTGATGTCCAGATCCTGGACGAAGCTGCCGGCGACGCCGGTCAGGGTGCCGCCGTTGGTGCTGGTCTCGGTCAGGCCCAGGTTGGCCGCGGTCGCCACCGTGGCGCCGGTCACCGCCGGGCCGGCGAAAGCCAGGGCGAAGGTCTGGCCGGCTTCGACCGAGGTCAGGTTCAGCACGCCGGACTTCACTTCGGCGTAGACGCCGGTTTCGCCCAGCTTGGCGTTGATCGCCGCGGCGGTGGCCTGCGAAATCGACTGCCCGGCCTTCACTTCGATCGCGCCGATGTTGACCGTGCTGGCCGCGCCGCCGCCCGGCGGCGTCACCTCGAGCTGCAACTGCGAGAAGACGGTGTCGACGGTGGCCAGGTCCTCGTTCACGCCCGCGGTGCCGGCATCGTCCAGCGCGGTGCCGACGTAGACGTTGGCGAACTGCACGCCGCCCAGCGTCTGCGAGCGGGCGTCGACCACCTTGTCGATGGCGATGGCCTGGCCGGCGTTGGCGCCGACCTGGAACAACTGGCTGGTGAACGAGCCGTCCAGCAGCTTGGTGCCGTTGAAGTCGGCCTGCTTGGCGACGCGGTCGATTTCCGCGGCCAGCTGCTTGACTTCGGCGTTCAGCGCGGCGCGGTCGGAACCGGAATTGGAGGCGTTGGCCGACTGCACGGCCAGTTCGCGGATGCGCTGAAGGTTGTTGCCGATTTCGCTCAGCGAACCTTCGGCGACCTGGGCCAGCGAGATGCCGTCGTTGGCGTTGCGCACGGCCACATCCAGGCCGCGGATCTGGGTGCTGAAGCGCTCGGAGATGGCCAGGCCGGCGGCGTCGTCACGGGCGCTGTTGATGCGCAGGCCGGAGGACAGGCGCTGGATGGTGGTGGCCAGTGAAGTGCCGCTGGTGCTCAGGTTGCGCTGAGCGTTCAACGACATCGTATTGGTGTTGATTACCTGTGCCATGGGTCGTCTCCTCTTATTTGGGTCCCGGCGTTGATGGAAAGAGGGTGCTGCCGGTTTGTTGGTTTGTGGCTAGTCGCCCTCTGCTTGCGAAAGGAATAACGGCGCTGCCCTGGAAACCTTTAGCGCCGGGATGGAAATTTCCTGCGGGGAATGCGAACGCCATCAAGCGGCGGCGCGCCTTATTCGGCCGGCATCGGCGGAACTTTAGGTCCCGGAAACACGGCATTCCGCCGTAGAGCGGCGCTTGCTCCGCTGCCGGAGCGTCTCGGGCGTTGAGGCTTCAAAAAGCAGCCGGGCAAGCCGGGCGCTACGGAGCTGGCGGCTTGCGCCAGGCGTCTTCGGGGTCGTCGAGCAGCGACAGGCCCGGCATTCGGTATTCGCAGCCAATCAGCACGCGTTGCTGCAGGCCGGGACGTTCTTCGGTGTACAGCACCAGCGCATGCTGATCATCGAGCGGTCCGGACAACGGCGCCGCCTCGCTGGCGGACAGGCTGGCTTCCAGTGTGCGGGCCACCTCGTCGGCACTGCCGTCCACCACCATCAGCACGCGATTGGCGGTGATGACGATCGCGTCGCTTTGCTGGCCCCAGGCCTGTACCGGGATTTCCAGCCGATACAGGTCCATCGGCGGATCGGAGTACTGCCGTTCGGTCTGGATGAAGTCGTTCGGGTAATCGCGGCGCAGGCGCGGCAACAATCGCGCGACCTCCGGACCGCTGCGGCAGGTGAGTGCATCGAACAGGGGATCGGCGCCGTCCGTCGCGTTGTCCCGGCCGGCACCCGGGTCCGTCGTGGTGACCTGCGCAGGTGCCGCCGCGGACGAACCGGCCACGGGCGCGATCGGGCGCTGTTGCGCCTGCGCCCATCCTCCCGTGCACGCCAGCAGGATCGCCAACGCCGCGAACTTACTCGAGCTGCTCGTTCGCATACCGGGCATCGAGGGCCTCCATGGCATCGCGCGGTTTCAGCTTGCCGGCTTTCTCGAACGCCGCCGCCGCCGCGTCTTCCTTCTTGTCGCCGTACAGCAGCAACAGCACGTTGGCGTGCTCGACGTGGGCGATTGGCGAATCGGGGGTGAGCTTCAACGCGGTCCTGATGTGCGATTCGGCCTCGGCGGCCTTGGCGCCGTAGGTCAGGCCACCGATCATCGCGCCGATCTTGTCGATGATCTCGGCGTGGTAGAGCGCCAGCGCGGTGTGCGCTTCCGCATGCCTGGGCGCCAGTTCCAGGGTCGCGTCCAGTGCTTCGCGCACCTTGCCGGCGATGCCCTGCTTGAGCGCCTTGACGATGCTCAGGCCCTGGCTGTAGCGGCCCAGCGCGAACGCGTGGCGGTAGTGGCTGTTGGCTTCGTCGGGCAACGCCTTGACCGCGGCTTCGGCCAGCTTGGCGGCCTGCTCGAAACGCTTGAGTTTCTCGCCCTCGTCGTCGACCAGATAGGTGGCGTGGATGCCCAGCGCCTTGACCGCGACCGAAGCGCCCAGCGGCCCGAGCGCCTGGCCGGCGTCGAACGCGGCCTGGAAATCGCCTCGGTGGAACGCCCGCCACGCGTCCTGCAATGCGGTGGCCAGGCCGGCGGCGTCCTGGCCCTTGGCGGCCTTGCCGGCAGCATCGATCAGGGCCTGTGCGCGCCTGGCGTCGGGGTAGGGCTCGGCATCGCCGGCATGCAGCGCCGGCCAGGCCTTCTTCAGGGCATCGCCGGTGTAAGCGAACGCCTTGGCGTCCAACGGAAACGGCGCCCACTTCGCCTGTTTGCCTGCCATGCCGACTGCCTCCCTGGTTGGTCCGGACGAGGATGGCCGCAGCCCCGGCCGCTGGCAAGCCCCGCTTCGCTAGTGTGTTTGCTCGATGCCAGGGCTCCAGCATCCCGCCGGAAGCCGGCCGTCGTGGCAGGCGTCGAGGAGTCTCCCCCATGAACGCGAGAAAGAAGACCACCCCGCGGGCCAAGGCCCCGCAACCGAATCTCCGCCACGTGTGGCTCGCCGGCCTGGGCGCGGTCTCCCTGGCACGCCGCCACGGCGCTGCGCGCCTGGCGACGGCGAAGCAGGACATTGAACGCATCGCGCGGCGCGCACAGGCCACGTTGCGGGACGTGCGCACGCAGGGCGGGGCGGGCGTGGAACGCTTCGGTGCCGATGTCGAGGCGCGGTTGGCGCCGGTGCTGGAGAAGCTGGGCCTGGGGGCGGGGCGGTCGGTGCCGAAGGGGCGCCGCAAGCCGGCGGCGGCGAAGCAGGCTCGGCCGGAGGGGCGCAAGCGGGCGGGTGCAGCGCACAAGGCGACGGCCCGCAAGCGCGCCTGATTCGTAGAGCGGAGCTTGTTGCTCTGCTGTTTTCTTGAAACTCCGCGGCAGCACCTGTGATGGGTTCTTGGGGCGCTGGCGGGCATGACTGCTATCGGTGAGTACCGATGGCAGCGCCACGCGCCAGCGTCCGAAAACCTGTCAAACGTCCATCGGGCAGAAGCTCAAAAAGAACGAGCAACCGAAGCAGCAACGGAGCAAGTTCCGCTCTACGCTCAATCGACGTAGGCGGACGTCAACGTATTCAGATGCACCCGCTCCGCATCCCGAAGGAACGGCGCCACCAGCATCATCACCTGCACGATCCCGTGGCGGATCGCGATCTGTTCGTCGCGATCGCCGCGCGCCGCCGCGTAATTCAGCCAGAACGTCGCCACGACCAGGATGTTGGTGGCGGTGGCCGCCAGTTCCGCCGCCGAAGCGCGCATCACCCCCGCCTGGCCCAGTCCCCGCATCACCGCGTGCGCGCTGTCGTCGGCGCGCTTGAGCAGGCGCGCGAAGCGGATCCGCAGGCGGCGGTTGCGGCTGAGGATTTCCACCAGATCCCGGTACAGGAAGCGATAGTCCCAGATGCACTCGAACACCAGGTGCAGTTGCAGCCAGATGTCCTCCAGTCCGGGCAGGCGGTCCACCGGCGCGGTGAGGGCGACATCCATCCGCTCCTCGTAGCGGGCGAACAACTGCTCGATGATGTCGTCCTTGTTGCGGAAGTGGTAGTACAGGTTGCCCGGACTGATCTCCAGTTCGTCGGCGATATGGTTGGTGGTGACGTGCGGCTCGCCCTGCGCGTTGAACATCGCGAGCGACGCATCCAGGATGCGCTGGCGGGTGTCGCGCGCCACGGCCTCAGCCGATCAGCTTCTTCACCAGATCCACGTATTTCTTCTGCGCGTCCGCGGGGGCGGTGCCCTTGAGCTTGGCCCAGGCCTCGTACTTGGCGGTGCCGACGAAATCGAAGAAACCGGGCTTGTCGCCCTTCACGTCACCCTCCGAGCCTTGTTTGTACAGCGCGTACAGGCGCAGCAGGGTCTCGTTGTCGGGGCGTTCGGCCAGGCCCTGGATGTCGCGGGAAGCCTGTTCGAAAGCGGAATTCAGATCGGACATGAGGACTACCTCCCAATAGTGGCCGCATCTCAACACGCGGGGCATGACCGGTCAATCGGGCGCGGGATTGTGGAAGCCAAACGGCTCTGGCAAGTTAGCGCGCAGGGCAGGCGGAGGGCCTGCCCGCCTACACGGGACGGTATCCATGAGCTACTTCGTCACCGGCGCCACCGGATTCATCGGCCGCTATCTGGTCTCCAACCTGCTCAAGCGAAGCGGCACGATCCACGTGCTGGTGCGCAAGGATTCGCAGAAGAAATTCGACGCCATCGCCCGGCAATCCGGCTGGGATCCGAAGCGGGTGGTCGCGGTGCCCGGCGACATGACCAAGCCGCGCTGCGGGCTGACTCCCGCCCAGCTGCGCAACCTGACCGGCAAGGTCAGGCATTTCTTCCACCTGGCCGCGATCTACGACCTGACCGCCAGCGTGGAGGCGCAGCAGGCCGCGAACATCGACGGCACCCGCCATGCCCTGGACCTGGCGGCGGCGCTGAAGGCGCCGTTGTTCCACCACACCAGTTCGATCGCCGCCGCCGGCCTGTATCCGGGCATCTTCCGCGAGGACATGTTCGAGGAAGCCGAGGGCCTGGACGATCCCTACCTGCGCACCAAGCACGAGTCCGAAGCGCTGGTGCGCCGGGAGACGCGCTTCAAGTGGCGGATCTACCGGCCGGGCATGGTGGTGGGCCATTCGAAGACCGGCGAAATCGACAAGATCGACGGGCCGTACTACTTCTTCACCCTGATCAAGAAACTGCGCGAGCTGCTGCCGCAATGGGTGCCGGTGCTGGGCATCGAGGGCGGCCGCATCAACATCGTGCCGGTGGATTTCGTCGCCGACGCGATGGACCACATCGCGCACAAGCCCAAGCTGGATGGCCATACCTTCCACCTGACCGATCCGGAACCGATGCGGGTGGGCGAGGTGCTCAACACCTTCTGCCGCGCCGGCCACGCCCCGGAAATGACCATGCGCCTGGATGCGCGCATGTTCGCCTTCGTGCCCGGCGGCATCCGCGCGGCGGTCGGCAACCTGCCGCCGGTGCGCCGCTTCATCGGCATGCTGCTGCGCGACTTCAAGATTCCGAAGGAAGTGCTCAAGTTCATCACCTACCCGACCCGTTTCGACAGCCGCGAGACCGAGCGCGCGCTCAAGGGCACGAACATCGCCGTGCCGCGGCTGGACGACTACGCCTGGCGGCTGTGGGACTACTGGGAGCGGCACCTGGATCCGGATCTGTTCGTGGATCGTTCGCTCAAGGGCAAGGTGCGCAACAAGGTGGTGGTGATCACCGGCGGCTCCTCGGGCATCGGCCTGTCCACCGCCAAGCGCGTGGCCGAGGCCGGCGCAGTGACGGTGATCGTGGCGCGCGGCGAGGAGGAACTGTTCCGCGCCCGCGACGAGATGAAGGCCAAGGGCGGCAAGGTGTTCGCCTACACGGCCGACCTGGCGGACATGGCCGACTGCGACCGGCTGATCCGGCAGGTGCTGGACGAACACGGCCACGTCGACGTGCTGATCAACAATGCCGGCCGCTCGATCCGCCGTTCCATCGAACTCAGCTACGACCGCTTCCATGATTTCGAGCGGACCATGCAACTGAACTATTTCGGCAGCCTGCGCCTGATCATGGGGTTCCTGCCTGGCATGACACATCGTCGCAAGGGCCACATCATCAACATCAGTTCGATCGGCGTGCTGGCCAACTCGCCGCGGTTCTCGGCCTACGTTGCCTCGAAGGCGGCGCTGGACGCGTTCAGCCGCTGCGCGCAGGGCGAACTGTCGGGCAAGGGCATCAGCTTCACCACCATCAACATGCCGCTGGTGAAGACGCCGATGATCGCGCCGACCAAGATGTACGACAGCGTACCGACGCTCACGCCGGAGGAGGCGGCCGACCTGGTGGTGAAGGGGATCATCGAGAAACCCAGCCGCATCGCCACGCGCCTGGGCATCTTCGCCGCGCTGGTGAACGCGGTGGCGCCGAAAGCCTACGAGGTGATCATGAGCACGGCGTTCGAACTGTTCCCGGATTCGGCGGCGGCCAAGGGAGACCGCCAGGCACTGAAGGAAGCGGCGCCGAGCCAGGAGCAGATTGCGTTTGCGGCGTTGATGCGAGGGGTGCACTGGTAGGGCGGAGCTTTGCCGCGCTTGCTTTTGCTTGAGGGTTTTTGAGCGCTGACGTGCGGGTTTTTATCGGTTTTCGCCGATGGCGCGCACGACGCGCGTCGTGCGCGGCGCCCCCGTATCACGTAGGTGGCAGGCCCTGCGGGCTTGCCCATCGTCGTCACCGCCGGGGGTGGGGCCCTCGGGAGTGACAACAAAGGCCATGGTCTTGGCCTTGTCTTTGTCGGGCCCCGCGGCGAGCGCGCCATCGGTGATAGCCGATAGCAATTCCGGGCGTCAGCGCCAGATAACCTCCGGCTCCCCGGCAAACAGGTCCAAAGGGACGAAGCAAACTCAAAACCGTAAACGGGGAAGTGGCTTTGAGAAGGAGACGCTCAAGTCCCCGTCCACCCCATCGGCAACACCTGCCGATTCCGCATATGCAACGCCAACGGTTCAATCCGGCTCCACAGAAATTCCCGCAGTTCCGCATCCGCCACGGTTTCCTCCATCGCCTGGTGGAAACACGCCAGCCAGCCGCTGGCTTCCTCCATTCCGATCGCGAAGGGCAGGTGGCGGGCACGCAGCATCGGTGCGCCGCGGCGCTCGGTGAACAGCGGCGGGCCGCCGAGCCAGCCGCTCAGGAACTCGAACAGCTTCTGTTCGCTGTCCGCCAGTGCCGGCGGATGGATCGCGCGCGCGGCCGCGGCTTCCGGGAGCGTATCCATCAACTGGTACATCCGCCGGGTCAGCTGGCGGACGCCCGCCTCGCCGCCGATGCGCTGGTAAGGCGTCAGATCGTCTTGCATTGGCGCCAGCGTACCAGAGCCTTGCTGCCGGCCGGAGGATTGAGCTGCACGCGCACGGTGCGCAGGGCCGGATAGAGTTCGACCTGCTGGCAGATCCGCGGCCAGATCTCGGTTTCGTCGCCCCGGTAATCCACTACCAGGGTCAGCCGGGTCTGCCAGACGCCGCGCACCACGCCGGGCGTGCTCGAAAGCGCGCGCGATACCGCCAGGCGCTGTTCCTGCATTTCGGCTTCGGTGGGTTCGCGGTACGTGGTCACGGCCGGCGTGCCGGGCGCGACGGCCGCGGCAGGCGTCGGCGGCGTGCCGGCGGGCGTGTCGGCGTTCTCCAGTCCGGCATTGGCCAGCGCGGTCGCCACCAGCGCACCCAGGGTGATGCTGCCCAGCCAGCTGATCGCGATATGACGCTTGGCGCGGGCGGCCGCCTGGCCGACGATCTGCTCGCGCAGATCGGTTTCGACCAGCGGGGCGAGTTCGTCCCACAGGCGCGGGCCGTCCAGCACCTCGATGTTGTGGCCCTGCGCGGCGATGCGGCCTTCCTGTTCCAGTTGCCCCTCGGTGGCGAGTATGCCGCCGGCGGCGCTGCCCAGGCGGACGCTGGCGGCCAGTTCCTCCACCGGCGCGGCGCCGATGCGGTAGGCCGAGCCGTGTTTGCACGACAGCAGCCACGATTGGCCGTTGCGGGTGAGCGGGAAGATGCCGCGCGGGTCGCGGGTCTCGTCCGGCGCGGCGGCGACCACGGTCATGCCGCGGCGTTCGAGCGCGCTCAGCACCAATCGGGAGAACTCCCGCCAGCGCAGTCCGGACAGGGCATGCAGGCCCGCCGCGATTTCGTCCTTGCGGCGGCGTATCCACCACAGGTAGGCGCTGACGGCCACGCCGGTCAGCAGGGCAACGGCGAGTCCAGACAGCCAGAAGAGCATCGAGTACCGCGTGGGGGTTCTGAAGAGTCCGCGGATTCTAACCAAGCGATAGGCAAATCGCTGTCAGGAAAACCTGTACAACGTCGCCCGGGCGTGGTCGCGGAAGGGCGCGGTTCATGCCCCCCGCGCGGCGGACGGCGGACACGAGAAGGCCCGCCAGTCCGAAGCCGTAAGGGGAGGGGAGCATACGTACTTGGGGACTGGCGGGCCCGGCACCGATTGTTGCGCGATCCATGTTGCCTTGCAACAAGAAATTCGCTCGAATTTCCGTTGCACCGGCGGAGTGCGCTCAGCGGCTGGTTTTTCCTGGCGCGCGCTTCGTCGTGGTGCGTCCGGTGGCCTTGGCCGCGCGCTTGGCGGGCGCCTTCCTGACCGTCGTCTTCCTGGCGGCGGGCGCGGCCTGGCTGCGCGCCGGCTTGCGGGCCGCTGCGGGCGATCCGCCCAGACGGCGCAGTTCGGCATTGAGCGCGTCGACGCGATCGAGCAGCGCGCCCAGATCCTCGCGGCTGGGAACTTCCAGGCGACGCAGGGCGCGCTGCACGCGATCCTCGAACACCTTTTCCAGCCGGTCCCAGGTATCCGACGCGCGTTCGCGGGCCTGGCCGACGGTGCTTTCGACCGCGTCGCGCACGGCATCCACGCGGCCACCGGCGAGCTTGCGGGTGGTCTGCTCCAGCGACAGGCCTTCCTTGACCAGCGTTTCGAACAGCTTGCCGCCTTCGGCCTGGGCGCGGCCGAACGCGCCGACGCCCGCCAGCCAGACCTGCTGCGCGGATTCGCCGAGGCTCTTCGAAAGGCGTTGCGCCTGTGCCTGCAGACTGTCCTGCTGGGCGGAGGAAGTGGACTTCTTGCGGGCGGACTTCTTCAGGGTGGCCATGGGATTCCGTCGAAGGAGGAAGGGACGCGGGCCAGAATCGGCCGCCGGTCTAGAGTTTTCACACCAGCGCGCGACGTCATGCGCGCGCCGCGCGCTGCGCCGCGATCCATTGATCCACATCGTCCAGCGCGCGCCGCAGCCGCGCGGTGGCGTCGGTCATGCGCGGCACGATGTCCAGGCCATCGAGGATGGAGCGCTGCGCATCGTCGATGATGTCGCGGCGCAGGCGGATGCCATGCGCGGCCAGCATCGGCTCCAGCGTTGGCGCGCGCCGACGCAGGTCCGCCAGCGTGTTGCGGTAGGCCAGTTGGCAGACCCGGTGGCGCGAGGAGAAGCTGAACAGATTGGTGAAGAACAGCTCGCTGTCGCTGGCGTTGGGTTCGAACACCAATTGATCGATGTCGGGATAGCGCAGCGGATATTTTTCCAGTCCGATCTGCATGCGCGACTGCAACAGGGTGCGGAGGGTCTGCGAGAGCACCGCGGGCAATCCTCCGCTGGCCAGCCCGACCTGTTCGGCCTCGTCCGCCTGCGGTGCCGCGCGGGTGGCGTCGAACGGCACCAGCGGGTTGATGCCGATCATCAGATCGATGTCGCGATCCAGCACGGTCGACGCGTGCATGGTCCGGCGCAACGCGCCGTCGAGGAAATGGCGGCCGCGGATTTCGACCGGCGGATACAGGCCGGGCAGCGCCGCGCTGGCCTGCACGGCCCGCGAAATCGGCACATCGTCCCAGCCGCGCTCGCCGAAGCGGACCGCTTCGCCGGTGTCCAGATCCACCGCCACCACGAACAGATCCGCGCCCAGCGTGCGGAAATCGTTGCTGCGCCCGCGCCGGCTGAAGACGTCGCGCAGGAAGTCCTCGACCCCGGCGTTGTCGAACAGGCCGGTGGGCACCAGTCCGCCGAAGCGCAGGATCAGATCCGACCAGCGCACCGCCTTGCCGGGATTGCGCAGCAGCCGCTGCGCCCATTGCGCATACAGGCCCGGCAGGCTGGCGAGCCGGCGCAGGTACTCGTTGACGTTGGGACGCAGGAAGGTCTCGGGCCGGAACTCGGCATCGTCGCTGGTGCCGGTGATGAAGATCCGGCAGATCTCCGCGGTGCTCATGCGGTTGGCGAGTCCGGCGGCGAGGAAGGCGCCGGAGCTGACGCCCACGTAGCAATCCAGCCGGTTCAGGTCCAGCCCGTCCAGGGCCTCGTCCAGCGCGCGCAGGGCGCCCAGTTCGTACATGCCGCCGATGGGACCGCCGCCGGCGATGGCCAGGCCGATCCGGCCGCCTTCGCCGCGCTTCCGGGCACTGTGGATGGAGAGCATGCGATTCCCGCGCAGGACGATGCGGCGAGTGTAGCCGACCGGCTTCCCGCTTGCGGCTGGCGCGGGAGGCCGGGATCATCCGCGCATGGCCCGTCCTTCCTCCGTCGCCGAGCGCCTCGGCCGCCGCCTGGCCTGCCACCAGGCCCTGCACGATCCGCGTCGCGAGCCGCGCAACGGCCTGGCCTGGCTGGCCGAACTGCGGCGCTGGCAGGCGGCGCGGCTGGAGCGCAGCTTCGGCCACTTCCTCGCCGATCCGCGGCGGCGGGGCGCGGCGATGTTCTTCCTCACCGATGTCTACGGCGACCGGGACTTCAGCCGTCGCGACGCCAACATCGCCAAGGTCATCCCGATGATGCAGCGGTTGCTGCCCGCCGCGGTGCTGGACACCGTCGCCGACGCCATCGAGCTGGGCGCGCTGACCCACGCGCTGGATCTACGCATGGCCGAAGCGCTGGCGGCGCTCGCGCCACGCCGCAAGCGGCTGGATGAAGCGCTCTACGGGCAGGCCTACCGGCAGGTCGGGCATCCACGCCTGCGCGCCCGCCAGATCGATCTGATCGCGCAGCTCGGCGTGGGCCTGGCGCGGGCCGTGAAGATGCCCGGCGTGCTCACCCTGCTCAAGCTCTCGCGGGGTCCGGCCAAGGCGACCGGGCTGGGCGAATTGCAGGGATTCCTGGAACGCGGTTTCGCCGCGTTCTCGGCCTTGGGGGACGGCAAGGCGTTCGTGCGCGACATCGAGCGTGCCGAACGCGAAGTCTCAAGGCGCCTGTTCGCGACGCATCCCGCGCCGTTCGAAGACTGAACGCGCCGGCGCGCGGTTCAGGCGAACTTTTCGCCCAGGACCCGGCGGATCTCCGATTCGATCGGCCCCTTCATCGCCGACAGCAGGAAACCCAGATCCGCGGTGACCCGCAGTTGGCTGGGCAGCAGCGCGATGTGGCCGTCGACGCCGGAACGGCGGAAATTCATGGTATCGCCGTCCCAGGCGTAATCCATGTCGAAGCGCTCGGCCAGCTTGCGCGCCACGTCCTCGACCGCCTTCCTCGCCTGCGCCGGGGTCTTGCTGTGATCGTGGACGATGTCGATGGTGGCCATGGCGTTCTCTCCGGAAAGGCCGTCTATTGTCCGCAAGCCGTTCACGTTCGCAAGCGCGATCGCGCGGATCAGGCTGGATGCCGTGGCCCCGGCTGCGCTAGTCTGCCGCCCGTGGAAAACCTGCGAATTCATTTTTCAAACCGCGCGCAACCGGATCGCCCGCTCCCGATGGGCGTGCACCGGATCGTGCGCGAGGCGTCCGGTCATGTCGGCGTCGGTGATCAACTGCAGGGCGCGCTGCTGGTGCGCATCTGCGTGGATCGCCGCGGTCTCTGGTTGCAGGTGCCGACCGGCATGCGCGGCGTGCACGTGAACGGACGCCCGATCCAGCGGATGGCGTTGCTGCGTGCCGGCGACAGCATCTACGTGGACGGCGTGGAGCTGCTGATCCAGGCCGATCACCTGCCGCCCGAGCGCGGGCCGGAGCCGATGCCCGCACCGCCGGACCCGCGGGTCATCCTGCGCGGCGTGGGCGGCAAGTACCACGGGCGCAGCATTCCATTGCTGCGGCCGGTGCTGGTCGGGCGCGCCCGCGAAGCGGCCATCCGGGTGGACGATCCGGTCTTCGCCGAGCGCCATGCGCAACTGGAAATCCAGGGCGACCGGGTACTGCTGCGCGATCTCGGTTCGGCGGAAGGCAGCCTGGTGAACGGCGTGGCGGCGCGCGATGCGCTGCTGGTGGCCGGCGATCAACTGGCGTTCGATGCACAGCACCGGTTCGTGGTGGAAGTGCCGTGGACCCGCGCCGACGCATTGCTCGGCGCGGGCGGGGAACCCGCGTCGTCCGCAGAAGCCGAAGTCCCCGAACCCCGCCGGGCCGGCACCGTGCGGCGTTGGCCCTGGCTGCTGTTGGCGGCACTGCTGCTGGCGGCCGCGCTCAGCGCGCTGCTGCTGTTCGGCTCCGGCTGAGGCGCCGGGCCAGCCGCCAACCCAGCAGCAGCGCCAGCAGGGTGGCGTACAGCAGTGGCTCGCGGATGTCCGATTTCACCAGCCACCAGAAATGCAGCACGGCCAGCACGCCGACGGCGTAAACGGCCTTGTGCAGTTGGCCCCAGCGCCGGCCCAGGCGCCGGATCCAGCCCTGGGTGGACGTCACCGCGAGCGGAACCAGCAGCAACCAGGCGGTGAAGCCCACGGTGATGTAGGGACGCTTGGCGATTTCCTCGAAGATCTGCGTCCAGTAGCCCTGCAGATCCAGCACCAGGTAGCTGGCCAGGTGCAGGCAGGCGTAGAAGAACGCATACAGGCCCAGCATCCGCCGGAAGCGGATCAGGATCGCCTGGCCGGTCAGCTGCCGCAGCGGGGTGAGAGCGAGGGTCGCCATCAGCAGCCGCAGTGCCCACAGGCCGGTGCGATGTTCGACTTCGGCGACCGGATCCGCGCCGAGCGCGTCGCTGCCCGCATGCAGTACCGACCAGAACTGCCACGCCAGGATCGCCAGTGGCGCCAGCGCCAGCGCATGCACCAGCATCTTGGCGGCAACGAGCGCCTTGGACGCACGCCGGGGCCGGTTCATGCGGCGTGGCGGATCCCGTCCCGCCGGCATGGTTGGCATGAATGGCGGGGCGGCGCCGGCCGCGAGCCCGGAATGCCGTGCCGGGAACGGATGGGTTCGAGGCAGGGCATATCAGTTCAATACCATTTCTTCAGATCCAGCCCCGCGTACATCGAGGCGACCTGCGGCCCGTAACCATTGAACAGGCGGGTCGGAATCCGCTCCGCGAACACCCGGTTGGCGGTGCCCGCGATGCGCCGCTCGGTCTTCTGGCTCCAGCGCGGATGATCGACGGCCGGATTCACGTTCGAGAAGAAGCCGTACTCGGAAGGCTGCAACTCGTGCCAGGCGGTCTCCGGCATCTTTTCGACGAAGCGGATCGCGACGATCGACTTGATGCTCTTGAAGCCGTATTTCCACGGCACCACCAGCCGCAACGGCGCGCCGTTCTGCTGCGGCAGCGGCTTGCCGTACAGGCCGGTCGCCAGCAGGGTGAGCGGATGCATGGCTTCGTCGATGCGCAGGCCTTCCTTGTAGGGCCATTCGATCGAGCGATAGCGGATGCCGGGCATCTGCACCGGATCGGCCAGGGTGGTGAAGGCGACGTACCGCGCCTTCGACGTCGGGGCAAATTTCCTCAGCACCGCGCCCAGCGGCACGCCCAGCCACGGGATCACCATCGACCAGCCCTCCACGCAGCGCAGCCGGTAGACCCGTTCCTCCGGCGCCAGGCCCTTGAGCAGATCCTCCAGCGCCAGCTTGCCGGGGCGCTCGCATTCGCCATCGACCACCACCGACCACGGGGACGTGCGCAGGGTCTTGCGGGCGGTCGAGGGATCGGCCTTGCCGGTGCCGAATTCGTAGAAGTTGTTGTAGCTGGTGATGTCTTCGTAGCGGGTCAGCGGTTCGTCGGTACGGAAGCCGGAGCGGGCCTGTTCCGGTGTGAGCGCGGTGCGGGGCGGTGCCGGCGGTTCGGCATCGGCGCAGCCGGCGAGGGCGACGGCCGGGCCGAGGGCGAGGGCGCGCAGCAGATCGCGGCGCTGGCGATAGACCGCCTCGTCGGTGATCTGGGAGGCGGGAATCCTGAGGGCATCCCGGAGGGACATGGGAGACTCCAAACGGCGTGGGGACAATGGAAACAGAGGCGCGCAGGGGCCGGAAGGTTTCGCGGATCCGGGCCCGTTCCGCCGATGGCCGTTTCCGTTTATACGCCGGACAGGCGCGGAGGACATCAAAAAAGCGGCGCGGGGCGGCAAAGGTTGCCCCTGCAACTGATGCACTGCGGCATACTACGGAATCCCCGTTCAGGTGCCCTATGACGCGCGCGTTCAACTTCAGTGCCGGCCCCGCCACCCTCCCCGAACCGGTACTGCGGCAGGCCCAGGCCGAAATGCTGGAGTGGAATGGCGTGGGCGCCTCCATCGTCGAGATCAGCCATCGCAGCGCCGACTTCATCGCCGTTGCCGCGCAGGCCGAGGCCGACCTGCGGACGCTGCTGTCCATTCCGGATGAATACGCGGTGCTGTTCCTGTCCGGCGGCGCGACCACCCAGCAGGCGCTGCTGCCGCTGAACTTCGCCGCGCCCGGCCAGGCGGCCGATTACGTGCTCAGCGGGCACTGGGGCAAGACCGCGGTCAAGCAGGCCAGGCCGTACGTGGCGGTCAACGTGGCCGCCGACGGCGAGCCGGGTGGTTTCCGCGACATCCCGGCCCGTGCCGACTGGCGCCTGAGCGCCGATGCGGCCTACGTGCACATCACCGCCAACGAAACCATCCACGGCATCGAGTTCCGCGAGGTTCCCGAGGTGGGAGCCGTGCCGTTGTTCGCCGATTTCAGTTCCAGCATCGCCTCCGCGCCGCTCGATATCTCCCGGTTCGGCCTCATCTACGCCGGCGCCCAGAAGAACCTGGGACCGGTCGGCATTTCGGTCGTGATCGTCCGGCGGGATCTGCTGGAGCGCGGCGGCCAGCCGCGCGCGGACATCTTCGACTACCGCTCGCACGCCGCGCGCGATTCGATGCTCAACACCCCGCCGACCTGGAACTGGTACCTGCTCGGGCTGACCGTCAAGTGGATGCTCGATGAAGGCGGCGTCGCCGAATTCGCGCGCCGCAACGCGGCCAAGTCGGCGCTGATCTACCAGGCGATCGACGGTTCAGGCGGTTTCTACCGCAACGACGTGGCGGTGCCGGTGCGTTCGCGCATGAACATCCCGTTCTTCCTGCCGGATGAGGAACTGACCGCGCGCTTCGTCGCTGAGTCCAGGCAGGCGGGGCTGCTGGCGCTGAAGGGCCACAAGGCGGTCGGCGGCATCCGTGCCTCGCTGTACAACGCCATGCCGCTGGCCGGCGCGCAGGCGCTGGCGGATTTCATGCGCGATTTCCAGCAGCGCAATGGTTGAACGATCGATGCGGAAGCGGAGTCAGTCGCGACTGAGCGCGCCCCCGCGGGAAACACCAGGAAACAGGAACATGGCCGCAAAGCCCAAGAAGACCGCCGGCAAGACCGCCCGGCCCGCCAAATCCACCGGCAAGGATGCGGGCTCCACCATCGCCGCACCGGTGCTGGCCGACGTGCGCGCCAAGATCGACGGCATTGATCGCCGGATCCAGGAACTCATCGCCGAGCGCGCGCGCTTCGCCCACCAGGTCGGCAAGGCCAAGGGCAAGCTGGCGGCGGCGGTGGATTACTACCGTCCCGAGCGCGAGGCGCAGGTGCTGCGCATGGTGGTGGATCGCAACGAAGGTCCGCTCAGCGACGAAGTGCTGGTGCACGTGTTCCGCGAAATCATGTCCGCCTGCCTGGCCCAGCAGGAGCCGTTGAAGATCGGCTTCCTCGGTCCGGAAGGGACTTTCAGCCAGCAGGCCGTGCTCAAGCACTTCGGCCGCTCGGCGCACGGCCTGCCGCTGGCGAGCATCGAGGAAGTGTTCCAGGAAGTGGAGAGCGGCAACGCCGATTTCGGCGTGGTGCCGGTGGAGAATTCCGGCCAGGGCACGATCCAGGTCACGCTGGACATGTTCCTCACTTCCAACCTGAAAATCTGCGGCGAAGTCGAACTGCGCGTGCACCAGTTCCTGCTCTCGCGCACCGGCCGCATCGACGACATCGAGCGCATCTACGGACACCCGCAGTCCTTCGCGCAGACCGCCGGCTGGCTGCGCGCCAACCTGCCGAAGGCCGAGAAGATTCCGGTGTCCAGCAACGCCGAGGGCGCGCGCCGCGCGCGCAATTCGGATGACGCGGCCTGCATCGCCGGCGAAAGCGCCGGCCACGTCTACGGCCTGAAGAAGGTGGTGATGAGCCCCATCCAGGACGACAAGGACAACACCACCCGGTTCCTGGTCATCGGCCGCAGCATCTTCCCGCCGTCCGGCCACGATCGCACCTCGGTGCTGGTGTTCATCCACGACAAGCCCGGCGCGCTGTTCGACGTGCTCAGCCCGTTCGCGCGCCACGGCATCAGCATGAACCGGATCGAATCGCGCCCGTCCCACCACGCCAAGTGGGAATATGGCTTCTTCATCGATCTCGCCGGCCATGTCGACGACGAAAGCATGAAACAGGCGCTGGCCGAACTGAAGGCGCACTCCGCCCAGATCAAGATCCTCGGCTCCTATCCGGTGGCGGTGCCTTGAAAGCCGGGATTGGGAAGCCGGGATTGGGGATTCGTTGAACGCGAAGATCCCTCCGGCTCTCCTTGCTCCCACGAATCCCCAATCCCGAATCACGAATCCCCCCATGAACGACTGGATTGCTTCTCCCGGACAGCCGCTGCGCGGCGAGTTGACCATTCCCGGCGACAAGTCGGTGTCGCATCGCGCGGTGATGTTTGCCGCGCTGGCCGACGGCGTGTCTCGTATCGATGGTTTCCTGGAAGGCGAGGACACCCGCGCCACCGCCGCGATTTTCCAGAAGCTCGGTGTACGCATCGAAACCCCCTCACCGTCGCGCCGCATCGTGCATGGCGTGGGCGTGGATGGACTGAAGGCGGCGGCCGGGGAACTCGATTGCGGCAACGCCGGTACCGGCATGCGCCTGCTGGCGGGCCTGCTGGCGGCGCAGCCGTTCGACAGCGTGTTGGTCGGCGATGAATCGCTGTCGCGCCGGCCGATGCGCCGCATCACCGGACCGCTGGCGCGGATGGGTGCGCGCATCGATACGGAAGGGGGCGGCCTGCCGCCGCTGCGCATCCACGGCGGCCAGCCATTGCGGGGCATCGACTACACCCTGGAGGTCGCGAGCGCGCAGGTGAAGTCGGCGGTACTGCTGGCAGGGCTGTACGCACAGGGTGAAACCGTGGTGCACGAGCCGCACCCCACGCGCGACTACACCGAGCGCATGCTGGCGGCGTTCGGTGCCGACATCGAGTTCTCGCCCGGTTACGCGCGCCTGCGCGGCGGCCAGCGCCTGCGCGCGACCGACGTGGTGGTGCCCGCGGATTTTTCATCGGCGGCGTTCTTCCTCGTCGCGGCCAGCATCGTCCCGGGATCGGAACTGCGCCTGCGCGCGGTCGGCCTCAATCCGCGTCGTACCGGCCTGCTGACGGCGCTGCGCCTGATGGGAGCCGACATCCGCGAAGAGAACCCGGCGGAGCAGGGCGGCGAAGCGGTCGCCGATCTGGTGGTACGGCATGCGCCGCTGCGTGGCATCGAGGTGCCGGAGGCGCTGGTGCCGGACATGATTGACGAATTCCCCGCGCTGTTCGTGGCAGCGGCCTGCGCGGAGGGGCCGACGGTGGTCCGCGGCGCGGCCGAATTGCGGGTGAAGGAATCCGATCGGCTCGCCACCATGGCCGCCGGCCTGCGCACCCTCGGTCTGCGGGTGGACGAGACGGCGGACGGCGGCACGATCCATCCCGGGCCGTTGCAGAGCGGCCGCATCGACAGCCACGGCGATCACCGCATCGCCATGTCGTTCGCGGTGGCCGGCCAGCGCAGCCAGGGTGAAGTGCGGGTGGGCGACATCGCCAACGTGGCGACTTCGTTCCCGGGCTTCGACGCGTTGGCCACCGGCGCCGGTTTCGCGTTGCGGCCCGCCTGACGCCTGCGACGTCCGTACAAGCGAGGCGGCGCGTGTTCGTCGGGCGCGTCCCGGCCGTCGCCGGCCTCGCTTCCGCGCACGCCGGACAAGAAAAAGGGAAGCCGTCGCCGGCTTCCCTTTCTTGTTCCATGCCGAAGTCCGGATTCAGATGGGCTTGAAATCCACCGGAACCTGCACCGTGCTCGCGACGCCGCGACCGTTGCGCATGGCTGGTTCGAAACGCCACTTGCGCACGGCCTGCACGGCGGCGCGATCCAGATCGCGGTTGCCGCTGCGGCGGATCACGTCGACATCGACCGGTTGCCCGGTGGCGTCCAGTTCCGCCCGCACCATGACGGTACCGCCGATGCCGGCGCGGAGCGCGGCGGGCGGATATTGCGGCGAAGGATTGCCGGCCAGCAGGCGCGGCGCCTGCGAACGGGCCGAACGCTCCGCGGACGCGGTGCGGCGGGCATCGTTCCGCGGCTGGTCGGCGCGCGCGGCGGCGTCGGGCCTGGCGTCGTCGGGCGTGGCCACCGGTGCCGTCACCGGCGGCGCCGCGCTCTCCAACGGCAGTGCCGCGGGCTGGCGCTGCTTGTACCAGGCCAGGCCCGCCGCGATGACCGCAATCAGCGCGATCAGCCAGAGCAGGAGCAGGGATGCGTTCTTTTCCCGCGGCCGTACATCGCTTGTCTCGGCAGGACTCCACTCGGGCTTGGGATGTGTCTGCGCCATGGAAAACCTCCTCGTCCACGCGTTGCTGCGTTGGCATCGAGTCTTGCATGGAGGTTTGTTGGCATCGCGTGAGCGGTCGGTAAAGCCGCGAGGACCGGGAAAGTTGCGATTCAGGCAACGCGCGACCGGTTCAGTTGCGCGCCAGTTGCGGGCTTACCGCTGCAGGTTGAAGTCGATTGGCACGACCACGCTGGACGCGACCGGCTGGCCATCGCGCTGGGCGGGATTGAAGCGCCAACGGCGGACCGCGTCGAGCGCGGCGCGATCCAGATCGCGCGAACCGCTGCGGCTTTCGAGCGACACGTCGGTAGGCACACCATCGGCGCCGACCTCGACGCGCACCATGACCGTGCCGGTATCACCGCGGCGCAGCGCGGCGGCCGGATAGTCGGGCGGAGGCGTCTGGCCCGCCATCGGCACGGGTTGATCGCCGGGAGCGAGCGCCACGCCGGCGGCGGGCGACGCGGGCGTGGCCGGCGGCGCGGGCGCGGCCGGTGCCGGGGCTTCCTCGAGCGGTGCCGGCATCGGCGCCTGTTCGACCAGTTGCGGGCGTTCGTTGCCTTCCTGGCGCGGTTCTTCCAGGCCGCTGGCGCCACCGCGCGCGGGCAACGGTTCGGGCAGTGCCTCCATGGCGGGCTGGGTGCCGGGCGCGGCGGCCTCGGGCTGGTAGAAACCATCGTCGCCGCGGCCCGCCAGCCAGACGATCACGAACAGCAGCAGGCCGGCGCCGAAGGCGATGCCGGCGATGCGCAGGGTGCGGCGGGGCAGGCGGAACACGAGTTCGGAATCCGGGGATTCGCGGGATGCGGACATGGAGGACACCGTGGTGGCTGCGCCGATTCTGCCACGCCCGGGGTGGAGGCCGCGAGGCATGGCGGCGCATAAAAGGCGATAATCGGCGTCCTGTCGCATATCCGCTCCGATTCCCATGCTCGATCCCGCACTGCTTCGCACCCAGCCCGCCGAACTCGCCCAACGCCTGAAGGACAGCCGGGGTTTCGACCTGGACGTGTCCCGGCTGGCGGAACTGGAGTCGGCGCGCAAGCAGATCCAGAAGCGCACCGAGGAACTGCAGAACCTGCGCAACACCCGTTCCAAGGCCATCGGCCAGGCCAAGGCCAAGGGCGAGGACGTCTCGGCGCTGATGGCCGAAGTGGCCGGCTTCGGCGACGAGCTCAAGGCCTCGGAAGCGAAGCTGGAGGCGATCCGCAGCGATATCGAGGCGATCGCGCTGGGCATCCCGAACCTGCCGCACGCCAGCGTCCCGAACGGCAGCGACGAGAGCCAGAATGTCGAGCAGCACCGCTGGGGAACCCCGCCCGCGTTCGACTTCCCGGTCAAGGATCACGTCGAACTCGGCGCGCGTCATGGCTGGCTGGACGGCGACACCGCGGCCAAGATTTCCGGCGCCCGCTTCACCGTACTGCGCGGCCAACTGGCGCGCCTGCATCGCGCGCTGGCGCAGTTCATGCTGGATCTGCATACCGGCGAACACGGCTACGAGGAAACCAACGTGCCGCTGATCGTCAACGCCGAAAGCCTGTACGGCACCGGCCAGCTGCCCAAGTTCGAAGAGGACATGTTCAGCACCCAACTGGGCGAGCACAAGCGCTACCTCATCTCCACCTCGGAGATCTCGCTGACCAACATCGTCCGCGACGAAATCCTCGACGACCCGCGCCTGCCGCTGCGCATGACCGCGCATTCGCCGTGCTTCCGCTCGGAAGCGGGCAGCAGCGGCCGCGACGTGCGTGGCTTCATCCGCCAGCACCAGTTCGAGAAGGTCGAGCTGGTTTCCATCGCGCGCCCGTCGGAGAGTTACGACGAACACGAGCGCATGACCCGCAGTGCCGAGGTGGTGCTGGAGAAGCTGGGCCTGCCGTACCGCCGCATGCTGCTGTGCTCGGGCGACATGGGTTTCTCCGCGGCCAAGACCTACGACCTGGAAGTCTGGCTGCCGTCGCAGCAGACCTATCGCGAGATTTCCTCCTGTTCCAACTGCGAGGACTTCCAGGCACGCCGCATGCAGGCGCGCTGGCGCAATCCGGCGACCGGCAAGCCCGAGCCGGTGCACACCCTCAACGGCTCCGGCACCGCGGTGGGCCGCGCGCTGATCGCGGTGATGGAGAACTACCAGAACGCGGACGGTTCGATCACCGTGCCGGAAATGCTGCGTCCCTACATGGGAGGCGTCGACCGGATTGCCTGAGCCGGGGCGGGCGCTGCCCCGGTCAGCGCCCGGCGAGCCGCCGCGCCACCTGCGGTCGAGTCAGGTCGCGCAGCGCATCCCTGCCTATCCAGCGCTCGGTCGCGTCTTCCGATGCCGCCAGCCGGCGCGCCAGCGCGATGGCCGGTGCATGCAGCGCAGCCCGGCGCTGGCCGGTGGCGCGCAACGCCCAGCTGACGGCCTTCCTGACGAAGTTCCTCGGATCCATCGCGGCTTCTTCGACCAGTCGCAGCCCGCCGGCGAACGCTTCGTCCGGCGCCTGCCTGTCGTGCACGGCCAAGCCGGCGAGCAATGCGAACGCGGCGCGCTTCTCGAATTCGCCGCGCCGTCGGCTCCACTGCCGTACCTTCGCCCAGGCGTGCGGGGTGCGATCGAACAGATGGAAGCAGAGCGTGTCGCAGAGTGCCCAACTGTCGAAATCGCGGCACCAGCGATCCATCTGCGCGCCACTCAAGCGCGTCGGATCCGCGACGAACGCCACCAGCAACCGTGCTTCGTAAACGCCGGTATCCCACAACGCCGGCGCCAGCGCGTGCCGGCGGCCGATCCGCCTGCCGAGTGCCTGGACCGCCGCCATCGGCACGCCCAGCGCGTGCGCATCGGGAATGCCGAAACGGACCAGCCCCGCGCGATGGGCCGGACTGGCCTGCTGTTCCAGCATGGCCAGCGCCTGGCTGACGGTGATGGCTTCCCCCGTCGCCGGCGTGGATGAACGCGATGCGATACGCGTGGAAGGCGGTTTGACGGGCATGGGCGTGGCGTTCGCTCGAATGCCGGAAGCATAGCCGCGGCATCGGGTCGGGCGCGACGATGCATTGCGTCGCCGGTGAGCTTCCCGCGGTTAAAAAAAGAGGGCCCGCGGATGCGGGCCCGATGAGGAAAGACAAGGATCGCGATGCTCAGGCGGCCAGGCGCTGCGGGCGGGGAATCGATGCCAGCGCGCTCGCCAGGGCGTCGGTGCGGTGCTGCGGCGAGTAGTTCACGCCTTCGGCGCGCACGAACTCCACGTCGGTGATGCCCAGGAAGCCGAGCACGAACTTCAGGTAGGGCTCCTGGAAATCGCTCGCGGCGCCGCTGTGGATGCCGCCGCGGCCGCTGGCGATGATCACCTTCTTGTTGCCGGCCAGGCCTTCGGGGCCTTTCTCGGTATAGCGGAAGGTGCGCCCGGCCACGGCGATCCGGTCAATCCACGCCTTGAGGGTGGACGGAATGCCGAAGTTGTACATCGGCGCCCCGATCACCACGACATCCGCTTCCAGGAACTGCCGCAGGGCTTCCTCGGAGGCCTCGGCGACCGCGGGGTCGACCTTGGCGAGCACCGGGCCGGTCAGATGGGGCAGGGGGGCGGCGTCCAGGTCCCGGTAGGTGACCTCCAGGCCGGGCATCTCGTCCTGCCAACGGGCTACGATGGCGGCGGTGAGTTGGCGGGTGACCGAATTGTCGGCCAGCGCGCTGCTGTCGATGTGCAATAGTTTCATGATGGCTGTGTCCGGCAAATGCGGCCGTGCCGCGTTGGGTGCCATCTTGGGTTGTTGCAGAGATGGAATAAAGTTGGTCTAATATCACTGATTGTTCTGAAAATGGAACTATAGTCATGCAACACGACCTCAACGACCTGTATTACTTCGCCATGGTGGTCGACCACGGTGGCTTCGCCGCGGCCGAGCGCGCGCTGGGCATTCCCAAGTCGCGTTTGAGCCGGCGCATCAGCCAACTGGAAACCGACCTCGGCGTGCGCCTGCTGCAGCGATCGACCCGCCGCTTCGCAGTCACCGATGTCGGCATGAGCGTGCATCGGCATGCGCAGACCATGCTGGCCGAGGCACAGGCCGCGCGCGAAGTGGTCGATCGCCTGAGCGCGGAGCCGCGCGGCGTGGTCCGGGTCAGCGTGCCGGTCGCGGTCGCGCAGATGCAGTTGCCGAAGATCCTGCCGAAGTTCCTCGACAAGTACCCGAAGGTGCGCCTGCAATTGCACGTCAACAACCGCCGCGTCGACATCATCAACGAAGGCTACGACGTGGCGCTGCGGGTGCGCGCGAAACTCGACGACGACGGCAGCCTGGTGATGCGCAGCTTCGGCCAGATCCAGGAACTGCTGGTCGCCAGCCCCAAATATCTCAACCGCGCCGGCCGGCCGCAGGCGCCGGAAGATCTCGCCGAACACGTCACCCTGAGCATCAGCGAGGACGAGGCGCGCCAGCGCTGGGAACTGCACGGCCCCAACGGCGAAGTGCGCCGGGTCGAACTGCAGCCGCGCCTGGCGGGTTTCGACTTCCCGCTGCTGCAGGCGATGGCGAAGGATGGCTATGGCGTCACCCTGCTGCCGGAAACCGTATGCGCCGAAGCGGTGCGCAAGGGCGAACTGGAAGTGGTGCTGCCGGAATGGTCGCTGCCGCAGGGCATCTGCCATGCCGTGTTCGCCTCCCGCCGCGGCCTGCTCCCGGCGGTGCGGGTGTTCATCGACTTCCTGGCCGAACACCTGCCGCAGCAGATCGAGGCGTCCCGCCTGGACTGCGGCGGCAAGTGCTCCGAAGCCGCCGAAAAAGCCCTGGAACTGGCGCTGGACAACGCCAAGGCCGGCAAGGTCAAGAAGGCTTCGTAAGCACGCCGCGCGGCTTCATGCGAGAATGCGCGCCGCCTGGCCGGCGCACAGTGCCGGCAGCAGACAGTGAACTAGAAATGGAGAGATGGCCGAGCGGTTCAAGGCACCGGTCTTGACTGCGAAGGCCGCAGGCCGCAGCGAACATCGACCGCAGGTCGATGGTCAAACCGGCGAACCGGCGCACAGCGCCGGCAGATAGTGACCTGGAAATGGAGAGATGGCCGAGCGGTTTAAGGCACCGGTCTTGAAAACCGGCGTGGTGGTGGTGCTCTAGTAGTAAAAATTGTTATAGAACAATGAATTAGTAAGTATGAAGCGAGGCTTCACGGAGCCAAGTAAGCGCCCCGTAAGCACATTGCAGAAGGGTGGGTTGGCCGAGCGGTTGAAGGCACTAGTCTTGAAAACTAGCAAGGGGGTGACCCCTTCCAGGGTTCGAATCCCTGACCCACCGCCACTAACTAGGCAGCCATGTAGCGCGAGGCAGGCGAAGGAACGACGACAAGATGGCAGAGCAGTTTCACTATCCTCCCGAGGTGTTCAATCTGCTGGTGGATACGATCCCGCTGTTGTGCCGGAGCAAGAAGGACGTCGTTCTTTTCTTCCAAGGCGCTGGCGTTGCGCAGGACGACTTCGCCGAGGTCGGGCGCATCGTCCGTTCCAATCCTGAGTCAATCAACAAGTACGACATAGCTCGAAACGTGCTCACAAAGGTGAACGCACGTGGAGACAGCGGGCTCGGAGCGCGCAGAGAGATCATCAAACGGATAGTTGAGTTCGAGGAATTTTCGACTTGCTGGCCTAATGACCAGCTCAAAGCGAAGGGACTGGTCGCCGACCTGCGCAAGATCGTCAACGTCAAAGACTCGTTCACGCGTATGAAGCAGGAGCGCGACACCGAGCGGGAGCGGCTACTCTCCCGTCAACGCGTCGAGCAAGCGGCGGCGGCAGAAAAGCGAGCCAAGATCGAAGATGTCAGCAAACGACTTTTCGCCCTGTTTAGCATGGACGACAAGCCACAAGAGCGGGGCAAACTGCTTGAAGCTGTCTTGAATGACCTGTTCAAGGCATATGGCATCCATGTCCGTGAGGACTTTCGCCGCAAGTCTCCTGACACCGGCACTGTTCTTGAGCAGATTGATGGCGTGATTGAACTTGATGGCGTAATCCATCTGGTTGAGATGAAGTGGCTCAACGTGCCAGTGGGCATAGCTGAGTTCTCCCCACATCTCAGCCGATTGTTCTTGCGGGCAAATGCACACGGCATCTTCATTGCGACGAACGGCTATACCGAGCCAGTGCTGACCGAATGCAAGAACGCGCTGAACCTCAAGACGATCTTCCTGTGCTCATTACAGGAGTTTGTGATGCTGCTTCAACGGCAAGGTGATCTAGTTGCCTTGCTCAAGCGAAAGTCGCAGACAGCAATCGTCGATAAGAACCCATATATCGAGATATTGAACTGACCACACTGGAGGCCCGATGCAGCAGCTTGAAGAACGTAGTTTTGAACACAAGGGGAAGACCTTTACGCTCAGGCTCTTTGGAACTGGATCGGGCTTCTCCGTCGTGGTCTTTCTGAGCGAGCAGCAGGTTAGTCCCTCGTACAGCGTCACTTTCGAAACGCATACCGATTACTTCATGCAGCACAAAGCGCGACTCACTGACCACTTGTTTGGGATTGCACAGTCGGACATTGAGCAGGAGATGTACTTTCGCGCGTAATTTGTGCGGTGTTTCTAGCAGGGGCTAGGGCGCAGCCAGCCGAGCCGGCCTGACCACAACCGCTGCAATCGCCTTGGGGCAAGCCCCACTACTGGGTGCCGCCGTACCTGCCGTGCAGGCGGCGCGTATGGCAGCACAAGCAGTGCGCTACCGCCGGGGCTGGCATGTGGGGCAGCGAGTACCTTGGTGGGGCTGTGGGCTGCCCTTGCGGGCACTAGTGCTTTAACCGGCTCCCGCTGTAAGCAGAGAGATTTAATCAGGGTGAGCGGGGTTCACCACGAAAGTTGCCTGACGGCTCGCCCAGGATCGATACGTCCGTTCGGTGACTACTTCCGTGCCTTTCTTGGCTTTGTGCGCAGATACTCAGTCTCGGTCTCGCGCACAAGGTCAGCGGCCGACACGTTCAACGCTGTGGCCAGCCCGATAAGAGTGGTGATTGTTGGCTGCCGGATTCCTCGCTCCAGACGGGATACGAAGGTGCGGTCAACTTCTGCTCGGAACGCAAGCTCTTCTTGAGTGATACCCACGGCTTGCCGACGGCGCTGCAACACGCCCCCGAAGATCTCTCCAATGTCAGAGCCATCCGCGCTCGCCATTGGATCAATCTCGTTTTCGTGTAGCCTATAGTCCACGGCCTATAGGCACGTCTGCGGGCGGCCCATAGCCACGTGACCACACAGCCTAAGGGGGACTGCATGGCGATCACGAAGTGCAAGAATTGTGGTGGGGAGATGAGTGCTAAGGCGAACGTATGTCCGAAATGCGGGGCCAAGGCGAAGAGGTCGTCAGGATGCCTCACGGCGATAGTGATCGTCTTCCTAGGTTTCGTAGCGTTGGCAATGGTTGCTCCCCTCATAGGCACGAGAAAGGGGGAGGCGACGAGCAACACTCCTTCGGCCGCCGTGGTTGACCCCAGGGCAAAGGTGTCACCGTATGTGTTCGAGGCTGACGACAAGAAGGACTTCCCGAAGCTTGCCAAGAAGCTTGGCTCTTCGTGGTCGCGCTTGCAGTCTGTCCGTGAAGCTGCTGCGCTGCATGCGGCATCGAATGAGAAGTGCGACTACGTCGAGGTAGCGGAGGCATCCGACCGATCAAGCAAGTCCGACATTGTCATTTTTGTGGACTGCCGAAATGGCGAAAGGATGTACGTCAGTGAGTCTTCTCTTGGCGAGGGCGTGGCGAACCGCTTTCAGTCAGAAAAGACTGTAAGCCGGGAATCCGCAATCAAGGCTTGTAGCGATACCGCGAAGTCGATGACCATACATCCGGAACTCGCAGATATGCACGTATGGAGCGGCTCGTCATTCAGTGCGAATAAGACGACTGGAAACGCACAGGTGATGCTCAATTTTGACGCCAAGAATTCTTTCGGTGTTGAAGGGAAATTCACTGCTAGATGCATATTCCCGGCTAACGGCCAGCCTCCCGAGATTCAGATCTCGCCGAGGTGAGCTAATGGATGGCATGCGAATTTTTTGGCGGATGTGGGGAGAGACAATGAGATTTGCACTTATGTTTCTATCTGGGCTGTGGGCTACAGCTGCCACGGCTGCTGATCTTGAGTTCAAGGGCCTTGCTCTAGATGCAAATGTGACGCCTGAGCAGGTTGAGGAAGCGTTGAAGGTGCCGTGTGAGAAGTTCGGGAAGGTCTGTGACGAGTCCTGGCAAAGGATTCATGAGCGGATGGCTGTTTCGTGCGGGACTGGCCGCGCGGGAGCGCAGATATGCAACGGTCAGACCACCATCGCGGGGGCGCAAGCTGAGGCGAATGTGGTAATCGGAACTGATGGGCGTCTACAGCGCATATGGCTTACGATCAGCGAGTACAGCTACGAAGATGTCCTTTCGGAACTGAAAAAGAAGTACGGCAAGCCTTCGTCGGTGCGACGTTATGGAGTGCAGAACGGTTTCGGTGCCTCATTCGCCCAAGTGGATACCGTTTGGCAAGGAACGAGCGGACAGAAGCTAAGCGTCAGCAGGTATGCCGGGACCTTGGACAAATCGACGGTGTATTTCAGCACGCGGGTGGATGAAGCGATGCTGTCCAGCAATGCGGGCGACTCAAATGATTTGTAACCTCGCGTGGCCGGAAGACTGACTCGGCCGGTTAATGCGTTGACAGGTTAAACCATGTGTGGTCACCAAGGCGGTGCGGGCTGAAATGGCCAGTTGCGCGTAAACCGAACTGCGCTAATTTAACGGCGCGGAATAGTCTCCGCTCGGCGGGCATGCATAGAAAAGGACACGATACTATTTTGCTGCGCGTTACCCTGTAGGGCTAACGCTGCAACGCGGCAGCGTTGCGCGGGCATGGGGCGTTGCTGCATATGTTGCACAACAACGCACCAAGTTACAGCTACGCAGCATCTTCGCCGGGGTCTGTCGGCTTCAAGTATGAGCGCACTCCGCCGCGCCCCTTGGCGTTTCGTGCATCTATGATCCGTCCTGATGCGCGTAGCCACTCAATTGCACTACGCAGTTCGCGCTGCTTTAGGCCGCTCTGTAGGGCATCTAGGGAGCGTCCCGTCGGTAGCCTGCCATCGGCGATCTCCGACTTGATGAGTTCAAGCACCCTTTCAGAATTTGCAGTAAGTGCTGCGTTCTTGTCTTCAGAAACCCCGTACTGAACAAATAGGTGCCCAATCCGCTTCAGATAGATCGGTTGTTGCGGAGGAGCGTGGCTAATCTTCGGCCTTGCAAGGATTAGGCCGGTTTCTCGTTCTCGGAGAGTATCGCCGGTCGCTTTAAGCCATTCGCCGCCATCTAGGGGCTGCAAGACGTGAACCATTCGGCTTCCGTCAGCAAAGGCACTTCCTCCGCGGCCCGCGTACTGGTCAATTGTCTGGAGTCTTGCGCTTTGCTTGCCTGTGTGGTGAACAAATACTACAGCGCACATGGCTTCGTTTCGAATCCTTCGCGCGGCTTCGATTAACCCCTGTTCCGCATCGTTAACTCGGCTCTCGCCAGTGCCAAAGGAGACAGCCGGGTCAATGAACACAACCGCAGGTTGAATGTCGGTGAGTACAGGAATAAGTCGTTCGGTATTGATGCTCGGCTTCACGATCTGGTTCGATATCTGGGTGAGCTTGAAGGCCTCACCTGATACATCGGAGATCAGTACGTTGCGTCTGACGTGATCTATTTCCTCTGCTGAAAGCTCCATCTGTTGAGAAACAGCTCTAAGGCGTCCAACAAGTGATTCCCGATCATCTTCTGCTGTCAAAATTACAACCGGGCCTCCGTTTACGACTTTGGAGCCGAATATCTCCCGCCCGAGCACGATATGGATGGCCTGAAAGAGAACCAGAGATGTCTTTCCGGTGCCACCGGGGGCAACCAATACGCCCACATCTTCATAGAGCCAGTTTTCAACAACCGGACGAGGGCCCGTCCTTGCATCGTTCCATTCTTCTAGGCTTATCGACGGGGGCTTCGGGAACGGACTTGGTCGCGCCGCTCGTTCTGCTTTGTGCATCAGCCCCGTCATGTTGATACTGCTGCCTTCGTTCGGGTTTCTGGCGTCATTCGGAGGTTCCCTCCAGAAGCCACGGATAGGTGATTCGCTCATTAGGTGTGTCCTATAGTCCGTGATCGCGGATGCGCGCTTACCGTGCGCTTACATGACGATGACGAAGGCTGCGTAACCTCGCAGAACTGTTCGGGTTCTGCGAGAAGGGGCATGTCTTTCAGTGTTTGCTGGTCGTTAGATTGCCGCGTGTTGGCGTGGCGGCTGACTGGTGTTTTCACGCATCTGGTCGTCAAGCCAAGACAGAACTTCTGCCTCGACGTAGCGAACTAGGCGGCCTACCTTCCGGTATGCGGGCCCTTTTCCTTGAATGCGCCAGATTTCGAGTGTGTTTGGGCGAACGCCGATGAGCGCTGCCGTTTGAGCGTTATTGAGGAGCTTGATAGGGTGCATGTGCCAGCCTCGATCGTGCCTGTGGCCAGAGAGCTCACGGGCAGGGAATCGCCGAGATTAGGCCCCAGCTGCGACGGATCGGGGCGTCCCGGCTCAGATGGAGTGCATCTGCTCAGCCGGAATGATGAAGCTGGTACTTCCCTCGTGGGAGCGCTCCAAGCTAGCGCTTTATGCTGATCGAGTAGCGTTGCACTACTCGCTTGCAACCTTATCACTTTTTTGCGCGCACACAACAAATATAACGGGCGTTATTTCCTGATCTGCGCAACGCCCGTTAAGCGCAGTGTGGGTCGTTTGATTGCTATGTGATTTCCGATGCAAGACAGGGCGACCGAAGTCGCCCTGTCCGAGTTGCTTACTTCTTGCGCTGTGAGAGCGCGCTTCCCGCTGCCGACTTCGATGCAGCCGAAGTGCGTCCGTCGCGCAGGACCTTAGATGCAGCGCTCGCAGCCGCGCGGGAGGTCGATTCCCGTGGGCTATGTGCTTGCGTCAAGGCGCTTGCCGCTGCTGTCTTCGATGCCTTGCCAGTGCTGGATGAGTTCAGCACCTTTGCTGCTGCGCTTGCGGCCTTGGGGCCGGTAGTCTTTGTTGCCATTGTTATTTTTCCTTGTAGGTTGAGTGGGCGGCGACGGAATGCCGCCGCCCGGTTGCATCAGCAACGGACCAAGAAGCTCCACGCTTCATAGCCGTAATCATGGGCGTCCAGCACCTTCTCCGAGTTCTTCACTCGGCGGTAGCGGCAGTAAACCCAGCGGAACCCCTTAGGGGCAGGCTTTTGATTGCTCACGCATAAACACCTCCTTCGCGGCCCGATTGGGTACTTGCGAGGTGCACTCGAACCTAGTAGGCTTTCGAGCTGCCGTAACACCTGTTGCAAGCTCCAGTGGTGGCTGCATTCCCACTGAACTCAAAGGCGAACCTTGCCGGGTTTGCCTTTGTTATTTATAGGCTGGCGTTTCACAGCAACCCCTTCTGTGCAAGTACCTTCAATTGCACTGTTGCTGCGTCAACACTGACCCCACATGTTTCTGCGATTGCGTGAGGGTTCCGCAATGCTTGCGCTACGTCGGTCGGGATGAGTAACGCTCCCGCAAACGAGTTGGCCTGCCACTCCGCGCATTTGTAAACCGGGAATGACCCTCGTGGCTTCAGCGTTCGGGCTAACCCCGGCTCGTTGTGTAAGAGGTAATGCCCGAGTTCGTGCGCGATGGTGAAGCGGTCGCGGCCAACCCCGTTTCTTGCTCCCTCGTACACATCCTCCCGAATCAACATCTCCTTCAATTCCGGCCTTGTTAGTCCGTGCTGGTCCCCAAGTTCGGCGTGCTCCTTTACTTCAAAGCTGAAGTCAGGGTCGATCTGCGGGAGTAGCACTTCGACAACCTGCAGGATCGGGAACATTGGGTTCGTGATCCGTAAGGCTTGCCGAAGTGCCACCGCCGCTTCAATGATTTCGTCCCGGCGTCGTGGTGGTACTTCGTAGGAATACATCGGCATGGCCACGCTGCTTTCTCCTGTGCGCGTTCATAGGTCATTGAGCTGGTTGAAAACCTTTTCTACTTCCGCGTCGCTCATGTTCTCGAAGCGACGCGCAAACGCGACCGCGAGCTCACGCGCCCGGTCGGTTCTGTCGTGCAATCCCATGGAAATCTCCTTTGCTTGCTTGGCCGCAGCTACTTCCAGTCGACGGACTTCGTCCGCGTCCAGGTTTAGTTTGGCTTGCAGCTGATTGATAAATGACGGAGGCACGCTCTTCTTGCCGGTTTCGATTGCGGAAATAAAAGTCGCGCTCACGCCGAGCATTTCGCCCAAGTCGCCGAGTGTCTTGTTCCCGTGTGCAATCCTCATCATTCGTAGCGTTTTTCCGAACTCCGTTAACATGGCTAGCCCCTTAGCTTCTTCGCTCTCTGTATGGTGGTGGGTATGTCGATTGGTCTGCTGAGTGTCGTGTGTGCGTGGTGAGGGGTCGTCAACCAGCAGGTTGAATCCTGACAGGGGATAGACCGAAAATCAACCAATAGGTTCAATAACTCTCCCGGTCGGTGCAATGTATTCATAATTCATTCATGTTGGCCGCCCGAGGGGAGGTGCCAGTGCGAAAATTTCTAGTGATGATCGTGGCTTGCGCGCTACTCGCCGCCTGCGGTGGCAGTGGTGGCCGGTACGGGGATTACGACGATTACGTGGCCGACAGTGATGCAGTGGCCGAAGCTGCCGCTGATGCAGCCGAAGAGGCGAGACAGGCCGTGTACGAAGATCATGGGGCCGACAGCGATGGCACCGGGGCCGATGCGACGAACGTGGATGCGTACGCCGTAGAGGACAACGGCAATTACACCTGCACCCAAGACTGCTCCGGCCACGAAGCGGGCTTTGCATGGGCGCAGGAAAATGACATTGCCGATGCTTCGGACTGTGGCGGTAATTCGCAATCCTTCATCGAGGGCTGCGAGGCGTTCGCCGAGGAGCGCCAAGAACAAGCCGACCGTGAAGCGCAGGAAGCTGCCGAGCGGGCTGCCGAAGAAGCCAGCGATGAAGCTGAGGTAGAAGAGGACGAGGACGACCGTGGACGCCTAATCGATGGGCGCTACTAGCGCGAGCCGCTCGCCTTTATCCCCGTAGCGAAGTTAAGCGCATAACGAAACTACGTTCGTCCCGCTGCGTTTCGAGTCGGCAACGCGCCCCTGTGTCATGACCCAGTCTGCTATCCGCTGAACTTCGGGCTTCAGGTATTGAAGGTGCGAGGTTTCAAGGTAGTGCCGTGCAGTTACCGTCCGCGGAACGTGGTTCGTCAGAAGCTCGATTTTGTGCAGGTCGATGCCGCAAGTCGCTGCGCCAATGGTAGTGAACGTCCTGCGCAGGTCGTGAGGTGTGATCTTTGTTCCGGCAACCTCGGAGAGCCTGCGCATGGTGTCGCGGGGGTCTTTGATGTGGCCACTCTCGCCCCATGAAGTGAAAACGTAGGAGCTACCGGCAACCTTCTGCCGTGTGGTCAGCAGTTGGACAGCGGCGTCTGACAGCGGTAGCCACACGGGGTTGGAATTCTTCGGGTCGGGGATATGCCACCAGCCTTCGTCCAAGTTGACGCGATCCCACGTCAGCGCCGACGCTTCTCCGATGCGCGCGCCGGTCAGCAGCAGGAACATGACGAGGTCGATGCTGGCCAGCGTGTCGCGGTTGTGAGCGGCCTCACGGCTTCGGGTCAGGAATGACCACACGTCGCCCACCTTGGAGTCAGGGATGCGGCTCGTCCGCGGTTTTAGCGGAGTCCACTTCTTGTACAGGACATCTACGGGGTTGTCCGTTAGCAGGGGAGAGCCGTCGGGCTTGCGGTACTCGCGGATTGCGTAGTTGAACAGCGCGCGCAGCACTGAAAAGCCTTGGTTGGCTTGGGCAGGGGCAGGGGCTTTACCGTGCAGGCCGCCAGTTTTTATTTCGTTGAATCGCTTGGTCACCGCATCCCGCGTGATGCAGGCGATGGGGCGCTCCAGCCACGCTTTGAAAGTTGTGGTCACGTGCCGCTCAATTTCGCCTTTGCTGCTTTCCTTGAGCGGGCGGTCGCGCTTGTAGGCATCGGCCACCTGCCGGAGGGTCACGCTGCTGGCCTGTGCTTGCCTCCGAAGGTCGCGCGGGTCGGTGCCTAGCCGCATGGTCCGCAAATGCTCGCGCGCAGCTTCCCGCGCTTGGTCCACGGTGAACACGCCATGGGGGCCAATGGTCAGCCTGAGTTCCTTGCCGTGGACGCGGCCTTGGACCACGTAGCTCTTCTTACCGTCCTTGGTGATGCGGAGGCCGAAGCCCCGGTCTTGCTCGTCCCAATGAAGCGCATAGCCGGTGGTCGGTGTAGGCAGTCGATCCACTACGGACTTGGTGAGTCTGGCCATCGTTGAAATCCTCGCGTAAGTGCAACGTAAGCAGTCCACGCAAATTTAGGACAGGCTCCGACAAACGCGCAACGACTTTAAGGCTATGATTCGTAAGGAAAAATAAGACTTACGGAGGCCTCGTGAGAATAGGTAAAATGAACTCGCTGAATACTTGAAAACCGGCGAAGGGTCAAACCTTCCGTGGGTTCGAATCCCACTCTCTCCGCCATCATTCGCAGAACGCCCCCTCCTGGGGGCGTTCTCATATCCGGCGACAGGCAGACGCCGCAATGC
>Ga0182741_1001281_pt1 | contig 33624 bp, 29 predicted proteins | sample eDN5th37CBELigOP_FD_128874 | JGI IMG/M metagenome (GOLD analysis project Ga0182741, IMG submission 128874) | Enriched Organic Plus compost microbial communities from Emeryville, California, USA - eDNA 5th pass 37_C BE-Lig OP (version 2) (version 2) ... | reverse complement strand
CCGAGGCCATCATCTGGCCTGCGCCAGCAAGCGGAGCAGCACCGTCATCTGCCCAGGCAATAGCCCCAAGGCCGATCATGAACTAAGATTGAAACCGGACCACCCTATGGGGTCAGGCCACCCTAGCCGACGTAAAACCGCGCGAGATCCTCAAGGCTTGGTCGGCGCTGTTCTTTCCCGGTCACGAACAGGAGCGCTGGAAAACGCTCTATTATGCCGTGGGCCTCAACTACGAGGATCGTGCTGTCCTGCAGGGAGGGATACCACCCCACTTCGGATGCCGCCTCAACCAAGGCTTTGAGATCCCCGAAGGTGGAGAAACGTCCCGCGATGGCAAGGCAACCATCCGTATTCACCCATTGGCGCCATGCTTTCAAGTAAGCGTCAAGCTGCACCTTCAGATCCTGACTACAGCCTGGACAGAACTGGACGCCTTCAATCTCAGCAATAGAGTGCGTGTTTCGGGAAGGCGCGAAGCGTGCATTGTCGAAACCGAAGTCACAGATTACGAGGTCATACACTCCATCAGGTTCGGTGTTCAGATAATCGCCTCTGATCAGTTCGCTTCCAGTCAGATCAGAGCCGATCGATATGAGGTTGTCCGCTTCATCAACGCCCTGCAGGCGTACCCCCTGAAACTCTTTTTGGAGGTAACTCAAGAGGAAGCCTGCTCCGCACCCCATTTCTGTGATGAAACCAGGCTGGAGCTTATCTACAATACCGTGGAACCAGCTCATTGTCGCTTCAGCTCGCTTCCAGTCATAGGAAAAGAGTAAAGCGGCCTGCTCTAACGTCTTGGGGATGCCATACATACCAAGGCCATCGGAATATCCGGCGTCTCTCATCGCCCAAATAAATTGAAGCGATTCGCGATCTTCAGGCGAGAGTGATCTTAGAAGTAGACGATCAATTTGATGAGGCTTCTTGTCCAGGACGAAACCAAGAGATCTAAGGAAAGCCCGTGGGGGCAGTGCAGTCGGGCGCATAACGAATCCTCCATATTGCGTCTCGGCTTGTTGCAGAAATTGAGCCGCACCACTACCCCCTACTTTCCTGCCTCCCCCTTGGGCACGCGCTTCCCTGTGCATCGGCGGCAGTCATTAAATAGGCATGACCGGCCTTGGCGTCGGCGCAGGTGATGCGGCTGACGATGGTCCGCGCTTGGCCCTCAGACCACTCCTGGCGCCAAGAAAGCGCATCTCGGCTACAAGATTAATCAATTAATTATAATGAATAGTCGACCATGCGAATCCCTGTCTCTCCGCCATCTTCACGTAAGCACCTGTGGCACCTAAAGAATTGAGCATTTTCAGGGAGCTAGGCAAGCTGTCCCGGTCAAATGATACAGTGAGCCATGACAGAAGTGCCCAAGCATCCAAGTCTGACGCGCCGAAACAGCCTCTACTATCATCGCGCTGCTATCCCCTCCGACATCCGGCACATCTGTCCCAAGCGGGAAGACGCCTTCTCGTTGCGCATCAGAGATCCACGAGTAGCCATTAAGAGAATGCGCTGCGCCGCCAACGAGGTTGACGCTCGCTTTGACGAGTATCGGTTCAATCGCTCTGCCCCCCCTTCCAAAGTTAATTTGACCGCAGAGTCCGTGGTGGATACCTCCACCGCGTGCAGTCACGTCGCATTTGAAGGCGACGATCTTTCACATGAGGAAGCCGCTCTGGCGATCTACTGGATCGTGTCGATCCTACTGCTATCCGTCCTCTCAGCACTCATTGAATGGTGGACGAAGGATTAGGGGGATCATTTCACATCCGAAATATTGCAGACCGTGACCGCGAGATCGCCACCCTCTACAACTGATACTAAGATTTGATGACGAAATTGATCATGTTCCCTTTTTGTTCACATTGACACTTATGAAGGTACCGCACTCCTGATAGTAGCAACACCACATACAGGGGAGCCTACCTAATGCCGTCCAACTCAAAGCCTGAAGACATCGTCTTGCTTAAGGGACTGATCCGCATTTTGCGGCGGTTCGCGGTCGTTGAGCACCGAATGCAAGTGAGTACGGTCTTGACATTGCTGGAAACCGCCTACGCCGACATGGTCGGGGAGGAGCCAGGAATTGTCGAGATCCAGCAGCGAATTGGTTTGTGGTCAGGTACGGCCACCCGAAACGTGGCGTATTGGGCCGGTGGGCATAAGACCATGCCCAGCGGCGGACACAAGATGATAGACATGGAGATGTCGGCGACCGACCGACGCCGCCGTGTCTTGAAGATGACGCCGAAGGGGCGTGCATTCATAGAGCAACTTCTAGAAGAGATCAAGCATGGCGAGACAGCGGGAATGTCATCACCTGCCGTAATACCAAGTACGGCGATACCCGGGTAATCATCGCCCCACCTCCTGCGCTTGAGGCTTGCAAGGCTCTGTGTCGGGCCCACCCGAACGATGAGGTGCCTTGTCGCGGCTTCAGTCCCCGATTCTAGAGAGAGCTTCGCTCCGCACAGAAAGCAATGGGTTTGGATCACGAAAAGGACTTCGTGATCCAAAGTCTGCGACTTACCTGCGCCTCTCGACTGGTCCAGAGGGGCATGTGTCTCCCTCATATGACGAAATGAATCGGCATCGGAACATCCAGACCACGACGATCTACGCCCATCTCCACACCAGAGACCTTGCTCCATTAGCAGGGGCTCTCACCTCATTAGATCAGGCAGAACCTCTCTCTTCCGGTGCCGTCACACTGTGCCAAACGTGTGACATTGTGAAAAAATCGGCGAAGAGAGGCCGATTTGAAGCTGCCTTTCACGAACGCTAGATAGCGACAGAATTTAATTTCCATATATGAAGGTAACAATCGGTGATATCTTGTAACAAACATCCCGCACCACAACCCAAAATAACTTTCCTAGTCTAATCGATCATCACGGATGAACCTGCGCAATATTATGACACTAAGCGACGGCTGGTTGGCAGAAGAGCACTTCATCCACCGTCTAGAAAATCGCTTCCGCGGTGCCTGAACCCTGTTTACGCCTCGAAGTTTGGCCCGACCTCCCGCCGCGCAAAGGCGTCAGCTTCGCCCCGCCAGCATCAACCCCATACCTTCCCTCGGCAGAGCGCTGATCTTGGGATGGCGGCGACGCGCATAATCCACTAGAAAGCCCGCCAGTCCACTCGGGTGGCGGCAGATCAGGTGCGACCGTCAAGGCAGTTTGCGCGAAACGGCACGCATGAAAGCGGGAAAGCAGGCGTGCAGAACAAAAATTCTCGGCAGACTGATGTTGTCAGGATCGAGACCGCCGCATCGGACGCGGACTTCATACGTAAGGCACTAGACGCTACCGCCATCGTAGCCATCACCGATGTCCGCGGAACGATAACCTACGCAAATGCAAAGTTCTGCGAGATCTCGGGTTACGAACAGAGCGAGCTCATCGGGAACAACCACCGGATTATTCGCTCCGGCAGACACAGCAAGGCGTTCTTTCGCGAGATGTATCGCTGCATTGCACGCGGCGAGGTCTGGCGCGGCGAGATCTGCAACCGGCGCAAGGATGGGTCGCTGTACTGGGTGGACACGACCATCGTTCCCCACCTTGACCAGAACGGGAAGCCGGACAGCTACACATCAATCCGCTTCGATATTACCGCGCGGCACGAAGCCGAGGATTACCTGCGGCAGATCGTCAATACCGATCCTCTGACCGGCATTGCCAATCGTCGCCGGTTTCACGAATATCTGGGATCGGCTCTCGAGAAGCTCGGGGCCGAGCTCAAGCGCATCCACCTCGTTCTGATTGATATCGACGCCTTCAAGCAGATCAACGACTCCTTCGGGCATGACGTCGGCGACAGCCTGCTGAAGGTTCTCGCGGCGCGTCTGGCGGATTTTGAATCCGATGACCGATTTATCGCGCGCCTCGGCGGAGACGAGTTCGGATTCGTCGCTTCCAATCATTCTGATGCTGACATCCGCGACCTGCTCGACCGACTGCTGGCGAGCATCAAGCGACCTATCCAGCTGAGCGGCGCGAAACACAGATACTCGGCCAGCATCGGTGTGGCGTCGTGCCCCGACCAGGCCAGGACGGCGGAGGATCTGTTCAAGGCAGCGGATCTGGCCCTCTATGAGGCCAAGACAGCGGGACGGGATCAGTACAGCATCTTCGCGCCGCGATTGCAGCAGATCGCCGATCGCAGGCAGGAGCTCCTCCAGGCTGCCGAGGCGGGCTTGGAGCAGAGCCAGTTTCAGCTCCATTATCAGCCCCAGGTGCCAGTCGACCCGTCTGATCCGCTGAGTTTCGAGGCGCTGCTCCGCTGGCAGCATCCGGAGCGGGGCCTTCTCGCGCCCGGAGGGTTTCTGGCGACCATGAACGACCCCGGGCTGGATGCCGCCATCGGCATGTTCGTCCTGGAGCAGGTCTTCAACGACATGGTCTTCATGGGCGAGAATGGCCTTGCGGTCGGACGGATTGCATTCAACGTCACCAACGCGGACTTTCGTTCCGATCGCTTCATTGACCGGTTCTTCGAACTGTCCGCCACGACAGGCATCCCGCCCCACCGTTTCAGCATTGAGGTCGTCGAGCAGGTGTTCCTCGACAATGATCCTCGAGCCCTTGCCGGTCGATTGGCCAGGCTGCACGATGCCGGTGTGGAAATTGCCCTGGATGACTTCGGCACCGGTTTTGCGTCGCTGACGCACCTGCGACACATGCCCATCGACCGGGTCAAGATCGACAAGAGCTTCGTATCGAGGCTTCCTGAAAATTCCGGCGATCTTGCCATTGTCGAGGGCATCATCAACATCGCCCACGCCCTGGGTAAGTCCGTGACCGCGGAGGGCGTCGAGGCCATACACCAGGTGCAGTTCCTCTATGACCTGGGATGCGACTATCTGCAGGGATGGTATTTCGCCAAGGCATCGAGCAAGGAGGACCTGCCTCAGATCGTGCAGCAGGTCGCGGAACTTCGACAGAACGCATGCGGAATAGCGACCTCCCCGAAATTTGTCGGTCGAGGGCGGGCAATCTGACAGCCAGGTCCCCAGCCCGGCCCCGGGCCATGCGGTGTCTGCCATCGCCCCCGCGCCTTCGGCGGGAAGATCACACGACCTGGCCAAACAGGAAGCCGACGCCCGAGGTCACCGCCATGGCGAGGATGCCCCAGAAGAGCACGCGCAGCGCCGGCCGGACGATGCCCGCTCCGCCCGTCCAACCGCTCAGGGCACCAAGGATTGCAAGCGCCATAGCGGTCACGAGCATGGTCACCCACAATTGCATGCCGGGTGGGGTCAGCACCGCCGCAGCCAGGGGGACCGCGGCGCCGACCGAGAATGTCAGCGCGGACGTCCAGGCCGCCTGCAGGGGATTGGCGGCAAGCTGCTCGACGATCCCGAGTTCGTCGCGCGCATGGGCGGCCAGGGCGTCCCTGGCCATCAGCTCCTCCGCCACGCGGCGAGCCAGCTCCGGGCTCAAGCCTCTCTCCACATAGATGGCAGCCAGTTCCTCCAGCTCGGCCTCGGGCTGGGTTGCGAGTTCCTGACGTTCCCTCTCAAGATCCGCCGCCTCCGTGTCGGCCTGCGAGCGCACCGAAACATATTCGCCCGCCGCCATGGACAGCGCCCCGGCAAGGAGACCTGCGACCCCGGCTGCAATGATTGCATGCCTGTCAGCGTTGGTCGCCGCAATGCCAACAATCAGGCTCGAGGTCGACACGATGCCATCGTTGGCGCCCAGCACGGCGGCCCGGAGCCACCCGATCCGGTTCACGGCATGGCGCTCGACATGGGAAGGCATCCGGCTCATCGTTCGTCCTGTTCCTGCTTTTCTGCCCGTCTACCTACCCTGAAGGGTGGCTGCTTGCTCATCCATGATCCAGGACAAAAGGCACCTGCCCTAGGCTCGTTCACACGCGCCTGGACCGCAACCATCAGTCCGCAAATAATTGTCTGAAATCAAATTTCAGCCCGAAGGCCGATCAACCATGCCACTTTATGGCATGTACAATTTGATTGATTTTAGCTCCCTGCTGTCAGACAGGACAGCTCAGGTCTCTGGGGTGAAACATGACAAGAACCATACGCGAGGTGACGTTTGACCTCCTGCGCAAGCTGGAGCTGACCACGGTTTTCGGCAATCCCGGGTCGACTGAAGAAACGTTCCTCAAGCACTTCCCCAAGGATTTCCGTTACGTTCAGACACTGCACGAGGCCTCTGCGGTCGGCGCAGCGGATGCCTATGCGCAGGCCATGCGGCGACCGGCCATTGTCAATGTCCACACCTCTGCCGGCCTGAGCAACGGCATGAGCAATATTCTCACGGCATTCCAGAACAAGACGCCGCTGATCATTACGGCCGGCAATCAGACACGGGACATGCTGCTGATGGAGCCTTGGTTGACCAATGTCGAGCCATCGCAGCTGCCACGGCCCTGGGTCAAGTGGGCCTATGAGCCCGTGCGTGCCGAAGATGTGCCCGCTGCATTCATGCGTGCCTATGCGATGGCCTTGCAGCCGCCCGCTGGGCCCGTGTTCCTGTCCATTCCCCTCGATGACTGGGACCGTCCTGCCTCGGGCGAGCCTGTGCTGCGCTCCGTTGCCACCCGGATTGCACCTGATCCCGACAGGGTCGCCGAATTTGCCAGGGTTCTGTCGGGCGCTTCGAACCCGGTGCTTATCTATGGCGCCGCGATTGCGCGAGGCAATGGCTGGCCACAAGCCATCGCACTCGCAGAGAAGCTCAATGCGCCTGTATGGGCAGCTCCGGCCTGTGAGCGTCCACCCTTCCCGGAAACTCACCCCCTCTATGCCGGTGGCCTTCCTTTCGCCATCGCCCCGCTCTCCCGCAAGCTCGAAGGGCACGATGTAGCGATCGTGATCGGCGCGCCTGTCTTCCGATACTACCCCTATGTGGCAGGTACCTATCTGCCGGAGGGGATGCGTCTGCTCCATGTCACCGATGATGCAGCAGAAGCCGGACGTGCTCCCGTTGGCGACAGCATGCTGTCGGACCCGGTGCTCGCGCTGGAGAGCCTGACCCGACTGGTCGAGCCGCGTACAGGCTCCGACGCGCCGCTGAAGCAGGCGCATCGGATGGCGCCGCACCCCGCTGCGCCTGCGCATGTGGCGAAGCCGGGCGAGATGACGCCCCTTGAGCTGTTCCAGACGCTGCGGGCAGCGACGCCGGCGGAGACCATTCTCGTGGAGGAGAGCCCCTCGAACCTTGGCGAACTCCATAGCGCCTGGCCGATTGACCGACCTGACAGCTTCTATACTTTCGCCAGTGGCAGCCTGGGCTGGGGGCTGCCCGCCAGCGTCGGCCTTGCCATGGCTGAGCGCGACAGCGGGCGCAATCGCCCCGTGCTGGCGATCATTGGCGACGGTTCACTGCAGTATTCGATCCAGGCGCTGTGGACCGCCGCGCAGCAAAAGCTGCCGATCCTGGTGGTCGTCCCGCGTAATGGCGAATATGCGATCCTGAAGTCCTTCGCGGTACTCGAGGAAACGCCTGGCGTTCCAGGTCTCGATCTACCTGGTCTCGATATCGTTTCGCTGGCCAAGGGCTATGGCTGCAACTCAGCACGGGCCGAAACCGCCGACAAGATCCGCAAGGTCTGTGCCGAGGCCTTTACGCGCTCCGGGCCAACCGTGCTGGAAGTCCCCGTGACAGCGACCGTTCCGCCGCTGCTTTGATCGTCCTCCGAGCAAAGCGCAACCGGAAAACGGAACCAGCGGGCGATGGACCACGCCAGTGACAACCGTCTGGCGCTGTCTACCGCTCGCATCACGCAGCTCGCCCCCATAGGCGCGGATCTTCGCGATGACGCGACAGGGGGTGCAGGTCCGAACCGGGAGCGCGCCGGGAAGGCCATGAAAATTTCTCACTCCCTGGCCACACCCGGGACCGTCAGGCGCGTATTAACAGCGCTGCCAGTGAGTGAGTCAGCGTAACGGTATTGCGAGAGTACACGCCCAACGCCACGCGATCTCGCGCCGGAATGAGGTTGTCGTCATATGTGAGCTAGCCAGGCAGCCCTGGCATCTCTTTCCGGACGTCGAGCTCGTTGGTTGTCAACCTCAGGCCTACGAGAACGATGACAGCGGTCAACAACAGTGAACTGACCACTACGCCCGTCGCCCTAAGCCAGGTTGACGCCCTGCCCCCTGGGCTTTTCTCGAATGGGGCGAGTATGCCGCCGATGAGCGCCAGGGCAAGGCAGCCGGTTACCATAGTTTCTCCCAGGATCATGCCGATGATGGAGCAGATGATGAGCAGGCCAACCGGCACGGCTGAACTGGTGCCAAGGATGAGCGCTCCGGCCAGGATGACAAGGAACGAAGACAGCACGGCGCCATAGGCCAGATAGAGCGCTGTTGGGTGATTGGACGCGAGGGCGCCATCCCCCGACATGATGGAGAAGGCTGCGGCGAGGACAGCAAAGATGCCGGCAACAAGCGCTATGATTCCGCCCGCTTTGCGCATGACGCCCCCCTGGCGTTACTGGTGAGCACGGGGAACCATTCGGCTGCTGGCGTCCCCTGCTGTCTGCCATTTATTTATTATGCCATTCGCCACAAGTAAATTCATGAGAAAGAAAAATATGCATACGCATACTGATTAAACCTGCACCTGCAATACACGGCAATTTCACTCGCGAAACAAGCAGGTCTGGCGCAATCCCACCGTTATCAGGCCGCAGAGAGTCTTCATGACCTTACAGGATCGGTCCAGATCGGCAACTCTGCTGGACCATGGCTGAATTTCACGCACATTCAGCGCACCTCACACGCTTCCAGGAAACCACTCAACTGGATACTCTTTATACGACCGAATTATAATGAATATATCTCAAAACGTTATTGGGTTTTTCAGTGCAATTGTCATGAAACACTATCACGTGCGGCCGGAAAAATTTGTTCCCTCGCCAACTTCCCGACTTCCAAATCGCCGGGCTTGATTTACAGTGCGCCAGCATCAGCGGCTCTTGCGATTGTTGTGGTGACCCATGCTCCTTCGTTTCGCCCGGCAGATGTCAGAGCCGTCGTCCATAGCGTGGCTCGAACGCCAAACCTGGCATCCCTGGCTCATTGTTGGTCTGGTCTCGCTCGGGGCGTTCGTTGGTCAGCTGGACGCCACGATCTTCCGCTCGCCCTGCCAGCACTGGGGCACTATTTCGACGCACCGCTGGATCAGGTCAACTGGATAGCCCTGTCCTACCTCGCCGCCTTCGTCTCCTTCCTGCCGGTCTTCGGCGTTCTGTGCGAGATGTTCGGCCGCAAGACGCTGTACATTGGCGGCTATCTCATCTTCGGCCTCGCCAGCGCCCTTTGCGGCCTCGCATCCAGCTTCGAGGAGCTCATCGTCTTCCGCTTTCTGCAGGGTGTCGGCGGCTCCCTTCTCGGCGCGAACAGTATTTCCATCCTGGTGAAGTCGGTTCCCGAGGACCAGCGCGGCCGGGCTCTCGGCTGGTTCGCGGCGGCGCAGGCCGTGGGCATGAGCTCGGGCCCAGCGCTGGGCGGCTTCATCCTGGCCGCGCTCGACTGGCGGTGGATCTTCTGGCTCACCGTCCCCGTTAGCGCCATCGCCATCGTGATCGGCTGGCTGGCTCTTCCCCGACGACCCGGCACGCAGCCAGACCGTCCTTTCGATTGGACTGGCGCGCTCATCCTTGGCCCCGCACTGGTGCTCGTCGTCGCAGTCCTCAATCACATCGCCACATCCGGCCTCGCCTCGCTGATGACGATCGGCGGACTTGGCATCGCTGCCGCGCTCCTGGCGCTCCTCGCCAGACGCGAAAGCGCCTTTCGCGCCCCCCTGGTCGATCCCCGGCTCTTCCGCAGCCCGGCTTTCTGTAGCGCGGCAGCCGGGGTAACGCTCGGCTACGCGATGCTGTTCGGCATGTTCTTTCTCATGTCCTTCGCCCAGTCCCACGGTTTCGGGGAGCCCCCTGCCGTCGGCGGCCTGCATCTCGCCATCATACCGATAGCCATTGGCCTAGCCTCTCCCCTCAGCGACAGGGCAAGACAGCTCATCGGGGCGCGCTGGATTGGCGTCGCGGGAATGGCCTTCTGCCTGATTGCCGTCATTCTGCTCTTTGCGGTGATTGGCCGAGTGGAAAATCACTGGCTCTTTGACGGGGTCGCCTATGCGTTTTTCGGCATCGGCCTCGGGCTCTACATCGCCCCGAACAATCAGGTCGCGATCGCCGCAGCACCCGAGAGCCTGTCGGGGCCGGCAGGCTCACTGATCAATCTCATGCGCGCCTTGGGCACGAGCCTCGGCGTTGCCGGCAGCGCCAGTGTACTGGCCCTGAATCTCGCGGAGTCCGATGGGGCTCGCCAGACCTGGCTCACTTCCAGCGGCGAGAGCATGCTCATCGCCGTGCGTCACAGCATGCCGCTGCTGGGCGCGCTGGTCATCCTCGCAGCGATCGCAGCCTTCTATGCCGCATGGCGAGTTGGCGACACCGCTGATGGCCCACCATCTCGCCCGGCCAAGGCGCCCGGACCGCTCGCGCCTGGTCTGCCAGCTCATGATCGCCTGGAAACCGACCGAGGCAGTTGATCCTGCGGGCCCCCGCCCCGATTGTCCTGCCGTCCCGGCCCGGTAATAGCGCTGGTCCTGATCGGTGCTGCCCCTTATTAGGATAGAGGCTGTTCCACCTCGATCGATGGATGAAGACATGCAGGGAGGGCTCCAGGTCAACGCATCGGTGTTCCTGACGGTTCTGACATTGTCTGGCCTGGTGTTGGCTGTCGCGAGCTTCTGGCTGCTTGGCGATGACGTCTCGGGTTGGTTGATCCTGATTGGCCTCGGCCTGGTTTATCTCGGTGGCGGCCTGCCGGCGGCTTGCCGTGCGCTGAAGGTGCTCTGGCAGGAACGCGTCCTCGACATCGATCTCCTGATGGTCGTGGCGGCCATTGCGGCAGCGGCCGTGGGAGCCCATTTCGAAGGCGCGGTGCTGCTGACCCTGTTCAGCGTGTCCACCACTCTGGAAGGCTGGGCCCTGGGTCGCGCCCGCCGGGCAGTCGAGGCCCTGCTGGCCCTTCGCCCGACAACCGCCCTCCGCAGGGAACCTGACGGATCAATCCGGGAGGTTCCTGTCGCCGACCTGCGCGTCAACGACATTGTCATCCTCCGCCCCGGTGACCGGGTACCGGCTGATGGCGTCATTGCCAGTGGCCGCGGCTCCTTCGATGAAGCCAACATCACCGGCGAGTCCATGCCGGTCACCAGGGAAAGCGGCCAGCCTGTCTTCGAGGCAACCATCAATCTGGACGGCTCCATCGAGGTCGTCGTCACCAAGACCATCACCGAAAGCACCGTCGCGCGGATGGTCGCGCTGGTAACTGAGGCGCAGGCTGCCAAGGCGCCATCCGAGAGGTTCAGCGCCTGGTTCGGACAGCGTTACACCCTGGCTGTGGTGGGCGGAGCCATCATCGTGTTTGCCGTCTTCTATTGGCTCGGGAACGACTGGGAGAACGCCCTTTACCGGTCGGCCACCCTTCTTGTCGCGGCCAGCCCCTGTGCCATCGTCATCTCGGTTCCGGCGGCGATACTCTCGGCCCTGTCGGCAGCGGGCCGCAACGGCGTGCTGTTCAAGGGCGGCGCGGCGCTGGAAACCCTTGCGACCGTTGATACCTTCGCCTTCGACAAGACCGGCACCCTCACCACCGGTAAGGCAGTCCTCACCGAAGTCGTCGCCCTGGACGGTGATCAGCAACGCCTGCTGTCGCTTCTCGCAGGCATTGAGGGACACTCGGAGCACCACAGTGCTGCTGCCATTTGCCAGGAAGCCGCCGCCCGTTCGATCACACCGGCCGAGGTCACGGATGTGCTGACCCGTCCCAGTGCGGGGATTGTCGGCCAGCACGCCGATGGGGTGCTGTGGGCAGGCAACGCCCGCCTTGCATCTGAGATGGGGGAGTCGATCGATCATCCGGCCCTTCAGGCGCTTGCGGACGGCTCCCAGACGGTCATCTACCTCGGGCTCGGGTCTACTGTTTTGGGCGCCGTAACCGTAGCCGATCAGCTGCGCCCCACCTCGGCCTCAAGCCTCGCCGCCCTGCGCGAAAGCGGCGTGCGCCGCATCTGGATGATGACCGGGGATCGCCGGCCCGTCGCGCTGCGGATCGGACGCGAGCTCGGGCTTTCCCCGGATGAGATACATGCCGACATGCTTCCCGAGGACAAGGTCCGCATGGTCGGCGAACTTGCCACAACCGGAAAGGTCGCCTTTGTCGGCGATGGCGTGAATGACGCGGCAGCACTCGCTCGCGCTGATGTTGGTATTGCCATGGGGGCGGCGGGCTCCGACGTGGCGATCCAGGCGGCCGATGTCGCCCTGCTGTCGGAGGAGATGGGCAAGCTCACCGAGGCACATCGACTGGCGCGTCGCACGGCGCTCATCATCAAGCAGAACCTCACCTTCGCCCTGAGTGCCATGGCCATATTGGTGCTGGGCGGCCTGTTCTTCGACCTGCCTCTGCCCCTGGCGGTCATCGGGCACGAAGGCGGCACGCTGCTCGTCGTCCTGAATGGCCTGCGGCTGCTGTCCCTGCCGCCGCGAAAGGAGCCCCTCGCCAGGCCTCAGCCCGTGCAGCAGCCAGGACGCACCGAGCCCCTCCCCGCTGATCCCCGCGCCCCCTACCACCGGAAGCTTCCCCGCCCCTCGGCGTGATCGGTGCTGGCGCGTCCGCCGATACTGTCAGTTGCTCATGGGCATAATCGTCAACATGCCACAAGGTCTGCGGGAACCTGCGGCGCGCGCCGCTGTTTGACAGGGACAGTGCGGTGCGGGCCCTCCGGCGCGCGACCCAACGAGGAATTGAGACCTGGATGTGCCGCTGGATTGCCTATCGGGGCGCAACGATCCCTTTTGAACGTTATGTCACCCAACCCGCCCATTCGCTGATTGCCCAGAGCATTCGGGCCCTTGAAGCGACCTCAGGCATGAACGGCGATGGCTTCGGTCTCGGCTGGTATGGCAGCCACGCCGAGCCTGGCCTTTATCGCGAGATCAGGCCAGCCTGGTCCGACGAGAACCTGCGCTATCTCTGTCGCCATCTCACATCGCATCTTTTCTTTGCCCATGTGCGCGCCGCAACCGGCACACCGACCACCCGTTCCAACTGCCACCCCTTCGCCTGCGGCCGCTGGATGTTCATGCATAACGGCTTCATCGGCAGCTGGAACCGCCTGCGCCGGGCGGTCGAGTCCATGATTCCGGACGATGTCTATCCGTCGCGCGTCGGCACCACCGATTCCGAGGCCCTGTTCCTGGCGATTGTCGGCGACGGCATCGATCAGGATCCAGTGGCCGCTACCCGACGCACGCTGTCGCGGGTTTCCGGCCTGATGCGCGATGGTCACCCAGATGACCGGCTGCGCTTCACGGCAGCCCTTTCCAACGGACGGGATCTCTACGCCTTCCGCTACGCCCATAACGACGACGCCAACTCGCTCTATTATCGACATACGGGCTCCGACATCGTCATCGTTTCCGAACCTCTTGACGACGATCGCTCCACGTGGACGCCGGTCCCCGCCAACCACATGATCGCGGCCATCGAGGGCCAGCCCGTGACGGTGACGCGCTTCCTCGAGGATGGCCCGTTAGCCTCCTCATCCTCATAACGTCCGCCCAAAGAGGGAACCATCTGGACATCCACAAGTTGCACAGGGGCGATAACATCCCCGGAGTTCAAATGTGCGGCCTGTGTGGTGAAATTCAGTATGGCAACGATACGGTCAATGGTGCGTCGATCCAGGCAATGACCGCCAAAATGCGGGCGCGCGGCCCGGATGCGGGCGGAATATTCGTGCAGGACGGGCTGGGCTTTGGCCATCGCCGCCTGAGCATCCTCGACCTTTCCCCGGCATCCCAGCAGCCGCTTGTCGACCCCGAGCTTGGCCTCGGGATTGCATTCAATGGTTGTATCTATAACTTCCGGGAACTGCGGCAGGAGCTCACCGGCCGAGGCTACAGGTTCTTTTCGCAGGGCGACACCGAGGTCATCCTAAAGGCCTATCATGCCTGGGGCCCGCGCTGCGTCGAACGCTTCTTCGGGATGTTCGCTTTCGCCATATGGGAACGCGACAGCGGCCGCGTTGTCCTTGCCCGCGACCGCCTCGGCATCAAGCCGCTGTACTGGAGCGACAATGGCAAGGCCTTCCGCTTTGCGTCTACCCTGCCGGCCCTGCTCGCCGCGGGTGACATCGATACCAGCATAGATGAGCAGGCGCTCCACCATTACATGAGTTTCCACGCCGTGGTTCCGGCGCCAATGACCATCTTGAAGGGCGTCCGCAAACTCGCCCCGGCCACCATCCTGACCATCGAGCCTGACGGCTCCCGCCGCGAGGAAGTCTACTGGAAGCTTGACGTTCGCACCTCTGACGAGGATCGCCGCCTCAGTGAACAGGACTGGAAGGAGATGCTCGTCGCCGAGCTGGGTCGCGCCGTTGAACGCCGCACGGTGGCCGACGTGCCTACCGGCGTTCTTCTGTCAGGCGGCCTCGATAGTTCCCTCGTGGTGGCGCTTCTCGCCCGTCAGGGTGCGTCAGGGATCAAGACCTTCTCCATTGGTTTCGATGCCGTAGGCGATCAGTCAGGTGATGAGTTTGTTTATTCTGACCTGGTCGCCCGCCACTTCGGCACGGAACATCAGCAGATCCGGATCGACGCCGATCGGGCCCTTGGCGCCATCTCCGGCGTGGTTGCGGCCATGTCCGAGCCGATGATGAGTCATGACGCCATCGGCTTCTACCTGCTCGGGGAAGAGGTCTCCCGCCATGTGCGGGTTGTGCAGAGCGGTCAGGGCGCGGATGAGATCTTCGGCGGCTATCACTGGCACCAGCCGATGCTCCAGTCCAACTGCGCGCTCTCCGACTATAGCCGTCTTTATTTCGATCGCGACCATGCCGAGATGAGCGAGGCCCTCGCCCTCTCACGACTGGGCGAAGACTACAGCCGCGAGTTCGTATCGGACTATTTCGCCCGCTGCCGGAGCGATCAGCCTGCCGACAAGGTGCTGCAGATCGACAGCGAGATCATGCTGGTCGATGACCCGGTGAAGCGCGTCGACAACATGACCATGGCCTGGGGCCTCGAGGCCCGCGTTCCCTTCCTCGATCACAGCGTGGTCGAGCTCGCGGCGCGCATCCCGGCCCAGCTCAAGGTGCGAAGTGGCGGCAAGCATATTCTCAAGGCGGCATCCCGCGGCCTCGTGCCTGACGAGATCATCGACCGTCCCAAGGGATATTTTCCCGTGCCCGCCTTCAAGCGCCTGCGCGGTCCCTATCTCGATCTTGTCCGCGACGCCCTGAACAACCCCCGCGCCCGCCAGCGCGATCTCTTCAACCGAGCCTATATCGATCGGCTGCTTGACAACCCTGAGCGCGAACTGACGCCGAAGGGTCATTCGAAGCTCTGGCAGGTCGGCTTGCTCGAACTTTGGCTGCAGAACCATGGAATATGATCCCTCGTCCACGACCATCGTCCCGTTCGACCCGCTCGGCCGCCGTCTGGCCAGGCCTTCCGTGGTTCAGTCGAGCGACTTCACTTTCGGCATGGAAGAGGAATACTTCCTTGCCGAGATCGAGACGCTGGAGAGCGTGCCATGCGCCCCAGACGCCTTCTTCGAGGAAGCCGCACGGAAGACCGAGGGCCGGATCACCCGCGAATTTCTCGGATCGCAGATCGAGGCGGTTACCCGCCCGCACGCTGACATCGCGGAAATGCGGAGGGAGCTGGCATATCTGCGGAGCGAGCTGGCGGATGTGGCTGCGGGCTACGGCCTCGCCATCCTTGCAAGCGGCACGCATCCCACCGCCCTGTGGCGGGATTCGCTCCAATCCCCAAAGGAGCGTTACGACAAGGTGATGGACGATCTGCAGATGATCGGCCAGCGCAACATGCTATGCGGCATGCACGTCCATGTGGAGCTTCCGGATCCGGACCGGCGCGTCGAGATCATGTCCCGCATGACCTCCTACGTGCCGCTGTTCCTCGCGCTGTCAACGTCCTCGCCCTTCTGGCAGGCACACGATACCGGGCTCAAGGGCTATCGTCTGGCGGCTTACGATGAACTGCCCCGGACCGGACTGCCGGAGCATTTCCGCACGTCGGCCGAATACGACGCCTATGTGGAAGCGCTAGTCTTGTCGGGGATAGTGCCCAACGCCAGCCACATCTGGTGGGCAATGCGGCCGTCCACGGCTCATGACACGCTTGAGCTTCGCGCGCCGGATTGCACGACGCGTATCGATGACGCTGTGGCGATCGCCGCCCTGTACCGGACGCTTGCCCGCCATCTCTACTATGCCAGGGATCTCCCCGAACCCACTTCGGTGTCTCGCGCCCTTGCGGTCGAGAACAAATGGCAGGCGCAGCGCAATGGCGTGCACAGCACCTTCGCGACTGAAGCGGGCCCTGTCGCCTTCGGGGACTTCCTCGACACGGTGATAGGCATGATCTCCGCAGATGCCGCCGAACTCGGCTGCCTGGATGAAGTCCGCCACTGTCAGACGATCGCCCGCAATGGCACCGCCGCCGATGCTCAACTGGAGATCTTCCAGCAGAGCGTCGCCGACAATGGCAGCGAAAAGATTGCCCTCCGCAAGGTACTCGCCTGGATCGCCGCAACTACTGCCGAAACCGCATCATAACCAACCGGGCCGCGCCGCGCGCTGGGGGCACAATTGAGCCACGGGCGGCGCCCCCTTCTTGCCCGGTGCATGGGACTAAGCGTCTGTCGGGCTCCGCTCTTGCCCGGCGGATGGGGCTAAGCGTCTGTCGGCGCCTCCACCTTACCCGAGTTCTGGCAGTGGGCCGATGGGCCCGCACAGCACGGCGCGCGTCCCCGGCTGGTTGTCGAAGAATTCGAGCGATCCACCGAGCTGGTGGACCAGCGCATCGATCATGCGCGAGCCGAAGCCGTTCCCTGAGCTTCCCCGGCCTTTACCATGATCGGCCACGGTCAGCCGGAAGGTGTTTCCGCATTCCGACAGCACCACTTCGAGCGGCCCGGGCGCCCCGTCATAGGCATATTTGTTGGCATTGATGAACAGCTCGGTCAGGATCAAGCCGAGCCCGATCGCCTTGTCGGTCGGCAGAAGCACCGGCTCGAGATTGCGCGCCACCTGGGCGGCCCAGCCGGAATCCGTCGAGGCCAGGAGATCGTCGAGCAGCTCGTCCACATAGCGGGCGCCATCGACCGTGCGCACCTGGTCAGCCGAATACAGTCGCCTGTGAACGAGCGACACGGCCGAGATCCGGCGCCGCGCCTCCGCCAGCGCTTCGCCAGTTGCGGGGTCATCGGAGCTGCGCGCCTGAATCGACAGAAAGCTCGAGACGAGGGTCAGGCTGTTCTGCACCCGGTGATTGACCTCGCCCAGCAGGAACTCCCGCTGCCGGATCAGGGCATCCTTCTGCTCTACCAGATTGAGCAGTTCCCGATTGAGGTCATGGATCCGGCGTGTCTGCCAGACATTCTGGATCGCCACCACCAGCCGCTCCGCCGCTTCCGTTTCGGGAATGCTCCAGGGCCTTGCCTTGCCGCGCACCGTTTCGCACCAGGCCTGGAAACTTGTCCGTGGTGTCAATGCGCCGTCCGGCCCGGAATTGGCGGCCTTGTGCGGGTTGCCCGCCCAGTTGACGGTCTCCACCGCTTCTGCCCGGAACCACAGCACGATCCAGGGCTCGGACGGCGATAGCGTCATGGCGAGTACGCCGGCCGCCAGCGGATGGATGGCTTCAGGCGGCGCCCCCTCCACAGCGAGCTCCCGTGTGGCAAAGATCGCCTTCGGGCCCTTCGTGCCTAGCCACCCTACTAGGCTACGGATTGCTGCCGCGGGCGGACACCGGCCTGCCGTGACCATATCCTCGCCTCGCAGCACCGTAACGCCATCCGCGTGCAGCATCCTCTGGATCTCCGCGAGATGACGAGACAGGGCATTTTCCAGCGATCCTTCGCGCAGCAGCAGCTCGGTAATCCTGTCCTCAAAACTCCTCAGGCGAACCCGCTCGCGATAGGCATCCGTATCCTCGCGTGCCTTGATCTGGCGGGAGAGACCTGACGCAAGTGCCCGGCAGGCATTCCTGACATCGAGTGGCAGAGAGCGGGGCTGCCCATTGTGGCAGGCGATCAGGCCCCACAGGGCGCCATCCCTCACGATGGAAAAGGAGGCCGAGGCGGCCACACCCATGTTCTTGAGATACTGGATGTGGATGGGCGAGACGCTGCGCAGGCTGCAGTCGCTCATGTCCAGCGGATTGTCATCGGGCCGAGGCGGGCGCAGCGGTGCGGGGATGTAATGCACATCGGGAATGACCCGCACGAGATTGCGCACATAGAGCGCCCGCGCCTGCTTGGGGATGTCGCTGGCAGGAAAGTGATGGTTCAGGAAAGAGTTCTGGTGGTCGGCAGCATCCTCGGCGACCACCTTGCCCGCGCCTTCATCGAGAAACCGGTAGACCATCACCCGGTCATAGCCGGTCAGCGACCGGAATTCGCGCGCAGCCACCGCCATGAGGGACGACATGTCGACGGCCCGCTCGAATTTCCGCGCCGCCCGTTCCAGCTTTGGCAGAAGCGACGCGGTGATTTCCGTCCCTGCCGCCGGCTCGAGCTCGACGAGATGTTCCCGTTTTCCACGCGAGACGCTCAGGTCGAATGTCTCCACCGCGTGCGGTGGCACGACCTGCCGGGGCAGCACCGCATCCTGTGAGAAGACCGCGGCGGCAAGCTCCGGCCCCAGCAGCTCGCTCAGCAGAGCTCCCTCCCATTGAGCGACACCGAGGCGCGCCTCGACATCGCCGGCCACATGGGTCACCCGGTGGGTGTTGCTGTCCACGACGAGAAGCACGCCATGGGGCTGGATGGAACCGGGAATATGGATCGGCTCACGATCGCAGCTGGTCAGGTCTATGGCGTTCCCGTTCAACTCAGTTCTCCGCACAGGATACGTTCCGCAACGTCGAACCCGCGCAATGCGCCGCGCGTCATGGATGCTAGCGATTCTTTGCCTCGTGCCCCTTCCCGGGCAAGGACTTCCACCAGCGACCGCCACATTGCTCCGGCCTCGGCGCCGTAAGGGTCGAGAAGGTAAAGTTCCGGGTCCGTGATGCCCCGGTTTTGGAGCTCACGGAGGATGATCCGGCCGCCAAGGCTTGAGCCCTCGACCACATAGAAAAGGCCTAGCGCCTCGTGCTTGTCCACCGGCTCTGGAAAGACGGCTGATGGTAAAATGGGTGGATCGGCCAGGGTTCCCTGCTGCCAGGCACGACGGCGCCTGTCGTAGTCCAGCCCCTCGACCTCCTGCAGGATACCGGAAAGAGCCTGGTCTGCGGACCTGTGGAATGTCTGGTAGCGGCGGATGGTCGCCGCTCTGCGCGACGGATCCGCCAGTGCGGCGACAGCGTCGAAACGCTCCTCGAGCCGACGATGCAGCTCTCCCGTCGCCTGGCGTAGCACGCTCAGAACGGGTGTCCGTCCCGCAGATTTCTCAATTCGCAAGCGCCGCTCCGTTGATACCGCGTATAATGTATCAGATGCAGCACTGGGTAAAGGGCAGGTTTGGCGATGAAGTGCTGCCCGCGGCCATGCATGTTCAACGCTCCCTGCAGCCAGTCCGCCCATCCTCCACGCCTGCCGCGGTGAGATGTCTCCCCTTGCATGCCCGCGCCACCGACCGCCACTCGACAGGCGACATGACGTCTCCCGGTCTGCTATGAAGCGGCTGGGTACGAAAAGTATCCTCTCGGGTAACTTTGAGGAAGTTCGATAGATGCGCTTCAAGGAAGAGGTTCTGGAGTTCAAAAGGAACAGGATTTTGGACGTCGCGAGCGAACTCTTTTACGAGCGTGGCTATGCCCAGACCAAGCTGGACGATATCGCCGAGCGGCTGAACGTTACGAAGCCTGTCATCTATCAGCATGTGGCCAGCAAGGCCGAGCTTCTCGCCGGCGTGAGCGGCCGGACCACGGCCTTTGCCGCCGTCATCGCCCAAATGGCGCTCGACCAGGAAGGCTCCCCCACCGAACGGCTGGCTCGCCTGGTGCATAACCTGGTGATTGCCGTGGTGGAGAGCCGCATCTATCTCGCGGTATGCTTCCGCGAAGAGAAGAACCTTCCGGAGGAGGCCCTGAAGCAGCTGCAGCATGACCGCCGGCGCTTCAACCAGTCCCTGAAGGCGCTCCTCCTCCAGGGGCGGGAAGCCGGCGAGTTCGCCTTCGAAGATCCCAATGTGGTGCTCCAGGCCATAACGGGCATGGCCACCTGGGCCTTCACCTGGTATCGGCCCGATGCCGCCCTCAAGCCCGAAGACCTGGCGAGCCAGATGGTCCGGCTCGTCCTGAACATGGTCACGGCCCCCGCCGGCTCTGCCTCATCAGCGGCGACCTGATCTACCTGTCCTGCTCCATCACCTCACCGGACCGATGCCCAGGCTATCGGGATGATCAGCAATGAACCGCGTCGTCTGCTCTCCGCGGATGAAGGCCGGATGGACAACGATCGACCGAAGCAGCTCGAGATTGGTTGCAACGCCCTCGACCTCGACCCGTGCCAGGGCCTCCCGGGCCCGCTCGAGCGCCGCTTCCCGGCTCGCACCTGTGCAGATGATCTTTGCCAGCAGGGAATCGTATTTCGGACTGACGACATCGCCCTCCCTGACGCCTGTGTCGATGCGGAGGCCCTCGCTGCCGGAAGGGAGGATGAGCCGGGTGAGTTTGCCCGGTGACGGGAGGAAGCCTCTGGCCGGATTCTCGGCACAGAGCCGGAATTCGATGGCGTGCCCACGATCCCCGACAGCGCCCGGTTCGGCAACCGCCACCGGCTCGCCGAAGGCCTGCGCGATCTGGAGGGCCACGATATCCTGACCGGTGCGCTCCTCGGTGATCGGGTGCTCTACCTGGATCCTGGTGTTCATTTCCAGGAAATAGAACTGCTCCGTATCCGCATCGAAAATGAATTCGACCGTCCCCGCGCCGGCATAGTTGCAGTACTCGGCGAGCCGGACCGCTGCGGCGCACATCGCCATGCGCACGGCAGGCGACACCCCCGGCGCCGGCGTTTCTTCCACGATCTTCTGGAACCGGCGCTGGATCGAGCATTCCCGCTCGAACAGGTGGATGGCACGGCCATTACCTAAGCCGAATACCTGCACTTCGAGATGCCGGGCCCGGCGGATGAAGCGCTCGATGACCACGGCTCCATCACCATAGAAGCGCCTGGCCTGCGCTTGCACGGCGCCCACGGCGCTCTCGAGCTCCGCCGCAGCCTCGACCACCTTCATGCCCATGCCGCCACCGCCGGCGACCGCCTTGACCAGCAGCGGATAGCCGATGGCTTCGATCTCCGCCGCATCCGGCATCTCGCCCGCCTCATACCGCCGGCTGCCTGGAACGATTTGCACTCCTGCCTCCTCGGCGATCGCCCGAGCGGCTGCCTTGTCCCCCATGTCGGCAATGGTCCGCGCGGCGGGGCCGATCCAGATGAGCCCCGCCCCTGTAACGGCTTCGGCAAAGCCGGCATTCTCGGCGAGGAAGCCATAGCCGGGATGTACCGCCTCTGCGCCCGACAGCCGCGCCGCCTCGACCAGGGCAGCGGGATTGCCATACGTCTCCGGCACGGAATTGCCGGCAAGCGCCACGGCCGCGTCTGCCAGCTGGACATGAAGCGCCCTCTCGTCGTCGGCCGCATGAACGGCAATGGATTTCAGGCCCAACGCCCTGCACGACCTGATGATACGGCAGGCGATCTCCCCCCGATTGGCGATCAGTATCCCCTTGGTCATCCCTTGACTTTCGCTCTTTTTCCTGTGTTACTCATGAGTAAGATAACAAACTCGAAAGTTCAATATTGATTATTCGGGTAGGATCGCGGGGCTTCCGGGCACCGTCCCTGGCCCTGGAAGTCGCGGATCGGCAGGGGAAGAAGACATGAGCCGACATGAAGTGCAGGCGGAAATCGCGGGTCTGGTGCTGTCTGTGGACTGCGCCGTAGGCCAGGCCGTGGAGGCCGATGAGCCGCTGCTGATGATTGAATCCATGAAGATGGAAATCCCGGTCATGGCTCCGAAGAAGGGGACTATTGCCGAAATCCGGGTCCAGGCGGGGGATACGGTTCTGCAGGATCAGGTATTGGTCGTCGTGGAAGGCTGATATCGCCGCAGGAAACGCGTCGTAAAGAACGCTGTTGAGGGAGGAAAAATGAAAAAGATATCAGGCGCGGCCTTCGCCGCCGCGGTGGCGCTTTCGTCGATCGCCATTGGCCAGCCGGCGCTCGCCAGCGGCATTTCCGACGGTGTCGTCAAGATCGGCGTGCTGAATGATCAGTCCGGCCCCTATGTTGACCTGGCTGGCCCTGGCTCTGTCCTTGCCGCCGAGATGGCCAAGGAGGATTTCGGCGGCAAGGTTCTCGGCATGCCGATCGAGATCGTTTCGGGCGATCACCAGAACAAGCCGGACGTTGGCTCGGCCATCGTTCGCGCATGGATCGACAAGGAAGGTGTCGACGCCATCGCCGACGTGCCTACCTCATCGGTCGCCATGGCGGTCCAGGGCATCGTCCGCGAGAAGGACCGCATCTTCCTGATCTCGGGCGCTGCCACGGAAGCCCTCTCACGGGATGCGTGCTCGCCGAACAGCATCCAGACCTCCGATGACACCTATGCCCTGACCCACGGCACGATCCGTGCCGCGGTCGAGAGCGGCGCCGACACCTGGTTCTTCATCACCGCCGACTACACCTTCGGCAACACGATCGAAACCGCCAGCCGGGCGATCATCGAGGAAGCCGGCGGCAAGGTTCTGGGCAGCGTGAAGCATCCCCAGGGAACCACCGATTTCTCGTCCTATCTCCTGCAGGCTCAGGCCTCCGGCGCAAAGGCGATCGGCCTCGCCAATGCTGGCAATGACACCATCACTGCCATCAAGCAGGCCGGCGAGTTCGGGCTCCATGCCGGTGGTCAGCAGCTCGTGGGCCTGATCCTGTTCATCTCCGAGATCAATGCCCTCGGTCTCGATGCTGCCCAGGGTCTGCTCCTGACCGAAGGCTTCTATTGGGACATGAACGACCAGGCCCGCGAGTGGTCTGACCGCTTCGAGAAGCGCTTCGGCAAAAAGCCGACGCGCGAGCACGCCACCACCTATGCCACCGTCATGCATTACCTGAAGGCCATCGAGAAGGCCGGCACGGACAATGCCGCGGACGTGATGAAGCAGCTCAAGGGCAACCCGATGGAGTTCTTCGGCACCACGGGGCAGATCCGGGAAGATGGCCGGTTCATTCACGACCTGGCGCTTTATCAGGTAAAGTCGCCTGAGGAATCCAAGGGGCCGTGGGACTTCTACAAGAAGGTCCGCGACATTCCCGGCGAGAAGGCATTCGTCCCGCTTGCTGAGAGCAACTGCCCGCTCGTCAAGACGAACTGAGACCGTAGGAGGCGGGAGGATCTTCCTGCCTGCCTCCTTTTCCCCGAATGACTTTGGATAACGCCCATGAACAAACCCGCGTCCCCCGCCTCATCTGCGTCCGCCGCGCCGGCAGCGGCCAACACGCCCGCGGTTTCGCAGGGAATGGCCGAGAAGCTGGCAGAGCTTGCGGCCTGGGAAAGGAAGGCTCTTTCCATGGGCGGCGAGGAGCGGATCGCCCGTCAGCACGCCCAGGGCAAGCTGACGGTACGCGAGCGCATCGACCGCCTGTTTGACGCCGGATCCTTCCGCGAATATGGCCGCTTCACTTCCCATCACACCATGGAGCCCGCCCGTCTTGAGGATCTCACCCCGGCGGACGGCGTCGTCATGGGCTTCGGTCAGATCGACGGCCGGATCGCCTGCGTGGTCGGCGAGGACTTCACCGTGAAGGGCGGCTCCCATGGTGTGGTCAATGCCCGCAAGAAGATGCATGCCCTCCAGATGGCCCGGCGCGAGCGGGTTCCGTTGATCTGGCTGCTCGATGGCGCCGGCGCCCGCGGTCAGGAGCTCATGAATGACGGTCTTCCCGATGTCGCCCACTTCCTCGAACAGGCGCGCCTGTCGGGCACGGCGCCGCAGATCGGCTTGGTACTCGGCCCCTGCGCCGGTGACTCCGCCCTTGTCGGCGCGGGTTGCGATTTTGTCGTCATGCGCAAGGGCACCGGCATGATGGCTGCAGGCGGTCCGCCGGTGGTGAAGGCCGCCACGGGCATCGAAGTGACCAAGGAAGAGCTTGGCGGCAGCGAGATCCACTGCCGGATCTCCGGCGTGGCCGACAACGAGGCGGAGACCGACGAGGAAGCGCTGGAACTTGCGCGCAGGTTCCTGTCTTACCTGCCCGGCAATGCCTGGGCCTATCCGCCGGTCGCAGCCCCCCTGCCGCCTGAGGAAATCGACCTCAACACGGTGGTGCCGGATTCGCCCCGCCGGCCCTACGACATGCACCGGATCATCCGCGGCATTGTCGATGCCGGCAGCTTCTTCGAGATCAAGCCGCTGCATGCGCGCATGATGATCACTGGCTTCGCGCGCGTCGACGGACATCCGGTCGGCATCGTCGCCAACCAGCCCATGGTCCATGCCGGCGCCATCACCGCTGCGGCCGCCTACAAGGCCCGGCACTTCATCGAGCTGTGCTCCGCCTATCATGTGCCGCTCATCTTCCTGCAGGACGTGCCCGGCGTGATGACCGGCCCGCAGGCAGAACGCGAGGGCACCTTGCGCGCCGGCCTTTCGGTGGTCTACGCCCTCGCATGGTCGCAGGTTCCCAAGATCACGGTCGTCATCCGCAAGGCCTTCGGCTTCGGCGCCTGCGCCATGGCCGGCTGGGGCGGCGAGCAGAGCCTGGTCGTGGCCTGGCCCACGGCGGATTTCGCCTCGCTTCCCGTACAGGGTGGCGTCGCCGCTTCCTTCAAGCGCGAGATCGAAGCTGCCGAAGATCCGGTCGCCAAGCTCCGCGAGATCGAGGCCCGCTACGCGGGTGGAACCGGCCCTCTTAATGCCGCCGCCCGCTTTACCGTGCATGATGTGATTGCACCGAACGAAACTCGTGCCAGCATACAGCATGCACTGGCGTTGTCCCGGTCCCGTCGTGAGGAAAGGCCGACGCCGCCAGTGCGCCGGGGCATCACGCCGTAAGCAAGCTTGTGACGAAAGTACCCGCGCAAGACGGTACAACCGGGAGGACGTCATGACGGAAACGAAAAGAACCAGCAGCGCGGTTCCACCGCGCGAGGAATGTGTGGTCCGCTACCTTCTGGATCACTGGGCGCAGGTGAAGCCGGATGAGCCTTTTGCCGTGTTCCATCGCGGGCCGGTGCTGACCTATTCCGCCCTGCGCGACCGTGTGATGCGGGCGGCTGCCGGCCTGGCTGCCCAGGGTGTGCGTCAGGATGACAAGGTCGTCGTCTGGCTGCCGAACAATGTCGAGTGCCTCATCTCCTGGTTTGCCATCAACTGGCTGGGCGCGGTCTACGTGCCCATCAACACTGCGTATAAGGGCGGCCTGCTCGAGCACGTCCTCGACAACTCCGAGGCCGGGCTGATCATCCTCCATGCCGATCTGCTCCCGCGCCTGCAGGGGATCAACAGGGCCGGCATCCGCAAGGCGATTGTGGTTGGCAGCACGAGCGAGACCATCGAGGGCGTGGAGATCCTGCCCGCCTCTGCCCTTGATGGCGATCCGGCCACCATTCCCCCGCTCCAGCGCCCGATCGAGCCCTGGGACGTCCAGTCGATCATCTACACGTCCGGGACGACCGGCCCGTCGAAGGGCGTGCTGTCGAGCTATGCCCAGCTCCATGCCATGTCCGGCACCGAGGGCTTCTACATGGTCAAGCCGGATGACCGTTACATGTGCAACCTGCCCCTGTTCCATGTGGGCGGCACGATCCCGGTCATGGGCATGCTGGCCCGCGGCGGTTCGGTCTCCATCGTCGAAACGTTCTCGACGGCGGAGTTCTGGAGCGCCATCCGCGAGACCGAAACCACCATCGTGCTCCTGCTGGGCGCCATGGCGACCTTTGTCGTCAAGCAGCCGCCCGGATCGCAGGACCGCGACCATCCCCTGAAGAAGGTGATCATCGTGCCGCTGGGCGAGGATCCGCGGGCCTTCTCGCAGCGTTTCGGCGTCGAGGTCTATACCCTGTACAACATGACCGAGATTTCGACCCCGCTGGTCTCGGAAGCCAATCCCGAGCGCACCGGCATCTGCGGCCGGCCTCGCCCCGGCGTTGAGATCCGGCTGGTGGACCAGAACGACTGCGAGGTTCCGCGCGGCCAGGTCGGCGAACTTATCCTGCGCACCGATGTTCCTTGGACCATGAATAGCGGCTACAACCGCAACCCGCAGGCAACCGCCACCGCCTGGCGCAATGGCTGGTTCCACACCGGGGATGCCTTCCGCATCAACGAGCACGGTGAGTATGTCTTCGTCGATCGCATGAAGGACTCGATCCGCCGCCGCGGCGAGAACATCTCGTCCTTCGAGGTGGAAACCGAGGTGGCCGCCCATCCCGCCGTGAACGAGGTCGCCGTCGTGCCGGTGCCGAGCGATGTGTCGGAAGACGAGATCCTGTGCGTGGTGGCCCCGGTCCCCGGCAAGGAGATCGACCCCGTCGAACTGATCGGATTTCTCACGCCGAGGCTCGCGCATTTCATGGTGCCGCGCTACGTTCGCATCGTTGATTCCCTGCCGCGCACGCCGACGGCCAAGATCCAGAAGCATATCCTGCGAGCAGAAGGGGTCACTGAAGACACGTTTGATCGGGAGGCCGCCGGCATTGTCATCCGGCGCGAACGGCTCTCCCGGGCAGAAGAGGGATCGCGCCCGTGACTGATATTACCAGGCACAGCTACAAGCTGGTCGAATTTGGCAAGCCCGTGCAGCCCGTGGATGAGGCGGTCGCCGCCCCCGCCGGGTCCGAAGTCGTCGTCAGGATTGCTGCCTGCGGCGTCTGCCATAGCGACCTTCATCTCGCCGATGGCTATTTCGACCTGGGCGGCGGCCAGCGCCTTGACATGTCCCGCGCAACTCCTCTGCCGCATGTGCTGGGTCATGAGATCGTCGGCACGGTGATCGCCGTAGGCCCCGACGCCCCCGAAGGCCTCATCGGCCAGCGCCGTCTGGTCTATCCCTGGATCGGCTGCGGCGCCTGCGCCGTGTGCGAGTCGGGCGAGGAGCATCTCTGCATGCGGCCGCGCTCCCTCGGCATCAACGTGGATGGCGGCTTCGCCACCCATGTCACCCTGCCGGACGCCCGTTATCTCGTCGATATTGACGGCCTCGACGAGAAACTGGCCTGCACCTATGCCTGCTCCGGCCTCACCGCGTTCAGCGCCCTGAAGAAGATCGGGCGTCGCGCAGAGGGCGAATCCGTCCTGATCATCGGCGCCGGTGGCGTTGGCCTTGCCGCCGTTCATCTCGCCGCCAAGGTCCTGGGTGTCCGCCCCTTCGTGGCCGACCTCGATCCGGCCAAGCGTGAAGCTGCCCTGAAGAGCGGCGCCATCGAGGCCATCGACCCCAACGAGCCCGATCTGCGGCGCCGTCTCCTCAAGCAGACAGGCGGCTTCGCCGGCGTCATCGACTTTGTCGGCGCCGAATCCACGGCCGAGATGGGTGTCGCTGTCCTGCGCAAGGGCGGGCATTTTGTCAGCGTCGGCCTCTTCGGCGGCGCCCTGAAGCTGCCACTGCCGACCCTTGCCATGCGCGGCATTTCGATCACCGGCTCCTATGTCGGCTCGCCTGCCGAGCTGCGCGAGCTGGTTGCGCTGCTGCGCGAGCAGGGCCCCTATCCGCTGCCCGTGACTCCGCGTCCTCTGGATGAGGCCCAGCAGGCCCTCGACGATCTCCGTGCCGGCCACGTCGTCGGCCGCATCGTCCTCACGCCCTCCGGCTGATCCTGCTCATGTGGACCTTTGATCGCTTCGAACCTGGCGCGCTGATCGGGGAAACCGCCCTGAGCCTCGATGCCGACACGCTGTCCCGCTGGGCGCAACTGTACCCGGGGGCGAGTGCCGGCAGGGCATCTCCGGATCTCCTGACGGCGATGATGATGCGCGGCTACATGGAGGTGATCTCCCCGCGCCCGCCCGGCAATGTCCATGCCGGGCAGAAGCTGCGCTGGACCGGCTCCCTGCCGCCCTCCGGTTCCGCGATCAGGGCCCGCTACAGCTGCTTGGCCAAGGAAATCCGGAAGGACCGTCGTCGCGTGACCATCGGGGCGCAGCTGACCTCTGATGATGGACGCATCCTGCTCGAAGGTGAACTGCTGATGATGTGGGCCGCATGATGAGCACCGATGCGTCCAGCCTTGACCTGCCCAGGGAACTGGTCACGGTTCCACTATGTGCGGATGCCACCCGCATCCGCCTCTACGCCGAGGTCACGGGCGACTTCAATCCGCTTCACATCGATGCGGCCTTCGCAGCCCGGACCCCATTCGGGAAGCCGATCGCCCATGGCACGATGGTCCTGAACCTCGTCTGGCAGTCCCTGTCCGCAAGCTTCCCCGATGGATCTCCTCACTGGGAGCTCGACATTCGCTTCATCAGGCCGGTGCGCGAGGGCACCACGGTTACCGCCGGCGGTCGCCTTGAGAATGCCGAAGCCGGGATCTACAAGGTTGAAGTAACAAGCGACGAGGGCGAAGTGGTCCTGGCCGGAGAAGCCCGGATACTCAACCCGGCAATGGGTAAGGCTGCCACATGAGCCGGCCGGCCTGGATTGCCGGTGTCGGCAACACCCGTTTTGGCCGTCTTGAGGGCCAGGACACGCTTGACATCATGTCGGCGGCAGCCGCCAGCGCTCTTGCGGATGCCGGCTATGGCCGGGGCGAGGTCGACGGCCTATTGACCGGCTATTCCACTTCAATGCCCCACATCATGCTCGCTACCCTGTTTGCCGAGCATTTCGGCATCAAGCCCGATTACTGCCACGCCATTCAGCTCGGCGGCGCGACTGGCTGTGCGCTGGTGATGCTGGCCAAGCTGCTGGTGGAGAGCGGCCAGTGCGAAACGGTGCTTGTGGTCGCCGGCGAGAACCGGCTCACCAACCCGGGCGGCCGCGACAGCGCGATCCAGACCCTCGCCCAGGTCGGCCACGCCGAATTCGAGGTGCCCTATGGCGGCACCATACCCGCCTATTATGGTCTTCTCGCTTCGGCCTACATGCACCGTTACGGCCTCACCGAGCAGGATCTGGCGGAGGCCGCGGTGCTGATGCGCACCCACGCCGCCGACCATCCCGACGCCCATCTGCAGGACAGGATCACCGTTCTCGACGTGATGGCATCGCGCGCCATCGCCAGTCCGCTCAAGTTCCTCGACTGCTGCCCGATTTCTGACGGCGGCATTGCCGTGCTGGTCACCGCCGACCCTGACCGGTCGAAGGGCATCAAACTTGCCGGCGCCGGTCAGGCGCACCGCCACCAGCATGTCTCCATGGCGACAGACCTGTCGGATTTCGGCGCGGCTCGCGCGGCGCGTCAGGCTCTGCGGCAGGCCGCCTGCGATATCGAGTCGATCGACATGATCGGCATCTATGATTCCTTCACAATCACCCTTCTGATCCTGCTCGAGGAAATCGGCTTCTCGGCGCGCGGTCAGTCCGGATTCGACCTCCGCTCCGGAAGATATGGGCGAGGCGGCCGTCTGCCCCTCAACACCCATGGTGGGCTGCTCTCCTTCGGTCATTCGGGCGTTGCCGGCGGCATGGCCCATCTTGTGGAACTGTGTCGCCAGATGGCCGGGGAAGCCGAAAGCCGCCAGGTTGCCCGTCGCCCGGGCGTGGGTTTCATCCATGGCGACGGCGGCGTGCTTTCGTCCCATGTCAGCCTCGTTCTCACTCAGGAATAGCCATGCAGGCGCTCATCGACCACTACCGGGCTGAACTGCGGGCCGGCCGCCTTGCCTTTCAGCACTGCAAGCAGTGCGGGCGCAGCCAGGCCTTCTTACGCCCCTTCTGCGCTGACTGCGGCAGTGATCGCGTGACCTGGCGAATCGCAGGCGGCAGGGGCACTGTGGCATCGCTTTCAGTGGTCCACCGGGCGCCGACACCGGAATTCCGCGACCGCATTCCCTACGCCATCCTTCTTGTCGATCTCGAGGAGGGCCTGCGGGTCATGACCCACGGCCAGCCCGACCTTTCCATAGGCTGCCCGGTCCGCCTCACGACTCACGCCCTGGGTGAACAGTACCTCCTGTGGGGTGATCCGCTCTAGGCGCGGGAGTACCACTACGTCTGTAACGCTGAAGGCCTCACTCCGCCCCGGTCAGACGTCGGGTCCAGTCCTCGACCTTGCGGGTGGCGAGGCGTCGTTCCGCATAGCCGCGCCACAGCGCCGGCAGATGCGGCAGCGCCGCCATGGTCGCAAGCTCGTCGAGATTCATCGTGTCCACATAGAGGATGCGCCACATGCGCCGGATCGTCCATTCGGGCGCCAATCGGTCGAGAAGCTGGAACTCGTCGCCCGGCTCCACATCCCCGGTCTCGATCACCCGGTAGTACCAGCCCATCATTCCGGTCTGCTGAACGCGCGTGGCCATGTCTGGAACGCCGAAGCGGACATTGAGCTTCCAGCACGGCTGGCGCCCCTGGCTGACCTGGATCACGGCCCCACCGAGACGGAAGGTGTCGCCCACCGCCACATTGTCCTCTGTCAGGCCGCGGACGGAGAAATTCTCGCCGAAGGCTCCGGGCGCCTCGAGGATCGTCTTCGGCCCGATGAGCTCCTGCCAGGTAGCATAATGATCGAAGGCATACTGATGGATCGCCTTGTCCGGCCCGCCGTGGTTCTTGCGGTCTCCCTGCGCGTCGCCTGCCAGCCCCTCGGGCCCCACATGGATCCGGCCGCGCACCGGCCGCTTGTCGATCGCGCTCGGCACCTCGCGAGGCCCCAGGGGCGCAACCGCCCCCACCAGGATATGGTCCACAACTGGCATGCTCACTCTCCGGACAATCTGGCCGTATTCCTGCAATCCCAACCGCCTCGCTGGTCGGATCGGGCGGCCGGCGAGAAACTAGCCGCTGACTGCCGATGACGCATCCCTTCATTTTGTCAGCGGCACGGATTCCTTGCCGGAAGCACGTGGCTCCGCCCCGGGCAATCCGGCGCGGACCGGGCCTGGTCAGCCCCTCCGTTGCCAAGCCTTGCTCCACATGGGCATGTGACATTTTTGGGGTTGCCGCTCTGCCCCGGCCTCTCTTTTATAGGCCCCAGCGAATCCTGGTCATCCTCGGGGGAGGAAAAACGCGAATCGCGCTGCTGCGTCGGCACGCTGGTGTCGGATCGGCCGCGATCGAGAGGTCACGCTGGGAAGACGGCCCGGTTACGTCCGGGTGCCCAACTGATCGATGTTGCCGATCCTGAAGCATGTTCCGGACGGGGCCGGGCGACGGGATGCACCCGCAGGTCTGCAGGCGCCTTGCATTTCGCGTAAGTAGAAGAAGAATGAAGGTGGAGACAGATGAGTGAAATTAGATTTGGCCGTGCCGTCGTTGCGGATGACCTCCCGACGGATCATACAAATCCCGGTTACACGGTCTACCGCGTCGCGATTGACGATGACGAAAAGGCAGTTGCGGCCGTCCGGCTCCTCCCGTCGGTGACGACCCATAACGTCTGGGTTGTCAGCAAGCTTCCCGAAAGCCGCTTCAACGGCAACTATACGCCCGGCAAGGCGGAATACTGGTTCACCACCAAGGAACGCCCCACCCCCAAGTCGGTGCTGGAAGACTGATCATTTCGGGAGGGCGCATCGCCCTCCCTCGCCCTTGGCGGCCATGCCGGTCGCGCCCGCGGCAGGGGTTCAGGCAGGCTCAGGCCTTCCGCCGCAGGCAGGCATCCCTTCAAGAAATCCTAGCCCTGAGGCTCGTTGAAATCGGCGCTCTCGCAGCGGTTGCGCCCCTTCTGCTTTGCCTTGTATAGGGCCTTGTCCGCGGCCTCGATGAGGTACCGGTAATCCGGATGCCCGTTGAAAGTCGCCACCCCGATGGACGCGGTGATGGACGCCCTGCTCCCATCCGGCAGGGCGATCTCCTGCGCGCCGATTGCCAGGCGGATCTGTTCGGCAACAGCCATGGCGCTGTGATTGTCGGCCTCGGCCAGGACGATCAGGAATTCCTCACCGCCATAACGAAACACGAAATCGCTCGACCGGCTGCTCGCCAGAATGGCCTCGGCGATTTTTTGGATCACGACGTCGCCCGCGCTGTGGCCGTAGCGGTCGTTGATGTCCTTGAACCGATCAACATCCACCAGCAGCACGCTGAGCCCCGTGTCCGTGGTGCTCGCCATCTTGATTTCACGCGTCAGGATGGAGCTCAGGAAGCGCCTGTTGAGCATGCGCGTGAGCGGATCCCGGCCCGACTCGAGACCGGCGGCCACCCGGAACATTTCCGTCAGCAGGAACTTGATCTCGCCAATCGCCGCCTGGAAGTCCTCCAGGGCAGAGGCCATTTTTCCGGTCTTGTCCGAGCGCGAGTCCAGAAGCCGCCTGAGGATGACCTCATCCATCTGCTGCACTGCCTGGCGGAGCTTGTCCAGCTCTGGCAACTCCGCAAAGATGATCGGCGCCTTGTGCTGGAGCCACAGGCCGAAATCGGAGCGCCCGAGCGGGGGCAGATCTTCCTCGCCGCTCGTGCCATAGAGGCCTAACAGCACCGACTGGCTCCACTCCATCAGCGCGGCCCGCTGGCTCTCCCGCTCAAGCGACACATCCTGCCCCAGCGCAAAGGCCCGATAGGCCTGGTCCACCTGCGCCGTTGCCTGGCTGTCCTCGACAAACGCCTCGCTCATGACCCCCACCGCGAGATCGATGATATCGTAGGTGTAGGTAATGAGCTGGATCATGTCGCCTGCGGGCAGTTGCAGCAGCTTCAGCCTTTCGATGATCCCGCTCTTGATCAGCCGCGCCCCCTGCATGACCACAAAAATCGGCACCTGGATGCGTGCATGGATCGCCCCGATCTTCCGCTGGCTCCGGATGAAGACGTCGGACGCGATTGGCCGCGTTTCGAACAGTCCGGCGAGCCACTGGCGCATCGAATGCTGCAACCTGTCCTGGACGATCTGCGGCGACAGGAAGGGCGCCGCTTCCGCATTGGCAAGCAGGTTGTCGTAAAAGTCCTTGACCAGCGCTTCCCGATTCTCGGCAACCACGTCACCCAGCCTTGAGGCGAGCTCACAGGGAAGGGAACTGGCGAGCGCCGCGAGCTCTGCGGCCGTTGCCGAGCGCTCCTCGATGGACAGGTTGTGTTTTTCTTCTTCTTCCAGCACGAACCGATGCTCCGGGGGGCAGGGGGAATATCACCTTTTTGCAGAGTGATTGCGCTGACGGATAATCCCTTTCGCACCTTAGGACTAGTCCCCTGAGGTCGCATCGGCGCCCCTGTTGACGCAGGCAACCGTTGTTTCCCTGCGACCCGGCGTGGGACAGGCGCAAGGCGATGCAGACCGTGGGCTGCCCGAACCGCCCCGGGAAGCGCGCAGTTTTTCTGGCTGGGCCGTCGTTACGACCGGCGCAACTCCTGTCAGGCCCCATATCATCCCCGCCGGTACTGTTCCGCGAACTCATCTTTGCACCGGTCGATGTCGTCGATGAGCTTCTGCAGCTTGCCCTCAGGATTGCCGTTGTCCTCGGTCGCCCTGCGCAGCACTTCCCGGATGAGCTTGG
>Ga0182741_1001278_pt1 | contig 33667 bp, 24 predicted proteins | sample eDN5th37CBELigOP_FD_128874 | JGI IMG/M metagenome (GOLD analysis project Ga0182741, IMG submission 128874) | Enriched Organic Plus compost microbial communities from Emeryville, California, USA - eDNA 5th pass 37_C BE-Lig OP (version 2) (version 2) ... | reverse complement strand
TGATGCCCTGGTTGCCGAGCTCCTTGTAGAACGGCACGTTGGCGTCGCCGTTGATGGTGGAAACCACAGCGGTGGGCTTGCCGGCGGAGCCGAACTTCTTGATCTCGGCGACGATGGACTGCCAGTCGGAGTGCCCGAACGGCGTGTAGTTGATCATGATGTCCTCGGACTTCACGCCCTTGGACTTCAGGTAGGACTCGAGAATCTTGTTGGTGGTGCGCGGGTAGACGTAGTCGGTGCCGGCCAGCACCCAGCGCTTCACGCCCAGTTCGTTCATCAGGTAGTCGACGGCGGGAATGGCCTGCTGATTCGGCGCCGCGCCGGTGTAGAACACGAAGCGCGAGGACTCCTCACCCTCGTACTGCACCGGATAGAACAGCGGCACCTTCAGCTCTTCCACCACCGGCAGCACGGACTTGCGCGACACCGAGGTCCAGCAGCCGAAGATGGCGGAGACCTTGTCCTTTTGGATCAGCTCGCGGGCCTTCTCGGCGAACAGCGGCCAGTTGGAGGCGGGATCGACCACCACCGGCTCCAGCTTCTTGCCCAGCACGCCGCCCTTCTTGTTCTGCTCCTCGATGAGCATGAGCATGGTGTCCTTCAGCGTGGTCTCGCTGATGGCCATGGTGCCCGAGAGGGAATGCAGGATGCCGACCTTGATGGTGTCGGCGGCCGCCGCGCTCTGCGCCAGACCCAGACCGCCGGCGATGACGGTCAGCCCCAGCAGATGACGGCGCACGGATTTCGCCCAATTGCTCGTCTTCATGTTTGCTCCCAAGTAAGGCCGCGCTCGGCGGCCGGTTGATGCCTGGAACCAAAGCAGCGGCGCCGGCGTCCGTGCCGGCCCGCGCCGCGGCTGTTAGATGTCGAAGCCGTAGCTGATCCCGAACACGATGGCGTTCTCGAGATCGGTGTCGCTGCGGGTCTTGCCGCCGATGACGGCGGTGATGCTCATGTCGGCCCCGGTGTCGCCGATCGGGTGCGACAGGGTCAGGTCGAGGTGACGGAAGTTGAAGTCCTCGGTGGTGTTGAGGTTGTCCTCGAAGTCACCGGAGTCCTCGTAGTAGTAGAAGCCGGCCAGCGCGGTGAACTTGAAATCGGACGGCAGATCCTGGCTGTAGCTCAGGGTCAGGTAGGTGTCGCCGGTGTTACCCCAGGCCACGTCCTCGAGCAGCGTCTTCGCGCTCAGCGTGACCGGACCGACGCCCACGCTCAGCGCGGTTTCGAAGGCATCGGAATCGTCGACGTTCAGGTAGTAGTAGTAGGTCAGACCGGCGCTGACGCTGACCGGGCCGAACTCGCCGCTCCAGCCGGCGTAGAAGTCGTTCTCGAAGCCGAGCGTGGTCTTCTCGTCGCCGTAACCGAGGCTGGAACCCCAGTAGCCGGCGTAGAAGCCGGAACCGTGCGACCAGTCGAAACCACCCTGCAGTGCGGGATTGTTGTCCTCCGGACCCACCGTGTTGCCACGGAGGACGTAGTCGGACACCACACCGATATTGCCGCTGAGTTCCGCGTGCGCTGCGTTCGGAACGGCTACCGAAGCCAACGCCAAACCTGCCGCCAACGCCAGGGCACTCGAACGGAAAGAGGCAATCGTCTTCATATTTTTCTGCTCCAGTTGTGTCGAGTCGCTACTACCCCAATGGCCTGCCAATACCGGGGCATTTCACACGCGCGTTGTTTGAGAACCACCCGGCAGTGCCAGTACGCCGTGTTCGCGTGAGGCAGAGCAGAAACCGTGCCACAGCCGTATACTCTTGTTTTCCTGTTATTTTTTTGTTTGGCGCCCGGTCTAGGGAGAACCCGCGGAAAAGGGTTGCACCGGGATCGGGCAGAGCAGGAGGCGGAACTGCACTCGATTGGTGCAGATCGAGACCGGCGCGGAGCGGTGCTGATAAGCGTCTGAATTTGGGGAATGGCGGCCGTGCCTGACGCGGGGTCAGCCTTGGAAACGGAAACGCCCTCGCCCGGCACGAGTTGCGCCGCGGCGAGGGCGTTCTCGACTGGCGAAAACGATGTTCAGGCGCTACGGCGCGTCAGCATGCCCTGCTCGACGATGAAACCGATCACCGCGTCCAGCCCCAGACCGTCCTTGAGACTGGTGAACAGGAACGGCCGCTCGCCGCGCATCTTGCGCGCGTCGCGATCCATCACGTCCAGCGACGCACCGACGTGGGGCGCGAGGTCGATCTTGTTGATCACCAGCAGATCGGACTTGGTGATGCCCGGCCCGCCCTTGCGCGGGATCTTGTCGCCGGCGGCGACGTCGATCACGTAGATGGTCAGGTCCGACAGCTCCGGGCTGAAGGTGGCGGACAGGTTATCGCCGCCGCTTTCCACGAACACCACGTCCAGCCCGGGGAAGCGGCGGTTGAGCTCGGCCACCGCCGCCAGGTTGGCCGAGGCGTCCTCGCGGATGGCGGTATGCGGGCAGCCGCCGGTCTCGACGCCGATGATCCGCTCGGGCGCGAGCGCTTCGTTGCGGGTGAGGAACTCGGCGTCCTCTTTCGTATAGATGTCGTTGGTGACCACGGCGATGTTGTAGTCGTCGCGCATGGCGCGGCACAGGGCCAGGGTGAGCGCGGTCTTGCCGGAGCCTACGGGTCCGCCGATGCCGACACGGAGGGCTTGGTGGTTCATGGTGGGGCCTCTTGAGTCTGTCGTTCTGCGATGAAGCTGGGGCGATGTCGTTTCGTCGCTAAATCAGTGAAAGTGCGGTTGGGAAAGGCACGCCTTCGGCGGCTGAGCGCCCTCACCGGGCGCACAACCGCCGCAGGCGTGCCTTTCATCGCAGAAACAGCAGCCGAAACCACCGCGCCTAACTCCGAAACAACCGCGAATACTGCGTTTCATGCCGCATGCTGCTCATGGTTACCCCCGGGCAGGCGGCGCCGATACCGTCCTCGTCCTCGATGGCCATGGCGGCGGCCACCGCCTCCGGCACCGCGTCCGCCAGCGCCAGCAGCATCCGCTGGCCGGCGGTCTGGCCCAGCGGCACGAGCTTGATCGCCGCCGCCACCTGGTTCTCGCACCAGGCCCAGAGATAACCGGCCAGCGCCTCCTCGGCCGCGATCTCCCAATGCGCCGCGGCCAGCGCGAAGCTAGTGGCGAAGCTGGCGTCGCCGCGCTGGAACCAGGCTTGGGCGTCGTCGACGCCGAGGTCCCACAGCAGCTTGGCCAGCGCCGTGCCGAGATGGCGGTCCTCGTCGAGCAGTTCGCGGGTTTCGCGCGAGGCCTGCAGGAAGGCGTTCCAGTACTCTACCCGGTCGGCGTCGGCCGCCGTCCAGGCCGCGTACAAGCGCAGCAGCAGCGGCGCGTCCAGCCGCGCCTGGGCATGGCGGAGCTGGCCGCGCACCCACTCCAGCGCGTCCGCCTCGCCGCGGATGAGCCCGGCGTCGCAGGCCTGCTCCATGCCCGCCGAATAGGCGTAGGCGCCCACCGGCAAGGCCGGGCTGATCAGCTGCCACAGCCGCAGGCGGCTAGTGTTCATGGCCGTGGCCGTGTCCATGACCGCCGTGCGAGTGGAAATGGAAACCACCGCCGCCGCCATACGCGCCGGGCTCTGGCTCGAACGGCGCGCGCTCGGCGTTCACCACCAGGCCCAAGCCGCGCACCATGTCGTCGAGCACGTGATCGTGCAGGTAGCGCACCCAGCCATCGCCGATCTGCAGCGGCACGTGGCGGTTGCCCAGGTGGTAGCAGGCGCGGGCAAGCAGCAGCGGCTCGGCGGCGAGCGCGGTGGATACCGTCTCGGCCGCGGCACGCACCTCGATCACCCGGCCATCGGCGGCCTTGAGCCGGTCGCCGCCGCGCAGCAGCGTGCCGCGCGGCATGAACACGCCGACTTCGGTGCCGTCGTCGAGCACGGCACGGAAACGGCTCTTCTGGCGAGTGTCGAACGGCAAGGTGAGCACGGCCTGGGCCGGCAAGTCCTGGCCGTCGAGGCGCTCGTGGATTTCGATCAGGCTCATGTTCGGTTCCTCGGTCCGGATCGGCGCGCAGCGCGCCCCCTAGAACAGGAAGTAGCGCTGCGCCAGCGGCAGCACGGTGGCCGGCTCGCAGGTCAGCAACTGGCCGTCGGCCCGCACCTCGTAGGTCTGCGAGTCCACCTCGATCAGCGGTTGCCAGCCGTTGAGCACCATGTCCTTCTTGCCGATGCCGCGGCAGTTGCGCACCGCCTCCACGCGCTTACCCAGGCCCAGCTTCTCCTTGATCCCGGCGGCGCGCGCCGCCTGCGACACGAAGGTGATCGAGGTGTGCAGCCGCGCGCCGCCCAGCGCGCCGAACATCGGCCGGAAGTGCACCGGCTGCGGCGTGGGAATGGAGGCGTTGGCGTCGCCCATGGGCGCGGCGACGATCATGCCGCCCTTCATCACCAGGCTGGGCTTGGCGCCGAAGAAGGCCGGGCGCCACAGCACCAGGTCGGCCAGCTTGCCGGCCTCGATCGAGCCCACCAGATGGGCGATGCCGTGCGAGATCGCCGGGTTGATCGTGTACTTGGCGACGTAGCGCCGGGCGCGGAAGTTGTCGGCCCGCTCGCTGTCCGGCGCCAGCGGTCCGCGCTGGACCTTCATCTTGTGCGCGGTCTGCCAGGTGCGGGTGATCACCTCGCCGACCCGGCCCATGGCCTGCGAGTCCGAGGAGATCATCGAGAACGCACCGAGATCGTGCAGGATGTCCTCGGCGGCGATGGTCTCGCGGCGGATGCGCGACTCGGCGAAGGCCACGTCCTCGGGAATGGACGGATCGAGGTGATGGCACACCATGAGCATGTCCAGATGCTCGTCGATGGTGTTGACCGTGTACGGCCGGGTCGGGTTGGTGCTGGACGGCAGCACGTTGGGCGCGCCGGCGGCCTTGATGATGTCCGGCGCATGGCCGCCGCCGGCACCCTCGGTGTGATAGGTGTGGATGGTGCGGCCCTTGAACGCGGCCAGGGTGTCCTCGACGAAGCCGGATTCGTTGAGCGTGTCGGTGTGAATGGCCACCTGCACGTCGTAGCGCTCGGCCACGCTCAGGCAATTGTCGATGGCCGCCGGCGTGGTGCCCCAGTCCTCGTGCAGCTTGAGCCCCATGGCGCCGGCCTCGATCTGCTCGTCGAGCGGCTCCGGCAGGCTGGCATTGCCCTTGCCCAGGAAGCCCAGGTTGATGGGCAGGGCGTCGGCCGCCTGTAGCATGCGGTGGATGTTCCACGGCCCGGGCGTGCAGGTGGTGGCGTTGGTGCCGGTGGCCGGACCGGTGCCGCCGCCGATCATGGTGGTGACGCCGCTCATCAGCGCTTCCTCCACCTGCTGCGGGCAGATGAAGTGGATGTGGGCGTCGATGCCGCCGGCGGTGACAATCATGCCTTCGCCGGCGATGGCCTCGGTGCCGGGGCCGACGACGATGTCCACCCCGGGCTGGATGTCCGGGTTGCCGGCCTTGCCGATGGCGTGGATCAGGCCGTTCTTGATGCCGATGTCGGCCTTGACGATGCCCCAGTGGTCGAGGATCAAGGCGTTGGTGATGACCACGTCCACCACCTCGCGCGCCGGCCGCTGCGACTGGCCCATGCCGTCGCGGATCACCTTGCCGCCGCCGAACTTCACTTCCTCGCCGTAGATGGTGTAGTCGCGCTCGACCTCGATCACCAGCTCGGTGTCGCCCAGCCGCACGCGGTCACCGGTGGTGGGGCCGAACATTTCCGCGTAAGCGCGTCGCGATATCGTGCGCATGATTACAGCTCTCCCATCACCCGGCCCTGGAACCCGTACACCCGCCGCTCGCCGGCCAGCGCCACCAGCTCCACCGTCCGCTCCTGCCCCGGCTCGAAGCGCACCGCGGTACCGGCCGGAATGTTCAGGCGGAAACCGCGCGCGGCCTCGCGATCGAAGCGCAGCGCCTGGTTGGTCTCGTAGAAGTGGTAGTGCGATCCCACTTGAATAGGACGATCACCGGTATTGGCGACGACGAGAGCGCGGGTCTCGAGCCCCTCGTTGAGGACGATCTCGCCGTCCATGGGAAAGACTTCGCCTGGAATCATGCGGCGGCTCCAAACTGACGTGGGCAGGGGAGGACGAAACGATGGTGTGGAAAGACGGCGGGCCCGTGCTGGGCATCATCGGCGGCGGTGGCATCTCCAACCTGAGCGGGCTGGAAGGCGCGCGTTGGGAAACCACCGTGAGCCCGTTCGGCATGCCCTCCGACCAGTTGTTGTACGGCACCTTCAACGGCCAGCGCCTGGTGTTCCTGCCGCGCCACGGCCGCGGCCATCGCCTGCCGCCGTCGGACGTGAACTACCGCGCCAACATCGACGTGCTCAAGCGCGCCGGCGCCACCGAGATCATCTCGGTATCGGCGGTGGGCTCGCTGCGCGAGGACCTGCCGCCCGGCAGCCTGGTGATCGTCGACCAATTCATCGACCGCACCAGCGGCCGGGCCAATAGCTTCTTCACCGCCGGCATGGCGGCGCATGTGTCCATGGCCACGCCGGTGTGCCCGCGCTTGTGCGATGCGCTCGAAGCGGGCGCCCGCGCCGCCGGCGTGCCGATCCGGCGCGGCGCCACCCTGCTGGTGATCGACGGCCCGCAGTTCTCCACCCGCGCCGAATCCAATCTGTACCGGCAATGGGGCTGCGACCTGCTGGGCATGAGCAACATGCCCGAGGCCAAGCTGGCGCGCGAGGCCGAGCTCTGCTACGCCGCGCTGGTGACCGTCACCGACTACGACAGCTGGCATCCCGAGCACGAGCAGCTCACCGCCGAGGCGCTGCTGCAGGTGTACGAGGCCAACGCCGCGCGCGGCCGCCAAGTGCTCACCGCCACCATCGGCGCGCTGGGCGAGCGCAGCGGGCCTTGTCGGCACGGCTGCCAATGGGCGCTGGACCATGCGCTGATCACGCGGCTGGATCAGCGCGATCCGGACGCGCTGGAAAAACTGGACGCGGTGGCGGGCCGGCTGCTGGGAACCTGAGGCGGCTTCGGCGCGGCCGGGCGCGAGCGCGAAGCCGTTCGCGGCGGAGCCGCTCCCACCGGGGAGCGAGCACGCCCCGCCGAGGGAACGGCCGCGCGGCGCCTGCCTTTGCTGCCCGGTCACCACGGCGGCCTCACGCGATCGGCTGATGCACGGTCACCAGCTTGGTGCCGTCGGGAAAGGTCGCTTCCACTTGCACCTCCGGAATCAGCTCCGGCACGCCTTCCATCACCTGGTCGCGCGTCAGCAGCGTGGTGCCGTAGTGCATCAGCTCGGCCACGCTGCGGCCGTCGCGCGCGCCTTCGAGGATGGCCGCCGAGATGTAGGCCACCGCCTCCGGGTAGTTCAGCTTCACGCCGCGCGCCAGCCGGCGCTCGGCCAGCAGCGCTGCGGTGAACAGAAGCAGCTTGTCTTTCTCGCGGGGCGTAAGGTCCATGCTGTCTCCTAAGTAGTCCAGATCCGCGGCTCGCAGGCGTCGCGACCGATCAATAGCGGCCGCAGCACCGCCCACAGCGCGGCGAAAACCAGGCGCGCCTGCTCCGCGCTGTGGCCGAGGTAGCGCGCCACCAACACGTCGTGCACACGCGTAATCGCCACCGGGCCGCTGTCGTCGCCGAGCACCTCGCGGGCCCGGGCCACCGCCGCGTCGTCGGCGCCGACCGCCAGCAACGTGCCGAGCACGCTGGCACCGCCCAGGCCCCAGGCCTGCGCGAGCTCGGCGCCGCCGCCGCTCAAGCGCAGCCGGTCCAGCAGCAGCGGCCGGCCGTCGCGCCATAGCTCCAGCCGCTGCCGCAGCGCGCCGGTGGCGAAACCCTCGCCGCTGGCCGGACGGCCCAAACAGGTGGTCTCCCAGCCGATGAAGCGCGCGTCGGCGCCCAGGTCGACTCGAGTCAGCGCGTCGACGCGAGCGCCCTGGAACACGATCTGCTCCTGCGGCAGCCACTCCAGCGTGGCGCCCGCCGCCACCGTCAACCGTTGCCGCTGCCGCGCCTCGCGACCGTCGCTGCGGTAGAACTTGTTGGCCGCGGGCGTGGTGACGACCGCGTGCGCCCCGGGCTGACAGACCAGATCCAGCTCCAGCCGGTCGCCCCCCACCACGCCGCCCGGCGGGTGGATGAGATAGACGTGGCAAACCGGCCCTTCCGGATAGAACGGCCGCTGCACCAGCAAGGGGCCGTGGTGGCGGCGGTGCGTCAGACGAGTACTGCCGCCGATGTCGGTGAACCCCAGCTCCAGCCGCGCTTGCCAGCCGAGATCGAGGTCTGCCGGACGCGCGCTCACGGCCGGCTTAGACCACGGCACCGATCAGCACGGCCCCGGTGGCGGCGATCGCGCCGCCGCCGATGCGCAGCACCCGCTCCCAATTCGGCGCGCGCATGGCGCGGCCGGCCAGCAGGCCGGCGCCGTGCAGCAGCGCGGTCGCCATCAGGAACCCGGCGACGTAGCTCAGGCCGGATACGCCCGCCACCACTTCGGTGCCGTGCGCATGGCCATGGAACAGTCCCAGGACGGCGGTGATGCCGACGCCGGCCGCCAGCGGCAGCCGCGCCGCGCACGACAGCAGCAGGCCGAACACCAGCACCGACCCGGCGATTCCGAGCTCCACCGCCGGCACGGCCACGCCGCTCATGGCGAGCACGGCGCCGAGCGTCATGCTCAGCAGAAAACCCGCCGGCAGCGCCCACAGCGCCCGCCCGCCGGCCTGCGCCGCCCACAAGCCCACCGCCACCATGGCGAGCAGATGGTCGAGACCTCCGAGGGGGTGCGCCAACCCGTGCAGCAAGCCACTGCCATCGGCGTGACCGGGATGGGCCCAGGCCGCCGGAGCGAACAACAGCGCGAGCAAGAGCGGTTTGGCGTACCTCATGAGCGTCCTCTAGTTGCATGCGAGAGCCGCGGCGGCGACGGCCGCCGTCCGATGTGGTGCGTTTTGCAAAGCATGTGCCATATGGGGGCGCAGGCTTGAACGAACGCGGGGAGCAAGACTGGATCGCGCCTGTGCGGGCGAGAGGGTGAGACGGCGAGGCGGCAGGCGCACCATCGTGGTGCGCTCACACAAACGTAACGCACCTTCTTGGTGCGCTGCGATGCCAGCCACTGCCGGTAGGTTCTGCGGCCCCGCCGTGCGACGCGCGCAGCAATTTCAGCTTTGGGCGAAAGGCATTCGCGGCGCAGCCACTCCCACAGGAACGGCACCACAGGCCGACCGCCCGCCCGGCGGGCACCTGCTGGCTGCGCCGGAACAAGCCAGCAGCCGCGCTTTGAATCTACCCCCCCTGTGGGAGCGGCGCTGCCGCGAATGCCTTTGGCTTCCCCGACTCTTGCTAATGTTTCAGCGCGATCGCGTTATGCGACGGCCTGCCCGCCGCTCGCCCGGTTCCGGGCAAGGAAGCACCAGGCACCGCACCTTCCGCTACTGAACCAAAAGGCATTCGCGGCAGAGCCGCTCCCACAGGAAAGGCACAAGAGAGACAGGGAAGGCGCCGCAGCCTGACTACCCGCCCAATGGGCACCAGCTGGCTTGCGCCGGAACATGGAATCCCCCACAGGGGAAAGCTGTGGAATCGGCGCAGCAAGCGAACACCTTTGCCTGCCGAAGCCGGCTTCGAGCCCGTCGCGATACAGCCACTCAGAACCGCCGCTTGAGAATCGGCGCGGTCAGCTCCGACAAGCGCTTGCGCTGACGGCCTTGCTCGTCGAAGTTGCTCGGATCGAGCCAGGTTTCGACTGCCTGGCGCAGCTGCGGCCACTCGCCGTCGATGGCCGCGAACCAGGCGGTATCGCGAGTGCGGCCCTTGTAGACCACGGCTTGGCGGAAGATGCCCTCGTAGGACAAGCCAAGACGCTGCGCCGCCTCGCGCGAGGCGGCGTTGAGCATGTCGCACTTCCACTCGTAGCGGCGATAGCCGAGTTCGAACGCGCGCTTCATCATCAGATACATCGCCTCGGTGGCGACGGGCGTGCGCTTCATGAGCGGCGAGAAGTACAGATGCCCGACTTCGATGACGCCGTGCGCCGGCGTGATGCGCAGGTAGGCGGCGGCGCCGACCGCCTTGCCGGTCGACTGGTCGACGATGGCGAAGAACAGCGGATCCGCGCCCAGCCAGTGCCGCACCATCCATTCGCGGTAGGCATCGACGCTGTCGAACGGGCCGTAGGGCAGGTAAGTCCAGCTGCCGCCCGCGGGATCGAGCTGCGCGGCGGCATGCAACTCGGCCGCGTGCCGATCGGGATCGAGCGGTTCCAACCGGGCGTAACGGCCCTGCATCGGCTCCCGCGGCGGATGCGGCGGCGGCGTCCAGTTGGGCAACGGCAGGCCGATCGGCTGACCGAGGTCGTTGAGGATGTGGGTCATCGTGGTTTCCTTGTGCCGCGACTAGCGAACGTCAGTGCGATCGGACAGAGCCAGCCGGTTCTTTCCGAAGTCCGATGGCCGCCGCGGCTCAAGCGCCCGCGGCGGCCGTGTTCCGCGCGAGCCAGGCCTGCACCGACGGCCGCCGCCACTGCTCGGCGGCGTACTCGGCCAGGCGCGCGGGCACCTCGTCGCCGTTGCGCACCAGCCGGTTGAGCATCAGCGCCAGGTCGGTATCGGCGATGCTCCACTGCCCGAACAGGTTGGGGCCGCCGTGTCCGAGCAGCGTAGCGGCGGCCTGGAACAGCGTCTGCGCCGCCGCCCGCGCGGCGTCGGACAAGGGACGGTCGATCGGGGCGCCGAACACCACGGTGGTAGGCCGCTCCTCGCGGATCGGCGCCAGATCGCTGCGCAACCAGGCCTGGATCTGGCGGGCGCGGGCGCGCTCGGCCGGGCTGCTTGGGTAGAGCGCCGGATGCGCCGGCGGCGGGAACGCCTCGTCCAGGTACTCGGCGATGGCCGAGGACTCGGACAGGCACAGCTCGCCGTGTTCGAGCACGGGCACCCGTCCGGTGAGCGAGCGCGCGACGAACTCGGGCCGGCGGTTCTCCTTGGCCGCCAGGTCGACGGTCCGCGTCTCGAAGGCGAGCCCCTTCTCGGTGAGCGCGACGAAGGCCGACATGGCGTAGGGGCTGACGTAGCGCGTATCGACGGTGAGGATGAGCCGTTCCCTGTTCATGCGTACTCCTATCACGGGCGGTGGACCGGCGGCGCGCCGACCAAGACCGGGTTATAGCCCGGCGTCGGCCGTCGATCCACCGCCGCGCCGGGTTTGACGAAGAATTCGAAGCGGTGCCGGTTGAGACTGCCGGTCTCGACCACCTCGGCCGCCAACGGCGGCAAGCGATAGCGCCGGAACACGCGCAGCGCCTGCAACTGCCGCGGCGCGAACGGCCGCCGTAGCGCGATGTCGTTCCAACCCACGATCAGCACGCCGCCGTCGCGCAACACCCCGTGCAGCGCCGTCAGCGCGTCCTCGGCCTCGGCGCGATCGTTCAGGCCCCAGCCGATCACGCCGTTGAGCAGCACCAGGTCGAAGCTGCCGGCGGCGAAATGGCGGCCCGCCGCCGCCACCGAGTCGACCACGTGGCCTTGCGAGCTGCCGAAGCGCGCCGCCCTTGGGTCGATGTCGATGGTGCGGTAACGGTGGCCGTGCAGCAGCCGCTCGTAATGGGCGGTATAGGCGCGGACCCCGACCGACAGGATCTCCAGCGGCCCGGGCAGCGCGGCGTAGTAGGCGAGGATGCGGTCTTCCAGCAGACGCCGGTCGCGGCTTCTAACGGCCAAGCCGGCGCCGCGCAGCACCTGCCGCGCCACCACGGCCAGCGGCCACAGTGCCAGCGCGCCGCGCGTCTCCCACAGCGAGAGCAACAGCGCGCATGCCGTCCGTCGTCCATGATCGTTCATGCGAGCCCCCCGCTGCCGCCGCGCACTGCTGGGGAGTATAGGTCGCCATGCCGATCCGACCCGGCCTTGATCCCGGTCAGCGGCGGCCGGCACTACCACCTGCAAAGTGGGGTCACATCGACCGCATGTTCGGCAGCGCCGCGGTCGATGCGGTCATGACAACCCACGGAGGAGGCGTTTCCGGATGAGCGAACTGACGGGACAGGTGGCGGTGGTGACCGGCGCGGGCTCCGGTATCGGCCGGGCGATCGCGCTGGCTTACGCGCGCGAGGGCGCGCGGGTGGTGGTGTCCGACATCGACCGGGGCCATGCCGAGGCGGTGGCCGTGGAGATCGCGGGTAACGGCGGCGAGGCGCGCGCGCTCCGCGTCGACGCCGCCAGCCCGGCCGACAACGAGGCGCTGGTGGCGCTGGCCGAGCGCGAATTCGGGCGGCTGGACATCGCCTGCAATTGCGCCGGCATCGGCGGCGAGCAAGCGCCGCTGGCGGAGTACAGCCTGGAAGGCTGGCAGCGGGTGATCGACGTCAACCTGTCGGCGATCTTCTACGGCATGCGCGCGCAAATCCCGGCCATGCTGCGGCAGGGCGGCGGCGCCATCGTCAATGTCGCATCGATCCTCGGCCAGGTCGGTTTCGCCACCGCCGCCGCCTACACCGCCGCCAAGCACGGCGTGGTGGGGCTGACCAAGGCGGCGGCGCTGGACTACTCGGCCCGCGGCGTGCGGGTCAACGCGGTCGGGCCGGGTTTCATCGAGACGCCGATGATCGCCCACCTGCAGGCGCAGGCCGAGACCAACCGCATGTTGATCGAAGCGCACCCGATCGGCCGGCTCGGCCGTGCCGAGGAAGTCGCCGAGCTGGTGCTATGGCTGAGCTCGCCCAAGGCGTCGTTCGTGACCGGCGCCTACTATCCGGTCGACGGCGGCTACCTGGCGCGCTAGCGGGTCGGCTTGAGTTGGAAAGGCTGCGGGACTTCGAAAGGTCGGAGAGAAATGAAAGGCGTTCGCGGCGGAGCCGCTCCCACTGGGAAAGAGCTGATTCTTCTGTGGGAGCTTCTATGATCCGGAACAAGCCAGCAGCCGCGCTTTGGGTCCACCCCTCCTGTGGGAGCGGCACAGCAAGCGAAAGCCTTTGATGACGACCGGGCACGGCCGGCGCGGTCAGCGGTCCAGACCGATGCGCTTGACGACATGGACCAGGCGCTCGGCCTCGGCGAAGCCGAGCGCCTTGTGCGCCGAGAGGCTGACCGTGTTGTGCAGCTCGATGTCGCTGCCCATCTCCCGGCAACCGCGGTCGATAGCCCAGCTCTCGGCGGCGGCCATGAGCGCCCGACCGACGCCGCGGCGGCGCCAGTCGGGCAGCACGTACCAGCCTTCCACGTAGCCGACCGGGTGATGCTCGCAGCCTTCCGCCAAGGGGCGGATGCTGGCTTCCAGCAACCCGACCAGCGAGCCGTCCGGCGCCTCGGCGACGAAAGCCGCCAACTGCGGATTGGCGAGCTGGTCGCGCACCTCGTCGAGCTGGTCCTGCGGCCCGCAGTCCGGCCACAGCGCCTCGCGCAGCGACAGCCAGGCGTCGACATCCGCCTCGTTCGCCTGCCGGACCTTCATCCCTCGCCTCCTTCGCCGGCGGCGAGGCCGATCGCCTCGCGCTTTAGCGGCTCAAGTAGCGCATGCCCCGCTCCAGCCCCTCAAGGGTCAGCGGATACATGCGGTCGTCCATCAGCTTGCGGATCATGCCGATCGAGGTGGTGTAGGACCAGTGCGCCTCGGGCATGGGGTTGAGCCAGATCGCGCGCGGATAGTGGTCGAGCAGGCGGCGCACCCAGCTCTCGCCGGATTCCTCGTTCCAGTGCTCGACGCTGCCGCCGGGCATCACCACCTCGTACGGGCTCATGGCGGCGTCGCCGACGATGATCAGCTTGTAGTCCGAGCCGTAGGTGCGGATCACCTCGTGGGTGGAAATGCGCTCCACGTGGCGGCGGCGCGAGTCCTTCCACACGCTTTCGTAGATGAAGTTGTGGAAGTAGTAGTACTCCAGGTGCTTGAACTCGGCGCGGGCGGCGGAGAACAGCTCCTCGCACACCTTGATGTGGTCGTCCATGGAGCCGCCGACGTCGAAGAAGGCCAGCACCTTCACCGCGTTGTGCCGCTCCGGGACCATCTTCAGGTCGAGATAGCCGGCGTTGCGGGCGGTGGACTCGATGGTGTCGTCCAGGTCCAGGATCTCGTCGCCGCCCTGCCGCGCGAACTGGCGCAGCCGGCGCAGCGCCAGCTTGATGTTGCGCGTGCCCAGCTCCACCGAATCGTCGAGGTTGCGGAACTCGCGCTGGTCCCACACCTTCACGGCGCGGCGGTGGCGCGACTCGTGCTGGCCGATGCGCACGCCCTCGGGGTTGTAGCCGTAGGCGCCGAACGGCGAGGTGCCGCCGGTGCCTATCCACTTGTTGCCGCCCTGGTGGCGCTCCTTCTGCTCGGCGAGCCGCTGGCGCAGAGTGTCCATGAGCTTGTCCCAGCCGCCCAAGGCTTCGATCTTCTTCTTCTCTTCCTCGGTCAGGAACAGCTCGGCCTGCTTGCGCAGCCACTCCTCGGGGATCTCGGCGGTGGTCTCGCCGTCGGCGCCGGCGCGCTGCGCCTCGATGCCCTTGACGAACTCGCCGAAGATCCGGTCGAAGCGGTCGAACAGGGTTTCGTCCTTGACCAGCAGGCCGCGCGAGAGGAAGTAGAAGTCCTCCATGTCGGCGATCACCAACCGCTGCTCCAGGGCCTCTAGCAGACCCAGGAACTCGGTCAGCCCAACCTTGAGGCCGCCCTTGCGCAGCGCGAAGAAGAAGTCGATCAGCATCAGCGTTGTTCGCGTCGGGCCAGGAACATGATCCGCTCGGACAGCTGCACGTCCTGCTCATTCTTGAGCAGCGCGCCGAACAGCGGCGGCAGCAGCTTGCGCTTGGCGTTGTCCTTGAGCGCCTCGGCCGGGATGTCCTCGGCCATCAACAGCCGCAGCCAGTCCAGCAGCTCGGAGGTGGAGGGCTTCTTCTTCAGGCCCGGCACCTCGCGCAGCTCGAAGAAGATCTCCAGCGCCTCGCGCAGCAACTCCTGCTTCAGGCCCGGGTAGTGCACGCCCACGATCTGCGCCATGGTCTCGCGGTCGGGGAAGCGGATGTAGTGGAAGAAGCAGCGGCGCAGGAAGGCGTCGGGCAGCTCCTTCTCGTTGTTACTGGTGATGATGATCACCGGCTTGTGCCGGGCGCGCACCACCTCCTGGGTCTCGTAGACGTAGAACTCCATGCGGTCGATTTCGCGCAGGAGGTCGTTGGGAAACTCGATGTCGGCCTTGTCGATCTCATCGATCAGCAGCACCGGCCGCACCTCGGAATCGAAGCAACGCCACAGCGGGCCTTGCTTGATGTAGTTGCGGATGTCGTTGACCTTGGGATCGCCCAGCTGCGAGTCGCGCAGGCGCGAGACCGCGTCGTACTCGTACAGACCCTGCTGGGCCTTGGTGGTGGACTTCACGTGCCACTCGAACAACGGCATCCCCAGTCCCGCGGCCACTTCCTCGGCCAACCGGGTCTTGCCGGTGCCGGGTTCGCCCTTGACCAGCAACGGACGGTTTAGGGTGGCGGCGGCGTTGACCGCCATCTTGAGGTCGTCGGTGGCGACGTAGGTGGAAGAACCGGAGAAGCGCATGTTGTTTGGACCAACCTTGAGCCTTAGAGAGGGGCTCAGATTAGGCCGTGCGCGTGACCGGGTAAAGGGTGGGCGCTTATATGGCGTGGCGGACTCCCCGGCCCACTGGCGCCTTGCCGGTTGTCCCCGCGCATGCCCTCTCCACGTGGGGTGCGCGGCGCGCCCTACTCGCGCGTCCGCCGTCATAGTGTGAGGAAACGCATTCGCTTCTCACTTACCGAACTTCGGAACGAAGCCGGCAGGCCAAGAGCCGGTCATGCGCCGGGATAGTGCCGCGAATCTACTGCTTTGAACGATAGGCGAAAACTGGGGAAAGGCATTCGCGGCGTAGCCGCTCCCACAGGGAAAGGCACAGGAGAGGCTACAGAAGACGCCGCAGCCCGACTACCCGCCCAGACCGCACCGGCAGGCTTGCGCCGGAACATAGAATCTCCCACAGAAGAAGGGCCTGCTTTCTTCCCCTGTGGGAGCGGCTGCGCCGCGAATGCCTTTGGCCGTACACCCACTGTCGACGAGCGATCACCCATCGCGCCGGCCGGGCACCTTGGCGCGCAGGGCCAGCACGCTGTCGCCGGTGGTGATGAGCAGGTCGCGGCCATCGGGACCACCAAAGGCTAGATTGGTGACGCGGCGCTCGCCCAGGTCGATGCGGCAGCGCAGTTCGCCGCTCGGGTCGAACACGCCTATGGCCCGGGCCCCGCTGGCCCAGACCCGGCCGGCGGCGTCGGTCTTGATGCCGTCGGTGGCGTGACGCTGACCCGCGCCGGGCCGTACCCGTGCGAAGAACGACTTGTCCGTGAGCGTCCCATCCGCGCCCACGGCGAAGCGGTAGACAGCGCCGTCGGCGCTGTCGGATACGTAAAGCCAGCGCCCGTCCGGCGAGAACGCCAGACCGTTGGGCAGGGTCAGTTCGCCGCTCATGAGTTGCAGCGTACCGTCGCGCAGACGGTAGACGCCGCGCACCGGCTGCTCCTCGTCCGCCCGCGCCGGGCCGTTGCCGCTGATGCCGTACGGCGGGTCGGTGAACCAGACCGCGCCGTCGGGGCCGATCACCAGGTCGTTGGGACTGTTCAGCTTGCGGCCCTGATAGGCGGCGGCCAGCACTTCTTCGCCGCCGTCGGCGCGGGTCAGGGTGATCAGGCGATCGTGACGGGCGCTGATCAAATTGCCGGCGCGATCGAACGCATTGCCGTTGGCGTGGCCGGAGGGACGCTTGAAAGGTTGCGCGCGGCCATCGGCATCGAGCTTGTAAATGGTGTCGGCGCGGATGTCGCTGAACACCCAGTAGCCATCGTGATGCCAGGCAGGCCCCTCGGTGAAGAGAAAGCCCGAGGCAAGCAGCCGCGGCTGGCGGTCGCCGTCGACAACGTCGCCGCAGCCGGCGGTTTCCAACCGCCCGCGGATCACGTCCGGCATCGGCAGCGCCACCGCGCCCGCCACCAGCACCGTGCCCACCGCCACGATCGCACGCCGCCTCATCGCCCGCCTCCTTGCGTCGTCACGCTGATGGACAAGCAGTAGCACAGGCTGCGCCGGCGGCAAAACCGGCTCCGGCTAGGGTCATCGCCAGTCGCGCTGTTGTGCTCGAATCCGTTACCAATCTGTGACCGCGCAGCCAATACCTTCCCGCAGCAACCGACGGCAGCCGCCGCCGGATACGGGAAACGAGGGAACGGTAACGATGCGAGTCAATCTCAGAACGCTTGGCCGGACCAGTTTGCAACTGGTCAGCGCGGGCGCCTTGGCGCTGGCGGTGAGCGCCTGCCACCGTCACAACGACCATGACCGGGATGTTGAACCCGAGCCGAACACTGGCGGCGGCAATCGCCCGGAGGTCACCGCCACCACCCCGACCAGCGGTGCCGGCGAGGTCGCGCCGACCATCGTCCCCACCGCCACGTTCAGCATGGACATGAACCCGGCCACGCTCACCGCTGCCAGCTTCCTGCTGAGCGCCGGCGAGATCGGCGTGCCCGGCAGCGTCAGTTACGACGCCGCCACCGACACCGCCAGCTTCACGCCGGACGGTGTGCTCGATCCGGCCACCACCTATACCGCCAAGGTAACGACCGCCGCCGCCAACGCCGCGGGCGCCGCGCTGGCCGCCGATTACGACTGGACCTTCACCACGGCCGGCGACGCCGGCTGGACGGCCCCCGAGCGGGTCGACACCACCGTGCCCGTGACGGTCCGCGTGGCCCGTCGCGGCGACAAGACCGCGGTGGTCTGGTACGGCTATGAGTTCGATCCCGCATCCGGCGACCGACGCAACTACCGCCTGCGCGCCCGCATCCATACCGCCGACGGCGGCTGGGGCCCGGTAACGACCATCGACCATCCCGGCTCGCCGGCGAACACCGATCGCGCGCTGGAAGTGACCATCGACGAGACCGGCAGCGTCATCGTCGTTTGGGAACGGTCGATGCCCAACACCGTGTGGAGCAACCGTTACGTACCGGGCACCGGCTGGGGCACGGCGCAGCAGATCAGCGCCACCGGCGCCAACGCGCTCGACATGGCGTTCGCCACCGACTCCGCCGGCACGCCGCACGTGGTCTGGTACCAGAACTTCAACGTCTACTTCACCCGTTACGTCGACGGCGGCTGGCTGGAGCCGGTAAGCATCGAGGACGACGGCGGCTCGTCCGAATACCCGTCGATCGCGGTCAACGACGCCGGCAACATCCTGGTCGCCTGGAAGCGCTGGGACGGCACCAACAGCACCGTCTGGAGCACGTACTACTCGCCGGACAGCGGCTGGAGCGAACCGGGAGCGGTCGCCGACACCCCGGCGGGCGCCGAGGTCGCGTCCAACATGTACGTCGGTCCCAAGGTGGCGCTGGACGCCGACGGCAACGGCTACGTGCTGTGGATCGACAGCGCTGTCCGCGACGGCATCGGCAACCTCCGCGCCAACCGCTACGAGCCGGGTACCGGCTGGGACGAGTACGCGGTGGTCGATCAGATTACCGAGCGCGGACAGGAGGTGGTCGACCCGCAGCTGGCCGTGGACGGCGCCGGCCGCGTCACCATGATGTGGACGTACTACCCCGGCGGCGATGAAGCCACCTATGGCCTGTGGTCGCGCCGCTTCCTCCCGGACGGCACCTTGACCGAACCCCAGCAGGCCACCCCCTTCGTGCGCAACTCGCCGGTCCTGAAAGTAACGCCTGCCGGCGAAACCGTGGTGGCGTACGGCGACCACGCCGGCACGCCCAGCCAGGACCGCCCGCTGGTAAGGCGCTATTCGCTCACCTCCGGCTGGGGTGAGGGGCAGCAGTTGGACGACTACACCGGAGGCAACATCGACGAGTTCCACTTCGACATGGATGCCGACGGTAACCGCGTGATGGCTTGGCGCCAGGGCGAGCAGGGGGTGTGGGTGACCCGCTCGCGCTAGCGGGCGCCGCCCCCGATCCGGGTGGCGGCGGCACGCACCGCCACCTCGGCCTAGGCCGAACGGATCGCTCTTATGCGGTTTTCGGCGTGAAGGGCTCTTCGAGCCTCGGTAGATCGGATGCGTCGCCACGCCCGCACGGGCTACCCCCGCGGCGCATGCGATCGACCGAACCAGGCTCGTACAGCCTACCCTTTGTGGCCGTCCTCGTTCCCGGCGGAGACGGCCACCTTTTTAATCCTCGCGTCGAGACATCGGCCACAGAACCGCAAACTTTCCGTTAACGCATACGTCAAGGGCCCGCTACACTATCCGGCACAACCAGAATAAGCCGGGCCCTCTCGTGCAAGCGCCTACCAGTCTCGCCAAGCTCACCGCCCCCGTGCCGGCGCGGGCCTACCAGCGGCTGCGTCTGTTCGAGCGGCTGGACGATGCGCTGCGCGGCCGCGTGGTGTGGATACCGGCCCTGGCCGGCTCCGGCAAGACCACCCTGATCGCCGACTACCTGCTGCAGCGCGGGCTCGCGCCCGTGTGGTACCACCTCGACGGCGGCGACCGCGATCCGGCGGCCTTTTTCGAGTACCTGGGCCTGGCCGCCGCGCAGGTCACGCCCGATGCCGCGGCGCAGCTACCGTCCTTCGCCGCCGAGCCCTGGGGCGACCTGGAAGCGTTCGCCCGCCACTTCTTCCGCCGTCTGTTCGCGCTGATCGCGCCGCGCCGGGTGCTGGTACTCGACGACTACCACGAGCTGCCGCCCGAATCGCCCGTGCACGGCATCATGCGCCAGGCGCTGGCGGAAGTACCGGCCGGCTTCACCGTGATCGTGCTCAGCCGCATGGACCCGCCACCGGAGCTGACCCGGCTGCGCATGCTCGATACCTTCACCGTGTTCGATCGCGACGAACTGCTGTTGTCGGCGGAGGAAACCGCCGGCTTCGTGCGCCAGCGCCTGGGTGCGTCGCCGGTCTCGATCGACAGCGTGATCGACCAAGGCTACGCCGCCACCCGCGGCTGGATCGCCGGCATCGTGCTGGTGCTGGAGCAGGGCGGCCAGCTCTGCGCCGACGGCCGGCCGCCGGCGCTGGAGGCCAGCACGCCGCTGGTGTTCGACTACCTGGCCGGCGAGATCTTCACCCGTACCGCCGAGCGCGAGCAGCAGCTGCTACTCAAGACGGCGCTGCTACCCAGCATGAGCGCGGCGGCGGCCGAGGCACTGACCGGCCAATCCGACGCCGGCGCCATTCTCGACGGCTTGTACCGCCGCAACTACTTCACGCTGCGCCATCTGCGCGAGGGCGTGGCGGTATACGAATACCACCCGCTGTTCCGCGAGTTCCTATTGTCCCGCGCCGAGCGCACCCTGCCCGCCGTCGAGCTGACCGCGCTCAAGCGCCGCGCCGCCCAGCTGCTGATCCGCGAAGGCCAGATCGAAGCGGCGGTGAAGCTGCTGCGCGACACCGCCGACTGGTGGACGCTGACCCTGCTGGTGGTACAGCAGGCGCCGCAGCTGGTGCGGGTCGGCCGCTACCGCACCCTGGGCGAGTGGCTGAGCGCGCTGCCCCAGGCGGTGCTGGACGCCTCGCCCTGGCTGACCTTCTTCATGGGCGTGGCCAAGCTGCCGTTCGACATTCCCGAAGCACGCCGCTGCTTCATCGAGAGCTACCGGCGCTTCAAGCAACAAGGCGCGTTCGAGGGCGCCTACCTAGCCTGGGCGCGGATCATCGACAGCTACATGTACGCCTGGCGCGAGTTCCGCGAGCTCGATCAGTGGATCGCCGAACTCGACGACCTACGCCAGCGCTGCCCGACGTACCCGCGGCCGGACATCGAACTGCAGGTGACGGCCGGGCTGTTCGCCGTGATGCTCAGCCGCCGCCCCGGTTATCCGGGGCTGCCGGCCCTAGCGGCGCAGCTCGGCGAGCTACTGCAGCACGACGCCGACCCGGTGCAGCGCATCGCCGCCGGCAGCCAGCTGGTGTTCTACTACGGCTGGTGGGCCGGCAACTTCGCCAAGGCAGCGGAGCTGATCGGCCTGCTGCAGCCGATCACCGACCGCTGCGAGGACGTGCTGAGCCGGCTGCTGTGGGACGTCACCCGCGCAGGCCACCACTGGATGTGCGCCGAGTTCCAGCTCTGCCGCGAAGCCGCCGAGCACGGCCTGACCCTGGCCGAACAGCACGGCGTGCATCACTGGGACATGCAGCTGCTCGGCCAGCTCGGCTGGGCCGCGCTGACCTCGGGCGATCAGGCCGAAGCCGGCCTGGTGCTGCGGCGCATGCGCGAGCGGCTCAACGCCAACCGCCGCTTCGAATACGCCCAGTACCTGCTGCAATCGGCGCTGGAGGCGCGCTTGCGCCAGGATCTCCCCAGCAGTCACCGCTTCGCCGAGGACACGGTCGCCGCCGTCGAGGAGGTGGGCATGCCCTATGCCCAGTGCTTCGCATCGGCTCTGCTGGGCAAGCTGTGCCTGCGCCAGGGCGACCACACCCGCGCCACCGCCCTCTACGAGCGGGTGCGGGGGCAATTGAAAAGCATCGGCTCCGCACCTCAGACCTGGGGCATCCATCTGGAACTGGCCGAGTTCGACTTGCGCCACGGCCAGCGCGAGCGCGGCCTGCAGGCGCTGAGCGCGGGCCTGGCCATCGCCGCCGAGTACGGCCTGGTCAACGCCGCCAACTGGAGCGACGAGGCAATGGCCTTCCTGCTGGCGAAGGCGCTCGAGCATGGCATCGAGCCCGACTACGCCCGCCTGCTGATCCGCCGCCGCGGCCTGCTGCCGCCCGAGGACAGCCGCATCGAGAGCTGGCCGTGGCCGGTGCAGATCTACACCCTCGGCCGCTTCGAGATCCTGCTCGACGGCGAGGTGCTGCGCTTCAGCGGCAAGACCCAGAAAAAACCGCTGGAGCTGCTCAAGCTGCTGATCGCCAACGGCGGCCGGCAAGTGCCGGAAGCCAAGCTGTCCGAAGCGCTGTGGCCGGACGCCGAGGGCGACGCCGCGCACCGCGCCTTCATCACCACGCTGCAGCGCTTGCGCAAGCTGCTGGGCAGCAGCGAGGTGCTGCAGTACCGCGAAGGTCAGCTGACCCTGGACGAGCGCTACTGCTGGACCGACGTCTGGGCGCTGGAGGAACTCGACGGCGCCGACGCGGCCGCGCAGCTGCGGTTGTACCTCGGCCCGTTCCTGACGCAGGAGCCCGATGCCTACTGGGCCACCTCGCTGCGGGAGCGGCTGCGGCGCGGCTTCGTCCGCGCCATCTGCCGCGCCGGCGCGCAGTTGGAAGCGCAGCGCGAGTGGCGCGCGGCGATCGAACTGTACGAGCAGGGCCTCAAGGCCGAGGACTGCGCCGAGGAGTTCTACCAGCAGCTGATGCACTGCCACGCCCAGCTCGGCCAGCGCAGCGAGGCCGTGGCCACCTACCACCGCTGCCGCCAGGTGCTGGCGGCCAACCTGGAAGTGAAACCTTCCGCCAAGACCGAGGCATTGCACCGGCAGCTGGCCGAGGCGTGAGGGAGCTGGAGGAAGATTCAAAGGCATTCGCGGCACAGCCGCTCCCACAGAAGAAGAGGTGCCTTCTTCCCGTGTGGGAGCGGCTCCGCCGCGAATGCCTTTAGCTTTTCGAAACACGCCGGCTGAAGGACCCAGCAACTCCCCACCGACAATACGCCTCAAGGCTTGATCCGGGATCGAGGTGAGCAAGACCAACCACGACAACGCACGGAAGATCGCCGGACGCGTTCCCTAGGCGGTTACGCTTGCCGAACCCGGCATATCCCAACCCCGCACATGGGGACATATCCAGGCCAAACGCCTGGTAACGGTCGGTAAATGCCTCCAAATCGGCCGACATCAGGACCTTAACTGGCGCGAACCGGTTCGGCGGTTGCAATGGTCCTGGCCGTCACCGAACGCACCGCATCCGGAGGCCGTCGATGACCCCGTTCCGTGTCCTCGTACTGAGCGGCGGCAGCCCGCTCGGAGCGCGCATCTGTCGCGCGCTCGCCGAGGACGCGCGGTTCGAGGTCACGGTGACCGACGCGCGCGAGGAACAGGCGCGGCGCCTGCTCCAAGAACTCCCGCAGCAGCAACGGCACCGCGCCGCGGCGCTGGATCCAGCCGCCCCGGCGCTGGCGCAGCGGCTGGCCGGGCTGGGGCTGCGGTTGTTGATCGATCCACGCCGGACGGCGGCACCCAGCGACTATCGGGTGGCGGAAGCCTGTCTGGCGGCGGGCGCGGACTATCTGGATCTGGCCGAGGACCGCGCTTTCGTCAGCGGAATCGCGCGGCTCGACCCGCGCGCGCGCGCGGCCAACCGGCTGCTGGTCAGCGGCGCCGGGGCATTGCCGGGATTGTCATCGGCCGTGGTCGACGCCTACCGCGACCGCTTCGCCCGCTTGGACGGCATCCGCATCGGCGTCTATCCCGCGCCGGACGATCCGCCGGGGAACTGGGGACGGCCGATACAACGCTTGGAGAACGGCCGCTGGCGCAGCACCTACGCCTGGCGCGACCTACACCGGTTCCGCTATCCGAACGCGCCGCCGCGCTGGTTCGGCGGCCGCGACGCGGCCGACCTGGAGTTGTTCCCGGAGCGCTATCCCGGCGTCCGCACCGTCACCTGCCATGCCGGGCTGGACCTGGCGCGGCTGCTGGCGCCGCTGACCCGGGTGCTGCCGCCGGCCGGACGGCCGGCGCCGCGCGACGGACGCGCGCCGTGGGTAGGCATGCACGTCGAACTCAGCGGCCTGGGCCATAACGGCGAGCGCAAGCGCCTGACCTGGTACCTGAGTGCCGACGGCGATGCCGGCGCCGACATCGTTTGCGCGCCGGCGCTGATCGTCGCCCGCAAACTGGCGGCGGGGACGCTGCGCGAGCGCGGCGCCACGCCTTGCCTGGGGCTGTTCCGGCTGGAGGAGTTCGCGGACTCGGCCCGCCTACCGCAGGTACGCCTCGAGACGGTCGCGGCCTGACCGCCGCGCTTACATCAGCCCGTACAGCAGGATCACGGCCACCCCCAGCGGGGTCACGTAACGCAGCGTCGCGTGCCAGCCGCGGAACGCAGCTTCGTTCAGCGCCAGACTCTCGCGCAGCATCTGCCGCGGCACCCGCCAACCGGCGAAGAGCGCCACCAACAACCCGCCCAAGGGCAGCATCAGATTGCTGGCAACGAAGTCCAACAGGTCGAACACTGTCCGGCCGCCGAGCTTGAACTCGGACCAGAGATTGAAGCTAAGCGCGGCCCCCAACCCCGCAACCCACACCAGCACCGCGACGGTCCAGGCGGCGCGGGGACGGCGCCAGCCGCGTTCGTTGCTCAGGTATTCCACCGCCGGTTCCAGCATGGAAATCGACGAGGTCAGCGCGGCGATGAACAAGAACAGGAAGAACAGCGCCCCCACCAAGGCACCGCCCGGCATGTCGGCGAAGGCGATCGGCAGGCTGACGAACACCAACCCCGGACCGGCGCCCGGCGCCAGGCCGTGCGCGAACACCAGCGGGAAGATCGCCAACCCGGCCAACAACGCGACGACGGTGTCCAAGATGGCGACGATCAACGCCATCCGGCCGATGTTGTAGCTCTCGGGCAGATACGAACCGTAGGCGAGCATGATCGCCATACCCAGACTGAGGCTGAAGAACGCGTGTCCCATCGCGGTGAGCACGCCCGTAGCGCTGAGCCGGCTCAGATCGGGACTGAACAGGAACTCGATGGTCTGGCCGAAGGCATCGGTGGTGACCGCGGCGTAGGCCACCAGCCCCAGCAGCAGCAGGAACAGCCCCGGCATCAGTATCTTGGTGGCCTGCTCCAGGCCGCCGCGCACGCCGCGGGCGACGATGGCGGCCGTGATCAGCATGAACGCGGCATGCCAGGCGATCAGCGTCCCCGGACTGGCTAGAAGGCCGGAAAACAACGCACCGATCGCCTCCGCCGTGCCTTGCGGCGCCGCCACCGCGTCCTGGAAGCGGCCCTGGGCGGCGAAGGCGATATAAGCCATGCCCCAGCCGCCCACCACGCTGTAGAACGACAGAATCATCAGTACCGCCGCCATGGCCAGCGCGCCGATCGCACCCCAGGCACTACTGCGGCCGGCGGCGCGCGCCACCGCGCCGACGCTGACCATCGGGCTGCCGCGGCCGAGCCGACCGAGCAGCACCTCCGAGATCAGCAGCGGCAGGCCGACGGCGGCGATGCACAGCAGGTACACCAGCACGAAGGCGCCGCCACCGTACTCGCCAACGATGTACGGGAACTTCCAGACGTTGCCGAGCCCTACCGCCGAGCCCGTGGCCGCCAGCACGAACAGCAAGCGCGATGACCACGCCGTATCGCCGGCGGAACCGGACGGAATCTTCGCCATGAACCCCTCCCTCTACGGACGCCTTGCAAAAGCCGAATCGGGGCCCCTCCCCGCGGGGGTTTTTATTCGGCCGCCGAGCCCCAACAAATCCTCGAACATGCTAGCCACAGCCAGATCATAGCTGGGCTTTCCCAACAGACTTGGCCTTTCCGCGGCGCAAGCCGGTACTTGCGCCAAGTTCGACGCCCGTGCAACGCAACACTCCGGGTGACGACCTCATGGCCAGCCGTCATTCCAACAAATCTTCCTCCGGCGCCGAAGTCGGCGGCGGAACATCGAGCCAGAAGCCGCCGCCGATCACGGCCGCCCTCTATCGCGAACTGGCCGGGCAACTCGAGCTCGAGCCGCTGATCGCCACCGTGCTGACCGCGGTGGCGCGACTTACCGGCGCCCGCAGCGCGCAGCTGCTGCTGCCGCGCGAGGGCCGATTACAGCCCGCGGCGGTCGCGCGGTCGCAAGGCAAGCGGCTGCGCATCGAAACCGCGGCGCACGCCGCGCTGCCGCCGCCCGCGCATCTGCCGCGTGCCGGCGCGCGATCGCGCGTGCAGCGCGATCCCGCCGGCGACGTCTACTTGCCGCTGCACCATCGCCGCAAGCTGACCGCCATGATCCACCTGAGCGGCACCTCGCCCACACCCGCCCTGATCGCCGAGCTGGAACAACTGGCGCCACCGGTCGCGGCCGCGCTGGCGGCGGCGCAGCAGGTCGAGCGATTGCGGCGCGAGGCGGCGCGCTACAGCCTGATGGTGAACACCGCCATCGAAGGCATCTGGCAGATCGACGAGCACGACGTTACCACCTTCGTCAACGCCCGCTTCGCTGAGATGATGCACTATCGCGTGGAGGAAATGCTGGGCCGGCCGCTGCTCGACTTCGTCCACGCCGCCGACCGCGACATCGTGCGGCAGCTGCTGCGCGAGCGCCGCACCGGGCAGATCAGCCGCCGCGACCTGCGTTACCTGCGCAAGGACGGCAGCGAGCTGTGGGCGCTGGTCGTGGCGCAGCCGATCTTCGACGCCGCCGGCGGCTACCGCGGAGCGTTCGCGCTGCTGGTGGACATCGCCGAGCGGCGCCGCGCCGAAATGGACCTGCGGCGCAGCGAGGAGAAATACCGGCTATTGGTGGAAACCTCGCGCGACCTGATCTGGTACATGGACCTCGAGGGCCGCTACACCTTCCTCAACCGCGCCGCCAAGGCCATCTTCGGCTACGAGCCGGAGGAGATGCTCGGACGCCCCTTCACCGATTTCCAAACCCCGGACCAGGCCGCGCACTGCCACGAGGTGTTCGCGCGAATGCGCGCGGGCGTGCCATTCGAGCGCTATGAAACCGTGCATCGGCGCAAGGACGGCTCGCCGGTGATCCTGAGCTTCAACGCCGTGGTGGTGCGCGACGAGCAGGGCAGGGTGATCGGCACCACCGGCACCGCCGCCGACGTGACCGAGCTCAAGCGCGCCGAGGACGCGCTGCGCGCCAGCGAGGAGCGGCTGCGGTTGGTGCTGGATCAGCTCCCCGCCGCGGTCTGGACCACCGACAACGACCTCACCATCACCTCCTCGCGCGGCGCGGCCCTGGGCCGGATCGGCCTACGCCCGGAGCAGCTCATCGGGCGCCACATGCGGGATACCGAGGCCTTCGTCCCGGACGACCCGATCGTGGCGCTGTGCGAGCGGGCACTGCGCGGTGAGCGCAACGTGGTGGAGGAAACGCGACGCGGACGGCGCTTCCAGACCCACGTTCAACCGCTGCGCGACGCCGACGGCGCGATCATCGGCACCCTGGGCATCGCGCTCGACGTCACCGAGCTGCGCCGCTCGGAAGAGGCGCTGCTGCAGGAGCGCGAGCGTGCCCAGGTCACGCTGGAGGCGATCACCGACGGCGTGATCGCCACCGACCTGCAGGGCAGGGTCCAGTTCCTCAACCCGGCGGCGCAAGCGCTGTGCGGCTGGCCCCAGGCCGAGGCGCAGGGACGGCCGTTGCACGAAGTGATGGTGCTGGAGGACGAACTCACCGGGGCGCCGATCGTCGACCTGGTGAGCGAGGTTCTGCGTCAGGGCAAGGCCACCACGCTCGGCCGCAACAGCCGCCTGCGCCGCCGCGACGGCAGCGCCATCGCGGTGGAGGACAGCGCGGCGCCGATCCGCGATTCGCACGGCGCCGCGGTCGGCGTGGTGGTGGCGTTCCACGACGTCAGCGCCAGCCGCATGCTGGCGGCGCAGCTCAGCCACCAGGCCACCCACGACCCGCTCACCGACCTGCCCAACCGCGCCCTGCTGCTCGATCGCCTGGAGCAGGCCATCGCCAACGCGCAGCGCCACTTCAAGCGGCTGGCGCTGCTGTTCCTCGATCTGGATCGCTTCAAGTACATCAACGACACGCTGGGCCATCCGGTGGGCGATCAGCTGCTGAAGCAGGTCGCCGCCCGGCTGTGCTCGTGCGTGCGCCGCAACGACACCGTCAGCCGCCAGGGTGGCGACGAGTTCGTGGTGCTGCTGGCGGAGATGGACCGCCCCGAGCACGCCACCGAGGTGGCGCAGAAGATGATCACCACCCTGGCCGCGCCCTACCGCGTCGACGGCAACGAGCTGCATATCACCACCAGCATCGGCATCAGCGTCTATCCCGACGACGGCCAGACCTCGTCGACGCTGGTCAAGCACGCCGACATCGCCATGTACCACGCCAAGGAAAACGGCCGGAACAACTACCAGTTCTTCACCGAATCGATGAACCGGCGCGCGCTGCAGCGGGTGTTCCTCGAGCGCAGCCTGCGCCGGGCGCTGGACCGCGGCGAGCTGGCGCTGTACTACCAGCCGCAGCTGAGCCTGCCGTCTGGCCGCATCGTCGGCGCCGAGGCGCTGCTGCGCTGGCACCATCCCGAGCGCGGACTGATATCCCCCGAGGAGTTCATCCCGGTGGCGGAGGACTCAGGGCTGATCCTGAGCATCGGCGAGTGGGTACTGCACAGCGCCTGCCGCGCCGCGCTGGCCTGGCAGCGCGGCACCGCGCGCCCGCGGCGGGTGGCGGTGAACGTATCCATGCTGCAGTTCCGGCACCGCGACCTCGTCGACATGGTGCGCGGCGCGCTCTGCGCCAGCGGCCTGCCGCCCGAGTTGCTGGAACTCGAACTCACCGAGAGCGTGGTGATGCACGACCCGGAGCAGGCCGTCGAGCGCCTAGCCGAACTCAAGACCCTGGGCGTGCGCCTAGCGATCGACGACTTCGGCACTGGCTACTCCAGCCTCGGCGCGCTCAAGCGGCTGCCGGTGGACCGGCTCAAGATCGACCGCTCCTTCGTGCGCGACATCCACATCGATCCGGACGACGCCGCCATCGCCCTGGCGGCGATCCGGCTCGGCCACAGCCTGCGGCTCAGCGTGCTGGCCGAGGGCGTGGAGCATCAAGCTGCGCTGCGGTTCCTGGTGGCGCGGCGCTGCGACGCCATCCAGGGCTATCTGATCAGCGAGCCGCTGCCGCTGCCGCGCTTCGAGGCGCTGCTGGCGACCCAGGCCGGGCGGCCGCTGTAGGATTTTTTCCCCGGCGCGCGGCGGCCCGCTATTGCAAGCGGCCGTCGAACCCCAACACCTGTATCTGATCCGGTCTGCAGGGAGGCCACGACTGTTCCGCATGATGTTGGTGCCGCACTAGTGTCCGCCGCCGCTGGTGGATGGCCGCCGAACCAGCCGGCACGTCGATCGATAAGGACTGCTGCGGGATGAACACTCTAACCTGGCTCAAGGCCCGGCTGACGGCGCTCGTGCAGGGGCCGGGCAGCGAGCCGCCGTCGCTTGCAGCCGTGCTGCGCGCGGTGGACGACTACCTGCTCGACGAGCCCGACCCCGACCAACTGATGCCGATGGTCGCCAGCGCCGCGCTGGAGCTGGCGGCGGCGCGGCGCGCGCGCCTGCTGCTGCGCGAGGACGGCGAGTTGCGGGCGGTGGCGGAAGCCGAGCGGGTCGGCGACGACGTGGTCATGCGCCAACCCGACGATACCGTGCCCGCCGGCGATGAACCCGCCCTATACCTGGCGCTATGGCGGCATGACGAACCGGTGGGGCTGATCTGGCTCGAGCCCGGCCCGGACAGCCGCGATCCGCGGCGGGTCGAGCAACTGGCGCAGTTCGCGCAACTGGCCGGCGGCGTCGTCGCCAACGCCCGTCGCGTGCGCCTGCTGCAGGCCCAGGCCGACTACTTCTCCGCCATCGTCAACACCGCGCGCGAAGGCATCTGGCTGCTCGACGAGAACGGCCGCACCACCTTCGTCAACGCCAGCCTCGCCGACATGCTGGGCTACCGCGCCGAGGAAATGCTCGGCAAGCCGGCCTTCGACTTCCTCGCACCCGACGCCGCCGAACGCGTCCGTGCCGCCCTGACCGCGCACAACGACGGCGAGTCGGGCCGCGCCGAGCTGCTGTGCCGCCACCGCAGCGGCCGCGAGCTGTGGGTAACCCTCGCGCTCAGCCCGATCGTCGGCGCCGACGGCCGCTCGCGCGGCTTCCTAGCCATGGTCTCCGACATCACCCAGCGCAAGCTCGCCGAACAGGCGCTGGCGCGCAGCGAAGCGAAGTATCGGGAACTGGTGGAGAACTCCGGCGACCTGAGCTGGTCGTTGGACCTCGATGGCCATTCCACCTTCGTCAGCAGCGCCGCCGAGGAAATCCTCGGCTATACGCCGGCCGAAATGCTCGGCCGTCACTTCCGCGAATTCCAGCAGCCGGAGCACGCCGCCGACACGATCAAGGAGTTCGAGCGGGTTCGCGCCGGCAATATGCGGTTCCGCTTCATCGCCTTCTTCCGCCACAAACAGGGTCACGAGGTGGTGCTGCGCTTCAACGCCGTGCCGCAATATGACCGTGACGGCAAGATCGTCGGCGTCACCGGCGTCGCCTCCGACATCACCGAGTACCACCGAGCCGAACGCGCGCTGCGCAGCAGCGAGGAAAAGTACCGGAAACTGGTCGAGACCTCCGGCGACATCATCTGGGCCCTCGATGCCGAGGGCCGCATCACCTTCGTCAACCAGGCGACCAAGGAACTGCTCGGCTACCGGCCGGAGCAGTGCATCGGCCGCACGTTCACCGACTTCCAGCCGCCGGACTACGCCGAGCGGGGCCGCCTGTCGCTGCGCCTGCTGCATAGCGGCAAGCCGCGCTACCGGCACGAGACCGTCTATCTGCACCGCGACGGCAGCGAGCGCATCTTCAGCGTCAACTCGGTCGGCGAGTTCGACGCGCAGGGCAACATGATCGGCGCCATGGGGATATCCACCGATATCACCGAGCTCAAGCGCGCCGAGGATGCGCTACGCGAGAGCGAACAACAGCTGCGGCTGGTGACCGAGCAGCTGCCGGCGGCACTGTGGACCACCGACCGAAACATGGTGGTCACCTCCTCGCGCGGCACGGTACTGGCGGCGATCGGCCTGAGCGCCGACGACGTGATCGGCCGCCGGCTCGATCGGATTCGGGGCGTGAAGGGCCCCGATGATCCGGTGATCCAACTGAGTCGACGGGTACTCGAGGGCTACCCGGGCGGCGCGCTCGAGGACACCCGCGTCGACCGTCTGTTCCAAACCCACGTGCTGCCGCTGCGGGATCCGCGCGGCGTGGTCATCGGCACCCTCGGCATCGCCTTCGACGTCACCGAGCTGCGCCGCTCGCAACAAGCGCTGCAGCGGGAGCGGGAAAACGCCCAGGTCACGCTCGACGCCATCGGCGACGGCGTGATCCGCACCGACGCGCGGGGCGTGGTCACCTACTTGAACGCCGCCGCCGCGCACCTGTGCGGCCGCGGCGGCGACCAGGCCCTGGGCCGGCCGCTGGACCAGGTGCTGACCCTGTTCGCGGACGGCGGACAGCCGCTGGAGAACCCGGCGCGCTTGGCGCTGCGGCTGGGCCAGCACGTGTCCCTGCCGATGGAAAGCATGCTGCAACGACCGGACGGCAGCACCGTGTCGATAGAGAGCAGCGCGACCCCGGTGCGCGATACGGCCGGCGAGATCATCGGCGCGGTGGTGGTGTGCCGCGACGTTAGCGCCACCCGCGCCCTGGCCGAGCAGCTCAGCCATCAGGCCACCCACGATCCGCTCACCGGGCTGCCCAACCGCGCCCTGCTGCTGGACCGCATCGCTCAGGCCATCGCCCATGCCGAGCGCCACGGCGGCCGGCTGGCGCTGCTCTACCTGGACCTGGACCGGTTCAAGCACATCAACGACACGCTCGGCCACCCAGTGGGCGATCAGCTGCTCAAGCAGGTCGCGCAACGGCTGCAGAGCCAGGTGCGCCGCACCGACACCGTGTGCCGGCCGGGCGGCGACGAGTTCGCGCTGCTGCTGGCCGAGATCGAGCGGCCGGAACAGCTCTCCGACATGGCCGCCGAGGCCGTGCGCAAGATCGCCATGCCGTACCACATCGAGTCCTCGCAACTGCACATCTCCACCAGCATCGGCATCAGCGTCTACCCCGACGACGGCCGCGACCCGGAAACGCTGATCAAGCACGCCGACATCGCCATGTACCACGCCAAGGAGAAGGGCCGGAACAACTACCAGTTCTTCATCCCGGAGATGAACCAGAAGGCGGTGGAGCGGCTGTTCCTCGAACACAGCCTGCGGCGGGCGCTGGAGCGGGAGGAGCTGGAACTGCACTACCAGCCGCAGGTGCAGGTGTCCTCCGGCAAGATCATCGGCGTCGAGGCGCTGCTGCGCTGGAACCACCCCAACCGCGGCCTGATTCCGCCCAGCCGATTCATCCCGGTGGCGGAGGACTCCGGCTTGATCGTGGCGATCGGCCAGTGGGTGCTGTACGAGGCCTGCCGCCAGGCGCGCGCCTGGCTCGACGCCGGCCTGCCGCCGCTACGCATCGCCGTGAACGTGTCCGCCGCCCAGTTCCGGCACGAAACCGTGATCGGCAATGTGCGCGGCGCCTTGGACGCCTCCGGGCTGCGCCCCGACGCGCTGGAACTGGAAGTCACCGAAAGCGTGATCATGCCGGAGGCGGCGCAGAAGGCCGGCCGCCTGGGCCAGCTCAAGGATCTGGGCGTACGCCTGTCGATCGACGACTTCGGCACCGGCTACTCCAGCCTGAGCTACCTGAAGCGGCTGCCGGTGGACAACCTCAAGATCGACCAATCGTTCGTGCGCGACATCAACACCGACGCCGACGACGCCGCCATCGCCCAGGCCATCATCCGCATGGGCCACAGCCTGCGCCTGGAAATCATGGCCGAGGGCGTGGAAAACCGCGCCACGCTCGACTTCCTCGCGCAGAATCAGTGCGACAGCGTGCAAGGCTACTACCTTGGGCGCCCGGTGCCGCCGGGGGAGCTGGAGCGGCTACTGAAAGGCTGAGCCTGCGCGCGGTACCGCGTCCATCGTTAATTGGTGCTCACTGCGACGGCTACGTCGCGCTTTGTCCTTTGCGCGCCTTGTCCTTCGTCGGTGTTGTCATTCCCGCGTAGGCGGGAATCCAGGCTCGTGTCCGCGCCACGGCGAGGACAAGAGCCCCAAAGCCAGGGGTTCCCGGCCCATGCCTTCGCGGCGGTAGGCTCCGCGCCGGAACGACGAAAGCCGCTTGGCCAACGCCTGCCGAAAGGCTGGTCGGCTCAAGGGATCGAGAAGATTAGGCGGAAGAATGAAGAGCCCGCCCGACCTGTCCGAGTGCACCGAACTTCGGTGGTCGTGCTATTACCGGGCCGCGACTAGACCGGCATCGGAAGGACTCGATTTGGCGTGCGCTGTGGCGCTTCGACCAAGCGTGAGAGAAGTGAAAGGCATTCGCGGCACAGCCGCTCCCACAGGGAAAGGAACAGGAAAAACAGTGAAGACGCCACAGGCTGACCACCTGCCCAATGGGCACCTACTGGCTTGCTCCGGCACATGGAATCTCCCACGAAGGGAAAGCCCTCTTCTGTGGGAGCGGCTGCGCCGCGAATGCCTTTCCCTCTTCCGGCTAATGCCTTTCCCTCTTCCGGCTCTTGCTCATTTTTCAATGCGATCGCTTTCAGCGTGAGACTCGGCTTATCCGTCCCTCGTCCAGCTCCGGGAGAGAGAACACCAAGGCAACAACCGTCCAGGCGCATCCGTCCTTCTGAAGCAAAAGACATTCGCGGCGCAGCCGCTCCCACAGGAAAGGCACAAGAGAGGCAGGGCAGGCGCCACAGGCTGACTACCGGTCCAATGGGTACCTGCTGGCTTGCTCCGGAACCTGGGATTTCCCACGGAAAAGCAGAGAAATACGCTATCCCCTGTGGGCGATTCTATGTCCTGGCACAAGGCTTAATGTGCGGTTTGGGCGGCTAGTCGATCTGCGGTGACTTCTTTAGCTTTTCCAGCGCCTTTCCCTGTGGGAGCGGCTGCGCCGCGAATGTCTTTATTCCAGTTTTCGCCGAATTTGCAAGGCGATAGCTTTGCGGAACCACCCGGGGGCATAACCGGTTCTTGGCCTGCCGGCTTCGT
>Ga0182741_1001273_pt1 | contig 33680 bp, 9 predicted proteins | sample eDN5th37CBELigOP_FD_128874 | JGI IMG/M metagenome (GOLD analysis project Ga0182741, IMG submission 128874) | Enriched Organic Plus compost microbial communities from Emeryville, California, USA - eDNA 5th pass 37_C BE-Lig OP (version 2) (version 2) ... | reverse complement strand
TCGGAGCATCACGGGTATCACCGTTCAAGCCGGATGAACCAGCACCCCAAGCACAGCCCCGGTCCACTTCTACACACAACCTTCCGTCGATTCTGCCCCTGCCGACCCTGGGTGAGATCTCAATTGAGCATGTTTCGAGTCAATGCTGCGCTCGACACCGTCTTTCGTATGCAAACTGGGTAGCTGTCAAGCTTCGCATTGTTTGCCACTCCCAAGGTGGAGACAGTCTCGACATCGCTGTAACAACTCCGGCGTATGGCGGACTTCCTTTTGCACTTGCTCCAGGACAGGAACCGGACGACACCCTGGTTGCAGAATTGGGGGCGGAACTGGCTCTGGTATCTGAGCGTGAACTTGATATTCAAGGATTAGATTGTTCTGGACCAGCCCCAGGCACACCCGCGCCGATCCTCCCTAGCAATGCCCGAGTCAACTTGCATGCTATCGCGACGAAGGCGTCGAGCGCTGCTAGTGCGGTGTGGAGCGTTTCCGAAAGCCTTGGTAATCTCGACGCAGGTGGTTCAGGAGCCGTTTCTCTTGCATGTATCACAGGTGTTGTTAACGCTCTTACGTCGCAGCCCACTCAACGAGCTGTCATTTCACCAGCGATTGCATCCGGTGCAGCTGCAGGAGCTGTCGTACCCATTGGTTTAACTACGCTGGATCACCAGGATTCCGATGATAGCGGTGCGCTAACAACCCTGCTTCCCTTCCCACCACCCCTCCTCAATGCAACACCAACTGATGTCGAATCTGCGGCTGATGCAGTTCTCCAATCATATTTTTCTTCACTGAAGCAGGCCGCAATCAAGCGAATCCAAGCCGCAGCCAACGCCGCAGAGAGTTACTTGACAGTGGCTGGACCGGGCAACCAAAATGAGTTTCTTACAACACCGTCGGTGAACTTCGACATGCTTTCGACGAAATCTACAGCCCATGACGACACGTCTGCGTCGCTGTCATTACCCGTGCCACTGCTGGGGCCAACGGTACAACAAACCCTTGCAGTTGACACACGTGTGACTGACCATGCACTTTCGGTAATGCAGCTTGCGCCGACAGTGCTCCTCTTTGAACCTTGCCCACTTATCAGCTTGGACGAGATCGCATCTCGAGGCCGAGGCGCAGTTCAGAGCAGCACCCTCTCGCAGTTCCACTCCTTGGTTCAGCAACTCGGGAGAGGGGCGACCTTCACTCGTATGGTTCCGGTGCGTTCCGGTCAAGCCGGCACAACGGGAAGCGACCAGCCCCGAGGGGTTCTGCTGGCGTTTGAAGCAAAGCCTGAAGGCATTCTTTCCGGTACAACTCGCTTTAGAATGGCAGTTTGCGGAAGTAGTTCAGACGCTTCGCTCCCAAAGCAGGCCTTGCTAGCGGACAAATTTGTTTTCTACCTCGAATCCGGATTACATACGAGCAGGCTCGTAGTATGTAGCACCAATGCAGCACGTGCCGCATATGATACGCATTTCGAGAGAGCAGGTAAAACACATCGGTTGAAATCACAGGCAGTGGGCATGACTTCCAATGACGCCCGAGTGCAGATTGTTGGTCTGCCACGAAGAGTAGTCGAGGCGAGCTCGGTCACACCTTTACATACTGGCGCTTGGTTTTTGCCCTTGGCTCACCAAGAGGCCTTGACGATTGCTGCTTGCAAGCGCTTGGCTAGCGAAAGTAATTTGGTAATGTTCAACAAGGTCTCAGGAACTGCTGGATCTCCAACCATGTTCACCCCATGGAGCGATGTCGGTGCCGCACTCCTTGCACTGGCGAAGAGTGGTGTTTCTGGCGATGTGGCAATTGCGCCATCAGTCCTCCTCCGCGGCTCGCAAGACGTGTATATTGTGGAGCCTGATGTGAAGCGACTTTCTCAAAAAATTGAGAAAACTCTGTGCGAGCCAAACCCTGACTTCGATCTGGCTGCTCAACTTGTTGAGCTTGGCACGCGTGCCATCGGAGTTTCATCTGCTGAGGATGGTCTTGGACTTCGCGATCACGCGCTCCGCTTTGCGACTGGTTTTGACGTGTCAGTTCGCAGCGAGGCCAGGGTAATGAGAGCATTGCTTGGATGTGCGGTTCAATTGACAACAACGAAATCGAAGAAGACAGATTCATCTCTAGGTTCTGTTGAAGATAACAGACTTGTCGTGCCAAGCTGGTACAGCTCTCAGAAGATGGGCGTTTCTAAAGTTCCGCAACTCAGACACTTGCATCTGCGATATAACGTACTTCAAGTTTGCCCAGAATTGGCCCCTCTATTACATGGGAAGGTCTTCGACCTATCCTTCGAGCTGCTTGCACTGAGGCGGAGTTCCTTCCAAGGAAAGATCGCAGCGAGCCTGCTCGCGTCACAACCATCGTATCAGCCTGCAGCCTTCGAGCGACTTGATCCTCTGAACTCCGACGTTAACGCTGAAGCCATGTACGAGAAGGCAGCATGGAAAGTGTTGTTTATGGCCGAAACCGAGATGCTCACACTCTTCAGTCAACACTTCCTGTGGCAACAACAATTTGAGTGTGAGCAAGCACGTCTCGAGCAAATCACCCAAGAGCTTAGCACACAAGTGATCGATCCAAATCGAGTGCAAGCGGTGCTGAGTGCGACTTCGATCCTTAAATCCTTGGCGACGAAGCTGTCAGCAGACGTTGCCGCGACCACTCGCAAATGTATGGCCTTGTATTCCCACGGTGTGTCCTTAGCGCGAAGGTCGCGTCTTACTCACATTCCCACTGCGGTGCTTCTGTTCTTTGTCGAACAGATTCACTTGCTTGTGTTGCTTGCTCGACACCGTGATCGTCAGGTCTCCAGTGGCTCTGGGTTCGCAGGACTAACAACCATGGCCTTGCAATTCGTGACTCAAATGGCGGAATTGATTGTACGTATAATCGACGAAGAGGTACTCGCGAAGCTAAGCGCGGCGTACATGGCATTAACCGCGCGCTTGCAATTCAACCAAGTTCAGAGCTCTGTGAAGTCGAGAACTTCCTCCGAGAGTCCCCTGAAGCAGCAGCAACAGCTTCAACAGGCACTGGCCAAAGTTCAATCGTTGGTTCTTCAGACAAGCCGAATCCAATCACAGTTTACATACGCGCCCAAGTTCTTCCTGTCTAAGTTGCTTTCAGATGCCTTATATTTGGGACTGTCAGTGAGGGTTCGCGCTCCTATGGCTACCGCAGCGGCCATGGCGTTGGACATTATTTCATCGTCATCAAGTGTTTCTGGAACGTCGCCCGTGCTCTCGCCCAGAGCTAGTACGTCATCGCCATCCCACAAGGCTCAGAATAGCGCGGAGGAAGTGCTTCTTAGCATTCTTGGCTTGGATATGACGCAATTGGACCTTGGTACGACTGACTCGAAACCATCCTCCTCCAAGTCCAAGCCCAAGCAACATCGTTCGTGTGTAACCTCGCGCCGAGGTAGTGAACAGATCATTGCCGCGAAAATATTGTCATTCCTGCCAGGCGTACCCCCTCAGCTGCCGAGTAACCCTGCCGGAGAGGAGGTATTGGAGTCTCCGAGTAGCCTCGATCGTCCAAGGGTACATTCCAGCCCAGCAATCGCGGCTCTCATGGAATCAGGACTATTAGAGTCTCAGAGAACCGCCTCAGAGCCTGAGACATACGCTTTGACTCCATCAGCGGTGACGTCAGGAGTGGAAAGCGCAGCTGACGCCCGCGTGGCCACGCTGCGGTCCCACGGCGAGCTAGACTCTCTGCCAGCTACGAAGTTGTCGGGAATTCTGGGAATGCCTACAAGTAGTCGTGCCTTCAAGAGTCAACAAACTTCGGACGATGAGGATGGTGAGGAGGATGAGGAGGACTCTGAAGATCTGGGGAGTTCATTGAGCACGAGCGAAGTAGATGTGAGTCATGCACAACAGCTAGATGCAACGGATTCGGCTACAGCCAGCGATGACCGTATTCCGTCACCAGCGAATCATAGCATCGCCATGACTGCTGGTACATCCTTTGGCTCGGACACCGCACCGGCAAGCATGAGCGGAGCGTCTGAGTCAGGCAAATCACAGGGATCAGCGCCGGCGAACAAAGGATCCCGATCTACGCTCTCTCGAACTGTCACCACGAACAAGAATAGGCTCATATCCCAGCCATTTGCCTTCCCGCTCCCTCAAGTACCTGTGATAGGAGATATCGGTGGACTCGCTCCAGGGCATCTCGCTCATCGAACATCTGCGTTACTGTTCCTCCCACCCGTGCCCGAAGGTACCTATCTTTCTTTGTCGCTGCTAACATCCACTCACGATTTCACAGAGGCGGCGCGTGCCCTCGCAGCACTGCGATGCTCCCTCGTATCGCGACTTGTCCATGCTGCGAATGTCGAAGTTGAGCGCCTCGAACGAGAGCTGTATCAAGTCGTGAACCCGATTCTGAGTCGAGTCATCTCTCTCCGGTCCGCAATGGTAGCTGCGTCAAAGCACTTCATTGATGAGGATAATCACGCACTGCTCAAGCTTGTTAACGCCTCAGAGCGCGGTTGGCGTGCTCGCAAGGTTATGCTAGAGGCTCATTCCAATGCACTGCGACATTATTCCCAAGAATCGCTCACATCACTTGTAAGTTTCTACAATGCACTTGTGTCTGCATCATTCGCCCGTATGCAGATGACTCGTGCGCCGCCAAAGGCCCATTCCAAACTAACCCCATGCGATTATTTGGAGCTGACTGAATCCACTTCGCCCGACTTGATTGTAACTATTCATTCGCTCCTAATGAAGTTCGTTCGAGATCCCCTTGCATATCCTCCTCTGATGGAGAACTTGACAAGATCGGCAGCGCTATCTGTGAATATTCAGAAGGCGTTCCTAGCATCTATGGTGCGTGAGGGTCTCGTCGCGAATTCCAGATTACATCAGCTGCTCCAGCAGATTGCTCCTGAAATGAACAAACCGGGCCGTAACTCTCCGGCTTTGGTCGGTGCAGTAGATGAGATTGGTTCGAGACATGTGAAATTGAGAGAGCGCCTGATACAATATGCTCTCAAGCAGATGAATTTGGCGTCCGAATTTGTCTTTGATCTTAACGGGACACGAGAGCAAGGTCACATTGCTGCACTGACCATGGCGCGTCAGCAGGCAATCGAAGATAGGCCTGGTATTGGGCCATCCACAGCAGTGGTTAGACCTGGATCTCTTTGTATCAGTTGCTTGAGTGAGTGTGCTTCTAGCTCCCGCCACCAGGCCTATGCGGATATCCTCGATTTTTGGAGGACCAACCAGCTCTTAACTTCAACAGTTCTGTCATCCCTGACTCGTACCACCCTGGATCAACCGGATCAACTTTGGCTCATTCTGCTACAGCTTAAGCTCCGAAGTGACATCGCTGCGGAGGCCCTTTCTATTCTGGCCTCAGAAGATGCTACTAGGACGCATGCGTTGGTCAAAGCGATGGTTCAGCGAGAGAAGGAAATAGCTCATGCCATGTGGCTAAGGCGCGCTGGTATCGAAACGAATCGTCCAGTACGGGTCAATTCAAGCCAGTCCTCGACTAGTTCACTGGGCGCCTCTACCTTCTCGAGCAATCTCGCTCTTGAAAATGCAGGCTTAGGTCTTTGTACGAAATGCGCACGCGGGCAGCAGCACTGCAGTTTTATCGTCGCCTCCGGTGGTTCGAGCGAGGCTTCGTCCACGCGTTGGTTCTCCGCTCTTGCAGACGTGGAAGATCACATCTTTGCAAAGCATGTTCAAGCGTTTGGACAAGTTGATAAGTACGAGACACTCCGTTTGGAATCTCATGCATCCAGCCATCGAGGAATTGAGGAATCTGCCAGGCCAGAAGGAGGCAGCCACGTATTGGATCTTGTATACATGGGCGGCTCATCGTATCAAGCGTCCCAGGCATATTCTCGCGCCGTCTCAGTGGTGCGCGAGCTGACAAGGAATTCTGCCGCGGCCTGCGGGGCCCGACGTGCTGCATCAACCATTACGGCAAACGTGCAGCGTATCTCCACTCTTCGTGAGGCCATGAATGAAACTCTTCGTTTCATTCCTGACCCAAGCGTTGAAGATGTCTGTGATCTATCCTCAAGAAGAACAGTCAAACATGCACATCCCCGAAATGTCTTGAGAGATGGGGTGGCTCGAATTGAACCGGTTGCACTTACAGCTAGCCGGCTGGATTTCGCCACAAGCTCGTCGGTCCCCCTTTATGCCGGAGTCACTTTGCTACCTCTGTTCCAAAGTGAATTGCATAGTCAAGACGCCCAGGATGGTATCGCTTCTCGAGAGACACCACTCGTAGGCGTAGGAGCTCTACAAACAGCATTCCAGTATCAGCCGGTACCAAGTGCTAGAGGTCAAGCTAATCCTGCGCATGCGCGTGGTGACGCAATTCAAGAAGCGCTTGAAGGCAGACTAGCAGTTCGAGAAGCTATTGAGGCGATCGAGAATCGACTGGCGGCTTTGGCTACTTTGTCAGGTGCGACAGAGCTTGTGCGTGTGATCGAATCCCTTGCCCTAACATCATGGTCTGTTGCCTCCAATCTGACACTCTCGGCACCAGCAGCCTCCTCTCTTTCTCAGCCATACTCACGCGCACTCAAAAGTCTTATTTCAGCAACGCATTCACTCGATCCTGGAGTTAGCTGGGTAAAACTTGACGGGACAAGTTACAGGAACGGATCTCAACGAATTGCGTCGGCTTCACCGTCCCTCACTATGGGATCCATTAGGAACCACGTACTATTAACGCTCTACTGCCCAAATCGGCTAGGCGCTATCGCTAGCTGCACGAGTAACTTTCACACCTTGAGTTCATTTTCATTGGTTCGACTATCACAGGACTATTATTTGGGACAACTTCAGAGGGCAAAACATTGCCCTGATACGCTAGCCAGGTGTGCGCAAGGTATCTCGAGTGATCCTACCGATGATGAAGAATCCGTTCTTCTCCGAGCATTAGGCTGCCATGATGTCATCGATATACCTGCAGACCGACCTGTAGGTATCGTCTGGAAGGCGAGTAAGCGATTGATGTTACCTCGAGTTGATGGAGATGACCGATCTGGGGCAAGTGAGAATATCACACGTGGCGCCAATGCGTCGGAACGCTTCGATCTTCAAGAGGAGGAAAGCGGCGATCCAGATCTGAAGGACTTTGTATTCATCTCACGCTCTATCAAGCAGGAGACACTCGAGCAACCCCAAGGCACCGACTCGATGACGGTGTCAAGGCGATCTCCTCGTGTTCAAACTCCTGCCCTTGTTCACGCCCTTGCCACAGAAGCATTTTTACAAAACTGCATGATTCTAGCTCTCCAAAGTGCATCAGCTACGCAATCTTCATTAGGCATCGAACATCCGCATCCATTTACCAATGACATGCTGTATCTGTCACTCGCCCAGCTTTCTCCACTGTATCGGCCGAGTGTTGTCCGTTCACTCGCTATGCGTGTTGGACACGCACGCGCCGCAGCGATTGTTTCGCGCCTGATGGGTGATATCGTTGGAGCATTCGAAGTATCCGTAACAGACGCATTACGTCATTTCATTGACAGCTTCAGCAGGTTGCTGAATCTTGTCTGTCGTCGAGAACAAGAAGGTACGACGAGTTTCAACCGATCCTTGGAGATTGCTGAGTTGATTTTGGCTGACTTGTATAAGGCCATCTTCGCAGACGTGGCTGAAGCCCTGGGTCATATTCTTGCGGAGACCAACCCGAACCCAACTGCTGACCTGAATGGATTTGATATCCCCAGCAGCGCAGTTCGCTGCATTAGGGCCCTCTTAGAAGTGTCTCTCTTTGCTGCACAAATGTGTGCCACAGTGGTTTCATATGCGAGGTCGCAGCAGAGTTCGGAGAACATGGCCTCCCATTTTTCGAGTTCTCTTGCACGAGGCTTCTTTGCCCCCGTGTTGGAGTTCTTGCTATTGCTCACAGTTCCGATTGCTAGTCCGTCAAGTGATGTTGGCCTTAGCCCGTTGAGTAATGTGTCAGAGCTTTCCAGTGAAGAGCACCAAAATCAGCGAACATCACGTTGGTCGTCTCTAGGACCACTTCCACTACTTGTGTCCCAGCGAACATGGCTTGATTCACCAACTCAAATAACGGAGCCACGACTGAAGCTACTTGTGATCCTCGCAGCATTTATTTTGGCTCCGGGATGCAACGATGCAGGCATCGTGAAGGAGAAGTCCGAAACACCTGATTTTGACGCTATTATTAGTTTGCGCTCTACACTGTCGAACCTACAATGCGCAGAAGACTTCATTAGTTTGCGTCAAGGTCTCCAAAGTGCGTTGGCAAGGATAAACGTCGACATCCATGGCACTCCCGAGTGCTCATTCGTTGCACACTTGGTTCCAGAAGGCCATCCGTTAGCTCTTGCAGCGGCATGGGCGTTAGGCCTTGGAACACTTGAGACGACATCGGTTGATTATGACTTCAACGATGGCCACCAAACTATTGGCGCTGTTCACTGGGAGCCTCTGGAAGGATTCTCCCCCAAGGGATCCTCACAAATTCAGCTTGAAGTGCAGCAATTCGCTGGCTTTGCTGAGAAGTTGTGGAGAGTGCACTTTGAGTCGCAACAAGACTCGGCGCGCCTAGCATGGCTGAATCGCGTAGTGAAGGATGCTGGGATTGCCAAATTCTTGCCTGAGGGAGGTCACGATGCAAGCAGCAAAGTGGAAGGGCAACCGTTACAGCCAGCTAAGTTGGTGACTCAATTAAGCTCGGATGTCATGAGTCTTGAAACCAGCTTACAAGCGCTGTTTCTACGATCAGTTTCAAGTTCGCACCGTGCCTTGGTCATCGGTAAAGTCTGTGCGGAGTCGAGTCGGGGCGACGAGCTCATGGACGAAATAGCTGATGATAATGTTGACGAAGATGCGGAGTCACGGCTGGTTGTGTTCGAGTGTGGGCACTCCTTCACTCAGCGTGCATTCCTTCGTGACGAGCTCCTGCCGCTTCTTCGTAGGCTTTCAACCAAGGTTGAGGTGAAGAGCACGACACAAACTCAGCAGCATCTGCCGGATCGTATAGCTAGATGGGTTGTCTTGCCTTCGACTGTGAAGCTAGCGGAGTTGTATGGCGTGCATCTTCAGTCCGTAGAGACATACGGAGGTGAGACCACACAACCCACGAGTAGCCAGATGCCCAAGTTGTACGCTCTTGATTATCGAACTCTCATACGATCGTGTGGTAGTCCCAAGAGTTCTCGGGTCAAGCCATTGTTCTCAATGTGTCCACACTGCCTCGAGGCTTCTGACGCGGATGTCCGCTCAGCACTCCAGGCCACAGCTGAAATTCAGGCTCAGCTTGACGAACAGGTTGCGGCTCAGGAGCGCTGGCTGTCCCCTCTCTTTGACATGTCCTCGCAGCAACAGCACTCTGGCGAGTCGTCAAGCAAGGATTCGACGACAGTAGGATCGCCTCTCGTCGGTTTGGGTGGTCTGGGATTGTAGTTGAGTGAGTTCAGCCAGCCGTATTAGGCTATTCTACGCATCATTCGGTGAAATCTTGTTCCCAGCCCGGATGCCACAGTGTTCCATCAATCACATATCCACCCGCACTTACAGTCCCAAAGCCAAATCAGTGACTCGTAGCTGGATTTGGGTGTCCAATAAATAGCGTTGCTAGGTATATTGTACGGTGATAATTACACAAAACAACGCAGCAGATTGCTACAGGCGTAAATGCTCTATTTATGCGCTCCATCTATGTCCTCCTCGCCAGATATTGGTGGGTGTATCTGCTAGGATTCCTGATCCGGCTCGGGATCGTGCTGTATAGCTCATGGCTCGACACGCAGTGTACGTATCACCCCGATAAATCGCATGCTTGTGGCTCAAATGCTTGACCTGCACGGTTTCTTCGCCGCGCTCACCCCACGACACCGTAATTATCCGCAATCTAGTTGTCATCAAGTACACAGATGTTGACTACTATGTCTACACTGACGCTGCCAGGTTGATGACGCAGCATCGAAGCCCTTATGATCGCTCGACGTACCGCTACACCCCCTTTCTCGCGGTGCTGATGGTGCCCGCCGTGCTGGTTTGGGAGCCCCTGGGCAAAATAGTCTTCGCTTGGGCTGACGTACTTGCTGGACTTCTCACTGCTGGAACTCTGGTTGAGTGGGGGTGTGAGTTGGAACCTGAGGCGGAAAATGGCTCGCACTGCGACGATAAACCTTCCAACGATCAGCGATTGACTCTTAAGCATGCCCTGATTGCGTCTGCGACGCTAGTTTTTTCACCCCTGGCGATCAACCTCAGCACAAGAGGCAGTGCGGACTCACTGACCTGCGCACTCGCCTCGGGAATGCTGTACGCACTCATGCGGTACACTAAACGGCGAGACCGTGGCATGCTCCTCGTAGCAGCGGTGGTCTTTGGTGTACTCGTGCATTTCCGACTATTTCCAATCATCTTTGCCTTACCTCTCACTTTGTTCATTCTGAGGACCAGTTCTAGTTTTGAGTCACGTGGAGGTAAGGCGGACGGTGCTGGGGGAGCAGCAGCTGAGAAGCGACAGAGTAAGACTCTTAAAAAGAGGGAGAGCAATGACCCTATTACACCCTTCGCACGTTTGAGGTCAGTAAACCTGAAGGACGCACTGATCTTCGCTCTAGTCTCTGGTTCAACCTGCGTTCTGCTAACAGCTGCAGCCTTTTGGATGTATGGACGCGACTATCTTGACGAGGCCTTGCTGTATCACATACGTCGAGTCGATGTGCGACATAACTTCTCGCTTTCCTTTTATCCCTCGTACCTCAGGATGTACTTAGAGGCGAGTGAGACGGGTCTCAGGCCTGAGCTGATGAGTGTCATCTCTCTGGTAGATAGGCTGCTGAAGCTCGTTCCTTGGGGGCTTCAGGTCTTGTTAGGGCTTGCATTCTACTCTAATTTGCCGTTTTGCTTAATGCTTCAGACAATCGTATTCGTGATCTTCAACAGGGTCATCACGGCCCAGTACTTCTTGTGGTGGTCCTCATTCATTCCCTTCTTGCTGTTTATGACTCTGCGTGCATATTCGCAGGCGGATAAATTGAGAGCACATCCGGGCAAGGACAGTCGCTTGAAAAGTAACACTGGGATGCCGTGGATTGGAATCCTGCTTCGTTATCTGACCGGAGTTGTTACTTGGCTTAGTCTGGAGGTCGCTTGGCTCGTGTCTGCCATGTATGTCGAGATCTATGGACAACCGGTACGTTGGGCAATGACCTCTCTGATATAAACCACACACAGACTGAGGACCTTTCTTGAATTGCTCTTGCGCCCTTTACGAGTGCCTTGTGTGAATGTTGGTCGAAAGGGACACACTTGTATGTGAACTTCTAACACAACATTGCGCGCATCTGTTGACCTCTGCTTTCTCTCCGAATCTAGGTTTTCCTATTTGTATTTGCGGCTTCTGCAGCCTTCTTCCTCTGGCACATCGGCTACGTCATGTATCTCATTTCGTGCTCAGGCTTCGACCGAGTGCCGTTCTGCCACTCATCACACCACTTAGTCGCATTTCCCGGGAGTTTGGAGCGGCGCTAGTTGCATGGACTAGGCGCCGAGATCCCACATGGGACGTGGTGTACATCACAAGCGCAACTCAATCTTGACTTTTGTAATTTATTGTTCGACACATCTAGACTATCTCAACAAATACACGACCCTCTAAGGGGACTGAAGGGAGCGTGCCAGTGGTTTTTGCACTTTTTCACGAGTGCCCAGTAACTGCCCGAGGATATACTGCGGGGTTCAAGTAGATCGCAATTTTCTCTATACAAACCACATACGTGCACTTTGCAGCACTCACGGAATCTACCATGGCGACGCCCTATTTCGAGTAAATTTTCAGAAAAATCCCACTTACTACACAGCACACTATGGCACCACTGTATCTGCTGGGCGCCGTAAAAGACTTTGTACTAAGTCGGGCTTGGTCTCTACCACTCACTGGGCTTGTTCTATTAGCCGTAATAGCCTATGCCCTCGTCAAAATCATCATTCCTTGGTACTATCCCAAGGCCATCCGAAGGAGAGCGAAGTACCGAGGCGCTACGCGGGCAGGGGTGCCACATGGCCGCGGAAGACTTGAGTTTCCCGATGAGAGCTGCTACGATGGAGAGTTCTACAAGGGAAAGTTCCACGGACACGGTCTCATGAAGTACAAAAGTGTCCAGGATCCTCTCGGTCTTAATATTGAACTCGCGCTTGCACCTGCTGGCGGGGTACCTCTCGATCGCGACCAACAGGAGCGCGCTCAGATGCAGAGTACGACCACGGACGGTCACCGCGCCGACGGAAAGTCCACGGCCGATGCCACCCACGATAATGAGAGCGAATTGTCTGAGGCTGAGCATGAAGAAACCGTTTCTGTGGGTGGGTCGACCACGTCGGCAGGGTCGTTCGCAACGTCTGTTTCATTGGCATCGTCACTATCGCTTTCAATCTTCCCCCCAGCTTTGTCTGGCTCGCGTTCATCGAGCCCTACGCCATCCACGACAGACTTCTCGGGCTCGGTTCGAGCAGTGACGAGCCAGATCATGCAAGCGCTCTCACTGAAGTTTGGAGGTGCAGCGACTGTGCAAACCCACGACATCAACCGGCGACTGTTGAATCACTCACGAGAGTTAACTGTCGCGGCTACTGAGAAGAAGCCTGCGAACTCCCAGCGAAGTACCATCAAGAAGCGGACTCGACAAAGTAGGGGACAGAACAAAGCCGGCCGAGCGTATTCCGGCAGGGTTCATCCAGACATTGCGGTGCTCCCGCTCGAAGTTCGCAAGATTCTGCTGGCGCTGAATGATACGTCCGTAACGTGCATGGGTATGTTCAAGAACGGATTGCGACACGGCCCTGCCTCCATGGTGTTCAACTTTCTGAACTTGGAAGGAAATGCATGCGTGAGTACAGCATGCAAAGGAGTGCGCTTTGAAGGCACGTTTGAAAATGGCCTGATTGAGGGACAAGGTGTAGTCCTCATCGACGGACTAGATGAAATCTGCGCCCAACACCAGACGTCTGAGCCTGTTTCATCATCGGTTGATGGCGTGCGGCGCCCATGGTGGCTCACAGGACGTAGAGATAAGGGGGCAGCGGACATTGATGTTTTGCCAGCGCACGCAGATCACAGTGTGGGATTTGATGTGCCCGAAGGCGATGATCTTGCTGAGATCGAGCCTAATCTCATTCGGCGGAGTCTCATCAGTGCACATCGGACAGTGACCACAACTTCCCTGAAAAGCATGAGCCGAGATGACTCACATTTTGCCTACTATTCACGGGGAATTTCGTTCTCCATCGACGAGTCGGGTGATGAATGGAACCAAAGCGGCATGGACGCGAGTGAGGGTTCTCGCGCCGAGCTAGATTCCGGTATGGCTACAGCGAATTATGGTCGCAACTCAACAGCGAAGCCACCACATCACGGCGGCGTGATATATCGAGACGATGACACTCCAGCACTCGTAGGTGCTACCACTGAGCTCGCTTCTGTTGAGCCTTCAAACTTGCGCTCTCGAGTGAGACGTGGAGAGGCGTCTCTGGAGGGTGCTGCCTTACCTCTGACTCGCGTGAGAAGCGATAATGAGGTGTATACTGCAGCGGAAGATGATGGAGTTTCTCCCGTGGCGAAAACGAAGCAGGGTGTTAGCACGTCTCAACATCGTCTCGTTGGTTTTCGTGGATACTGGAGAGCAGGAGAGCTCTGCCATTCAATTCCGCTCTCTCCAATCTTTGTCGATGTTCCTGAAGCCGGCACGCTCTGTTTGGATCGTTCTCGGCCCAAGAAACTTCCCGCCTTGCCCGAGAAGGCAGCCATAGATGCTTCGGAATCCCACACGGAACGTGACTCAAGTGAACACTTAGTCAGCAACGAGGTGCTCGAAAGCCCACCAGTTCAGTCCAGCCAGCCTCATGCCGTAACTCTCGAGCTCCAGAGAACTTCGAAGAGTAAAAAGCCGCGCCCTCAGGTGGGACCCTTGGCCAATGTAATCTCATCTGATCATCCTTCATCTGAAAGTTCAACTCTAACAGGCACCGCCACAAGTGAAAGCCGCCGACCATCGAATGAATTGTCCACTGATGAGCCAGACTCGGTTTGCCCATCGCTTGGTAGCCTCGGACCTGAGGCACCAAACACAAATAATTCCTCCCATTCCTCCCATCCGGACGCGGAGAAAGATAGGGGCCAGGATTCGAGACCACCCGAGCTCCAACGATCTTCAGTTGAAACCGATCTTCCTCAGACTACCCAGTTAGGTACAACTGCTCAAAGTGCTGATAGTCGGTATCAAAGCAAAGCGAAAGAGCCGACGCCACAAGCTCACGCAGGTGACATGACCTTAGCTCGGCAGATCAAACCCGCTTTTGTTCGTGCAAAAGTCAAGGATGACACTGCGCTTGGGAATTTAATTGCTCAAGGATATTCAGCAGCCCCAAATGGTGTGATTCTATCACTCGCCGGCCAGTCACCTCAGAGTATGCCGAGCAGTGCTGTAGACCCGGAAGGCAGCGGCGGTTCGTCCTCGCCACCGCTACAATCACCCCTGATTCCCGCGGTCCCTTCAGACAGCCCCGTGCTCATCACTCACGTGAATTTGGCAACCACATCGCCAGCTGAAGACGCCACTTCAGGACGGAGTGAGTCACAGGAGAACGGTCAAACTCAGCCAATGCCTGATAATGCTGACCTGTCGTTTTCAGCATCAACTTCCCTCAACCAGACTCAGTTTGAAAGTATCCAACCGGTTGCGCCAGCTGCTATTCAGAGCATGGGTAAACAGCCAGCCACCTGGCATCCCTGCCCTCCTCCACAGCCCACCTCGTCCACATCAGGACCCTCGCAAAGTTATAACTCACTACAGTACTTCATCCCACAGCCGCAGCGTCAGACTTCAATTATTTATGATCAGCCTGGAGGACAACATTTTGTACCGTTGATGGCACAACAGCCACCGCATGCTTTTTATGCGCGCTCATTCCAGCAACAAATTCCGCCTCAGCAAGATCATGATGAACACCAGGCTGTTGGATCCATGTATTTGCAGCAAGGCTACAGTTTGCAATCTTACCCAGACGCAAGTCATCATCATCAGCACATTACGTCTCAAAGACAAGCATATTCACAAGCATATTACCAGCAAGCTCAGAACGTACAGCATCATCTTATGAGAGTAGCTCAACCTCCCCAAGGACTCTCTCAATTCCCATCTCAACCCGCTTTCGTCAATCGCGGCGCGCCGAAACGCACACTCAGTTCTCCTGGTCGTAGTGTAAAGCCACCAACTCAGTCACCTGTGCCAGTTGCAATGGCACAGCCCTTCCTGCAGTTTCCAATGCAAGCGCTTACCAGCGGACCTGGTGGGACCGTAGTTTTTGCCCCCCATCCCTCTCTCGTGCAAGGAATTCACCCCTTTCCTGCTCAGATGATGAGCCGAGGCAGTTCTCGACAGACTCCTCCAATGGGCTTTTCCCCGCCTCACTTCGGGTCTACGACGATGGGCCCACTCTCTTCGACCGCGCAGCCGCCACTGCCACTATCATCTGTTTCACTGCTGCCTTCACCTGGCTTGCCTCATCCATCTACGCCATCGCTCCCATCGCTTCACATGAAGCCCACACACATGGCGATGACGCAGCAGATACAGCCGCAGCAGCACCATTCGGTGCCGCAACAGTCAGCACAGCCTCAGTCCACACATCAGCAACCTGGACAGCACCAGCCAGCGCACTGTCAGCTCACACAGTCACAGCAGCCTACACAGCAGCAGTCCACGCAACAACAGTCCACTCAACAGCAGTCCACTCAACAGCAGTGCACGCAACAGCAGTGCGCACAACAGCCGTGCGCACAACAGCCGTCTACGCAGCATCAGCTGCAGTCGCAGCAACTCACACAACAACAGTCCACACAACAGTCCACACAGCATCAACTCGCATCCCATCAATCGCCATCCGAGCGAAAGAAGGGAGGGAGCAAGTCGACTCAATTAAAGTCGACCTCACCTGTACAGGGACATCAAACGGGACGGAATGCCAGTGATAATGCTGTCGATGCAGCATCAGCGAAGCTCACACTGCTGCCATGGGACACCGAATGCAAATCGCTTTCGATATTCGGTTATAGTGATAAAGTTTCAAAAGCATTGAAGGGTTTGGTGCTTTTCTCCTCATGCTTACCGGAAATTGACAAGTCTGAGGGTCCTTCCTTATTATCCATGGTGTTGATGCAGAGTCAATTGGATGTTAAACTTCAGTGTCCACCCGTTCGGCCACCTGACGTAGCAAAATCACTGCGCAATCAGACCCATGACCCATCGCTTGAACGCGAACTAAAGCATCTCATTTTACAGAGCCGCAATCACGGTTCTCGTGCAGCGCCCTTCCGATCTAAAGCGGCGGCATCGATACGGAAATTAGCTAGATCAATCTGGCCAACGGCCGAAGTAATTGCCCATGGTTCAGCCCGCACAGGTACTGAGCTCGTCGGTTCTGACCTGGATTTAGTGGTTGTACTATGTAAAACAGGCACAATTTATGTTGGATCAACTCCTGTTTCGCCATCAGCTACATTAACCAACCGTGCGCACTCGCAGAAATCTGCTAACTCTGTAAGCCTTATTAGAAATACGAACGCTGAGCAGATAGCACATTTCTCACACCGAGAGGCGGTCTCAATTCTTGCTTCAGCGCTGAGACAAGCCGAGTGTGGATTATCCAACGACACCAACTCACCTGATAAGTGGATCACCCAGATTACGGTCATTACCTCGGCAGCGGTCCCAGTAATCCGGATCACTGGCAAGTTCGTCGGAAGTGATGGCGGGATCGACGGTGGTGTACAGACTGAGGGATTCGAATTCAAGGGTGACATTGCCGTAGTGGCCGATCCATCAAAGTTACTACGCATCGCCGGTAATCCCGTTTTGATCCCGAGGAGTGTTTCGCGAGGACAAACCTCTTGCCATGAGGATGTCTTACAATTAGAGCTCCCTCCGCTCGAGTCGATCGAGGGTGGAGCCGATTCCCGCACGACACTACATCAAAGTAGCACATCAAGTACCGTTCCTTCCGACCAACATTTTCCACCGCAAACAACTCTAGCCAGTGCGTGGAACACTGGGCCACTCGCTACTCAGTTATGCGCTGATATCCAAGCATCGCTTCCGAATGCACTGGAGGTGGCGATCATCGTTAAGTATATTCTGAACGAAGTCAATCTTGCTTCCGCCTACACAGGTGGTCTATCCTCTTATTGCGTTATTGTTATGAGTGCCGCATTTGTCCGTGCGATGCATGCATTCGGCAGCGATATCGGTCTGTCTTCAGATCTTCCCTTAGATACATTAGTATTGGGTTTCCTCGATTTTTACGGCCATCATTTTGACCCTTCTTCTCTGATTGTTGCATTGCAGTCTCCAACAGGCTATCTTGCTCATTCTCAGCTCACAAGCGATCACGTTGCTAGTTCCGCAGGAGCCTCCCCGTCGGTGACTCCGCTTCGTGTGTTATCTATCCTCGATCCCCTCGATTCCAGCAATAACTTGGCAATATCCTGCTTTCAGTTCATCCGCATCCAATCCATTTTCCGCCACATTGTTAAGACCATCCAATCGACATTACAACCCTATTCGACAACCTCGTCGCATGGCACAATCACAGGTCGCACGACGGCAAGCTTGGCTAATATTCTAAAAGAAATGTCCGCACATCGGCAAGCCTGTGATAAGTAATCTACAATCGACCATCGCGCACTGCGTTCTTTGTATAGTACTCCTTTGCCTCACCACCTCCCTCTCCATTCCCATCCTGACTCTTGTTAGCTCCTTGGTGAGTAACAACGCTTTTGATTTGCTTAACCTAACGAGACACGTTGGCTTGCTCGAAGACGATCGATCTGATTTCTTGAGAAGCTAGGCTTTGTTCTGCGCGGACTAGGGTTTGAGCTTAGCACCGCTGATCTGACGCAATGGACTAAGACCTCCATTCGATACTTCATACGACTCATAAAGTCACTGAGGTGTTCCATGTTTCTTTATTATGTACCTGCTTTCGCAGGTTGAGCCAACAAGGCGAGAGGAAAAGACAGAAGGGGTCGGGGGGACTAAAGCTAGCTGAGCTATGAACATGTGATGGAACGCATAGATCTATACTACAGAAATTAAATACAAGGCCAACACGGGGTGGCCATACAAAAACGTAACATCATCTAGATACGTCTCGAAAACAAAAGGACCGGAGTGACAAAATATAACACTGGTTGGCAGTATTCACTACAATGTATCATCTTGGTTGTGAACGGAGCCGGGAGCTTCGCTGTTAGCGCAATCCAGCGCTTCAATGCTGGAGTTCGATGTTGAGCCTCCAACACTTGGTTGTTGGTCTACGGGTTGTTCTGCTGTCGCGGACTCTGGTACCTGCACTAGCACTTCGTTAGATGCAACACCAACTGTTGTCGGTGATGAAGTTCCGAGTACTGACTTTGCAGTGTCCGCATCCGTACGGTCAGTGGATCCAATATCCTTGAGCTCCATGGTGTCAGCCACAACCGCTGCCAAAGTTCGGGCTTGGGCTTGTTCATTTTGCCGCTTCCCGCTAGGGGGGGTTGGAGGTCTACTGTGAGAAACTGGTGTCGTTGGTCTCGATGGATTTGGTGTTGGTGCGGCACTCAGAGGACTCTTCACTTGTTTAAAAGGCAAGGCGGGGAGTCGTCTAGTCGATGAGACTGAAGACACAGGGGATGGCGCGGGCGAGGCTGATGGTGATGCCGGGAGGTCGGTGACCAACGAAGGAAGTGGCCGAGCGGAAGGTCTGGGACCTGGAGGGGGACGGGGCGTAGGTCGTGAGGACACTACCGTTTGCAACTCAATCTCGGGCTGGACAATTGCGGGGATCGAGGGTTCACCATAGTCTTGCCTTGGGGAAGATGGTGCGTTTCCAGGTAAGAACGGGACTTCTGAGTTCGTCGGTGAAGAATCACGGCTCTGGTCTGGCTGCTTCATTGAAGCTCGTGGATCCTCAGGGGTCGTCGGCAGTGTAGGGCTAAATGTAAAGACGTGCCTACCGTGACCCATGGGGCCTGATGTAGCTGATGAGGGTGTGGCTGCAGGTGTGGTTGAAGGTGTACCTGAAGGCGTAGGTCCTGTTGGGCTCGGAAGCGGGCTGCCAGACTGATAGCGAGGCCTTGCCTCTGCGATTGAACGAAGAGCGCGTTGTAGATAAATCATACGCAGCGCCAACCCCGCAGTGTACAAGCGTGCATGCTCATCCTTGAGTGCCAAATTGGGCATCTCTCGAAGGGCATAGTCGGTAGCACAGCGCAAGTCAACATTATCCATTGGGATCATGTCAATCGCACGTTCGATGGCCTCGCGGTCAGTAAGATCTCGGAAGCATGTCTCACTAAGCATCAATGCTTTGTAATCACCTTCATCCTTGTCCTTCTTACCTTCCTTGCTCTTCGACGAGGGCAATCGGAATCTCTGGCCAAACTGAACCCAATTTTTGAACCATGGATCCAACTTATCAACTTTCACCTTGTTATCTCGCGCAGCTGGCTCTGGGGCTTTGTTACGGCGCGACTCATCGACTGCTTTGAGGACCTTCTTCAGGAAGTCGCGTGCGTTCGACACCATTTCTGGGTCACGCACAAGCAGATGGATGATGAGTCGGTAGAGCACATCAACGTAAAGTGCATGTCGACCGTCGGAGACTGGGATGTGGAGAGCATCAATAATAGTGATGTCGTCAATATAAGCGACTTCATCGTTGGGTTCCTTGCTTTCTTCAGCCTCTCGTCTCTCTTCTGGAGTTACAATCGTGTGGAAGGTACATAGAGGTTCGTTTGGCTCCTGCCTCCGAGAAACTGCCAAATCAGCCAAAGGTGTGGTCAAGTACACCTTATTGGGGCGCTTCTTTCCGCTAAACAGCATCCCAATTGTAAACACGGGGAACAAGGGATTGTGCTTCATGGCCAAGAGCCAGAGTAAGCGTGGAATCTCAGTAACAGTCAGCAAAGGAATAAGTGGGGTCGTGAAACCACGGTAATATGGTCGCTGGTTGCGGGCGATTGATGACCAGATATCATTGAATGCCTCAATATCATTTGCCTTGAGCAAAGCACTGCGGTGAGCCAAGCTTTCCATAAGCGCGTAGATGCTACCCTTCCTCGATGCGTTAAGTGCCTGACTGATTGGCATGCCAGTCTGATCCATCAAGAGGGACACCCTCAGGATACTTTCACGCCTTAGGTTTTGGCTATCACGCCTTAGGTTTTGGCTATCACGCCTTAGGTTTTGGCTATCACGCCTTAGGATTTGGCTTTCACGCTGGCTTGCCTCGCCAGAGATTGCCGATTTCCTGAGTTCGTCGTCCTTCGAGTGACCAATTTCGTTGTCGGGCGTAGAGTTCCGACACCACGAGAGCATTACATTGATGATTCCTCGCGAAGCGGTGGCTTCCGAATCACCGCTTAACTCAAATTCACGTTCAAAGTTCTTGAACACAATGGCAACAACCATGTTGAGCAACAAGAAAGCACAAATAAACGTGAACGAGACGAAGTACACATATGACTGGCTCGGGCTACCACAAGTTGACGGAGGTCCTACATCACAGAATGGCGGTTGTACAGCCATCTCGTACATAATACCGTTCCAGTTTTCGCCTGTTGCACAGCGGAAGAGCAGAACAAACGTGTTGAAGAAGTTGTCGAAGTTCGAGTGCTCCTCAACATACTCCAGGCGCACTACGCCATAGAATAAATTCATGCCAACGGCTGAGTAGATAAATAAGACGATTAACAAGACGAAGCTAATGTCATAAAGTGCTGAGAGGGAGAAAAGCAGGGTACTAAATAGGTCACTGAGGGATCTTGAGAGTTTGATCAAGTAGAGCATACGCAAGAGTCGGATGGTACCAAAGATGAGCGGATTCAGATAATCCGCCTCAGGATTAAATGCTCCCCACGAGTTTCCGATCAAGTCAACGAGGGAGCACAGCGCAATAATAAATTCAAGGACTCGCCAAGCTCGACGGATATACTGATTCAAACCAAGGGCGATAATCTTCGCCGCTGCTTCAATAACGAAGAGCACTGAACAAATATCTGCGATTCTATCCCAGGCACTCTTGTAGGTGGAGCTTTCCTCGCCATGATGGACAACCATTGCAACGACGGAAACGACCACAGCGAGTAACATTACGAGCTCGAAGTGCTTGCTGTCAATAAGTGAGAAACAGTTCAAACGGAGGCGATAGAACGCGTCACGGTAACTGAAGCAGCATGAGTTGCAACCCTTTGAACATCTCCGATTGAAGCCACACGGCTCGAAGCATCCCATTCTGCTATCTAGCTTGCGAAGTTTCCTCAATGCCATGGTTTCATCATACAAGCGGGCCCGCATCAGGGACAGGTGTCGAAGGTCCTCCCATCCTTGGGTGCGGAAGAGTACATCATCTAAGGACTGATCGGTGTGCCGCTGGCATGTCGATAATATATTGTCCACACAGGTTCGACGGGTGAGAGACACGTCATCAACCAATTTGTTCGCGGAGCTCGAATTGGTTGGGCTTGGTCGAGGTTGGCCAAGAATGAATTCTCCTTCATCATTTGTGGGGGCTTCGAACAACTTCAAGTCATTCCTGGATCGTCTCCATGGCCGTGGTTTCAAATTAATCATATCAGGCTGGTGATCCAAGGCCATTTTGTACATGTGGATAAACCGGGATTGAACGGGCTCCAAGGTTTCTCGAACCATATTTGCATAGCTATCCACAATTGTACCAACGAAAAGATTCATATAGAAGAAACCAAATGTGACGATCCCCGCGACAACGTAGAGCGCTGCAGTCGTATGATAATCCTGGCGAGGCTCCATGTTCGGTGGGGTCGCATCAGCCAATAAGGTCATGTAGTCAGGCCATCCTTCCATTGAAGACCATTCGAAGAGCACCAGAAGTGAGTTGCCCAGGTTGTCAAAATTACCCATTTTCACAGGGTTTTCCCAATAATAACCCTGTGCAATGCAATCAGCAAAGTTCAGGTTATCCAAGGGCTCTCGATCAGCATTGTAGCATCGATGTAGTTTGCCCTTAAAATAAGAAACGCCAATTACACCATACATGGTGTAGAGGACAAGACCGAACACAAAAGTTGTCAGACAGCCCCTAAACGACTTCAGGAAGGTAGAAATAACGTCTCGGGTCGACTTGAGATAGCTCAAGAATCGAACACCTCGGAAAGCTCGCAATGCACGCAGACCTTTGGCAAAACGACTTGACTTCAAGAGCATCGATATGAAGGACGCCACGGTGGCTACAATATCCCACCAGTTCCATCGATCGGTGAGGAGCGTCTTGAGCCCGAATGCAAACCCTTTCATCACCAATTCTACTGCGTAGATGACACTGATGGTCCAGTTCGAAATGAAAATGAGTTGGCCTTTGTGTGAGCTCGAGTCGACACTCGGATGGTCGAGTGCAGTGATCACGCACGAGTAGATAATAATCGCAAGGATCACCGCCTCCCATCGAGGATGGCTAAGGAACCGCTTCATACGATCCTGCACAAATGACACAGAACATGGCTCGTTCGACGACGCGCAGGCACCGCCGCATCTTGCATCGACATGCCCATCCTCGATGGTCACGTTTGCTCGTTCCGACACCCAGTTGTCCTCCAAACCCATAATGCTCACAGTCGATTCACGACTGTCGACCATCCTTCCGCTGCCTGTACGATTTAGGCTCGCGGACGTCTTAGTAACTGGTGGATCATTGGATCCTCGCTTATACATCACGAATCGACCTCTTCGGTTGCGTTTCGGAACATCGTAACCCGTGTCGTCGGTCCTAGAACACATCGTACACTCGAGCAATCGTGAGCAGTTGAGCTCGATCTGCTTGAGGAAAGAGCTAAAGACGCTGCTACGCGATTGGAGATAGTGGAATGGGATATGGATGAACTCCGAACGATTAGTTTCGCCAGAAGGGTCATAAGGCCTTCCAGACCGTGCCATACCAACGTGGTCATCGAGCTCTTTGACGTAGTCACCCTCGAATTGAATATCGCTTTCTGATGGCTCCGCATGCTTGTGTTCATCGACTTGAATGGTGTGGTGCGGTTGCGGAGAACCCATTATTAGGTTATTCATGGGAGGGACGGTTTGCTCAGTCTGCTTAGGGGAGACAGGGGCCAACTTATCCGAAGAATGAGGTAGAGCGGCCTTGGCACTCTTGGGGGTAGTCGACGAGTTTCGAGTGTACTTCCGACTTGCCTTGCGGTTCAAACCATCAGCCCATGCCCAAAGCCTCTGACGTATTTCCTCTTCATCTGTAGTTTCGAATGGGTGTGGAACCCAGACCTTCCGGAATGGCTCCGTCCATTGGTTGTCCGTAACAGATCCACGACTCGCGTTATGGCGCGCTCGGAATACCGAAGTCTTCAGTGCTTCAAAGGAAGAGGGAGGTATAAAGAAGCGCAGGTCATCAATTTTCTTGTGGCATTCGGCCAAGCGCTCGCGCAGGGCTTGCAGGTTCGCCTCACGCCGTCGTTCTTCGCTCTCCTCGTCTTCTTCGGTAAAGCTGCTAATGAGCACCGCAGTGAACATGGCAATCACAATATAGAAGCCGACGAAGAAAATGAACGTAACGACGATGACACCTCGCCACCCGTCATATTCTTTTGCAGCGTAGAGCACAGAGTTCCAGTTCTCTGGAGTGATAATTTGGAAGGATCTCAACACAGCCCAGAAAAAGCCATTGAACTCATTTTCAGCTCCTGTCGAGCCAGACAGGAAAGAGCGCGAAATGACGGCACAAACGAGGACGAATGTCATCACGACTATGGAGCACACCAGGGTACCCGAAGCCGATTTAACAATAATACGTGAGAATCTAGCGATTCCTTTGAGCTTTGTGCTGCGTAGTCGCAGGATGCGAAAGATCTGCAGAATTGTGAGCGAAGTCGCTCCCTTCCGCCAAATGATTTCGATCAAAGCGATGGTCGTTGCGAAGAACTCAAACACATTCAGTGCATCATAGCGGAAGTACGGCCAGCTGATGACCAGCTTGATGATCAAGTCGATGCCGTAGATGATCAGACAGATAATCGATGAGGCTTCAATCCAATCAGAAGTCGTAGAGCTTTGACCCCAGTGGTTCGCGCATAGGGTTGCGAAGTTGTAGAAACTTGTCAGCGTGAGAAGTGCGGAGTACCATGTCCATGCCCTAATCCATTCCTTTGGCTTGAATAGACTTGCACGGGTTGAAGTTGAGCGTGTTAAGGCAGCATCATCCGTCTCCGCCAGGATATCGCCTTGCTCGATAAACGTTCGGATGTACACTTCAAACTTATCTTCCAAGTAGCTCTCATCCGACTGACCCGGTATCCCGGGTTGAGACATGATGCATGTTGGTGAGTTTTCGATCCAACGCCTGAAGTTGTCTCGCCAAGAAACGCCACTGATCCAGGCAAAGAAGGACACCTCTGCTCCGCGCGTTTTCATAATCAACGAATTGTAGAATCGTACGCGCTCGAAGTAATATTTAAACTCCTCAGGGATTTCGGCCTCCGCAGACTTGTAGAATGATTCGAGATCTTGGCCATCTAAATTCTGGATGTCTACCACGAGACCTGGGTTGCTGTTGACTGGCATCTCGTAGTCCTCGGGAAGAACAGCACTTTCGAGCAATTGCACGAATTCCAGGAGATCTGTCTGCAGTTCTTTGATACGTTGTCCAATATCTTTGTCTCGCTCACGTTCAATGGCAGCCATTTCTTCCTTTGTGAAGGACATGAAGGGCGACTTCGAACCAATGAATACAGGATCGCGGAAGGTGTACTCGAGGAATGATACTATTCGCTCAAGGATTCCGGCCTGGGCATAGAACCTTTCTGCACAGCGATCGAGCACATTCTTCTCATGCCACGCTTCATATAAGTTGAGCTCGATACATAGGGGCAGGGCCTTGCCCTGCTTCAGTCTTTCAAACAGGAAATCCAAGGCGAGTTCGTTCTCAGGGTTCGCGCGGTCCGCATTCAGTCCATTTCCTACCGGGTGTGGGGGCAGAGGCGGGCGCTGCGCGCGGACTTTGTCGCGGAAGTCAAGAATGCGTCGGTAAAATCGATGTCGAGCTTGGCGTGCCTTGCGACGATCGATCTCGGCTTGAATATTCGATTCTGACTGGTAACTGTCGTTGTACTTCATCACGACCATTGCGGAGATAAGCTTGATCGCGAGCATGGCGCCGAGTAGCATCAGGACAAGGAAAATGCCGTAGAGCCATTTGGACACCGCATCTCCAGTGATGAACATGACTTCCGTCCAGCCTTCCATGGAAATACAAACGAGGACGGTTAGCATGGAGTTCAGCAGGTTGTCGAATGAAATGACACCATTCTGCGGATTCTCGCCGTAGTATGCACAAACCTGACCCGTAGGACACTTACGTCCCGATGTCTGCGAAGGGGAGCAGAAAGAATCGGGGTAAAAGGTATCCGTGGCTTCGTCTTTGCAACGGTATTTCAGTCGGTTCATAACGATACGCAGAAAGAATGCCGAAAAGAGGAAGACGATATATATCGTGAACACAGCGACACTCTTCAGCGCAGGAATTGCAGCGATGAGAGCGTGCACATGTCTTCGCACAATTCGCACCTCATTGATGGCCTTGAACACTCGCAGAAGACGCAGAGAACGAATTGCTCCGTAGTTGTCGATTGCGGGAGTAAGCGAGAGACAACCAATCACAAGCACGAAGAAGTCGAATATGTTCGTCAGATCGCGGAAGTACGACTTCTCATCTCCAAATCCACCCATCGCAATCAACTTGAGTACGAACTCGAAGCAGAAGAAAGACGTGAAAGCGAGTTCGGCATGGTAGTACATATTTTTGTCACGACCCATGTTGCGGTTCTCCTCAGACGTCGCGACGGCCATGAACACGAAGCTCATCAACACTACAACGAAAATGGCCCACCGAAACTTGCCATATACCATGGATAGCGCCAGCTTGCGCACCATCCGAAGGGTCTTGTGGGTTTTCGACTCGTTTTGTGACTTGTCGCCGGGAGCTGGGAAGATATATAACGAGGATTTGGTGTGATGCAAGCCCTGGTCATAGCGCGTGACATATTCACACGCCAAATCACCATCTCGGTACTTGCGTTCACCCTCCAATCTCGTCAGTTCTTCAAAAGCTGCGTTCCATCTCGCATAAAAATCCTCGAGCTCGGGGCTTGGCGCGGGAAACCCGCGCCCTTCACGGTATGGCTCGGTTGACATCCACCCTGGCTATCCAATGCGCGGTAGCAATCTGTCACGCACCAGCTATGCCGTGAGATACACAGCCTCACAAAGCAGGATTTTTTTTTCCAATCCAACTGTCTATTGGGTGTAATTAACCGGATGTGGCTAAAAATTCAGGCACTTCTGGTCAGTCGCGTCGCTGGGCACACATGACTGCCGTGCGAGCCAGAGCGGATTCTGGCAGCGGAGATAGCCCTGGAACTGAGGTATCGTAGTATGCGATAGCGTATTTTTGCTCTCGGTACACCTGCCTGTGCAAGTCTTAATAGACTCGAGTTCATTCACTCAGTGAAGAAGAAATTGAAAGGATGCTTTACTCACAACAGTAGACAATCAATACATGGCTATATACAATTAGGACGACAATCTGCTGGGGAAACTATCGTGATATCATTCGGGTCTACCGGTCCAACTGCTCCAAAGTCATATTCGCGATGTAGTCTTCATAGGCGAAGTATCCATCGCTCGTGTTCAGTTTGAGCTGGGAGATGAGGTTACGAGCCTCTTCGCGGGTCAGACGTCGCGTGCCGTGCTCTGGAATGGAGATGGGTGGAAGGGGGGAGAGCACACAGGTACGGGTAAGGGAATCGCTGTCGAGATGTGCATGCTGTTGAGAACGTACATCTGCAGTTCTGTAACAACTCAACTTACCGCAGAGAAGGTCTTCCAGGGCCTGAATACTGATTGTGCCAGGCGGCCCGTTACCTTCGAAGACTCTAGAGGGGTGCGGCGGGATGTAGTTGTGCGCAGCAGTGGCGAGAGCTGAGTCACGAATCGTCGATATTCTCTGGCGTTTAGCAAATTACAACCAGCAAGCCAACTTACCTGAACGCTTTTCGGAGATCCTCAGCTGAGAACGCGGTCTTCATCTTACGCGACATGACAGCCAAGAACTCGTCAAACTGGATCTGACCGTCGTTGTTGCTATCGATCTCCTCAACCATCGTCTTCACCTCCTCTTCGCTCACGTCCATGCCCAAAACGGACTCCATGAGGTGGTGCAGTTCCTGCCGCGGGAGTAAAGATTAGGTCGTGCAGTGTGTTGTGAGTTGGCATGCAGATTCCATACATGCATCTGTTCCACATGGTGTCAGCAAATCTGAAATGTAGTCTGTGACCGCGGAGATACGTGTCAAACATCGCTATCAAGCGGTAACCGTTTTCTCGAATGAACGTACTTGGATGGAAATAGCGCCACTGCCATCGCTGTCAGCGAGATCAAAAATCTCCTTCAAGTCGGCGCGCTGTTTCTCCGTCAGAGTAGCCGTATTGTTTTGCGACATCTATGTCACAAATCCGGTTTCCGCACTCTTGAATAAAGTGCAAACAAACTCAAATTTTCTATTTCATCCACCCATCCGAAGATTGTCGGTTCGACTCACTCCACGCTGGCTTCGTCGTCGAGGCCAGCGCCAGATTGTGGTGTTTTACCACGGGAGGACACCTCCAGCAAGCCCAGCTTGCGAATCATGTCAACGATGTCCCGCTGGGCCCGCCCGCGCTGCTTGTCCCAGTCCGTCACTCGTAGAATGTTCTTCGTGCGAGTGCTCCAACCCAGAGGTTCCAATTGTGGGGAGGTCTCCGACTGTGGCGGGGGACCGTCCAGGAAGTATTCTGACTGATGAAATAGTGAGCAGCACTCGATCAGTGTGCTGCTTGTTAGACCAATGAGGGAAACCCCTTCGTCGAGAGTCAACTTCCAGCCTTCATACCGATCCTCCCAGTAGGGCCAGACCCACTTGCCGATCCAGTCCACTAAAGCCGATTCGACCACTGGATCGTAGTCATCGAACAAGTCATGGACCTCTGCTGCCTGACGGACTGCCAACCGCTCGTCTGCGTTGCCAGGATCCTCCTGCTCTTCTTCGTCTTCATATTCACGCTGCGTACCACTCGTCGTTGAACGCGATCCCATCGCAGCTTCGTCGCGAGAGTAAGCCTCGGCGTCACCTGCAGTCTGCGACACCACTGGGATCGCCTGCAGCTGATTGGCTTTATACGCCCGAACAAAGTAGGGGAACACGCTCCTGAGGTCCAGCAGCGTCACCCTTGCCATAAACTCAATCTCCCATATGCTCTCGCTTGTCCTCGACTTGAGACGCTCGTAGCTTGTTGATGTGCACACAAAGCGCGGATAGTCATGTGGGAGTCGGATTCCATCGTCTGTCCAGTTCGCCGGGTCGACCTTCAATGCGGACGCCATATACACCTTTGTGCGGGGGTCAACGTAGGTCTTGGCCAGAGAGCGGACGACGGCTCCCCAGGCGGCCTCGCCATCGGATTCGCGGCCAGCTGCCTCGGACGCGTCAAGCTTGCTTTCAATCTCCGTGCCGCGATCGGGTCTGCGTCGCACGACACCGAGAAAGGACTCGAGGCTCATGATCCAGCAGTGTGTAGTTGTAGAATCGCTAGGATCTCTTCAATACGCAGTCTTTGGTTTGCCGAGATAATTGTCAGATCGGCTTGTAGTCCAATTAGGAGTTGAACTGCTATGTCACTTTGCAGATTCCTATATCCACCTGTGCTGAACACAACCACTAGTCAACTCTCCCAGTCGTCGAGTTTCAGCTTTTGGCGGCTACGGGCGCGAAAAAATTCGCGACAACCGAGGCAGCTCACCACCCACTGGCTCCGCGCAGTCGAGAACAGAGCGCAATAGATCCCAGCGCAGGCGGCTTCAGCAAGCTGTGTCGATACTGGAGATGAATTATGAGGCCAAGGAACAGTGGTTTCACATCGGTTTCAGGGAGCATCGTGCTGCGGGAGAACATTCGCGAGTGAAACACATCGATCATTGTCAATGATATCTAGGCTCTTTCTAGTTGATTTTACTGGCTCAGCACCGATATGTGGCATACGCGCATTATCTTAGCCCACATTCAATAATTCACGCGGATTGACTCTGAACGGCCCTACGCAGGGCCGTTTGGGTGGCCGAAATCGAAATTTGAAGCTCGAGAACTATACTTCCTCGGTATTGAAATCGGCTGAGGTAGTGAAGGACGTGTCAAAATAATATCACAGTTCGGTCAAGACGCTGGATAGACACCAATTGGACGATATAAAACTCTATTTCTAACCCAATCACACAGAGAAAACAACCAATCATACCATGTCTGGAAGATCACGCTGGGCTGACTTCCCTAAATTGAATACGCGTTCGTTCCGAGCGTGCCTCAAGTGTCGCATTATCCAGACCCAGCGAGAGTTCAGCGAGAAAGGATGCGCGAACTGCGGTCCTGACTCCAAGCTTTCATCTACAACGCCGACTTTCTATGGGTAAGTTGACCTGAGAGGCGCTGGTTTCGTTTCCTAGGCAATCGGTTGGCATGCCGTTTGCGGGCCAATGCTTGACCCTTCTATTATGATCTGTAGCAGATTCTATCAGAGCGCACGTCGCTACCAAATGGTTCGCATACTCTCGATAATGTCACTTAGATCGTTGGGATGGAGCTTGATCTTACTTTTCCGCTTGCTGTTCCTACTCTCTCTTTCTACATCTAGAATGCTCGCGATGATGAACCCTGGTGAAAGCTGGGTGGCGCAGTGGCAGAATCAAAGGAGTTTGCGACCTGGCCTGTACGCCGTCGCAGTCGAAGGTGCACTGACAGAAGGAGAAGGCGACCACGGAGAGGATTTCGACGATCTCATTGGAGATGACTAAAGTATGAAGAAACTGGATTCTACAACAAGACTACTAAATAGCCACACATAAACACAACAGCCCAAAAGGCAGAAAAGGCAGGGCTTGGGCTTGTTGTCTAAGCCTATTCTGACTTATATTGCTCCCGTCTGCAGCTGCACAGAGTTGTCATAATCACATTCCCCACTAATGAACTATACCGAACGTCTGTATTCGAAATTTCAATCCGGCAGAAATCATGCACACACGGCATAGGCCCATCAGCCCATCACTCACAAAACCATCCAACATTCAGAATCAAACAATTGGAGTTACATTCGAAGCGCAGAGAGGCATTCGACCAGCCGCTTTGTCAACTCGTCTGGTGTGGTGTTCGCATTTACGACGGTTGTCTTGTCCGAGTAGAACTGCGTGAGCGCTGGAATCACCGATAGTTCGAAGTGTCTTAGACGCACGGCTAGCGCGTCTTCTGCATCATCGGCTCTTCGGGCCAGCTAGAGGAGTGTGAGGGAGTGCGAGTGCGAGTAGGGTTTCTATAAGTTATGCTGTTGTTCCGACTCAGGCCTCACTAGCCAAAGGGAGGAAAGTTATCATGAGATGTCAATGTCGACTAAGAAACGTACGACTTCTTCTTCTTCCTTCGAGTCATCTGTCTTATCAGTTGAGGCACTGCTATATGCGAGATTTAGCACTGGGTCGATCAATCGGGCTCTAGAGGGGAGAGAATAAACAACACAATTGGGTGGTGTAAGATTGCATCCATTACGATGGCCACGAGTCCAACACCTAGCAAATAACACGACGACAAGCAGAAACCATGTCCTAAAGCAAGACGAACGCCTGGAGCATTACCACTCCTGCCTAACGCACCTTTGTCGTTCCAGCGCTGTCTGCTGATCAATGTCGAGTAAAATTACAGCATCAATTGGTATATCCGCGTTTACCAATGCCTGAGCCTGTGCTGGTGTTCTTGGGAACCCTTCCAGAAGGAAGCCCCTTTCCTTGACCTCAGGCGCCTGGAGGGCAGAAAGCACCAACGGAATCACCAAGGAATCAGGAAGCAGTGGTATTTGAGCTTCTGCAGCCCTCAAAATATTGCAATCCTCTTCCCAACTGAGCGCAACCTGCTCCTTATGAACGGCCAAGGGGTCCTCCAGATGTTCTCCCTTGGCAAAGCCGAGCTCTGGCACGGATTTACTGGGCGGCACAAGGAGTGCCTCTGACTCACTCTCGACCTTGGGCGTGCTCGTGAGCATAGCCAGACGCTTCTTGAAATAATCTGCGATAAACCTACCGCTTTCTGTGTCGCGCTTAGCGGCCTGTGCAATCACCGTTCCACAATTGATGTGAACGAGGTTGAACTTCTCGACGAGTCGAGGGATCTGGGTGCGCTTGCCAGACATGGGTCGGCCCGCAATGATAATGTTCAGAGGCCGCATGGCATGGTGTGATTGCTTGGTGGCAAAGAGCTGCGCGTTTTCCTGGGCAATGGCGAGGCACCTGCCCCAAGAGATATCACATCGCACACCGTATTTCTGATATGCCTCCTGCTTGAACGCTGACTCACCTCCGATGACTCTTCGAGTGATAGGATCCCAGACCAGGACCCGACCTTCGTGAGAGGACGGATCGAGGTCCGCAGGATCGAATCCTCCGGCAGCCTGGGCAAGGGTGTAGCTTGATGACTTAATACTGCCTCCTGCCTTGTAAGGGGTGTAACCAAGTTCTCGGCACATCTGAGTGAAGTACGATGTCCAAGCGGATGGACTCTTCATTTCGATCTGGATGCCATGATGGAGCGCAGGGAACGTGCAGGCGAGGATGTGGCCGATCCTTTCTGCCCGAGCGAAGTAGGGGCAGTCCGCCGCGCCTACAATCTTATAGTTCGGCATAGGTCTTCTTCTAGGTCGTGAACTTTGGCAAGGTCAAGCGAGGTCGCTTCGACACTGCCAGTGGGTATAAAAGGGATAGGTAGATTCTACCAGCGCTGAATAATCCTCTTGATGAACTTCCAGGGTGCCGCAGTTACCGTGACACCGTCTTTTCAAGCACGTATCCTTGTGGACGCTCGTCCGTTTCTCCTGCGTTTCGTGACCGAGCGAGGGTGGATGGGGTCTCATGCTCCCAGGTTTTAGCCGGATTAGGCTAGAATTTTAAACTCCAAAGCTGTGCTACACACTTACCTAGGTAGTGTATCGCGCGAGGTGGGTCCTAAGTGACTGATATTATTAGTGAGAACAGCTCAGATCAGTCTCAAGATGCCTCGGATCACACTGGATTTGATACGGAAGAAGAGCGAGCACCACGACGGACTACTCGCAGACTTGCAGGAGCTCTCACTGCACCAGCTCAACTTAGAGAAGATCGAGTTGCTGGGTTCGGTATGCAAGCGACTGCAGATACTGTATTTGCAGCACAATCTCATCGGTAAGATTGAAAATCTCAACAAACTGAAGGAACTAAGGTACCTCAACCTCGCTTTGAACAACATACTCGTGATCGAGAACCTCGAAGGATGCGAAAAGCTCGAGAAACTCGACCTCACCGTCAACTTTATCGACGTTGACAGGCTTGAAGAAAGCATGCGGTGCTTGAAGAACCTTGAATTCTTCACACAACTCTGTCTGATTGGTAACCCCTGCACCGAGTTCTCGCGTTATCGCGAGTATGTCATCGGTGCATTGCCCAGGCTCAAGATCTTGGATGGAAAGGAAATTTCCAAGACTGAGCGCCTGGCCGCTGAGGCAGCATTCGCCGCCGCACAAGAGGCTCTGCGAATAGAGGCGCAGAAGAGGATCGAGCAGCGGGAGAAAGAACGTATGGAGGATGAGTTGGCGGAGAAGATCTTGAAGGCCAAAGCAGAGGGCAAGACCATTGAGGAGGTCGAGCACAAGATCGAATTACCCGACGGAGAGACACTTGAGGAGTACTATGCGCGTAGGCTGCGTCAGAAGGAGATGAAGTACACCCCAGAAAGCCGATACAAGATTTATTTAGAAGAGGTTGAGAAGAAGAAGCAAGAAGAGAATGAGGAGCAGCAAGCGAAGGAGCGCTTCGGAGAGGCTCCCGACTTGATGAAGGAGGCATACGCCAAATTAAACGCAAAGGCGACGCTGAATCCGGATGGTTCTCGCCCTTCCCAGCGTAATACTGGCAAATACCCCTTCAGACTCACCGTACGTAGCTGTTGTTTCCTAGGTGCATCTTTACCCTCCGTATGTCTGCGTTTTTGGCCTGCACCATCTGGTAGACCTTTCACAGCTTATTCAAGACCATGTCTTAACGCACACACCCCTATCTTGTAGGAAACCGATGATGACCAAGCACTGAAGCTCGAAATCGAGGTTCCTCGATTCCTTGACACATCAGCGATCGAAGTAGACGTGCACCCGACATGGATTCAGTGTCTGATCAAGGGTAAGAACTTGCTTTTGCACTTCGACGAGGAGATCTCGGTAGATGACACCAAGGTGCAAAGGATCATGACATCAGGCAAGCTCGTCATTACACTTCCCAAGCGGCATCCACCCAAGAGAAGAGTTCGAAATAGCAATACCCCACTCCCTGCGAAGATAACAGATTCAACGCTTAGAGGTGCGGAAGATGATTTGGACGCGGATCTAGTGGGAGCTACGGAGCCACAGGATGTGGAGTACGTGGGGCCCAAGAAGAAGCGACAGCCCAAATCTGGCAGTTCGTGGGAAACCAAGACCGTCCTGACTGAGACTCGATCGTCGGCCAGTCTCAACTCTGCGATCCGTGAAGTGTCGTCGA
>Ga0182741_1001272_pt1 | contig 33688 bp, 18 predicted proteins | sample eDN5th37CBELigOP_FD_128874 | JGI IMG/M metagenome (GOLD analysis project Ga0182741, IMG submission 128874) | Enriched Organic Plus compost microbial communities from Emeryville, California, USA - eDNA 5th pass 37_C BE-Lig OP (version 2) (version 2) ... | reverse complement strand
CAACATCGTCATCAACAAGACCTTCGAGGGCTTCAAGGGCAACGCCACCTATTCCAACAGCAGCGAGGTCGAGAACCCGACCTACCGCCTGTCGCTGGCCTGGGGCTCGAGCTTCCTGGGCGGCAAGGGCCATATCGTCGCCGCCGCCGACTGGGTGAAGTCGCCGGAAACCGTCTTCCCCGGCGAGCAATGGCAGGCCTTCGGCAATATCGGCCGCCAGTTCGTCTACAATACCGCCTATTGCAACGCGGTGAGCTTCCCGGCGGCGACGCCCAATGCGGGCGGCACCTGCTCCAGCATCGCGGCGGGCCAGCCGCTCCTGGTCTATGCCTATGGCGTCGGCAACAACCAGTCGGTGCGCGGCGGCCTGATCGGCTCCAACAGCGCCGGCGTGGCGGGCTCCAGCCTGGCGGCGAACGGCCTCAAGGGCACCATGTTCGTGGGCGCGGACTCGACCCCGACCCAGTTCAATTACGGCACCACCTACAACACCAGCACCTGCTACAATGGCTGCACCAACGACCAGTTCGGCACCGGCGGCTGGCCGCCGGACAAGAACGGCTATCACAGCGGCACTTATTTCACCCATGCCAGCTACCAGATCCTTCCGGACCTGAAGGCCTCGGTCCAGCTCAACTATGCCCGCCTGACCACCCTGGCCTATGGCGGCAATCAGATCGCCGGCATCAACCGCACCGTCTATGCCGACAATCCCTTCCTGCCGCAGGAGATCGCGCAGCGCTTCGTCTGCCAGGGCGGCGTCTCGGCCATCGGCGCGCCGACGGGGGCGACCTGCATCGGCACCCTGTCGAACGGCTATGACCCCTATCTGCGCGACAATCGCGGCGGCACGCTGGCCCAGCGCCAGGCCCGTCCGACCCAGACCCTGACCATGGGCTTCGAGTTCTCGGGCACGCGCCCGACCACCAGCCCCTCCGGCGACACCTCGCTGCAGGCGATGAAGTATAGCTGGGCGGATTTCTGCAATTCGATCTACCAGAATTGCGGCTACTACCATAAGCAGTTCATGCGCGGCAGCTTCCAGCTCGAAGGCGCGGTGGGCGATAGCTGGACCTGGTCGGCCTATATCGGTCACTCGGTTTCGCGCATCAAGGAGAACATCGCCAACCCGATCCAGGCGCGCTTCAACAACGCCCTCGACGCGGTGCGCATCACCTCCGGCAATGTCGGCGCCTCGGGCCTGCCCATCGGCTCGATCCAGTGCCGCGCGCTGTTGAACCCCGCCCTGGCCACCGCCGTTCCGGCCACCGCCGGGGAGTTCGGCATCACCGCCACGGGCGAAGCCGCCGGTTGCGTGCCCTTCAATCCGTTCGGCGACGGCGAGATCACCAACGCCGCGCGCAACTACATCAATCCGGGCCTCAACCCCTCGGCCAATCCGGGCGCGCTCAACACCGTCATCGCCCAGATGCAGCAGGAAGCGGCGGCCTTCACCATGTCGGGCGTGCTGCCCTGGGCGCTGCCGGCCGGTGAGATCGGCGCGGCCTTCGGCGCCGAATGGCGCCTGGAGCGGCACGGCCAGTACAAGATCGACGCCCGGTCGCAGTCGAGCATGTACGCCTCGGGCAATTTCGGCCGTCCCTTCGAGGGCAAGCAGCATGCCGAGGAAGGCTTCCTCGAGGTGCAGATCCCGGTCCTCAAGGACACCTTCGTCCAGACCCTCAACCTCGACCTGGCGGGCCGCCTGACCAACTATTCCAACAGCGGCCTGGTGGAGACGTGGAAGGTCGGCCTGCAGAGCCAGATCATCGACGATGTCCGGTTCCGCCTGACCTGGTCGCACGACATCCGCGCGCCCACCATCTGGGACCTGGCGGCGCCGGGCGCGCTGGGCGGACGCACCTGCGCCTCCTTCATCCAGGGTCCGGGCGGCTCCAATGGCGGCAACCCCAATCCCTGCTTCGACCAGGCGGGCGGCAACCCCACCCTGAATCCGGAGCGCGCCAATACCATCGCGGCGGGCTTCGTCTTCACGCCCACCTTCATCGACGGCCTGACTGCGTCGGTGGACTGGTACCAGATCCACCTCAAGGGCGGCATCACCACGCCGGGCTTCGCCGACGTGATCAACCGCTGCCGCGCGGGCGAGCTGGTCTATTGCGCCTCGCTCACCTTCACCGATCCGTCCAACGGCGCTACCTTCGGCTATCCGCAGGGCACGATCTATCCGATCACGCTCATCCAGCTGAAGCCGGTCAATGCCGGCCAATTCACCACGGCGGGCTTCGACTTCAACATCGCCTATGGCTTCGACCTGTTCACCGGCCAGATGGACGTGTCGTTCAATGGCAACTACGCCTATGACTTCTCGCGCACCCTGAACGGCATCTACTTCCAGGGCGCGGGCGGCAACGGCTACTATTCCGGCGGCCCCGAATTCCAGGGCACCCTCAACATCAACTACCGCGAGGGCGCCTGGTCGTTCGGCGTGCAGAACCGCATCAATGGCGACATGCTGCTGAACCTGGGCACGCAGGGCAATCCGCTGATCCCGCTGCAGACCGTCACCTATACCCGCGACGCGCAGGGCAACATCGTCCCGACCGTCGGTGCGGGCCAGCGCGATCTGGTCAATGGCGCGGAAACCAACTACCAGGCCTTCCAGGTCACCACCGACGTGCGCGTGCAGTATCGCTGGAGCAACAACATCACGCTCTTCGCGAATGTGGACAATATCCAGAACCTGCCCTTCGGCGGCTTCAACAGCCGTCGCAACTACCGCCTGGGCGTCCGCTTCAGCTACTAGGCGCGGGCGGAAGACCCAAGGAAACGGCCCCGGACCGCAAGGTCCGGGGCTTTTCTTTTGGCGCCGGTGAACCTTTCCGCTCCAGGTCCGACTATATCGGTGACGGGGGAGGCGGGGCATGGCGGACCGGGACCAGATACGCGACGCGCTTCTGCTGGTGCGCTGCCAGCTCGGCGAGCGGGCGGCCTATGACGAGCTGGTGCGCGCCCATGCCGGGGCGCTGATGCGCCATGTCCGCCGCATCGCCGGGGCGGCCGCCGCCGACGACCTGACGCAGGAAGTGTGGCTGCGCGCCTTTCGCGGCATCGCCCGGCTGCGCGAGGGCGTGCGGCTCAAGCCCTGGCTGTTCGGCATCGCCCATCATGTGGTGATGGATCATTTCCGCCTGCGCTATGCGGCGCCGGTGGCGGATGAGGCGGGCGACATCGCCGCCGAAGAGCCCCAGGACCGCGAGGCGCTGCTGGCGGCACTGGAAACGCAACTGGCGGCGCTGCCGCCGATCGAGCGCGAGACGCTGACGCTCTTCTATCTGGAAGAGCTGCCGCTGGCCGATATCGCCGCCATCCAGGCCGTGCCGCTGGGCACGGTGAAATCCCGTCTGTTCCGTGCCCGCGCGCTGTTGCGCCGTGCGCTTGCCGCCCCAGGAGACGCCCCATGACCCACGATGCCGTGCTGGCTTTGGCCCAAACCCATCTGTCCTTCCGCACCCGCGCCGGGCATCTGGCGCTGCTGCTGGCCGCGCTGGGCATGGGCACGGTGGTGGCGGCGCTGCTCTTGACCGAGCCTGTGCTGCCCGCCCGCACCGTCATCGCCTTTGTGCTGCTGCTGGCCATCAGCTTGGCCTGGAGCGCCTATGCCCTCTGGGTGCTGACGGCGCGCAAGACCATGCTGGCGCATCACCGGGTGGTGGCCGGGCGCATCGCCGTCGCCGCCGCCGGGATTTTCACGCTGGGCGCGGTCTTGCTGGGTGTCACAGCGGGCCTCGCCTCCGCCTGGGCGGCGGCGGGGCTGGGCTTTGTCCTGCTGCTGACCGCCGCCGCGCTGCTGCGGAAGGCGCGGCGCCAGCACCAGGCGCTGCTGGCGCGGCGGCGTGAACTGGAGGCGCGCCTCAGCGCATGATCGCTACTGCCCGCGCCCGCCCCGGCCTTGCGGCTGCGGCACCGGCGGAATGCTGCTGTCCGGCGTCATCGGCACGCGCACCGTGCCGAAGGGGAAGGGATATTCGGGCAGCGTCTCCGGCAGCAGGAACTTGGCATAGGCGATGCGGTTGTTGACGCCCACCATCTGCAGGATTTCGCGGCCGTCGCCCAGCGGGATCATGGTCTGGCTGTAGCCGTCATTGACGGGATTGTAGACGATGGGCGTCTCGATCAGGTGCCACAGGCCCTCGCCATTGTTGCGGTTGATCATCATGCCGTTGCCGACGCGGCCCAGCTCATAGCGCAGGATCGAGCGGCCCGTGACCAGCAGCGTGCCGTTGGGCCCGCCATAGGGCGACCAGACGATATAGGGTGTGCCATTGGCATATTGCCGCCAGCGGTCCTGGATGAAGGTGCCATAGTCGTCCACCTTGCCCCAGTTGAGGCCGTCATCCGAGGTCTTGAAATGGGTGAGGTTGCTGCGCGGCTCCAGCGCCACGCCGGGCTTGCCCACCACCTCATAGCTCATGAAATATTTGCCTTTGGCGTTCTTGGTCACCACCGCCATGCCGGGACGGGTGAGGCCGTCGGGGATCGCCACGTCGAACACCGCCGGGCCCCAGGTGCGCCCGCCATCGGTCGAGACCTTGTGCTCCAGAAGCTGGCTGTAGCCCTGCTCCTTGTGGCCTTCGTTGGAGATATAGGCGACCAGGCGGCCCTGGGAGTCCGTATAGAGGAAGGGCTCCCAGACCGGGTTCTGGATCGAAAGCCCGGCGCGGTTCACCGCGTCATAACGGCCGACGCCGCCGGTGGAGATCACGCTCAGAGGCTGCCAGGAGGTGCCGCCATCGGTGGAGACCGCGGCCTCCAGCGTGCGGCGGGGCGAGCCCTGCTCGGGCGCGCCGGTGCCCGCCGCGATCACCGTGCCCGCGGGGAAATCGCCCATGCGCACGGGCAGTTCATAGAGCGCGGGCTGGCCGCGCAAATTGGGCACCGAGGCCAGGAAGGTCCAGGTCTCGCCATTGTCGGTGCTGCGATAGATGGGCAGGGGGCCGCGGCGGCCGAAGGTGGCGAGCAGATGCCCGCGCCCCTTGGCGAAATGCTGAAGCTGCACCACGCGCGGATAGGAGGCGCCCAGCGCCGGATCGGAATCGAGGAAGCCGATCTTGGAGGTGAACTGGGTGCGGATGGGCTGGCTCAACTGCTCGGCCGGATTGCCGGGCACCATCGGCCCCGGCAGTTGCGGGATGGCGGTGAGGTTGGAGGGGACCGGCTGCTGCGCCAGCGCCCCCAGACCGAACAGCGCCGAGGCGCCCAGGATCATCACCGTTTTGAGGGATAGTTTCATGGGATCACGGCCCCTCTGCAAATGTTTGCGCGGGGCGCAACATTCACGCGGGCCCGGGGCAGCGTCAAGCAGGAGCATGGGCGTCAGTTCGAGAGGCCCGCCGCCAGCCGCGCATCCAGGTTCTTCCGCGCGTCCAGGCTCTTGTAATAGTCCAGGCTGTGGGCGGGCGGGGCATAGCCGGGTGGATAGGGCAGCTTGGAGAAACTCTGGAAATAGGCCAGGCAGGCGTCGCGCCACCATTGCGCCTCCGCCTCCTGGATGGCGAGATAGCGGGCGGTGAGGTTGTAGCGTTCCGCATCGATCCGCCCGCGCAAGGCGGCCCAGGTGCGGCGCATCCGCTTCACCGCATTCACGCCTCCAGTGTAGCGGTGCACAAGCTCGTCCCACAGGATACGCCCTGTGGCGACCCTTTCCGTCCAGCCGACATGATGGAACCAGAGCAGATAATCCAGATTGTTGCGGTCGGTGAAGCGCAGCCGCGCCTGCGGGAAGTATTGCGCCGCCGCATCGCTGCCCGTATCGGTGCGGTCGAACCCGACGCCTTGCGCATCCGCCCGGTGATAATAGGGCGCGCGCCAGTCCGGGCGGCTCGAAATCTCGTCCCAGGGCCCGGGCCCGTAGTGGGTGCCGTTGCCGAAGATCATGTTGAGGCCCAGCGGCATCATGTAGTCCACCACCGTCTGGTGCGATCCCATCATCATCGCCACGATGGGGCGGACCACGCCCGGGCTGTTGGAGAAGGTCTGGCGCGTCCATTCCTCGGCGATGGCACGGGCCGACAGCTCCGAATCCCAGGCCAAGCGGCCAAAGGCGTACCAGTTGGCCTGGTTGAAGATGGAGCCGGTCCAGTTGTCGCTGCTGCCGGTGTTGGCGACGCCCGCCATGCCGGTGAGGCTGTGGTTGAACAGCTCGCCATTGACCACCTTGGCGACGGTGGAGCCGGGACCGCGCGCGAAGGTGTCGGCCTTCAGCGTCTCCTCCCACATGGGCGCCAGATAGACCAGGTGGGTGGCGAAGCCCAGATACTCCTTGGTGATCTGGAATTCCATCATGGCGTTGGTCTTGGGGATGGCGCCGAAGAGCGGGCTGAAGGGCTCGCGCGGCTGGAAGTCCAGCGGACCGTTCTTGATCTGCACCAGCACATTGTCGTCGAACTGCCCGTCGATGGGCAGGAATTCGGCATAAGCCTGCTTGGCGCGGTCGTCGCGGTTCTCGGGCGAATAGACGAAGGCGCGCCACATCACGATGCCGCCATGGGGCTTGACCGCCTCGGCCATCACATGGGCGCCTTGCGCCTGGGTGCGGCCATAATCCTGCGGCCCCGGCATGCCTTCGGAATTGGCCTTGACCAGGAAGCCGCCGAAATCGGGGATCAGCTTGTAGATGCGCGCGGCCTCGTCCTTCCACCACTGGATCACCTGCGGATCGAGCGGATCGGCCGTCTTGAGGCCCCCCACCTGGATCGGCGCGCTGGACAGGACGGAGAGATAGACTCTGATGCCATAGGGGCGCATCGCATCGGCCAACGCCGCCACCTTGGAGAGATAGTCGGGGCGATAGATGCGCAGGTCGGCATTGACATTGTTCAGCACCGTGCCGTTGAGGCCCAGCGAGGCGTTGGCGCGGGCGTAATCGATGATGCGCTGCTCCACCTTGGGCAGCATCTGCCAGTTCCACAGCGACAGCCCGGCATAGCCGCGCTCCACCGTGCGGTTGAGATTGTCCCAATGGTTGAGGACGCGCACCTTGTGCCTGGGCGCGCTCGCGATGGCGAGGCCGGTCACGGGCCGGCGCGTCTGGATCAGGCGCAGGTAAGCGAAGGCGCCATAGAGCACGCCGCGATCGCTGTTGGCGGCGATCACGGTCGCGGGGTGCCCGTCCACCGTGATCGAGCGGATGACATAGCCTTCCTCGCCCGCGGCCGCGAGGTCGAGCTTGAGATTTGCGATGATGGGCGAGGAGGCAGGCGTGCCATAGACCAGCGCGCCGCCGGAGACGGTATCCGCCACGGCTTGCGGCCGTCCCAGGAGGCCGGAGAGGCCGCGCACCAGCTCGTCGCGTGCCGCATCCAGTGTGGGCGAGGGCTTGCCCCCCACCAGCGTGCGCGCCTGCGCCTGATAGGCGGCGCGGGCGCCCGCCTCGACCGGCGCATAGCGCAGCCAGAGGTCATAGCCGCTTTCGGCATGGGCCGGCGGCGCGGCGCAGAAAAGCAAAGCCAGCGTCAGCGCGATGCAGCGGAAAAACGGCATGATGATCCTCCCGAAGCGCCGATGTGTCCCGGCTTTCCGCGGGAAGGGTTAGCATATCGGGAAGAAGCGCCCTAGACGCGAAGCGCGCCTAACCGTTTGCAGCCCCGATCTCTCGCGCTTGCGAAGATCAGCGGCGCGTCTCGGCGAGCCTTTCCGCCATCGCCGCGAACACGCCCGCCCAGTCGCCGCGCGTCTGCTGCCGGAACAGGATCATCTGCGGATACCAGGGGCTGTCGGCGCGCCCCATCTGCCAGCGCCATTCGGGCACCTGCTTCAAGGCGACCCAGCAGGGCCGCCCCAGCGCCCCCGCCAGATGGGCGATGGCGGTGTCGCAGGTGACGATCAAATCCAGCGCCGCCATCGCCGCCGCCGTGTCCAGGAAGGCGTCGGGCCCGGCGTCGAAAGCGGCGCCCAGCGTCTCCACCGTCATGCCGTTCGGAAGACCGGCAAGCTGTTCCTCGCCTTCGCCCTTCTGCAGCGAGATCAGCCGCACGCCCGGCACCTTCGCCAGCGGTGCCAGCGCCGCCAGCGGGAAAGAGCGCGCGGCATCGGCATGGCCGCCGGTCTTGCCCTGCCAGGCGATGCCGACACGCAGGCCCTCGCCGCCGATCGTCTTCTTCCACGCCGCCGCGCGCGCCGCATCGGGCGCCAGATAGGGCGCCTCCATGCCCACGTCTTCGCCGATGCCGAGCAGGAAGGGCAGGCTGTTGAGCGCCGCATGCAGGTCATGGGCGGGCGGCGCGTCGTTCAGCGTCACCACCTCCACCTGGGGAGACAGGCCCTGGAACAGCGCCTTGAGCGCCGGGCGCAGCATCAGCACGATGCGCGCGCCGCGCGCCGCCAGCGCCGCCACGAAGCGCGCGAACTGGATGGCGTCGCCGATGCCCTGCTCGTCATAGACCAGCACGGTCCTGCCCGCGACGTCCTGCGCCGGATCGCGCCAGGCCTTGTCCGCCTCCAGCCCCGGCACGGCGAAGTATCTGGGCCGCTCCTCATACAGCGGCCAGCCTTCCGCGAAGCGGCCCTGCAACAGCAGCAGCGTCGCCTTGCTGAAGACGGCGCGGCGCGAACCGGGATCGGCCGCCAGCGCCGCGTCATAGGCTGCCAGCGCCGCCTCGAAGCGGCCCAGCGCCTGCAGCGTGTTGCCGCGATTGTCGTGGAAATTGGCGTTCTCGGGCGACAGCGCCAGGGCGCGGTCGAAATCGGCCAGCGCCTTTTCCAGCGCGTCCAGGTTTCTGTGGGCGCTGCCGCGATTGTTGTAGGCGATGGCGTCGCCCGGCCAGCGCGCCAGAAGTGCGTCATAGGCCGCCACGGCCTCGGTCGGACGGCCCAACTGGTCCAGCAGCGCGCCGCGGTTGAGATAGGCTTCCTGCAGGTCGGGATTGATGGCGATGGCTTGCTCGAAGCTGGCCAGCGCTTCCTCCCGCCGCCCCAGCGCCTCCAGCACCAGGCCGCGATTGACATAGGCATCGGCATATTCGGGCTGGCGCGCGATGGCCTCGTCATAGGCGGCCAGCGCCTCTTCGGGGCGGTTCAGCGCCATCAGCACCACACCGCGGTTGAAGCGGCCGATGGGATGGGTGAGGCCCATGGCGATGGACTTGTCGAAGGCGGCCAGCGCTTCCTCATGACGGCCCATCTGCAGCAGCACCGCGCCGCGGTTGAGCGCATATTCGGGGTCGCCCTTGAGCGACAGCGCCTTGTCGAAATCCTTCAGCGCCTCCTCGAAGCGGCCCAGCCGCTCCAGCACCCGGCCGCGGCTGCCATAGCCTTCGGCATGGCCGGGGGCGAGCGCGATGACCCGGCCGAAGGCGGTCAGCGCCTCGTCATAGCGGCCCAGCCGCTCCAGCCCCTTGCCCAGATTGTCATGCGCCGGGGCGAAGCCGGGCAGGATGGCCAGCGCCTGGCGGATCAGCTCCAGCCCCGGCTCGATCTGGCCCGACTGCATGGCGAGCACGCCCATCAGATGCAGAGCGGGGGCGTTGCGCGGCTCCCGGTCCAGCACTTCGCGGTATATGGCTCCGGCCTCGGCCAGCTTGCCCTGCATCTGCAGGGCATGGCCCTGGCGCAGCTTTTCGGCGGCATTGGGATTGGGTGTGTTCATGGCTCGGCTTTCCGCCCGATGACCGGCGTGGGACGCGGCTGTTTTCGAAGGAGCCGGTTATGCGCCGTCCGGCCCCCCGGCGGCAAGCGCCTGTCCCGCGCCGGTTAGAAAGACCCCGGAAAACATAGTATTTTCCTGATTCGCGGGGCTTTGCCGCCGCAAGGGATGGATGGATGCGGTTTCTGCGCGGGGCAATTGCGGCGACGGGCATGGCGCTGCTGCCGGTGGCGGCGCCGGGGCAGGCACCGGATGCGGCGCTGCGCCTGACGCCGTCGCTCGATCTGCCGCGGGAGGCCGCGCCCGCCACCGAGGCGCCGCAGCGCCTGCCGCAGCCCGACGCGCCGCCGCCCGTCACTTATGGGCCGCAGCGGCTTTCCTTTCCGGGCGGCGTCACCGCCACATTCGATCTGGCCTATGCGCGCCCGCGCGGCTATCGCCCGCTGACGCTCGACCTTTATCATCCGGGTCCGCGCGGCATGGCGCTGCCCCTGGTGGTGTTCGTGCATGGCGGCGGCTGGAACGGCGGCGACAAGCGCCAGGCGGCGGGCTTCGCCGATTTTCCCCGCGCGCTGGCCGAGCTGGCGGCGCAGGGCTATGTCGTCGCCTCGGTCGGCTATCGCCTGTCGGGCGAGGCGCGCTTTCCCGCCGCCGTGCAGGACGTGAAGACCGCGATCCGCTGGCTGCGCGGCCAGGCGCGCGAGCTCAACCTCGACACCACCCGCGTCGCGGTCTGGGGCGACGGCGCGGGCGGGCAGTTGGCGGCGCTGACCGGCGTCACCTGCGGCGTCGCCGCCTTCGACCCGGAGGCCGGGCGCGCCGACACGGGTGAGCTGCCTTCGGCCTGCGTGCAGGCGGTGATCGACTGGTATGGCGCCAGCGACCTGCAAAGCCTGGCCGCCGACAAGGCGGGCGGATCCGCGGCTGACGGCTTCAAGCCGGTGGAGCAGGGCTTTGCGCCGCCGCCCACGTCGGATGAAGGCGGCTATCTGGGCTGCGAGCCGGCAAGCTGTCCGCCCATGGTGGCGCGGCTGGCCAGTCCGCTCGCCTTCATCAGCGCTTCGAGCCCGCCCTTCCTGATCCAGCATGGCGAGGCCGACACGGTGATCCCGCCCGCCCAGTCGCAGAAGCTGCATGAGGCGCTGCGCAAGGCCGGCGTCCCGGCCGAGCTCATCACCTATCCGGGGGTGGGGCACAATTTCACGCGCGGGAGCGCGCCCGATCCCGCTGCGCAGCGCGCGGCGCTGGAGAAAGTCGTGAGCTTCCTCGCCGCCACGTTCCCGGCGGTGCCGCTGGGCTCCAGGGTGACCCAGCCGCGCGGCTCTCTTTACTAAGCAGCACGGGATCACCCGGCCGTCATGGCCCGGCTTTTGAACCGTTGATCCCGGAAATGTCCCGTCCCGGGACTGAGGCTGCCATGGAACATCAGATTTATTGCGACGGAATCGGGCGAATCTCGGTGATCGAGGGCATGGTGCGCCTGGACCTCTACTCCTATTCGCCCAGCGAGACCGACGCCAACGGCAATCCCCGTCCCGTTTTGAGCCATCGCATCGTGATGGGCATGGACGGTTTCCTGCGCTCCTCCGAAAAGGTGATCGAGGCGGTGAAGCGCATCAGCCAGGCGCGCCAGCAGGGCGCCGCGCCGCCGCCGCCCTCTCCTCCGCAGCGTCCGCAGCCGCGCCCGCCCCAGGCCCAGGCGCCGCAGGCGCAGCCCGAGCCGCCGCCCGCACCTGTGCCGCCTGCGCCTGTGCCGCCCTCCAGACCGCCTTTTCCGTAAGGTCCATAGATGTTCGGCAAGCGCACCCGCAAACCCGAAGCAGTGAAGGCCGAGCCGGGCGACAGACCCGAAGCCTCGCCGCAGCATGAACCGCCCGCGCAGAGCGGACTGCGCGCGCTGGCGGCGGTGGCGCGGCATATGGGCCTGGACTGGAGCCTGACGCGGCTGCAGCACCTCTATGCCGGGGGCAAGGAGCTGGACGGCCGCGATCTGGTGCGCGTCGCCCGCGCCGAAGGCCTGAAGGCGGCGCTGCACAAGTCGAACTGGAAGGAAGTCTCCCGCTCCCAGAAGCTGGCGCCCTTCCTGGTGCGGCTGGACACCGGCGCCTGGTTCGTCGCGGTGAAGGTGGGCGAGGCCGCCCGCAAGGAAGGCGAGCCCGAGCAGATCGTGCTGTTCAACCCGCTGGTGCCCGAAGCCAATCTCTTCGCCATCGAGAAGGACAAGTTCCTCGCCCATTGGACGGGCGAGGTGGTGCTGCTCAAGCGCGTCTACAAGGCGGGCGAGCAGTCGAACAAGTTCGGCCTGGCCTGGTTCAAGCCGGAATTCTGGCGCCAGCGCGCGCTCTTGCGCAATGTCGTGGGCGCGGCGCTGGCCATGCATGTGCTGGCGCTGGCGGTGCCGATCTTCTTCCAGATCGTGATCGACCGGGTGCTGATCTATCTGTCCATCTCCACGCTCGTCGTCATCGGCGTCGGCGTCATCGCGGCGATCCTGTTCGATGCGCTGTTCAGCGCTCTGCGCGGCTATTTCGTGCTCACCGCCGCCAGCCGCATCGACATCCGCCTGGCCCAGACCACCTTCCGCCACCTGATGAGTCTGCCCATCAGCTTCTTCGACCAGGCGCGCGCGGGCGTGGTCACCAAGCATATGCAGCAGGGCCAGCAAATCCGCGAATTCCTCACCGGGCGTCTTCTGGGCACGCTGCTCGACCTGCCCGCGCTCCTGGTCTTCCTGCCGCTCCTGCTCTGGTACAGCGTCAAGCTCACCCTGGTGGTGCTGGGCGTCACCGCGATCCTGGGGCTGGTGATCGCGGCCATGCTGGGACCCTATCGCCGGCGCCTGCGCCATCTCTATGAGGCCGAGGCGCAGCGCCAGTCGCTCCTGGTCGAAACCGTGCACGGCATGCGCACCATCAAGTCGCTGAACCTGGAGCCGCGCCGCCAGGAAGCCTGGGACAATGCCGCCGCCGATGCCGTCACCACCTATGTCCAGGTGGGCAAGATCAGCCTGGCCGCCAACACCTTCTCCGGCTTCATGGAGAAGGCGCTGACCGTCACCGTGGTGGTGGTGGGCGCCTTCCTGGTCTTTGGCGGCAGCCTGACCGTGGGTGGGCTGGTGGCCTTCAACATGCTCTCGGCGCGGGTGATCTCGCCGGTCTTGCAGATGATCGGGCTGCTCAACTCCTATCAGGAGACCCGCATGGCGGTGGACATGCTGGGCGAGATCATGAACCGCCCCACCGAGAACAGCAGCCAGCGCGGTCTCACCCCGGCCCTGTCGGGCGCCATCGAATTCGAACGCGTCACCTTCCGCTATCCGGGGGTGGAGCGCCCGGCCCTGCGCGACATCAACCTCAAGATCCCGGCGGGCGCCATGGTCGGCATCGTGGGCCGCAGCGGCTCGGGCAAGACCACCTTCTCGGCACTGCTCCAGGGCCTGCACCAGACCTCGGAAGGCGCCATCCGCATCGACGGGCACAACATAAGGGACATAGACCTCGCCCATCTGCGCGCCCAGAACGCCGTGGTGCCGCAGGAACCCTTCCTCTTCCGCGGCTCGGTCAAGGACAATATCCGCATGGGCGAGCCCACCGCCTCCTTCGAGGATGTGGTGCGGGCGGCGCGCCTGGCGGGGGCCGACGAGTTCATCCAGCAATTGCCGCAGCGCTACGACACCGAATTGGAGGAAGGCGCGGTCAATCTCTCGGGCGGGCAGAAGCAGCGCCTTTCCATCGCCCGCGCCCTGCTGCGCCAGCCGCGCATCATCATCTTCGACGAGGCGACCAGCGCGCTCGATCCCGAAAGCGAGGCCGTGGTGGTGAAGAACCTGAAGGAGATCGCCAAGGGCCGCACCACCATCGTGATCAGCCACCGCCTCGCCACCCTGCGCGACGCCGACGCCATCATCGTCTTCGACAATGGCGCCATCAACGATGTGGGCCGCCATGACGAGCTGGTGGCGCGCAACTTCGTCTACAACCAGCTCTGGACCCAGCAGCATGCGAGGAGCGCATGAGCGAGTTCGACCGCCTCGCCAACGGCTTCAAGGCCGACGCCACCGCCGTCGAGGAGGCGCCGGTGCCTTTCTCCACCCATGCCGCGCTTTTCGTGGCGCTGGCGCTGCTGGCGCTGGCGGTGGTCTGGGCCTTTGTCGGGCGGGTGGACCGCATCGTGATCGGCCAGGGCAAGATCGTCACCGAAACGCCGATGCAGGTGCTGCAGCCCTTCACCACCTCCCGCATCGTCTCGGTCGAGGTGCGCCCGGGTGACCGCGTCACCAAGGGGCAGGTGCTGGCGCGCTTCGATCCGGCTTTCGCCCAGGCCGATGTCGCGGCCCTGCAGCAGAAAGTCTCCTCCCTCACCGCCGAGATCGAGCGGCTGGAGGCGCAATTGTCCGGCCGCGTCTTCACCGCCGGGCCCGGTGCCGATCCCGAGCGCCTCACCCAGGCGCAGATCTATGCGCAGGAGATGGCCGACTATCAGGCCGGTCTCAGCCAGCGCGTCAGCCGCCTGGCGCAGATCGAATCGGAGCTGCGCTCCAACCAGGCGGCGCTGCCCTCCATCCAGCAGCAGGTGGGCCTCGCCAACCAGGTGATGAGCATGCAGCAGCGCCTGCAGCGCGAGCAGGCGGCGGCGACGCTGGACGTGCTGCGCGCCCAGAACAGCCAGCTCGACGCCGCCATGCGCCTGCGTAACACGCAAGGGGAGGTGCAGCGCCTCACCGGCCAGCGCGCCGAGCAGCTCCATGAGCGCGAGGCCTATGTCGAGAAATGGCGCAGCGAGCGCAACCAGCGCCTGGTGCAGGCCCGCCAGCAACTGGCCGAGGCCGCCGAGACCCTGAACAAGGCCAGCCGCATGCGCGAATTCACCGCCATCACCGCCGAGGCCGACGGCACGGTGCTGGAAGTCGCCGACCGCTCCGCCGGCTCGGTGCTGCGCGAGGCCGAAACCCTGATGACGCTGGTGCCCGACAATGCCGAGCTCTATGTCGAGGCGATGGTGGCCTCGCGCGACGTTTCCTATCTCAAGCTGGGCGATGCCGTGCGGGTGAAGCTGGAAAGCTATCCCTTCCAGCGCTTCGGCACGGTCAATGGCGTCCTCTCCGAGATCAGCCCCGATTCCATCAGTCAGCGCCAGGACGAGGACGCCCCCGCCCAGCTCGTCTATCGGGTGCAGGTGCGCCTGACCGAAAGTCCGGCGTCGCTGGCGGCGCGCGGCATCCAGCTCAAGCCCGGCCTGGTGGCCACCGCCGAGATCAAGACCGGCGACCGTACCATAGCGTCCTATGTCCTCGATCCGGTGCTGAAGATCCGCGACGAGAGTCTGCGGGAGCCCTGATCAGGGAAGGCGCGCACAAATTCCCGAAACATGGTTAACCGCCGCAACGCGGTGGCCCGCCTGACTTTTTCTGGTGAATGTCACAAGAGCTGTAAACAGGCGCCGCCAGAATCCGCTTGCCTGCGAAACTGTTTCATTATGAGACTCCGCGCCATGTCTGGCCCGGATTCCCTCCGGGCCGCGCCGCATTGTAGGGGGAATCCACATGGCAACCATCGTCACCGGTACCAACGGCACCAATGGCACGAATGGTCCCAACCCGACGCCGGGCACCAAGGGCGGCAACGCCACCTACAGCAAGAACGGCACCATCGGGGCCGATCTGCTGGATCTCGACGTCAAGGGGGGCAAGGGCGGCCGGGGCGGCAACGGCACCGGACCCACCGCCAACGGCGCCAATGGCGGTAACGGCGGCGACGCCTCGGCCACGGTCAATGGCAATATCTTCAACAATCCGGCCGGAACGGTCCTGACGGTCCAAGCCCTGGTCACGGGCGGCGAGGGCGGCGATGCCGGCACCAGCGATAACGCCCTGCCGGGCCTGCGGGGCAATGGCGGCAACGCCACCGTCAGCTACAACGGCAACATCATCAATCCCAACAAGACCATGAACAGCATCTCGCTGCTGGCCGATGCGGTCGGCGGCGATGGCGAGCATTTCGGCAACGCCACGGCCACGGTGAACGGCAACATCGTCCAGCCGCTGCGCGCCAACAGTGTGACGCTGGAAGCCACGGCCACCGCCTTCGGCCCCGACAGCGTCGCCAACCATGGCAATCTCGCTTTCGGCACCAAGACCGCCACGGTGAACGGCAACATCGTCCAGGGCAATATCCGCGACGTCACCCTGGCGGCGGAGGCCTATCCCTCCAACGGCACGGCGCGCCTCAACGGCAACATCGTCCAGCTCAATGGCAACAACACCAACAGCGGCACGGTGACGCTGATCGCCGGCGGCAACACCATCGAGATGACCAACAACAAGGTCACGCTCAACAAGCAGAACCTGTCGCTCTTCATCACCCAGTACAATCCCTATACCGCCACCATCCAGAACAACGAGTTCTACGGCACCGGCACCAATACCTTCAGCTTCACCGTCACCGCCATTCCCGGCCCCTACAGCAACACGGTGGAGATCAACCTCGCCAACGGCACCTTTACCTTCAACGGCCAGAACAACGTCCTCAGCAACTTCAACGACGCCATCATGTCCGGCGACGTCGCCTCGACCCTGGTGGGCAACAACAACGCCAACGCGCTGACCGGCGGGCTGGGCGGGGACTTCTTCACCGGCGGCCAGGGCAATGACACGATCGATGGCGGCGCGGCCAGCGACACGGCCATCTATCAGGGCAATTACGCCCAGTATTCGCTGTCCTTCATTCATACCGGCAATCTGGCGGGCACGGTCACCGACCTGGTGCCCAGCCGCGACGGCACCGATAGCCTGACCAATGTCGAGTTCCTCCAGTTCGCCGACGGCGTCTATGACGTGGTGAACGACCACTTTACGCCCACATTCCCCACCAACAATCCGCCGGTGGCGAACAATGACAGCTATGCCACCAACGAGGACACGCCGCTGGTGGTGGGTGGCGCGGGCGTGCTGGGCAACGACACCGATGCCGATGTCGATCCCCTGAGCGCCGTGCTGGTCACCGGCCCGGCGCATGGTTCGCTGACCCTGAATCCGGACGGTTCCTTCACCTATACGCCCAATGCCGATTATTACGGCCCGGACAGCTTCACCTATCGCGCCAATGACGGCACCGACAATTCCAACGTCGCGACGGTGAACCTCACCGTCAATCCGGTGAACGACGCGCCGGTGGCGAACAATGACAGCTATGCGACCAATGAAGACACGCCGCTGGTGGTGGGCGGCGCGGGCGTCCTGGGCAACGACACCGATGTGGACAGCGACCCGCTGTCGGCGGTGGTGGTCACCGGCCCCACGCATGGCGCGCTGACCCTGAACCCGGACGGTTCCTTCACCTACACGCCCAACGCCAACTATTATGGCGCCGACAGCTTCACCTATAAGGCCAATGATGGCGCGGTGGATTCCAACATCGCGACGGTGAACCTCACCGTCAATCCGGTGAACGATGCGCCGGTGGCGGTGGACGACACCTTCATCACCGATGAGGACACGCCGCTGGTCATCACCGCTCCGGGCATCCTGGGCAATGATACCGATGTGGAAGGCAGCCCCCTGACGGTGAGCGCCATCGTCACCGGCCCGGCGCATGGTTCGCTGGTCGTGAACCCGGACGGCTCCTTCACCTACACGCCCGATGCCGACTATCACGGCGCCGACAGCTTCACCTATCGTGCTAATGACGGTACCGACGATTCCAACATCGCCACGGTAAATCTCACCGTCAACCCGGTGAATGACGCGCCGGTGGCGGTGGATGACGCCTTCCTCACCGACGAGGACACGGCGCTGGTGATCGCGGCGGCGGGCGTCCTGGGCAACGACACCGATGCGGACGTCGATCCCCTGACCGCCGTGCTGGTCACCGGCCCGGCGCATGGTTCGCTGACCCTGAACCCGGACGGCTCCTTCACCTACACGCCCGATGCCAATTATCACGGCGCCGACAGCTTCACCTATCGCGCCAATGACGGCACCGACGATTCCAACATCGCCACGGTGAATCTCACCATCAATCCGGTGAACGACGCCCCGGTGGCGGTGGACGACACCTATGCCACCGACCTGAACACACCGCTGGTGGTGGGTGGCGCCGGTGTGCTGGGCAACGACACCGATGTGGATGTCGATCCCCTGACCGCCGCGCTGGTCACCGGCCCGGCGCATGGCTCGCTGACCCTCAACTCGGACGGCTCCTTCACCTACACGCCCGATTTCGGCTATAGCGGCGCCGACAGCTTCACCTACCGCGCCAATGACGGCACCGACAATTCCAACATCGCCACGGTGAACCTCACCGTCGGCACCGGCCAGACCTTCTTCGGCACGCCGGGCGACGACAATCTGACCGGCGGGGCGGGCGACGATATCTTCTATGCCACCACCGGCACCGACACGCTGGACGGCGGCGCCCATATCAATGGCGACACGGTGATCTTCACCAACGCCACCAGCGGCGTCACCGCCAATCTCGACCCGGCGCAGCAGGACTTCACCGCCAGCGGCCTGGGCCTGACCACGCTCCTGAATATCGAGAATCTCACCGGCTCGAACTATGACGATGTGCTGACCGGCGACGCCAACCACAATGTCCTGAGCGGCGGGCTGGGCGACGATGTGCTGGTCGCCAGCGCGGGCAACGACACGCTGGACGGCGGCGCCAATGGCGCGGGCGGAGACACGGCCGACTTTTCCCCCGGCACCATGGGCGTGACCGTGGACCTGAACGGGCAGGGCGCGCCGCAGAGCGTCAGCGCCGAGTTCGGCAATGTCACGCTGAACGGCATCGAGAACGTCACCGGCACCGACTTCGCCGACATGCTCACAGGCGATGCGGGCAACAATGTGCTGAACGGCCTGGGCGGCGACGACACCATCGCGGGCGGCCAGGGCGATGACACCGTTGACGGCGGCAATGGCGTGGACACGGCGATCTTCTCCAGCCAGCCGGGCGTGGGCGATCTCACCTATGACGGCACGAGCTGGACCGTGACCGGCCCCGACGGCACCGACACATTGACCAATGTCGAGGTGGTGGACGATGGCGCCGGTGCCCGCATCCTGCTGGTGGGCAGCGGCGGCTTCACCAGCATCAACGACGCCATCGCGGCCGCCAATGCCGGCGACACGATCCTGATCGCGCCGGGCGTCTATAACGAGAATGTCCTGGTGGATAAGAGCGTCACCCTGCTGGGCGCGGGCCCGGGCGTGATCGTGCAGGGCAGCTTCGAGACCGACAATGGCATCGTCGGCGACGTCAACACCTTCCTGCGCACCGCTCCCGGCTATACCGGCGCGGCGGGCAACGGTATCGAGGTTGCGGCCGACAATGTCACGCTCGAGAACATCACGGTGGACGGCTTCCTCAACGCCGTCGCCGCGAAGAACTCCGGCGGCGCCGTCTCGGGCCTGACCCTGAACAATGTCACGATGCAGGATTCGGTGTTCGGCCTGATCAAGGACGACACCACCACCCTGAACGGGCTGACGCTGAATGGCGGTCTGATCCAGGATGCCTATATCGGCGTCTATTTCTACAATGACGATCCGACCGACGCCGACGCCGTGGACACCACGATCAGCGGCACCACCTTCCAGGACATCACCCAGAAGGGCATCTATGCCGAGACCGCGCAGGGCAACACCCTGATCGACGGCATCGTCATGAACAATGTCGGCCAGTATGGCGGCGGCGTCGCCTTCGGCGCCAATGGCGCCAATGGCTCGGGCATCGACCTGAACCTCAAGTTCCACACCTATGTCGGCAATGTCACCATCTCGAATTTCGACTTCGACAATGTCGGCGCCTCCACCGGCGTGGACCCCACCGGCCACCAGAATGCGGCGGCGATCGCCGTCAAGGGCCGTGACGATCCGGGGCATGCGCTCTATGGCGTGAACCCGGCCGATGTCAGCGGCCTGACCGTCAATATTGTGGACGGCTCGATCGACGGCACCTCCACCGGCATCCGCGCGGGCGAGGCGGGCAAGGCGAATTCCGGCCTGAACGTGACCGGCCCGGCGCTGACCATCGACAATGTCGAGATCACCGGCAACCTCTCCAACGGCAAGCACGACCAGATCGACAACCGCACCCAGTCGCAGATGACGGTGCTGGGCTCGGGCAATGACGACACCTACATCTCCGCCCAGACCATTACCTCGACCGGCCCCATCGCCCTCTATGGCTATGGGGGCAACGACTATCTGGTGGGCGGGGCGGGCGACGATACGCTCCAGGGCGGCACCGGCGACGACATACTGGACGGCGGCAGCGCCGGCAGCGACACGGCCGACTATTCCGACGCCACCGTGCACGGCCTGGTCGCCAGCCTGATGACCGGCGCCTCCAGCGGCGGCGGCCTGGGCAACGACACGCTGGTCAGCATCCGCAACCTGATCGGCTCGGACTATGACGATGTGCTGGTCGGCGATGACGGCGACAATGCGCTTGATGGCGGCCAGGGCAACGACATCCTCTGGGGCCATGGCGGCTTCAACGCCATGACCGGCGGCGCCGGCACCGACGTGGCCTATTATGTCGGCCGCGAGACCGACTACACCGTGATCGATACCGGCTTCGGCACCACCCTGATCAGCGGCGGCCTGGAAGGCGTCAATGACGGCATCCTCAATGCCGATATCGAGCGGCTGAAGTTCCTGGCGCCCAGCCATGTCGCCGATGTGGACAATGACGGCAGCAGCGAGACCGTCTTCCAGAACAACGCCACCGGCGACCTGGAGATCACGGGTTCGGCCCCGGTGACGGTCGCCGGCGTCGGCGGCGTCACCTGGCGCGCCGTCGGCACCGGCCAGTTCGACCCGGATGCGGACCGCGGGGCGGACGTGCTGCTGCAGGACAGCGTCACCGGCGATCTCAAGGTCATCACCGACCTGACGGGGGCGCAGACCCAGACCCTGCTCAGCACCCAGCCGGGCAGCAACGCCTGGAAGGCCATCGCCACCGGCGACTTCAACGGCGACGCGGCCTCGGACGTGCTGCTGCAGAACCAGTCGGACGGCTCCGCCCAGATCATGTTCCTCAACACCAATACGACCGATGCGGTGGGCACGGTCGCGGGCGCGGGCGCGCTGGCGACGCCGGGCGCGAACTGGAAGGTGATCGCCGCGGGCGACTTCAACGGCGACGGCAAGAGCGACGTCCTCTGGCAGAACAGCAGCACCAAGGCGGTGCAGGTGCATCTGATGGACGGCATCAACGTCACCAACACGCCCGCCACCCAGGCCGCTTCGGGCCTGACGGCGCTCGGCACCGGCGACTTCAACGGCGACGGCTTCAGCGACGTGCTGTTCAAGAACGCCTCGGGCCAGGCGGTGGTCTGGTTCATGTATGGCGATGCGCGCACCGGCACCAAGACCATCAACAAGCCCGGCCCCGGCACCTGGAACGCTACCGGCGCCGCGGATGTGGACGGCAATGGCTATAGCGACGTCATCTGGAGCGATGCGTCGAACAATGCCAGCGCCACCCTGCTGGGCGGACCGTCCAGCCTGGCCAGCGCCACCGTGCTGAACGGCAATTTCGGCCTGAGCTCGCCCGGACCCGCCTTCCACATGGTGGCCTCCACCGGCGGCGGCTGATCCGCTCCGGCATATGGAATGGCAGGGGCCGGTGGCGACGCCGGCCCTTTTGCTTTGCGGTCCAGCCCCTTATGGTCGCGCCGGTCAAGAAGCATGGGGGCAGCATGAGGATCGATCTTTCCGGCCGCACCGCGGTGATCGTGGGCGGCAGCGGCGGCTTAGGGGAGGCGATGGCCCACACCCTGTCGGGCGCGGGCGCCGCCATCGCGCTGGTAGGCCGCAACAAGGCCAAGCTGGACGAGGTCGCCCAGGCGCTGACCGCGAAGGGGGGCACGGTAGCCACCTTCACCGCCGAGATGACCGACGAGGATCAGGTGGCGCGCCTGCAGAAGGATGTGGATGCCTGGCGGTCCCGGCCCCAGATCCTGATCAACAGCGCGGGCATCAACATCCGCAAGGACCTGGTGGACTTCACGCTGGCGGAGTTCCGCAGCGTGCTGGATTCCAGCATCATCAGCACCTTCCTGGCCTGCCGCGCCTTCGTGCCGGGGATGAAGGGCACGGGCTATGGCCGCATCATCAACCTCACCTCGATCATGGCGCATATCTCGCTGCCGGGGCGTACCGCCTATTCCTCGGCCAAGACGGCGCTGCTGGGCTTCACCCGCGCCCTGGCGCTGGAGCTGGCGCCCGAGGGCATCACCGTCAACGGCCTGTCGCCTGGGCCCTTCGCCACGCCGATGAACACGGTCCTGATGAACGACCCGGTGAAGAACAAGCAGTTCCTGGAATCCATCCCGGTCGGCCGCTGGGGCAAGGTGGAGGAGGTCGGCGCCATCACCTGCTTCCTCTGCTCCGAGCAGGCGGGCTTCATCACCGGGACGGATTACCTGATCGACGGCGGCTGGACGGCGAGATAGGGCCGACATTCCTCTCCCTCAAGGGGAGAGGAAAAATAGGGCGTGCTCAGAAAATCCTTCCGAACCAGGCGACCGACAGCCCCGCGGCGATCATCATCAGCAGCGCCGCGCCCGCCGCGAAGAAGCTGGACACCTCCATCTCCTTCACCTCCACCACGAGCTGCTTGGTGAGAAGGTCATAGACCGCCTTGAGGTCCTCGGCGCTGGAAGCCTTGTAATACTGGCCTTTGGTCATGTCGGCGATCTTCTTCAGCGAGCCTTCGTCAAGCTGGGTGCGCATCGAAAAGCCGCCGAACTGCACATTGTTGCCGCGCGCCGTGCCGAAGCCGATGGTGTAGACGCGCACGCCATATTCGGAGGCCAGGCGCGCCGCCTCGATGGGGTCGCAGCCGGTGGTGGTCTGCCCGTCGGTCATCACGATGATGACGCCGTTCTTGTAGGTGCCGGGCTCCACCGGCACATGCTTCTTGGGCGCCTCGGCAGGGGCCTCGCCCAGGCGGCGGCCCATGCTCATGCCGCCATCCTCGCCCGGACGGCCGCAGCCGCCGCCGCGGCGGCCAAAGCCGAAGCCGCCGCCGCCGAAACCGTTGCCGCCATTGTTGAAGGCGCTGATGGGGATGTTGGCCTGGGGGAACAGGGTCTGTAGCGCCACCAGGATGCCGTTGCCAACGGCGGTGCCGCGCTGCAATTCGAAATTGTCGATCGCCGCATAAAGCGCCGAACGGTCGGTGGTGGGGTTCTGCACCACAAAGGCCGCGCCCGCGAAGGCGACCATGCCGATCACCACGTCCTTGGGCTGTTCCTTGATATAGTCGCGGGCGGCCTTCTGCGCCGCCTCGATGCGGCTGGGCTCGATGTCGCGGGCGCGCATGGAGCCGGAGACGTCCATCGCCATCATCACCGTGGCGCGGTGCGACGGCAGGCTCACCATGGCGCTGGGCCGTGCCACCGCCAGCAACAGCAGCGTCAGCGCCGCCAGCATCAGCGCGGGCGGCAGATGGCGGCGCCAGTTGGAAGAACCGATGGCCTGCTTCAAGACCCCCATGTTGCCGTAAGCCAGCGCGCCCTGCTTGCGCCGCTTCAGGAGCCAGACATAAAGGCCTGCCAGCAGCGGCACGATCAGGAGCAGCCACAGGAAGCTCGGCCAGAGGAAGTCCAGGCCGGGCACGAAATCCCAGCCTCGCGCGCCGTATTCCTTGATCCGGTTGAGCAGGTCAGTCATGACGCGACCCCTTGGGAAAGCTTGGCGCGATGCTTGCGCATGTCGGCGAAGCGCAGCACCGCGTCCGCCACATCGTCCTCGGTGGAGATTTCCAGCGCGTCCACCCCGGCATTGCCGAAGGCCTCGCGCAACTGCTCTTCACGCGCCGCCGCGATCTCGGCGAAGCGGCGGCGGAAATTGGGATCGTGGGTGTCCACGAACAACTGCTCGCCGGTCTCCGAATCCTGGAAGGTGAGAAGGCCGAGGTCGGGCAGGCGCACCTCCAGCGGATCGGACAGGCGCACCGCCACCACGTCATGGCGCGCGGCTAGGCGGCCCAGCGGCTTCTCCCAGCCCGGCGGGCTGATGAAGTCCGAGACGATGAAGATCAGGGCGCGGCGGCGGATGATGCGCTCGGCGTCGCTCAGCGCATGGGCCAGGTCGGTGGGCTTGGGGCGCACGGAACGGTGGCGGTTCAACGCCTCCAGGATGGCGTGAATCTGGTGGCGGCCACCGCGCGCCGGGATCACCGTATCCACGCCGCCGGAGAAGAGCAGGGCGCCCGCGCGGTTGCCGCGCCGCGCCAGGAAGCGGCACATCAGGGCGGTGAAATCGGTCAGCACCGCGCGCTTGGAGACGCTGACGGACTCGAAGTCGATCGAAGGGCTCATGTCCAGCACGAACCAGCAGGTGACTTCGCGATCCTCGACATATTCGCGCACATGCGGCACCTGGGTGCGCGCCGTCACGTTCCAGTCGATGCGGCGGACATCGTCATAAAACTGGTATTCGCGCAGGTCGGCCAGATCCAGGCCCTGCCCGCGGAAGGGCGATTTGTGGTCGCCCTGCAACAGGCCTTCCAATCGCCGCGCGATCGCCAGATCGAGGCGGGAAAGAAGGGCTTCAGTTGCCTGCGGCGGCGCGGACATGACTCTCCAGGACCCTTTCCGGCGGGGTGACGGCCCGCATGATGCCCTGCACCAGGCTGTCGGCGGTGACGCCTTCGGCCAGCGCCTCATAGGACGGGATGACGCGGTGGCGCAGCACGTCGGGGGCGACGTCCACCACATCCTCGGGCAGCACATAGTCGCGCCCGCGCAGGTAGGCGAGCGCCCGGCCCGCCTCGATCATGCCGATGGTGGCGCGCGGGGAGGCGCCATAGAGGATGAAGCGCTTATGGTCGGAAAGCCCCGCCTTGGCGGGCTCGCGCGTCGCCGCCACCAGCCGCACCGCATAGGTGATCAGCGAGGGATCGACATAGAGCTTCTTCGCCGCCGCCTGCATCTCCAGAAGCTGCTCGGTGGTGGTGACGGAGCCGATGAAGGAGGGCACGCCGGTGACGCGCTGGACGATGACGAATTCTTCATCCTCGGACGGGTAGGAGACCAGCACCTTCATCATGAAGCGGTCCACCTGCGCCTCGGGCAGGGCATAGGTGCCTTCCGTCTCGATCGGGTTCTGGGTCGCCATCACCACGAAAGGCCTGGGGACCGGAAAGGTTTCGCCCGCGATGGTCACCTGGCGCTCCTGCATCACCTCCAGAAGCGCGCTCTGCACCTTGGCGGGAGCGCGGTTGATCTCGTCGGCCAGCACCAGATTGGCGAAGACCGGCCCCAGCATGGTGGAGAATTCGCCGCTCTTCTGGTTGTAGATGCGCGTGCCGGTGAGATCGGACGGCACCAGGTCGGGCGTGAACTGGATGCGCCGGAAGCTGCCCGACATCGCCTTGGCCAGGGTGGCGACGGTCAGGGTCTTGGCCAAGCCGGGCACGCCTTCGACCAGAAGATGGCCGCCCGCCAAGAGCGCGATCAGCACGCGCTCCAGGAAATAATCCTGGCCGACCACGACCTTCTTCACCTCGTAAAGCAGGTGCTCCAAGCCCGTATGCGCGCCGTCCGTCATGCCATCACCCTTGGTTGTCCGATCCCGTAAAGCCGGCCATGCCGGAACACTTGCGTCAGAGTGGATTCTCTCCCACCGCGCGGGCCGCATTCTCGATCGGCACCGCGAAGGACATGCCGGCGAAGACGCGCGCGCCCGACGGATTGTAGATCGCGGTGACGATGCCGATCACCTCGCCGTCGCGGTTGACCAGCGGCCCGCCAGAATTGCCCGGATTCACCGCCGCGTCGAACTGGATCAGGTTGGTCATCTTGGGCTTTTCCTTGTTGTCCGGGTCCACGAACTCGCGCTTGAGGCCCGCGATCACGCCGGAGGACACCGAAGGCCCGATGCCGAAGGGAAAGCCCGAGGCCACCACCATGTCGCCGGGCATCAGGTCGGCGGTCGAGGCCATGGTGGCGGGCTTGAGGTCGTCCGGCTGGCGGCGCGGCCGGATCACCGCCAGGTCGTTCTCCGGCTGCATCGAGACCAGAATGGCGTCGGACTTGCTGCCGTCCCAGAACGTCACCTCCCAGCGGTCGGTGGAGCGGATGACATGCAGGTTGGTGAGGATGTCGCCGCGCTCGCTGATCACCACGCCCGAGCCGGTGGCGTCGGGGCGCGGCTTGCCGTCGGGCAGGGTGTCGGGCTCTTTTTCCGCCTGCTGCTCCCTGGGATCGGGCTTGCGCCCGGCCTTCTTCGCCAGCTCGGCCTCTTCCTTCTCCATCTCGGCCTTGCGCTCGGGCGACAGGAAGCCCTCCACCCGCACCAGCGAGGGGGCGATGATGGCGGCGGCGACCGTGCTCTGGTCGGGGCCGGGCGGGGTATTGTCCAGCGTGTGCTTGACGGCGTTATCGATGTCCCACTGGGTATATTGCCTGGGACCGGGGTTGAGGTGCCGCCAGCCCGCCAGCAGCGACAGGGTCAGGGTCACCGCCAGGAGCACCATGGCGGTGGCGAAGGCGGCGGTCCTGAGGTTGCGCCGGTCCAGCCAGGCGGTGAAACGCCGCCAGCCCAGGGTGAGGGGGCCGGGGCCGCGCTTGTCCTCGAACCAGTCGGCCCTGAGGGCGGGCGCGCCTTCCTGCCGGCTCGCACTGTCGCGGCGCGCCCGGGTGCCACGGCTGTAAAGGGTCTTGCGTTTCATGACGGACCCGCAAAAGGAGCCCATCAAGCCTACGCCAGATCGGCCCTCTTGCAAGTTCGCCGCACTCCTCAATTGGTCGCAAAGTGTGTCGGGCTTTTTGTCCCGTAATGCCGCGGTGAAAACGATCTCGCTTTTCGCGGAGCGGCAGTTCTGCTAGGTGCAGTCGCCCGCCGCCAAACGGGCCGCGGGCGTCCATGGAACTAGGACGGAAGTCCTTTCCTGGCGCTTTGCGGAAAGACCAGTTTGCAAGCCGGATGACGTGGCGGCATCGGGCGAAAAGATCATGCCGGGCGCGGGGAACCGCCGCCGTGAGAGAAGTGGGAGAGTGGAATGGCGTCCAAGGGGTTGAGCAGCACCGATCGGGAGAAGCTGGAGGATGTGGGTTTCCTGACCTGCATGACCCTGACGCTCCTGGGGAACTATGCCCAGACCGGCCATTTCGGCGGCCCGCTGGCCTATACGCCCTTCAACGTCGCCATGCATCTGGCCGGGCCGGAGCTGGGCGGCCTGCGCTATGACATCCGCCGTCCCAAGCACCCCTTCGGCGACAAGTTCATGATGGCCGCCGGCCACAGCGTACCCACCTGCTACGCCCTGTGGATGGTGCTGGCCCAGGCGATGGAGCGCCGCTTCCAGAACACCGGCGACAAGAAATACTATGTGGACCCGGAGGTGGCGATCCTGCCGGTGGACGCGCTGGGCTTCCGCCGCGGCCATGGCGCCCTTAAGAATCTGCTTTCCGATCATGGGCTTGCCGATAACCCGCTCTTCGCCCAGGCCAAGGCGCGCGGCATCAAGGCGCTGGCCGGCCATGCCGAGAGCATCGACGTCACCAACGACACCAATGGCGGCCCCTCGGGCGTGGGCGTTGCAACCGCCGCGGGCAAGGCGGCCTTCTGGGACATGGTGGGCGCGCCCCTGGATGGCGGCCCCAAGATCGTCTGCTTCGAGGGCGAGTTCGCCATGACCGAGGGCCACGCCCAGGAGGTCAAGACCCAGGCGATGGCGATGCAGGTGGGCAAGCGCCTGCGCATCGTGCTGTCGGACAACAATGCCGGCATCGACGACTCGCTGATCGGCGGGGTGATCTCCAACAAGACCCCCGGCTATGTCCTCAAGGACCAGTGGACCTCCTATGGCTGGAACGTCTTCTCCATCGAGGATGGCGGCGACTACGGCCAGATCCTCGGTGTGATGCAGGAGATGGAAGGCTGGGACGCCAAGGACCGCCGTCCCATGATCACCATCGCCAAGACGATCAAGGGGTACTGGCCCGCGGCCCATAACGGCACGCTGAATGACGGCGTGAAGCAGATCACCGGCTACAAGAGCCATCCCTATTCGCAGAAGATGAACTCGGATTATTTCATCGCCCTCTGCGAAAGCTTCGAGAAGCGCTACGGCATCCAGTTCGAAGGCATCCGCGAGGGCGCCGTCACCGACACCAAGGCGCGGCTGATCCAGTTCAAGACCAACATCGACAAGGTGATGAGCGTCCTGGACAAGAACGGCCTGGGCGACTGGGTGGCCGACCGGCTGGTTCAGATCGGCGATCAGGTGAAGGACGAGCACAAGCTCAGCATCGACAACAAGACCGATCCCTTCCTGGACGAGCGCCTCAGGGTCGCCAACCTGCCGATGGAGACGCAGAAGCTCACGGTGAAGAACGACCTGTCGGGCGCCACCAAGGAGGTCTCGATCACCCTGTTCGAGCAGCCGGGCAAGAGCTGGGGCGCGCGCCGCGCCATCTCCGAAGTGGTGAAGTGGCTGAACTATGTCACCGGCAACCGCTTCGTCACGCTGGCGGCCGACCTGTCGGAATCCATCAATGTCGAGCATGGCGCGCTCTGGGGTCATTACGATCCGGAGGACAATCCGCGCGGCACCCGCATCAAGGCGGCGATCCAGGAAGCGGGCAATGTCGCCTCGGCCATCGGCATCGTCAGCCAGTCGGCCTCGGTGGACCCCGGCAAGTTCTCCGGCCTCTGGGCGCTGTCGGGCACCTATGGCGCCTTCACGCCCCTGATGTACACGCCCGCCCGCGTCTGGAGCCAGCAGAACCAGGACAGCAAGTTCCGCGTCGGCGTGCTGCACATCCTGGCGGGCCATTCCGGCCCGGAAACGGCGGCCGACGGACGCACCCATTTCGGCATCTTCGCCACCCAGGTGTGGAAGCTGTTCCCCCGCAACCAGACTATCCACCTGAATTTCTGGGACTATAACGACGTGGCGGCGGGCTATTTCGCCGCCGCCGAGATCGCCGCGCGCGACCCCAAGGTGGGCATCATCTCCATCGAGGTGGCGCGCCCCGACAATCCGGTGGCCGACCGCAGTCTCTTCGCCGACAAGGACATCAAGGCCGCGGCCAAGGGCTTCTATGTCATCCGCGACTTCGATCCGGCCAAGCCCAGGAACGGCTATGTCCTCTGCCAGGGCGCGTCCTCGACCGTGAACACGGTCAAGCTGCTCAAGCGCCTGGACGAATCGGGGCTGAATGTGAAGATCGTCTCCTGCATCAGCGAGGAGCTGTTCGACCGCCAGCCGGAAAGCTACCGCAACAGCGTGCTGCCGCCGGAAGCGGCTTACGATGCCATGGTGGTCTCCACCGGCACCCGCCGGGTGTGGCCGTGGAAGTTTCTGGGGCCCCTGACCGACGAATACTCCCTGACGTCGGACTGGGACAATCAGTGGTTGACCAGCGGCCTGGAGCCCGACGTGATCGCCGAGGCCCATCTGGATCCCGACTCCATCTTCAAGGGCATCGAGCGCTTCGCCAAGGCGCGTGGCGAGCGCATCAGCCGCCAGGCCAAGCTGATCGCCTGACCGGCCTGAGCGTCAGACAAAGCCCTAGTTGCCGTTACGGCAACTAGGGCTTTCGCTTTGCATTTGTCCGACGATCTGACAGCGACTGTGGCACCCGGCCCACAGATTGCGCGGCAAAACTGTAATCGTTATAAACCGAGAGTCAGATAACATAAGCGTCATCTAGGCCCCGCGGGCGATCCGTGCGGGCGCATTGTCCAGCCATCTGAGTTCGGTTCAAAACTCAGACAAATATAACACCGGCTGGCGATCACATGCCCCAGGGAGGGCAGCATGTTCGGGAAGGCGGGCGCCGTGGCGCTCGGATTGTCGCTTCTGCAGGCCGCCGCCATCGGCGCGCTGCTTGTCGGCCTTCCCGCCGCTTCGGTGAGCGCGCAGGATGCGGCGCCGGGCGCCAAGCCGCATTACGACACCGACATCGCCCCCGTCTTCAACAAATACTGCACCGGCTGTCATGCGGGCGCCCAGCCCAGGGGCGATGTGCTGCTGCGCTTCGCCGACGAGGCCGAGGCGCGCAGCCGCGCCGTCACCGATGACGAGTTCTGGGACAAGGTCGCCGCCGAGATCGAAAGCGGCCGCATGCCGCCCGCCGCCTCCAAGAACCGTCCCAGCGAGGGCGAGAAGCAGCTTCTGGTCAACTGGATCAAGAACGACGTGCTGACCATGGACGGCAAGCCCGATCCGGGGCCCGTCGTGGTGCACCGCCTCAACAATCGCGAATATGCCAACACCATCCGCGACCTGCTCTATCTGCCCGCGGACTATAACGCCGCCGCCGACTTCCCGGCGGACGAGCGCGGCGACGGCTTCGACAACAACAGCGCCACGCTGGTGATTTCGCCCGCGCTGATCGAGCGCTATCTGGCGGCGGCGGAAAAGGCGGTGGTCCAGGCGCTCCGGCCGCGCGTTCCGGCGCAGGACGGCAAGCCCGCCGTGCCGTCGCGCCTCAACGAGCCGGGCGCCGGCTTCAAGGAGGATTTCGCCAACCGCCAGGCCAAGGTGCGCCTGAATGTCGAAGCCTTCCTGCCGCGCGCCTGGCGCCGTCCCGTCACCAAGGAGGAAGTGGACGGGGTGATGAAGTTCGCCGCCCTGGCCTTCGCCCATGACGGCGAATCCTTCGACAAGGCCACCGGCCTTGCCCTGCGCGCGGCGCTGATGTCGCCCAACTTCCTCTTCCGGCTGGAGCAGGACCCCAACCCCGACGGCTCGGGCAAGGTCTATGCCCTGACCGAGCATCAGCTTGCCAGCCGGCTCTCCTATTTCCTCTGGAGCACCATGCCGGACGAGGCGCTGGCGAAACAGGCCGATGCCGGAACGCTGCGCCGGAATCTCGACGCCGAAGTGGCGCGCATGCTCAAGGACCCCAAGGCGATCTCGCTGACCCATGACTTCCTGGGCCAGTGGCTGGAAATCCGCGGGCTGGAGCATGTGCCCAATGTGGACAAGGCGCTGCTCGCCTCCATGCGCAAGGAGACCGAGCTTTTCTTCCAGCACATCGTCGCCAACGACCGGCCGATCACCGACCTGCTGGACGCCGATTACAGCTTCGTGGATGAGCGGCTGGCCAAGCTCTATGGCATCTCGGGCGTCACCGGCGAGGAATTCCGCCAGGTGAAGCTCGATCCCCTGAAGCGCGGCGGCTTCATCACCCAGGCCTCTTTCCTGACGCTCACCTCCAAGCCCTTAGGGGATGGCCTCCGCACCTCGCCCGTGGTGCGCGGCAAGTTCATCCTGGAAAATCTCTTCAACCAGCGGATTCCGCCGCCGCCCCCGGACGTGCCGGCCCTGGCGCTGGACACCAACACCCAGCTCAAGGGCACGGTGCGCCAGATCTTCGAGCAGCACAGCACCCATCCCACCTGCGCGGGCTGCCATGTGCGCATGGACCCTTACGGCTTCGCGCTGGAGAATTACGGCGGCATGGGCGAATGGCGCGACGCCGACAACGGCATCGCGGTGGACGCCTCCGGCGAGATCAACGGGCGCAAATTCGTCACCCCGGTCGAGTTCCGCAAGGTGCTGCAGGACCGCAAGGCCGATTTCCGCCGCGCGGTGGTGCGCAAGGTCTTCTCCTATGCGATGGGCCGTGGCATCCAGGGCGTGGACCGCCCGGCGATCGACCGGATCGTCGCCCAGGTCGAGAAGGATGGCGACAGATTCTCCAGCGTCATCCTGAACGTCGTGAAGAGTTATCCGTTCCAGAATGCCAGGGGCAGCACGCTGACCGCCTCCGGCGCCAAGCCCGGCCTTCAGCCCGTCAGTCTTCAGAGCAAGTGATTTTTCCAACCATCGAGCCGAACAGAAACAGAAGAGGAAACAACCGATGATGGTCCGTCGTCTTGAGCCCCTCAGCCGCCGCGCCCTGATCCGTGGCGCCGGCAGCGTCGCCATCGCCCTGCCGCTCCTGGACGCGATGATCCCCGAAAGCCTGATCGGCTCGGCCGCCGCCCAGGCCGCGGCCAAGAAGGTGATGCCGTCCAACCGCCTGGCGATCCTCTATTACCCCAACGGCATCCACACCCCGGCCTGGTATCCCAAGGAAGGCGAGAACAGCGCCAACTACACGCTGAAGGGCACCTCCGCCGAGGCGCTGGAGCGGCACAAGAAGGATTTCCTCTTCATCGGCGGCCTGTCGGTGCCGATGGCACTCTATGACGCCGCCGGCGACCATGCCAAGGCGCTGGGCTGCTACCTGACCGGCGTGCGCATCCGCAAGACCGCCTCGGACGACATCCAGTGCTCCATCTCGATGGACCAGATCGTCGCCAACAAGATCGGCGGCGCCACGCGCTTCCCCTCGCTGGAGCTGGGGCTGGATTATGGCCGTCTCGAAGGCGGCTGCGACCCGGGCTATGCCTGCATCTATTCCAACAACGCCTCCTGGCGCGATGCCAAGACGCCCGCGATCAAGGAGGTCAATCCGCGTGTGGTGTTCGACCGCCTCTTCGGCAACGCCCAGGCCTCGGATCATGCCGCGGAATCGCGCGACCAGCAGGAGACCTACAACCGCTCCATCCTGGACTATACGCGCGAGAGCCTGACGCGGATCAACACCCAGCTCGGCGCCAACGACCGTCACCGGGTGGACGAGTATCTCACCTCGATCCGCGAGATCGAGAAGCGCCTGGATGCGCCGCCGCCCGCGCTCTCCGACCTGCCCAAGGGCGTGGTGCGTCCGGTGCGCGTGCCGGAGACCTTCAAGGAGCATTTCCGCCTGATGGCCGATCTGCAGATCCTGGCCTTCCAGATGGACGTGACCCGCGTCTCCACCTTCATGCTGGGCGTGGAGCAGAGCCGGCGCACCTATAACGAGATCGGCATCTCCGAGGAGCATCACGGCCTGACGCATCATGCGGGCGATCCGGTCAAGATCGCCAAGATGGTGCAGATCGACACCTATATGGCCGAGCAGTTCGCCTACTATCTCGACAAGATCAAGTCGGTGCAGGAAGGCGGCAAGTCCATGCTGGACAATTCGATGATCCTCTTGGGCAACGGCAATGGCGATGCCGCGCGCCACGATCATGAGAACTGCCTCACCGTGCTGGCGGGCAAGGGCGGCGGCACCATCGATCCGGGCCGCTATATCCGCTATCCGGACGGCACGCCGGTCTCGAATCTCTGGCTGTCGCTGATGGACCGCATGGGCGTGGAGGTGCCGCGCCATGGCGATTCCACCGGCCGGGTCAGCGGCCTCACCGTCTGAGTTGACGCATTCTTGAGCACATCGCGCCCCGCCCATCGCAAGATGGCGGGGCGTTCTCTTTCCGGTGCGCAGACTCACATCCTGCGGGATAGATGTGTGCGCTGCACAATGCGCGAAGATCGAAGCGTGGCATCGGCAAGAATTGCAGACGTTTGATGCTTCCGTTGGCGTAAGGATACGGCAACCGGCATTCCAACGCGCCTGCAAAAGACGCCCGAAAAGCCTGGATTTCCGGTGAGTCGCGGCCGGAGGTTAACAGGGATCACGCAAGCGTAAACTTTGCAATTCATCCCTGTACGGACAAAGTGTCAGCGGTGTGGTCCCCACGCATCACCAGCGGGAGAAAAAGACGCCGTGTCTGTGCAGCTTGTCATAAAAGCCAAGCAAATACGCGCGATTCCGCGCGGCGCGATTTTGCCCATGATTTTTGCTGCATTGCACACTTATTGACTTGTTTCGCGGCGATTGCGCTTATGGCGGCCCCGGAGTGCCATACGCAGAAAAAAGGCATTCCTGGGACCGTGAAACAACGTCCTTGGGGGAAGCATGAATACTCTACTGAAGCATCTGATGCTTGGCGGTTCGGCGACGGCTCTGGTGGCCGGCGCTTCGCTCACCGCGGCTTTTGCGCAAGGCGGCGCGCTGGAGATCGAGACGATCCAGTCCTCGGTTTCGCGCATTGACCTCAAGGGTTTCGAGGCTCCGACGCCTGTGACGGTGGTCGGGATCGAGACGTTGCAGCGGGACGCCAAGATTCAGCTGGGCGAGCAGATTCGCGAGCTGCCGCAGGTACGCGGCGGCCTTTCGATTTCCGGCGGTTCGAACACGGGCAATCTCTCGCAGATCGACGCGGGCACCGACTCGGTT
>Ga0182741_1001271_pt1 | contig 33702 bp, 23 predicted proteins | sample eDN5th37CBELigOP_FD_128874 | JGI IMG/M metagenome (GOLD analysis project Ga0182741, IMG submission 128874) | Enriched Organic Plus compost microbial communities from Emeryville, California, USA - eDNA 5th pass 37_C BE-Lig OP (version 2) (version 2) ... | reverse complement strand
GTCGCGATAGGTCACTTTCGACCCCAGACGAACGAACTTCAGCCGGCGGTCGGCGTGATCGGGCACGATGGAAAAGCGCTCGAGCTCCTCCAGCAGCAGCTCGCCGCCCGGCGTGGAGGCGCGTGGCGCGCGACTGACCGCGGCGAGCTTTTCGAAATCGCTTTCGGTCACCCGCACCTTGGGACGGGTCTTGGTCTTGGAGGTCATGACAGGGGCTCCTGAAGAGCGCGCAGCCGTAATCGCCGCCTCAGCGGGCGGTTGCGCGACAGTCGTCGTGGGTAATCGAGCGCGATGAGATGAATGCGTTCTCAGCGGCGCTCAGTTTCTGAGATGGAAGATGTGAGTATCCCCGAACTCTCGGCGCGCAGCCGCTATGAGCCCGGGGCTAGTCTCCTTCGACTAGGCGTCCCGCGTGGTGCGCTCGGCGCGCGATGTTCGCATGAATACACATCTTGGCGCGATCCTGACCGGACCGGGCTGCGATGTCAAATCGCATGGCGCGCCGATCCATCACTCAGCGAAGGGGCTCGCGCGCGCTCCCGCCCTCTGCTACAGCGCGCCAGATGACTTCGGTTCGGAAACCGCTGCGAATTACCCGCCCGGCGTGACGCCGCCGGACGACCGATCCAGCGCGCGCCGGGTTCTCCCGCTTCCTTAAAATTCCGAGCCAAGCTGGAAAGTTGCTAATGGCCGACGACGCCGAAAAGCCTTCGCGCGACTATCGCGAAACCGTCTTCCTCCCGGAAACGCCGTTCCCCATGCGCGCCGGCCTGCCGCAGAAGGAACCGCAAATTCTCGCGCGCTGGGCGGAGCTCGATCTCTATCACGCCATCCGCGCCGAGCGGCAGCGGGCAGGCGCTCCGCTCTTCGTGCTGCATGACGGCCCGCCCTATGCGAACGGCGCCATTCACATCGGCCATGCCCTCCAGAAGACCCTGAAGGACTTCGTCGTCCGCTCGCGCTTCCTGCTCGGCTACGACGTCGACTACGTGCCCGGCTGGGATTGCCACGGCCTGCCCATCGAGTGGAAGATCGAGGAGGAACTGCGCAGCCAAGGACGTCGCAAGGACGAGGTCTCCAAGGCCGAGTTCCGCACCCGCTGCCGCGAATACGCCGCCCACTGGATCGACGTTCAGCGCGACGGTTTCAAGCGGCTGGGGGTGCTCGGCGACTGGGAAAACCGCTACGCCACCATGGACTATTCCAGCGAGGCGGCGATCGTCGCCGAGTTCCACAAGTTCGTGGCCTCGAACCAGCTCTATCGCGGCTCCAAGCCAGTGATGTGGAGCCCGGTCGAGCGCACGGCGCTGGCCGACGCCGAGGTCGAGTACCACGACCACGTCTCGCCGACGATCTGGGTCAAGTTCCCCGTGGTCGAGGGCTCGGACGCCGCCCGCGGCGCCAGCGTGGTGATCTGGACCACCACGCCGTGGACCATCCCCGCCAACCGCGCCATCTCCTATTCCGACTCGATCGCCTATGCGGTCTACGAGGTCGAGGCCATGGAAGAGGGGCTGGAGTTCGAGCCCTGGGCCAAGCCGGGCGACCGGCTGATCCTGGCCGAAAAGCTGGCCGACGAGGTCTTCAGGGCCGCCAAGATCGCCAAGGCCCGGCGCATCGAGGCGGTCGATTGCCAGGGCATGGTCTGCGAGCACCCGCTGGCCGCCCTCGACACCCATTACGGCTTCCAGGTGCCGCTGCTCGACGGCGACCATGTCACCGACGACGCGGGCACCGGCTTCGTCCACACCGCGCCCGGCCATGGGGCCGACGACTACCTCGTCTGGCTCGCCCACGGCCATCGCGAGATCCCCGACACGGTCGATCCCGACGGCGCCTACTATCCGCACGTACCGCTCTTCGCCGGGCTCAAGGTGCTGGAGACCGAAGGCAAGAAGGCCGGCAAGTTCGGCCCGGCCAACGGCGCGGTCATGGAGAAGCTGATCGAGGCCGGGCGACTGCTGGCCCGCGGCCGGATGGAGCACTCCTATCCGCACTCCTGGCGCTCCAAGGCGCCGGTCATCTTCCGCAACACGCCCCAGTGGTTCATCCGCATGGACGAGCCGGTGGACACCCCCGAACTCGGCGGCCGCACCCTGCGCGAGACGGCGCTGGAGGCGATCGAGGCCACCGCCTTCTATCCCGCCGCGGGCAAGAACCGCATCCGCTCGATGGTCGAGACCCGGCCCGACTGGCTGATCAGCCGCCAGCGCGCCTGGGGCGCGCCGCTCGCCATGTTCGTCGACAAGGAGACCGGCGCGCCGCTGCACGATCCGGAGGTCAACCAGCGGATCGTCGATGCGATCGCCAAGGAGGGCGCGGACGCCTGGTTCAATCGTCCCGTCTCCGACTTCCTCGGCGAGCATGACCCGGAGCGCTTCGAAAAGGTCGAGGACATCCTCGACGTCTGGTTCGATTCCGGCTCGACCCACGCCTTCACCCTGGAGAACCGCGCCCACACCCGCTGGCCGGCGGACCTCTACCTGGAAGGCTCGGACCAGCATCGCGGCTGGTTCCAGTCCTCGCTGCTGGAGAGCTCCGGCACCCGTGGCCGCGCGCCCTACGAGGCCATCCTCACCCATGGCTTCACCATGGACGAGAACGGCGAGAAGATGTCCAAGTCCAAGGGCAACGTCGTCGATCCCGAGCAGGTGATCCGCGAGTCGGGCGCCGAGATCATCCGGCTCTGGGCCGCGATGATCGACTATTCGGACGACAGCCGCATCGGCAAGACGGTCCTGCAGACCACCTCCGACGCCTATCGCAAGCTGCGCAACACTGTCCGCTACATGCTGGGCGCCCTGGCCGACTATTCGCCCGACGAGGCGGTGGAGCTCGACCAGATGCCGCCGCTGGAGCGCTTCATCCTGCACCGGCTCTGGGAACTCGACGGCCAGGTCCGCGCAGCCTACGAGGGCTATGTCTTCCAGGACGTCATCCGGCCGATCGTCGAGTTCTGCCAGGACGAGCTCTCCTCGCTGTTCTTCGACATCCGCCGCGACAGCCTCTATTGCGACCAGCCGGGCGAGATCCGTCGCCGGGCCGCGCGCACGGTGATGGACGCGGTGTTCGAGCGCATCACCGCCTGGCTCGCCCCGCTGATCCCCTTCACCATGGAAGAGGCCTGGACCACCCGCTATCCGGACAGCCGCTCCAACGCCCTGCGCGTCATCCCGGAGACTCCCGCCGAATGGGCCAACCCCGCCGAGGCGGAGCGCTGGGCCAAGGTCCAGGCGGTCACCTCCGTGGTCACGGGCGCCCTCGAGGTCGAACGCCGCGAGAAGCGCATCGGCGGCGCGCTCGAGGCCGCCCCGCGGGTCCACATCGCCGATCCGGCCCTGATGGCGGCCTTCGAGGGCCTAGACGCCGCCGAGGTGTTCCGCACCAGCCAGGCCACGCTCGTCGACGGCGAGGGTCCGGCGCAGGCCTTCCGACTGCCTGAGGTCCCGGGCGTCGCGGTCGAGCCGCTGCGCGCCGAGGGCCGCAAGTGCGCGCGCTCGTGGCGCATCCTGCCGGAGGTGGGCTCCGACCCCCGCTATCCTGACCTTTCCCTGCGCGACGCCGCCGCGGTGGCCGCCTGGGACGCCGCGCACGCTTGATGCCGTCCATGGGATCGACCAACAATCCGGCGCCGGCGCAGACCGGGGCGCAGACGGGTGAGCCTTTGAAAGCAGTCTCCAAAATCGGCTGGGCCGCCTATGGCCTGGCGGTCCTGGTCATCGCCCTCGACCAGCTGTCCAAGTATTGGATTCTCTACGTCTACGACCTGCCGTCGCGGTTCTCGACGCCGATCGCAGGGCCGTTCTCGCTCACCATGGTCTGGAACCGCGGCGTGAGCTTCGGCATGTTCCGCGCCGATGTCGACCTGATGCGTTGGGCGCTGACGGTCTTCTCCATCGGCGTGGCCGTGATCCTGGCCTTCTGGGTGCGCAAGGCCCAGCGGCCCTTCCTGGGCCTGGGCCTCGGACTGGTGATCGGCGGCGCCATCGGCAACGCCATCGACCGTATCCGCTTCGGCGCCGTGGTGGATTTCCTGGATTTCCAGCGCCTCGGCTTCTTCCCGTGGGTGTTCAACGTGGCCGACAGCGCCATCACCGTAGGCGTGGTCTTCTTGTTGCTCGATTCCATGCGTAAGGAATCAGCCGCTTAATCGCGTTGGCGGGGCCGCCTCGCATGCGCTATCTACCGATCTTTCCCGCCGGGGGGCGGCTTTCGGAGCTGAACTTGATGAGTCTGAACCGTGTGCTAGTCGCGTCCGCCCTGGTGGCGGTGGCCGGCGTCAGCCTCGCGGGCTGTAGCTCGACCCGCAACGCGCTGGGCATGAGCAAGGTCACCCCCGACGAGTTCCGCGTGATCTCCAAGGCCCCGCTCGTCGTGCCGCCGGAATACGCCCTGCGCCCGCCGGCGCCCGGCGAGCCGCGCCCGCAGGAGCTGCAGCCCGAGAGCGCCGCGCGCACCGCCCTCCTCGGCCAGCGCGAGGCCCAGGCCCGCTCGGACGGCGAGAAGCTGCTGGTCGCCAAGGCCGGCGCCGACAAGGCCGACCCGCTGATCCGCTACGTCGTCGACGACGAGACCGGCGCCCTCGCCCACAAGGAAAAGTCCTTCGCCGACAAGGTCATGTTCTGGCGCGACGGGCAGCCGCCGTCCCAGGCGACCGCCGCGGCGGCGGCCGACAACGTCCCCGCTCCGGTCGATCCGGCCGCCGAAGAAGCCAAGATCAAGGATCTGACCGGCGGCGCCCCCGTGGTCATTTCCCGCGAGAAGCAGACCCGCATCAAGCTGCCGGGCCTGTGAGAGCGAGCAGCGCTCCCTCGGCGTCTTCGTCGGGGAGCGCAGTGGGCCTACTCCACGTCGCCGGGCGTCTTCACCTCATAGCCCTTGGCGCGAAGACGATCGAGGACGCCGCCCTGGCTGAGCAGGGGCCTTAGCTGCACGATCGCAACGGCGTGGCCCGGCTTCTGCAGGGCCTGTTCGATGGCCGCGGCCTGGTCGGCCTTCATCTGGGCGTCGATCTTCACCGCCCCTGGCGCGGCGATCATGCACCTGTCATAGCCCCGCTCGACATTGAGCGCGCCGCGTACATCGCCTTGGGCCCAGGCCTCGGCCGCCCGCCGCACCGGCTCCGCGCCAGCCTCCACCTCGTCCAGCGCCTCCAACAGGCAGGCCCGCTGCGCCGCCTTCGGCGTCCGCACGGCTGCGCCCAGCAGCGGACCGATGTCATAGCTCTTCTTGTGGATCTTCACCTTCATCGACTGGGCGATCCAGCCGATCGTCTTGGCCGGATCGGAAGCCGTCAGGCGCATCTTCGACCGGTAATCGCCGACCAGCTGGATCGCGGCCGCCAATTCGTTCTTGTAGCCGTAGCGCTTGGCCGGCTGACCGGCCGCCTCCCGGGCGCGGATGAAGCGCGACTTGATCGGCTCGGGCAGATCCTCCTCCACCGGACCGCCCTTGATCTGGGCCGCCCGGATCAGCGTCGTCGGCGCGCGAAGCACGCCCACCCGCACGCTGTTGAACGGCATGATGACCTCGTTGGCGTCCTTCAGCCGTCGCTCGAGCACGCTGCGGTCCCAGGAAAAGCTCTTGGGCATGACGCTCGGCGCGCCCAGCACATAGACCGTCGTATCGGCGTCGGAGACGCGCCACCAGGCCGGTCCCGGAAGCCGCGCCGTGACCACAAGCTCTTCGACGAGCGTGGCGTCCGGATCGTTCGGATCGGGCTGGGCCTGCGTCAGCGGAACCTGGGCTCGCGCCACTGAGACGGCGGCCAGGGTCGCAACCACCGCCGCAAAGAGAACTCGTTTCGCCGACGTCATACGCACCTTCCGGACTTGCCCCCCGGAATCGCCATATAGTGTCTGGTGAACCAAAGCGTGACCATGCCTATACGCCGCCTGCCGCCAGAAACCGTGAACCGCATCGCCGCCGGCGAGGTGGTGGAACGTCCCGCCAGCGCGGTCAAGGAGCTGGTGGAAAACGCCTTGGACGCCGGCGCGCGTTCCGTCGAGGTGCAGGCCGACGGCGGCGGCCTCACCCGCATCCTCGTGGCCGATGACGGCTGCGGCCTCTCCGCGGACGAGCTCGCCCTGGCCATCGAGCGCCACGCCACCTCCAAGCTCGGGCCCGACGACGCTGGCGACTACGACCTCCTGCACATCCACACCCTTGGTTTCCGCGGCGAGGCCCTGCCGTCCATCGGCTCGGTCGCCCGCCTCTCCATCGCATCCCGCGCCCGTGGCCTGGCGGACGCCCACAGCATATTGGTAGAGGGCGGCGCGGTCGGCGCCGTCGCGCCCTCCGGCTTCCCGGGGCCCCACGGCGCCCGCGTCGAGGTGCGCGATCTCTTCTACGCCACCCCAGCCCGCCTCAAGTTCATGAAGTCCGAGCGGGCCGAAGCTTTGGCCATCGCCGAAGAGATCAAGCGTCAGGCGATGGCGCACGAGGCGGTCTCCTTCGCCCTCGACCTGGACGGCCGCCGCACCCTGCGCCTGCCCGCCGAGAGCCAGGGCCCTGAGGGCCGCCTCGCGCGCCTCTCGGCGATCATGGGACGCGAGTTCTCGGAAAACGCCCTGGCCATCGATCACGAGCGCGAGGGCGTGCGCCTGACCGGCTTCGCCGGCCTGCCCACCTTCAACCGCGGCAACAGCGCCCACCAGTACCTGTTCGTGAACGGCCGGCCGGTGCGCGACCGCCTGCTGCAAGGCGCCCTGCGCGGCGCCTATGCCGACTTCCTGGCCCGCGACCGCCATCCGCTGGTGGCGCTCTACCTGGAGCTCGATCCGTCTCTGGTCGACGTGAACGTGCATCCCGCCAAGGCCGAGGTGCGGTTCCGCGATCCTGCCCTCGTCCGCGGCCTGATCGTCGGCGGGCTGCGCCATGCTCTCGCCGGCGCCGGGCATCGAGCGGCGACCACCGTCGCCAGCGACACCCTCGCCAACCTGCGCCCGGGCTGGTCGCCCCAGCCGCAGCCCTCGGCCCAGGGCTTCTCGGCCTGGCAGATGGGCGGCGGGGCGCCGGTGGCGCAGGCCGCCGCCCAAAGCTTGCCAGGGCTGTCGGAAGTCTCAGCCAGGGCGGAGCCCGCAGAATGGCCGGCGCCCAGCCAGGTCGCGCCCACGGCTCCGGGCGTCCAGGAAGCGCCGGCGGCCGCGGTGGTCTTCGACCCCGTCGACTTCCCGCTCGGCGCCGCCCGCGCCCAGGTCCACGAGACCTATATCGTCGCCCAGACCCGCGACGGGGTCGTGATCGTCGATCAGCACGCCGCCCACGAGCGCCTTGTCTACGAGCGGATGAAGGTCGAGATGGCCCAGGGCGGCGTCGCCCGCCAGGCCTTGCTGCTGCCCGAGGTGGTCGAACTCGACCCGGCTGAGGCGGAGCGCGTGGTAGCGCGCGCCGGAGAGCTCGAGAGCCTGGGCCTCGTCGTGGAGTCCTTCGGGCCCGGCGCGGTGCTGGTGCGCGAGACGCCCGCCCTCCTCGGCGAGACGGACGTGGCGGGCCTCATTCGCGACATAGCCGACGATCTAGCGGAAAACGGCCAGGCCCTCGCCCTGAAGGAGCGCCTGCAGGAGGTCTGCGGAACCATGGCCTGCCACGGCTCGGTGCGCGCCGGGCGGCGGCTTACCGCGCCCGAGATGAACGCCCTTTTGCGCCAGATGGAAGCCACGCCCCACTCGGGCCAATGCAACCATGGACGCCCCACCTATGTGGAGCTCAAGCTCGCCGACATCGAGCGCTTGTTCGGCCGCCGATAGGCGCGAGAACGCTCGCCCAGCTTCGTCTTAGTTCCGCCCAAAACCTTACGGTCGAGTCGGAACCAGAGCGGCCCCTCGGGAACTAAAGCACCGGCCCTAGGCGGCGCGATCGCGCTGCGCCGTGGCTCATTTCCCAAGGAGGCTGCGTCATGAAAATCGCTCAAGTTCCCCCGCTCTATGAAGCCGTGCCGCCACGCTTCTACGGAGGAACGGAGCGGGTCGTGGCGCACCTCACCGACGCTCTCGTCGAACTCGGTCACGAGGTGACCTTGTTCGCCACGGCCGAGGCGCGCACCAAGGCCGAACTGGTCAAGGTGCGCGACCAGGCGATCCGGCTCGATCCGGCGCCGCTGAAGTCTGACCTGGCCGCGCACATGTCCCAGCTCTGGGACGTCCGCCGCCGGGCGCACGAGTTCGACGTGATCCACTTCCACACCGACATGATCCACTTCCCCTTCTTCGAGGACATGGCGGAAAAGACCCTGACGACCCTGCATGGCCGCCTCGACCTGAAGGACCTGCCCGGGGTCTACTGGCGGTGGAAGCAGTTTCCGCTGGTCTCGATCTCGGATTCCCAGCGCGAGCCGATCGCCTTCGCCAACTGGGCCGGGACGGTGCACCACGGCATGCGTTCGGACCTCTATCAGCCCAGCTTCCAGCAGGGCGGCTATCTGGCCTTCCTGGGACGGATCTCTCCGGAAAAGCGGCCTGACCGCGCCATCGCCTTGGCCAAGCGCGTCGGCAAGCCGTTGAAGATCGCGGCCAAGGTGGACGCCGCCGACGCCCGCTATTTCCAGGAGAAGATCGAACCCCTGCTGATCGGGGAGAACCTCGTCGAGTTCATCGGCGAGATCGGCGACGACGAAAAGTCCGCCTTCCTCGGCGGCGCGGAGGCCCTGCTCTTCCCCATCGATTGGCCCGAGCCCTTTGGCCTCGTCATGATAGAGGCCATGGCCTGCGGCACGCCGGTCATCGCCTATGGATGCGGCTCGGTTCCGGAGGTGATCGAGGACGGGCTGACCGGCTTCATCGTCTCCAACGAGGAGGAAGCCGCCCAGGCGATCGCCAGAGTTCCGAGCTTGAACCGCCTGGAGGTCCGGCGCAGATTCGAGGAACGGTTTTCCGCCGTCGCCATGGCCCGGCGATATCTTGATCTCTATGCCGGTCTGGGGACGGCTCGCCCAGAACTGGGCGTCGCGCTGGTCGCGAACGCCTGAGGTAGAGGCCCATGGACGACATCGCGCCGGCCCCCGACGCGCCGGTCGAACTTGGGGAAACGGGTGAGGCCCGCGTCCCCTATCGGCTGTTTGCGCTGAAGGACAAGGACACCTTCGTGGTGGCCGACGCCTTCGGCGATATCCTCGGGACGAGCGACGGCCTCTTCCACAACGACACGCGCATCCTGTCGCGCTTTCGGCTGTTGCTGGGCGGCCGGCCGCCTTCGCTGCTGTCGGCCGCCGTGGCTCAGGACAACGTCTTCTTCACCTCCCATGGCGCGAACCAGGCCCTGCCCTATCCCGGCGAGCCGGTCGGACCGCCGGGAGTCCTGCACGTGGAGCGCAAGCGCTTCCTTTGGGAGGAGCGGCTCTACGAGCGGATCAGCTGCGTGAACTACAGCCGCGACGTGGTCCTGATTCCCCTCTCCCTCGAGTTCGGCGCGGATTTCCGCGACATGTTCGAGGTCCGCGGCATGCATCGCGAGCGGCGTGGATTTATCGACAATCCCGAGATCGACGGCCGCAGCGTACGGTTCGCCTATGAGGGTCTCGACCGGATCAGGCGGACCAGCGTGATCTCCTTCTCCGATCCGCCTGGGCGGCTCAGCGGCCAACGCGCCGACTACATGTATTCCCTGCAGCCCGAAGGACGTCTCGAGCTCTATATCGAGATCGGCGCGTCCGCCGGTCCGACCCCCAGTCGCGAGCGTTTTCGCGATGCGGCGGCGCGGGCGCGCTGGGACATGCGCGCGCGCCGCCGCCACGGGGCCAGGCTCAAGAGTTCGGGCCGCCTGTTCAACGAATGGCTCGAGAAGTCGCGGGCCGATCTCGCCCTTCTCACGACACGCATGGAGACCGGCCCCTATCCCTATGCCGGCATCCCTTGGTTCTCCACCGCCTTCGGTCGCGACGCCATCATCACCGCTTGGCAGATCCTGTGGTTTGAGCCCTCCCTGGCGCGCGGAGTGCTGACCTATCTCGCCGCCCACCAGGCCGAAGAGGTCTCCGCCTTCCGCGACTCCGCGCCGGGAAAGATCATGCACGAGACCCGCAAGGGCGAGATGCCGGCCCTGGGTGAGGTGCCCTTCGCGCGCTACTATGGCGGCGTCGACACCACGCCGCTCTTCGTGGCGCTGGCGGGCGCCTATGCCGAGCGCACGCGGGACCTTGCGCTGATCGACGACCTTTGGCCTGCGCTCATCAACGCCATCCATTGGATCGACGCCTATGGCGACTCCGACGGAGATGGCCTGATCGACTACAAGCGCGGCCACGATTCCGGCCTGGCCAACCAAGGTTGGAAAGATAGCGAGGACAGCGTCTTCCACGCCGACGGCCGTTTCCCGAACGGCCCCATCGCCCTCGTGGAAGTGCAGGGCTACGCCTTCGCCGCCTACCGCGCCATGGCCAAGCTCGCCCACCAGCGCGGCGACCAGGACAACGCAGCCCGCTGGGCTGCTCGCGCCGAACAGATCCGCGACACGGTCGAGCGGCGTTTCTGGATCGAGGAGCTTGACTATTACGGCATCGCGATCGATGGCGAGGGACAGCTCTGCCGCGTGCTGAGCAGCAATCCGGGGCATCTGTTGTTCTCCGGGCTTCCCAGCCCGGCGCGGGGCCGCAAGGTCGCCCGGCGACTGCTCTCCGCCGCCTTCGACACCGGATGGGGCGTGCGCACCCTCGCCGTCGGCGAGCCGCGGTTCAATCCGATGAGCTATCACAACGGCTCGGTCTGGCCGCACGACACCGCCGTCTGCGCCCTGGGCATGGCCCGCTACGGCGAGCGCGACGGCGTGCTCAGCCTGACCTCGGGCCTCTTCGAAACCGCCAACACCTTCGAGATGCGCCTGCCCGAGCTCTTCTGCGGCTTTCCGCGCATGGCGGGCGAGCCGCCGGTCGCCTATCCCGTCGCCTGCCTGCCCCAGGCCTGGGCCGCCGGCTCGATCTTCATGATGCTGCAGGCGTGCCTCGGCGTGAACATCGACGGCTGGAACCGCGAGGTGCGGGTTTCCGACCCCAGACTGCCCAACGGCATCGACTGGCTGACCATAGACGGCATCCGCATCGGCGACGAGAAAGTCGATCTGCGCTTCGAACGCGCCGGCCTGCGGGTCGACGTCCAGGGCCGCGGACGGACCGGCATCCCGGTTCGCGTCGTCTGAACCTATCGGCGCGGCACGTGCGCGATGCGCAGGATGTTGGCCGCCCCGGGCGAGCCCATGGGGAGGCCGGCAAGGATGATGACGCGCTGATGCGGCTCGGCGAGCTCGACGGCCACCGCCTGCTGCACCGCCTCGCGGGCCAGTTCTTCCGGATCGGACAGGTGCGGCGCGATCCGCGTCTCCACACCCCAGACGAGGGCCAGCTTGCGGGCTGTGTGCTGATGCGGCGTCAGGGCCATGATCGGTTGCAAGGGCCGCTCCCGGGCCAGCCTAAGCGCCGTCTGGCCCGTTGTCGTGAAGGCGACGATGCAGGCCGTGGACGCCGCCTGCGCCGCACGGCTGGCGGCGGCGACCAGCGCATCGGCGTCGGCGTCCTCCACCGGATATTCGGCGCGCATGAGCTCGGGCCAACGCGGATCGCGCTCAACCCGGCTGAGAATGCGGTTCATGATCGTCACCGCCTCGAGCGGATACTCTCCAGCCGCCGTCTCGGCCGAGAGCATCACCGCGTCCGCCCCCTCATAGACCGCGCCGGCGACGTCCGAGGCCTCGGCCCGCGTCGGGGTCGGCGCGTGGATCATCGATTCCAGCATCTGGGTCGCGACGATCACCGGGATGCCGCGGGTCCGCGCGGCGCGGATCAGCGACTTCTGGAGGACCGGCACGTCTTCGGGATTGAGCTCCACCCCCAGATCGCCGCGGGCGATCATCACCCCGTCGCAAAGGTCGAGAATTTCGTCGAGGGCGTCGATCGCCGCCGGCTTTTCGATCTTGGCGAGGACGGCGGCGCGCCCTTGGACGATCTGCCTCAACTCGGCCATGTCCGAGGCGCGCTGCACGAAGGAGAGCGCCACCCAGTCCACGTTCTGCTTCAGGGCGAAGGCGAGATCCTCCCGGTCCTTGGCGGTGAGCGCCGGGATCGGAATGGCGTGTCCCGGCAGGTTGAGGCCCTTGTGATTCGAGAGCTGCTCGCCGACCAGCACCTCGGTCTCCGCAAAGCCTGGGCCGTTGCGGCGCACCCGCAGTCGCACCTTGCCGTCGTCCAGCAGGATGTCCGAGCCTGGCCGCAGCACGCTGAACACTTCGGCCAGGGGCACGCCGACGCGGGATGCGTCGCCCGGCTCGTCCGACACGTCCAGCCGGAAATCCTGGCCGACCTTGAGGCGCACCGTTTGATCGGCGAACTCGCCGAGCCGGATCTTCGGCCCCTGGAGATCGGCGAGCACCGCCAGCGGACGGCCCACATGAGCTTCGGCCGCGCGCACGTTGGCGATGGTCCGCGCGTGGTCCTCGTGGGTCCCATGGCTGAAATTGACCCGGAAGACGTCGGCGCCCGCGGCGGCGAGCTGGGCCACGCGCCCCGCTTCCCGGCTGGCGGGACCAAGGGTCGCAACGATTCTGGCGCGGCGGGCGCGGATCATCTGACCTCACTTCGCTATTGGGGGCGCAATATCGCCAAACAGGCGCTCTAGGCGAGTGTTTCCCGACCCGGTCGATTCGAGAACGCCCTGGCCTTAGACGCCACATAGGAAAGAAACTGGAAGCGAGAGGCGAATACCTGCCACATGACACAGAACCTCGACCTTTTTCCGATCGGCAATTGCGCGGCCAGCGGCCTCATCGACCGGGCCGGCCGCCTGGTGTGGGCCTGCGCCCCGCGCGTGGACGGCGACCCCATGTTCGCCACCCTGCTCTCCGACGATCCGGCGGAAAACCCTGACACGCATGGCTTTTGGAGCGTGGAGGTCGAGGACCAGGCGAGCGTGCGCCAGAGCTATCTGCGCAATACGCCCATCCTCTCGACGGAGATCACCGACACCAACGGGGCGGTGGTTCAGGTGCTCGACTTCTGTCCGCGCTATCGGCAGTTCGGTCGTGTCTATCGCCCTCTGGCGTTCATTCGGCTGGTTCGCCCGTTGGTGGGCGTGCCGAAAGTGCGCATCCGCGCCCGGCCGATGGTGAATTGGGGCGAGCGCCCGGCGGACCGCACCTCCGGCTCCAACCACATCCGGTTCGTGGGCGGCGGCACCACCCTTCGCCTCACCACCGACGCCGCGGTCTCCCACATCCTGGCCGAGCGCTCCTTCCGGCTGGAAGAGCCCATCTCCATGTTCCTGGGGCCGGACGAGGGCTTCGACGCGGATCTCGCCGCCACCTGCGAGCGGATGCTCAAGGAGACCACCGCCTATTGGCGTCACTGGGTCCGGACGCTTTCCACCCCGCTCGAGTGGCAGGAGGCGGTGATCCGCGCCGCCATCACCCTGAAGCTCTGCGCCCACGAGGAGACCGGCGCGATCGTGGCCGCCCTGACCACCTCGATCCCCGAGCACGCCGCCAGCGGCCGCAACTGGGACTACCGGTATTGCTGGCTCCGGGACGCCTATTACGTGGTCCAGGCGCTGAACCGGCTCGGCGCCGCCGACATCCTCGAGAACTACCTGCGGTACCTGCGGAACATCGTCGATCGATCGAAGGGCGGCCATATCCAGCCGCTCTACGGCGTCGGGATGGAGCCCTCCCTCGTCGAGCGCTTCGCCGATCACCTGCCCGGCTATCGCGGGATGGGGCCTGTCCGCCTTGGCAATCAGGCCCACGAGCACCTGCAGCACGACGTCTACGGCCAGATCATTCTCTCCACGGTCCAGGCCTTCTTCGACGAGCGGCTGTTGCGGCCGGCGACGGTCGACGACTTCCGCGAATTGGAGCCGGTGGGGGACCGCGCCTTCGAGCTTCACGACCAGCCGGACGCCAGCCTCTGGGAATTCCGCGGACGGGAGAACATCCATACCTATTCGGCCGTGATGTGCTGGGCCGCCTGCGACCGCCTGGGCAATGCGGCCACGCGCCTTGGCCTGCTGGAACGGGCGGCTTTCTGGAACGGCCGCGCCGCCCAAGTGCGCAAGACCATCGAGGAGCGCGCCTGGAACGCCGAGCTCGGCCGTTTCGCCGCGACCTTCGGCGGCGACGAACTCGACGCCAGCCTGCTGCAACTGGTCGACGTGCGCTTCGTAAGCCCCGACGATCCGCGCATGGCCGCCACCATCGAGGCCGTGGAAAAGGGCCTTCGCCGCGGCCCCTACATGCTCCGCTACGCCATCCCGGACGATTTCGGTGAGCCGAAAACCGCCTTCAATATCTGCACCTTCTGGCTCATCGAGGCCATGCACCTCTCAGGCCGCACTGAGGAAGCCCGGCAACTCTTCGAGGAGATGCTGGAGCGCCGCACCGCCGCCGGCCTCCTGTCGGAGGACATCGCCTTCGACGGCGTCGAGCTCTGGGGCAACTATCCGCAGACCTATTCGCTGGTGGGCCTAATCAACTGCGCGACCATGCTCTCCAAGCCTTGGACATCAGTCCGATGAATCCTTTCCCCGAATCATGGATTCCTCATGGGTGACGCTGAAAGGGCGGCCCATGTTCCACGCGACCGAAAACCTGCACCGTTTCGAAGCCCGCGCCCTTGGCGGCGCGGTCTATGAAGTGCTTGGCGCCAGCTTCGAGGACGCGGCGCTGGAGTTCGCCGACCTCGTCCATGAGGGCGAAGTCGAGATCACCGATTGCGAGACCGGCGAACGCCGCTGCTTTTGCATGGAGCTGGTCTAGATCGGCGCACGCCTCTGGGCGAACGGCCGATAAAGCGCCCCGCCAAGGGGACGCACGCCTGGCGACGCCTCGACGACGCGGCCGAACACCGCCGCTTCCCTTGAGTTCCGGAAGGCCTGATTCGCCGCCACGTCGGCCCATTCGGCATAGTTCAGCACGCGGTCGCCCTGACGCGAGACGTGGTAGTGGCCGGCGATCAGGCCAGCCGGCGTGGGCAGCGATGGGTCGGTCATGGACTCGATGAAGCGTTCCGCCGCCTGCTCGCCTTGGGTTTCGTAGGTGACCAAGGCGACAACCCCCGGTGTTTCGCCAATAGTCGCTATGCGGCTGCGATAGCGCCGGTAAGCCGAAGGGGTTTCTCGTTCGACACCCGGCAGCAGGATGTCCAGCCCCGCGGCCTTGGCCGGAGCGGCGCCCGCCCACTGGAGATAGTGAACGACGCTGAGCCCGTCCTCGGAAAGCAGGCAGGCATGGCCGAGCAGGTTCTTCGGCCACATCGCTCCGTCCCAGGTGGCCAGCGCGACCTCCGCGGCCGACCGCGCCAGGCCGATGGCGAGGCCATTCCATTGGGCGATTTGGACCTCGGCCGCGTCCGGGCGGGAGATCACGGCTGCGGGATCGGCGCGCCAGGAGGATTGCGCCGGACGGAAGAGGGAAGCGGGGGCCGACATTGAGGGTCCTTCCAGTTTCGAAGGACACCTCGCTACAACCTCAACCAATGTTGAGGTCAATGCCTTAATCGTACCAGGCGCGGTCCGATCGCTCGATCAGCGCGAAGGCGCCCGCCGGGCCCCAACTCCCCGCGGCGTAGGGCTTCGGCGCCATACCGGACTCGCGCCAGGCGTCAGCCACCCCGTCGATCCACTCCCAGGCGCGCTCGACCTCGTCCCGGCGGACGAAGAGCGTGCTGTTGTTCTGGATGACGTCGAGGATCAGTCGCTCGTATGCGATCCGGCGCCGCGCATTGGGGCCGGAATAGGCCTTGGCGAGGGAAAGCGACAGCGGAAGCGACTGGAGCCGCATGCCGCGTTGCGCCAGGCCCGGCGCCTTGTTCATGAGAAGCAGCTCGATGTCCTCGTCCGGCTGCAGATCGATCACCAGGCGGTTGGCCACCATGTCGGCCTTCGCCGCGCCATCGAAGATCGAATGCGGCACCGGCTTGAACTGGATGGCGATCTGGGTGCGCCGTTCCGGCAGGCGCTTGCCGGTCCGCAGGAAGAACGGCACGCCGGCCCAACGCCAGTTGTCGATATCCACGCGAAGCGCGACGAAGGTCTCGGTGTCGGAAGCCTGGCCGCGTTCGGACTCGTAGCCGGCCGCGCTCTGCCCGCCAGCCACGCCCGCCGTGTACTGTCCGCGCACGCTGACCGTCTGCACGTCGGCGCGAGTGACCGGGCGCAGCGAGCGCAGGACCTTCACCTTTTCATTGCGGACGCTGTCGGGCTCCATGTCCGCGGGCGGCTCCATCGCCACCAAGCAGAGAAGCTGCAGCATATGGTTCTGCACCATGTCGCGCAGGGCGCCGTATTCGTCGTAATAGGGCCAGCGGTCGCCCACCCCTTCCGTCTCGGCCACGGTGATCTGGACGTGGTCGATGGTCAGGTTATTCCAAAGCGGCTCGAAGAGGGTGTTGGCGAACCGAAGGGCCAGCAGGTTCTGGACGGTTTCCTTCCCCAGATAGTGGTCGATGCGGAAGATGCTCTCTTCCGGAAAGACCTCGGCGACCTCGGCGTTGGTGAGCTTCGAGCTCTCCAGATCCCGGCCGATCGGCTTCTCCAGAACGATGCGGGTATTCGGCCCGGCCATGTCGGCGGCGGCCAGGGCCTTGCAGACGCGGCCATAGATGCTGGGCGATAGCGCGAGATAGTAGATCGGGGTACGTCCTTCGCCGATCGCGGCCCTCAGCTCCTTCGCGCCGTCAGGTGTCGTCGCGTCTGCGCCGACATAGCTGAGCCGCTTGGCGAAGCGGTCCCACACCTTGGCGTCGAGGCCCGACGATCCGGCCCGGGCGCCCACCGCCTCCTTCACCTGAGCCACGAAGGCGTCCGCTTCCAGTTCCGCGCGGGCCGTGGCGATGATCCTGAACCCGTCGGCGAGAAAGCCGTCCGCATCGAGGAAAAACAGGGACGGAAAGAGCATCTTCTGGGCGAGATCGCCCGTTCCGCCGAACAGGACGATCGTATCGGCGAGAGGCTGATCGGCCATACAGGGTCACCTTTTCGCGAGAATCTGCGTTCGTGCGCGCATAGCGGCGTTCAAACATGCAACGTCAAGCCCTTCATGGGGCTTACCCATCGAGTGTGCACTTTTTGAGGAGCTTCCCCCGTCGGATCAAACTGCGCCGCTAAGCGTTCCCCGATCCGCCGCAGGGCTTTGGGACGCGTATGAGTATCGACGAACTGAGCATTGGACTTGAACGGCCGCCCCGCCTGACGCTGGAGGGCGCAGCGCTCTTCCTCGACCTGGACGGAACCCTCGCGCCGATCGCCGAGCGCCCTCAGGACGTTCGCCCCGATCCTCGGAGATCAAGTCTGCTGGAGCGGCTCTCGGCCCGCCTCAACGGGCGGCTCGCCGTCGTCAGCGGCCGCTCGCTCGACGACATTGACCGCATCTTGGAAGGCAAGGTCACCTGCGTCGCCGCCATCCATGGCCTTGTCCGGCGAGACGCTCGCGGCGTGATCGGCGAAGCGCCGCCCCATCCGGGTCTGGCCCCAGCGCGCAAGACCCTGACGGAGTTCGCCGAAGCCGACCCCCGCCTGATCGTGGAGGACAAGTCCCTCAGCCTCACCATTCACTATCGTCTGGCGCCTGACCGCGCCCGCGAAGCCATCAGCCTGGCCGAACGCCTGGCGACGGTCACCGGCCTGACCCTGCAGCCGGGCGACATGGTGATGGAGCTGCGCACCCCCGGCGCGAGCAAGGGCGACTCGATCCGGGCCTTCATGGCCGAAGAGCCGTTCAAGGGGGCGCGTCCGGTCTTCCTGGGCGACGACCTCACCGACGAGCATGGCTTTTTCGCCGTACGCCAGCTCGGCGGCCATGGCATCTTGGTGGGGCCGCAGCGGCGGACCACCGCAGTCTACCGCATGGACGACGTGGAGGACGCGCTGACCTGGCTGGAGGCGGCGCGATGACCCGCCTCATCGTCGTTTCCAACCGCGTCACCACCCCGGCCGGCAAGGGCGAGGAAACCGTCGGCGGTCTGGCCATGGCGCTCGCCGCCGCCCTGCGGGAATATTCGGGTCTCTGGTTCGGCTGGAGCGGAAAGACGGTCCCCGAGTTCACCGGCCAAATGAACCTGCAACGGGTCGAAGGCGTCACCCTCGCCACGATCGACCTCGAAGAAGCCGACCTGAACGAGTACTACAACGGCTATGCGAACAAGACGCTCTGGCCGCTATTCCACTATCGCCAGGACCTGACGGCCTATGACCGCTCGTTCGACGAGGGCTACCAGCGGGTCAACCGGCGCTTCGCCGAAACCTTGCGGCCCCTGATCGAGCCGGAGGATCTGGTTTGGATCCACGACTACCATCTCATCCCGCTGGCTTTCGAGCTACGCAAACTGGGCGTGAAGAACCGGATCGGCTTCTTCCTGCACATCCCTTGGCCGGCGCACCAGCTCATCACCACCCTGCCGCGGCACCAGGAGTTGGTGGAGGCGCTGTTCGCCTACGATCTGGTCGGTTTCCAGACCCATGAATATCGCCAGGCCTTCGAAGAATACGTCCTGAACGAAGCCGGCGGCGTCGTGGTGGGCGAACGGCGCCTGCGCGCCTTCGGCCGCACCATGCGGGTCGGAGCCTATCCGATCGGCGTCGACGCCAAGGAGTTCGCCGAGCTCGCCCGCAGCCCGCGAGCGCAGCGAACCTATGACGTGATGGCCGCGCACACCGCCTTCAGGAAGATGATCGTGGGCGTCGATCGCCTCGACTATTCGAAGGGCATGGAGGAGCGGTTCTTGGGCTTCGAACGCCTGTTGGCCGACCATCCGGATCTGCGCCGCGAAGTGCTTTTCCTCCAGATCGCGCCGCTCAGCCGCGAAAGCGTCGACGCCTATCAGGAAATCCGCGCCCGGCTCGACGCCCTTTCCGGCCGCATCAACGGCGAACACGCCGACATCGACTGGAATCCGGTCCGATACGTCAACCGCAACTATCGCAGAGACGAGCTGGCGGGCGTCTATCGCGCGGCCAAGGCCGCCCTGGTCACGCCTTTGCGGGACGGCATGAACCTCGTCGCCAAGGAATTCGTCGCCGCCCAGGATCCCCAGGACCCAGGCGTCCTGGTCCTCTCGCGCTTCGCCGGCGCGGCCAACCAGCTGCAGGATGCGCTGATCGTCAATCCGAACAGCGCAGAGGAGATCGCCGAGGCCCTGCATCGCGCGCTCACCATGCCGTTGGCGGAGCGAATCGACCGTTGGCGCGCTCTCTTCGACAACGTCCAGCGCGAGGACGTCACTGCTTGGCGCGACGCCTTCGTCGGCGACCTCGCCGCCACCCGTAGCGGCGACCACGCGCGGACCGCTGAGGGACCGTTCTATGGCGAACAAGCTCGCCCGCTACCAGTCGATGCGCGACTTCACCAAGACCGCCGAGCCGAGCGGCCGGGAGAAGGTGAAGCCGACCAAACACCTGCGCTTCGTGATCCAGAAGCATGCGGCGACGAGGCTGCACTACGACTTTCGACTGGAACTGGACGGGGTCTTCAAGTCCTGGGCCGTGACCAAGGGGCCCTCGCTCGACCCCCACGAGCGTAGGCTTGCCGTCGAGGTCGAGGACCATCCCCTCGACTATGGCGACTTCGAAGGCACCATCCCCAAAGGCCAGTACGGCGGCGGCTCGGTCATGCTTTGGGATCGCGGCTACTGGGCCCCGGAACCTGGGACCGATCCGCACGAAGGCCTGCGCAAGGGCGACCTCAAGATCGTGCTGGAGGGCGAGCGCGTGCACGGCGGCTATGTCCTCGTGCGGATGAAGCACGACCGGGATGGCGGCAAGCGCAACAATTGGCTGCTGATCAAGCACCGCGACGAGTTCGCGGTGGACGGCGACGCCGACGCCCTGCTGAAAGAGAACGACACCTCGATCGCCTCGGGGCGCTCGATGGAGCAGATCGCCGCAGGACAGGGCAAGGCGCCCACACCGTTCATGACGGCGACCAAGCGGACCGCCGACAGCGTCTGGCAGTCGAAGTCGCGCGACGAAACCGAGCCTGAGGGCGGCGTCCTGGCCGCCATGCCGCGCTTCATCGAGCCTCAGCTCTGCAAGTCCGTCGACCGCCCGCCCGCGGGAGACGGCTGGGCCCACGAGGTGAAGTTCGACGGCTATCGCCTGCAGGTTCGCGTCGAAGGCGGCAAGGCGGTCATCCGTACCCGCAAGGGCCTGGACTGGACCGCGAAGTTCGCGGCGATCGCCAAGGCGGCCGAGGCGCTTCCCGACTGCATCCTCGACGGCGAGGCCGTGGCGCTGGACAGCCAAGGGCAGCCGAATTTTCCGGCCTTGCAGGCGGCCCTTTCCGAGGGCCGCAGCGAAGACCTGATCTATTTCGCCTTCGACCTGTTGTTCCTGGAAGGACGAGACCTGCGCGGCCTTGGGCTCAAGGATCGCAAGTCGCGGCTGCAGAGCTTGCTTGGGGAGGACGCGCCGCATCTGCGTTTCGTCGAGCATTTCGAGACTTCGGGCGACGCGGTCTGGCAGTCGGCTTGCCGCCTCGAACTCGAGGGCATCGTTTCCAAACGGCTGGACAGCCAGTACCGCTCCGGCCGAGGCGACGCCTGGGTGAAGGCCAAGTGCCGCGGCGGACAGGAGGTGGTGATCGGCGGCTGGACCGGCGAGAAGGGCCGGATGCGCTCCCTGCTGGTGGGGCTCAATCGCGACGGCAAGCTCGTCTATGTGGGCCGGGTGGGCACCGGATTCGGCAGTGAGGTGGTGCGCAAGCTGCTGCCCAAACTGGAAGCGGTGCGCGCGACCAAGAGCCCCTTCGCCGGTCCCAACGCCCCCCGCAAGACCGCCGACATCACCTGGGCGAAACCCGAGCTCGTGGCTGAGATCCAATTCGCGGGCTTCACGGGCGACGGCAACGTGCGGCAGGCTTCCTTCAAAGGCCTGCGCGAAGACAAGGAGGCCAAGGAGGTGGTCGCCGAAACCCCCGTACCCGCTGAAAAGGCCGAGCTCTCCGAACCCGCTCCCAAGCCGAAGGCGCGCAAGCGCGCCGGCGAGCCGGTGGTCATGGGCGTCACCATCTCCAATCCGGACAAGCCGCTATGGCCGAACTCGGCCGACAGTCCCGATCCGGTCACCAAGCTCGAGCTGGCCCAGTACCTGGAAACTGTCGCGTACTGGATGATGCCGCACATCGAAGGGCGGCCGTGCTCGGTGATCCGCACGCCGGATGGCATAGACGGCGAGCGCTTCTTCCAGCGGCATGCGGGGCCCGGCGCCTCCGACCTGATTTCCCAGGTGGAGGTGTTCGGCGACCACAAGCCCTACATCCAGGTGGACCGGCCCGAAGCCCTGGCGGCCCTCGCCCAGAGCGGGGCCAGCGAATATCACCCTTGGAACTGCCGGCCGCACGAGCATGAGACGCCCGGCCGGCTGATCTTCGATCTCGATCCGGCGCCGGACGTGACCTTCGAGGACGTGATCGCCGCAGCGCGCGACGTTCGCGACCGGCTGGAGGAACTGGGTCTCATCGCCTTCTGCAAGACCACGGGCGGCAAGGGCCTGCACGTCGTGACCCCGCTGGCCAAACCCAAGGGCGAGCTGGATTGGCCCACCGCCAAGGCCTTCGCCAAAAAGCTCTGCGAACGCATGGCGGCCGACGAGCCCGACCGCTTCGTCGTGAACATGTCCAAGGCCAAGCGCCACGGCAGGATCTTCCTGGACTATCTGCGCAACGACCGGCTTTCCACGGCGGTGGCTCCGCTCTCGCCGCGGGCGAGGGACGGCGCGACCGTCTCCTTCCCGCTGAACTGGACCCAGGTGCGCGCGGGACTGGAACCGCGACGCTATACGATCCGCACGGCCCCCGGGCTGCTTGCCAAAACGACCGCCTGGGCGGACTACGACGACAGCGCCCGTTCGATCGAAACCGCCATCAAGCGTCTGGGCTGAAACAATTACGCCATAGCTTGGGCGCCGACATGAACCAAAGCCAACGCGTTCGGTTCAGCCAAGGCTCAAGCTTGCAAGCGCAAAGTGTGGCTGTGTTCGAGTTCAAGAGGACAGCCATGAAGAAGATCCTGACCATCGGTGTGGCCCTGTCGGTGCTGGCCAGCGCCGGCGCGGCGGCCGCCCAGCCCCACTACGACAATCACCGCGCCAAGGCCGAGCGCCAGTATGAGCGCCGCATGGATCGCGCCGAGCGTGAATACAATCGCGATGTCCGTAAGGCCGAGCGCAAGTATCGCGCCGCCGCCTATAAGCGCCCGCCTGGCTATCAATACCGTCATTGGAACCGCGGCGATCGCCTGCCGCCGGCCTATCGCGCCGAGCGGTATCGCATCGTGAACTACCGCACCTATCACCTGCCCCCGCCCCCCCGCGGCTACTATTACACCCGGGTGGACAATGACGTGCTGCTGACCGCCGCGGCGACCGGCGTCATCGCCTCGGTGATCGTGGGGCTCTTCCAGTAACAGCCATACTCAGGACGCCCGCTTTCGAGCGGGCGTCTTTCTCGTCGCGCCCTTCTTGGCGGGCGTGCGCCGTTCGGCCGGCCGGCGCTTGCCGCCGCTGCTCTGGCCAAGGCTTCGGCGCAGCGCTTCCATGAGGTCGATGACCTCCGCCTCCCGCGGCTCGGGCGCGCTGACGGTGCGGCCGTGATGGGCCTCCTTCTCGGCGATCAGCTTGCGCAGCGCATCTTCGTAGCGGTCGTTGAACTCGCTGGGGTCGAAGGGGCCTTCCAGCTGTTCGATGATCTTCTCGGCGATCGCGACCATCTTCGGATCGGCCTTGGTGTCGGGAATCTTGTCGAAGAACTCCGCCGGATCCCGCACTTCCTTGTTGTTGCGCAGGCTGTAGGCGAGAATCCCCATGTCCCGCGGCTCCAAGGCCATCAGGCGCTCGCGCTGGTGCATGACCACGCGGGCGAGAGCCAGCTTGCCCGCGCCCTCCATGGCCTCGCGGATCACCCCGAAGGCCTCGGCCGCGAGTTCGCCGTCGGGGGTCAGGAAGTAGGGATCGTTCCAGTAGAGACGGTCGATCTCGTCGGCGTCGACGAACCGTTCGATGTCGATCGTGCGAGTGGTCTCCAGCCGAACGTTCTTGATCTCTTCGTCCGTGACGATGACGTACCGCCCCTTTTCGATCTCGTAGCCCTTGACGATGTCGGCCCGGTCGACGGGACCCGTCTCCGGATCGGTGGGGATCATGCGGATGCGGTTATGCGTCTCTTTATGCAGCATGTTGAACGAGACGTCGGCGCTGCGAGACGTCGCGGTGTAGAGCGCCACGGGACAGCTCACCAAAGACAGGCGCAGATAGCCCTGCCATGTCGGACGCGCGGCCATTGCGAAGACTCCCCTTGAGGCCAGCCAGAGTCCTGAAACGCAGCCGCGTGGGATTCAGTTCGCGCTCAAGGCCAGGCTTGGCAACGCCGCCTTCTCCTGGGCGTCGAGTTGGGGCTTGCGGAAGGCGGAGCGTACCCCGCTCTGCGGGCCGAACTCCACCAGCTGATCGGTCGCGGGATCGTAGGCCGGCCAAGTGATGTCGCAGGTGGGCGCTCCAGTCCTTGCGAAGGCGACCCAGCAGCCGTGCATCAGTCGCGCCATGGCCCGGTCGTCGTCCGCCACCATGCTCTCGGGCGTGCGGCGGCCCCAATATTCGAAGACGTACTGGATCTCGGCCGCGTGGGCCGCCGTGGTCACGCCGAACGGCCTAAATCGCGAGCCGACATAGGAGAAGTGATAGAGCCAGGCCGGCTTGCCGTCCGCCGCCTCGCCGGCCAGCCAGCGGGCCGGCGCGACCATGTAGCGGTCGCCGAACGCGGCGCGAACCAGAGCCTCGTCGCCCTTGGCGGCGGCGTCGGCATAGGCGGCGCGGGTCTCGGCTGGGATCGTCGCAGCCATCCCGGCCGGATCGGCGAGCTTACGGCCCAGCAGCGAGTCCTCTCCGGAATTGGCGCCGATAATGAGCGGCGCGTCGGTTTCGCGACCGGCGGCGAAGGCCTGGGCCGGGGTTTCCTTGAGCAGCCGCCCGTCGACGAAGGGGCCGTATTCGCCTGGGGACGCCTCGGCGATGAGACGGTCAACGGGAATGTCACGCAGTTGCGCCGCCGAAGTCTGTGCGCCGCCCAGTCCGAGCTTGGTGGCGATGGCGGCGCCTTCGCCCTCCTTGTCCGCGAGCGTCTTCGGCGCGGACCATCCGCCGCCGGACTGGACGATGGCCTTGCTGAACAACCCCTTGGCCTTCGACGTCGTCAGGATCGCCAGGGTGCTGGCGCCGCCGGCGCTCTCGCCGAAGACGGCGACGTTCTTCGGATCGCCCCCGAACGCGGCGATGTTGCGCTGGACCCATTCCAGGGCGGCGATCTGGTCCATCAGCCCGTAATTGCCCACCGGTTCCTTTCCCGCCGCCTTGGTCAGGGCGGGATGGGCGAAGTAGCCGAGCGGGCCGAGCCGGTAGTTGATCGCCACCAGGATCACCCCGTCGCGGGCGAAGTTCTGGCCGTCATAGATCCACCCGGCGCCGGTCTTGTGCGAGCCGCCGTGGATCCAGACCATGACGGGCGCCTTCTTCGCGCCCTTCGGCGCAAAGACGTTGAGCTGCAGGCAGTCCTCGCTGGTCGGGCCGTTGGCGCTGCCCTCGTTGGGCGTGCCGTCGGGGTTCATTTTCTGAGGGCATGAGGGGCCGTTCTTGCTGGCGTCGCGCTCGCCGCTCCAGGCCAGCGGCCGTTTGGGCGGCGCCCAGCGCAGATCGCCGACCGGCGCCGCTGCGTAAGGGACGTTGCGGAAGATCTCCGCGCGGTCGGTGGCCGTCCCGATCAGAACGCCGCTTTCCACCTTGACCCTTGGCGCTTCGGCGCGGGCGGGGCCCGCCAGCGCCAGAGCCCCGACGATGATCGCACCCAGACGCAGCATGGCGTTTCCCCCTTGGCGGCCTGGGAGGATTCGGCGAGGCGATCGCAAGGTCAAGGCTCAGTGGAAGTCGCGGCTGCGGATCAGGCGGCCAGTCACCCGATTGCGGATCTGCGGCGGTGCGGCGTTGGGCTCCTCCTTCATCTCGGCCAATCGGTGAGAAAGATCGGTGAAGCGCTGGGCGACCACGTGCACGACATTGCTCGCGCTCTGGATTTGACCATGCACGACCAGGAAGGATGAAGTCATGACCAGCCGGCGATTGGCGTCGAAGGCGTCTTTCCAGACCACGATGTTGGCCACGCCGGTTTCGTCCTCCAGCGTCAGGAAGGTCACGCCCTTCGCTGTGCCCGGCCGCTGGCGCACCAGAACCAGCCCGCCGACGGAAACCAGCTCGCGGTCCGACAGATGGGCCAGATCCCTGGCCTTCACCGCGCCCAGGTTCGTCAGGCTCTCACGGAAGAAGCCGCAAGGGTGGGCTCGCAAGGACAGGCTAGTGGTCCGGTAGTCTTCGGCGACCTCCTGCGGCAAGCTCATCAGCGGCAGCTCGACCTGACGCTCCTTCACTCCCATGGCCGCCAGCAGCGGCGCGTTCTTCAGGCTTCCGGTCTCGTCGGCCAGTCCCTTCACGGCCCAGAGCGCCTGACGCCGGCTCAGTCCCAGCGAAGCGAAGGCGTCGGCCTCGGCCAGCAGTTCGAGGGAGCGACGGCTGAGCCCCGCCTGGACCGCGAAGCCCTCGATCGAGCGGACGCCGGCGTTGCGGGCGGCGACCAAACGCGCGGCCTCCTCCTTACTGAACCCTTTGATTTGGCGAAGGCCTAGCCTCACCGCACGCCAATCTCCCGCCTTGGTCGCCGGCTCCAAGGTGCAGTCCCAGTCGCTGGCCAGTACGTCCGGCTCGCGGACCTCCACGTCATGCGCCCGCGCGTCCCGCACCAGTTGGGCCGGCTGGTAGAAGCCCATGGGCTGGCTGTTGAGGAGAGAGGCCAGGAAAGCGTCCGGCCAGTGCTTCTTCACCCATGCGGAGGCATAAACCAGCAAGGCGAAGCTGATGGCGTGGCTCTCGGGAAAACCATAGGAGCCGAAGCCCTCGATCTGCTTGAAGCAGCGTTCGGCGAACTCGCGCTCATAGCCTCGCTCGGCCATGCCATCGACAAAGCGCGCCTTGAATTCGCTCACATTGCCCAGGTTCTTGAAGGTCGCCATGGAACGCCGCAGCTTGTTGGCGTCGGCGTCGCTGAAGGCGGCCGCGGTGATCGCCAGCCGCATGGCCTGCTCTTGGAAGAGCGGCACGCCCAAGGTTTTCTTAAGGATGCCTTTGAGCTCATTCGGATCATGCGGCGCCTTGGGCGAAGGATAATCGACCTCTTCCTTCTTCTCCCGACGGCGCAGATAGGGATGGACCATATCGCCCTGGATCGGTCCTGGCCGCACGATGGCGACCTCGATCACCAGGTCGTAGAATTCCTTGGGCTGGAGGCGCGGCAGCATCGACATCTGCGCCCGGCTCTCGACCTGGAAAACCCCGATCGAGTCCGCCTCGGAGAGCATCTCGTAGACCTTGGCATCATCTTGCGGCAGATCGGCGATGTCGGTGACCTTCTTCCCAAGCGCCCTCTCAGGAATCATGTCGAAGCTCTTCTTCAGTGCCGTCAGCATGCCGAGCGCCAGCACATCGACCTTCATCAGGCCGAGCGCGTCGATGTCATTCTTGTCCCACTCGATGAAGGTCCGGTCCTTCATAGCCGCATTGCCGATGGGCACGGTCTCGTCCAAGCGGCGTTTGGTGAGCACATAGCCGCCCACGTGCTGGGAAAGGTGGCGCGGGAACTTCAGGAGTTGGGTCGCTAAAGCCACCGCCCTTCGTATCTCAGGATTTTCCGGGTCTAGGCCCGCCTGCCGGACGTAGTGATCCGGCACCTCCTCACCCCAACTGCCCCAGATGGTGTTGGCCAAGGCGGCGGTGATGTCCTCGGTCAGCCCCAACGCCTTGCCGACCTCGCGGATCGCCATGCGCGGGCGGTAGTGGATTACGGTGGCGACGATCGCCGCCCGATGCCGGCCATAGCGCTCATAGACATACTGCATCACCTCCTCGCGGCGGGCATGTTCGAAATCGACGTCGATATCTGGCGGTTCGCCCCGCTCGTCGGAAATGAAGCGCGAAAACAGCAGGTCCTGCCCCGGCTTGGTCGGATCCACTGCGGTCACGTGCAGGCAAAAACAGACCACGGAATTTGCCGCCGACCCTCGCCCCTGGCAGAGGATGCCGCGTCGCCGCGCCTCGACCACAACGTCATGCACGGTCAGGAAGTAGTTCGGATATTTCAGCTTCTTGATGAGCTTGAGCTCCATACGAAGAAGCTCTTTGATCTTTTCCGAGACCCCTTCTGGATAGCGCTTCTTGGCGCCATCCCAGGCGAGCTTGGTCAGATGCTGAATCGCCGTCTTGCCGGGCGGCACCGGCTCGTCGGGGTATTCGTAGCGCAGCTGGGAAAGGTCGAACGTCACCCGCTCGGCGATCTCGACCGTGCGCTCGATCGCACCTGGGAAACGGGCGAAGAGGCGCGCCATTTCCGTCGGGGCTTTCATATGCCGCTCGGCGTTGGCTTCCAGCCGCAAGCCTGCCTCGTGAATGGTGCAGGTTTCACGGATGCAGGTCACTACATCCTGCAGAGGCCGCCGCTCGGGCGAATGATAAAGGACATCATTGGTGGCGACCAACGGCGCGCCTGAGCGTTCAGCCAGAGCGGCAAGCTTGGAAAGCCTGTGCAAATCCCGGGGTCCATAGCGGCGCGAACCCGCCAGCCAAACATCACCGCGCAATTCCCCGGCGATGCGTTTCAGCTCCTCCTCGAACCTCTCGTCCAGGCGATCGGGCGGAAGCACCAAGGCGAGCTGGCCTTGGGCGTGATCGAGGAAATCAGACCAGCGGAGTTCGCACTTCCCCTTCTCCGCCCGAAGTTGGCCTACGGTCAGCAGGCGTGTCAGGCGGCCATAGGCTTCCCGGTCGGACGGGTAACAGAGGAGCGAAGGCGACCCGTCGGCGAAATCCAGCCGACAACCGGTAAGGGCGCGGATTTCCGGCCCTTTGTTCTCCTTGAGGAACTCTACCTGCGACCAGGCCCGCACGACGCCAGCCAGAGAGTTGCGATCGCAAATCCCGACGGCCTCCATGCCGAGCACCGCCGCGGCGCTGACCAACTCGTCGGGATGCGAAGCCCCCCGCAAAAAGGAAAAGTTGGTGGTGGTCTGGAGTTCGGCGTAACGGGTCATCCGAACACCCCGTGCATCCACCAGCGGGCGGGGGTTCCAGCTTCGTACAGCCCCTCTCGATAGACCCAGAAGCGCCCGCCGTCCTGGTCCTCGACCCGGTAATAGTCGCGGACGTGGCGGACGCTGATCTCGTCGATGTCGCCGCGCCACCATTCCTCGCCGATGCGCTCGGGGCCTTCGGCGTGCAGGATTCGATGCAGTTGCTTGCGCCAGCGGAACTGGCTGGGGGGATCGTCCGGCGTCAGAGCCGTGACGTTCTCCAGCGGCTCGGGCTGGCGGAACAGGCGCATGGGCCTGGGCGCTTCCGGGTTCCAGGCGCGAGGCGGGACCGGGGCCAGCGGCGCGGCCGGCCGGGCCGAGAGCTCGGGCACATGGCTCTGCACCGGCGCGCTCTTCCACACCCGATCCTCGCCCAACCGATTGCTCAGGCGATCGACCAGGGGCGCCAAGCCGTCCTCCACCGCAGGCTCGGCGCGAGCGTCCAGGCGGGTTTGCCGGCCAGCGACCGGCTCCACCTCTTCTGCCTCCAGGGTGACGACCTCGATCCCGAAGCCTGGATCAACGGTCTCGACTTTGGGAGCAAAGAGCTTGGCGATGCGCGCCGGATCGCGGGCGGCCAGGGCCAGTCCCACCTCCAGCGGCAGGGCTTCGCCGTCCACCCGATGGAAGGCGATACGAAAGCGGCGCGCGCCAAGCCCTTCCCGCTCGAGCCGCTCGCAGAGCCTGACAGCGACGTCTCGTGTCACCCTCTGCAGGTCCTCCAGGGCGCTGATCGGTTCGAAGAAGGCCAGGCGCGCGAACCAGGGATGAGGCGGCCGGCGGAAGGTCAGGGCTTCGCTCGCCCTGCCCATGGCCTGATCGATCCGCATCAGGGTGTGTTGGCCGAACCGTCGCGCCAGGGGGGCGCGCGGCATGCCGAGGATCTGGAACAGCAGGCGCAAGCCCAACCGTTCCATCTGGGCGGCGGCTTCCGGCTCCAGCCGCAGGGCCGCCGGCGGCAGATAGGCCAGCAGGTCGGCTTGGCCGCCCGCCGGCGCGATGATCTCCGCCCCCTTGCCGAAATGAGCCAGCGCCCAGGCCGCGCCGGGCGTGTCGGCGATGGCGCAACGCATGAAGATTCCATTGGCCGCCAGCCGGGCGCGATAGTCGGCCACGAGTTGGGCCTCGCCGCCCCAGAGATGGTCGACCCCGCTGATGTCGAGGAAGAGACCGTCCGGCGCATCTTCGGCCACCGCCGGCGAGAAGCGCACGGACCAGTCGGCCAAGGCGGTCAGGGCCGTGGCGTCGGCTTCGGGTTCGGCCTCGGCGGTAGCGAGGTCCGGGACCAGCGCCATGGCGTCGGTCGCCTTCTGCCCGGCGAAAAGCCCCAGTTTCCGGCCCGCCTTGTCCACGGCGGCCAGGCGGCGCACGCCCTTGACCGTTTCGATCAGGGCGAAGGGCTCAGGCGGAGAGTCGGACGCGTTGCGGCGGCGCCAGTTGGCGATCGCCCAATTCGGCGACCAAGCGCAGAGGATGCGGGCCATTCTCGGCCTCCCAGACATAGGCGGCCGCAGCCTCCAACAGCCAGGCGCCGGGCCGTCCGCCACGGCAGCGCTCCAGCTCCGCGCGCCAGCGCGGGGGGCCAAGGCCAAACTCTCCCGGACCAGGCTCGCTGGCCGCCGGGCTGATCTTCCATCGGGTCGCCGCCGCCGATCCTGTCGCGCCCCTGCGGCTGGCGGCGCCATAAGGCCGCCGCCGGATGACGAAGCCTGTGGCGCCCTGCTTCTCGCAGGCCAGTTGCAGCCGACGGCCGGCGGTGAGGTCCACGGCCTCCACCTCGGCGAAGACCGCGGCCACCCCGACCGTGGACAGCGCGTCCTCGGCCACGGCCAGGGCCTCGTCCTCGTCCCGAGCGCAGACCTGGATCAGGCGTTCGGCGGGAAAACCCAGCCCCACCAGACCGGGCGCGAACAGGTCGTCCCGCCGCAGGATCCAGATCGCCTCGCCCCGGCGGGCGAGCGGGGCTGCGACCAGGGCGGCGAAGGCGGCGGGAGAGGCCCCGGTTTCAGCTTCCATCCCCTCGCCCACAAACTCGTGCCATTGGCCGAGGGGCAATCCGCCGCCAGGCAAGCAGCGATCCAGGGCCGGGGTCCCGAACGGCAGGGACTCAGAGTCCGCTCGTCCTCCCGCCTCGATGGCGGAGATCTTCGCCTTGAGGGCCGCCAGGCGACCATCGCGAAAACCGGACATGCTCCTCTTTCCCTTAGTTCTACTTTTGTTCTAGTTTCGGGGGCGAAAGAGTCAAGCACCTCACGGTGGCGCCCCTGGCCCTCCCTCGGTGCTATGATCGTGAAAACAACGACGCGAGGGAGGCGTCATGTCCGCCCCGGTTCAGCTTCTCGTCGGCACGCGGAAGGGGCGCCTGGATATACCGCAGCGACGCAGATCGCCGGCAGTGGTCGGTCCAGGGACCCATCTTCCTTGGCCACATCGTCAATCATCTGGTCCTCGACCCGCGCGACGGGAAGACCATGCTGATGGCCGCCTCCACAGGCCATCTTGGCCCCACCATCTTCCGCTCGACGGACGGCGGCGAGACCTGGACGGAGGCCAGGCAGCCGCCGGCCTTCCCCAAGGCGGACGGCGAGGGCCCCTCGCGGGCGGTGGATCACAGCTTCTGGCTGGAGCCGGGCCATCCGAGCGAGCCGGACGTCTGGTGGGCCGGAACCTCGCCGCCGGGCCTCTTCCGCAGCGCCGATGGCGGGGTCACCTGGGAGAGCGTCTCAGGCTTCAACGATCACCCCAACTACTGGGATTGGTGCCCCGCGGACGGCGGCACGCCCGATGGGGCGCTGCTCAACCAGGTCCAGATCGATCCGCGGGACAAGGCGCACATGTATGTCGCCACCTCCACCGCCGGGGTCTTCGAAACCCGCGACCAGGGCGCAAGCTGGCGGCCGCTGAACCAGGGCGTTGAGGCGAACTTCCTGCCCGATCCCTATCCCGAGTACGGGCAGGACGCGCACTACATCGCGCTGGCCCCGACCATGCCGGACCGGATCTGGCAGCAGAACCACTGCGGGATCTATCGCCTGGACCGACCGGCCGAGCGTTGGGACCGGATCGGCCAGGCGATGCCGCCGGAGATCGGCGACATCGGCTTCACCATCGTTCCGCATCCGCGTGACGCCGATACGGCCTGGGTCTTTCCCATGGACGGCACCGAGGTCTGGCCTCGGACCAGTCCCGGCGGCAAGCCCGCCGTCTATCGCACCTCCGATGCGGGCCGGAGCTGGGAGCGGCAGGACGCCGGCTTTCCCACCGAACAGGGGTGGTTCACCGTCAAGCGCCAGGCCTTCTGCGCCGATGCGGGCTCTCCGGTCGGCCTCTATCTCGGCGCGACCAATGGCGAGGTCTGGATGAGCGACGACGAAGGCGCGGCCTGGCGTCCGATCGCCAGGCACCTGCCGGAGATCTACTCGGTCGTGGCGGCGCCGCTCTGATGGTCCAGGTCTTCATCCCCTCGCAGCTGACCTCCTATACGGACGGCGCCAGCCGGCTTCTGGCGGCGGGCGCGAGCATCGAGCAGGTGCTGGACGACCTCGATCGCCGCTTTCCGGGCCTGAAGTTCCGAGTGATCGACGAACAGGACCGGATCCGCCGCCACATGCGCATCTTCCGTAACGGCGACCGGGCGCAGGACATCCGGTTGCCGGTCAGCGAGGCCGATGAGGTGCTGATCTTCGGAGCCCTGTCGGGCGGCTAGTCAGACAGGATCTCGTCCGGCTCGGGCGTCACGGGAAAGCGCACCGCCTCGATCTCGTCCGCGCCGGACCAAGACCGTGATGGCGCCTCTCCCACAGCTTGCCGAGCCGGCCCTGGATTGCCGAACCAAAGAGAGGTCCGCCACCATTTTCGGCAGGATCGGCAGCTTTATGGGGATGGTCGAACCGTCAAGCCGACGGACCTAAAAGACGGAAATGGCGAAGGTTTTTCGCATGCGAAAGGGCCGCGAAGGAGGCCGAACCCGGGCACAGGCGGTCGCCCCCGGGAACGCTAATCCGCAGGCCGGGAGCGAGGCCTCGACGTCTCGGACATGGGGCCTCCAGAGGAGGCCCCTCGCCGGTCAGAACCGCAGGCTGCGGGCTTCCTTGACGTGCGGCAGGTCGCGGACCTTGGCGATCAGTTCTTCGGAGGCGTCCTGGTCCACGCCGATCAGGGCGATGGCGTCCTCGCCCGCCGAGACGCGGCCGAGGTTGAAGGTGGCGATGTTCACGCCCTTTTCCGCCAGCAGCGCGCCGATCGCGCCGATGAAGCCCGGCTTGTCGAGGTTGTTCACATAGAGCATGGCCGGCGCGAAGGGCGCGTCGAGCTCCATGCCCTTGACCTCGATGATGCGCGGCGCCCCGGCGACCACCGTGCCGGCGAAGGAGCGCTTGCCGAGCGCCGTGGTGACGGTGATCCGCACCAGGCTTTCATAGATCGGCGAGTCGTCCTGCTTGCTCTCGGAAACCGTGATGCCGCGGTCCTTCGCCACCGCCGGCGCCGAGACCATGTTCACCTCGGCCAGCATGGGACGCAGCACGCCGGCCAGGGCCGCGGCCGTCAGCGGACGAGTGTTGAGATTGGCCACCTCGCCCTCATAGGCGATGTCCACCGCCTTCACCTCGACATCGACCATCTGGCCGGCGAAGGCGCCGAGGCGCTCGGCGAGGGCGACAAAGGGCTTCAGCTTGGGGGCTTCGTCCGCGGTCACGGACGGGCTGTTGAGCGCGTTGGAGACGGCGCCGGTGAGCAGGTAGTCGCTCATCTGTTCGGCGACCTGCAGGGCGACGTTCTCCTGGGCTTCCAGAGTCGAAGCGCCCAGGTGAGGGGTGGCGACGAAGTTCTCGGCGCCGAACAGCACGTTCTCCTTGGCCGGCTCCTCGACGAAGACGTCGAAGGCCGCGCCGCCCACATGGCCCTCGTCCAGCAGCTTGCGCAGGGCGGCTTCGTCCACCAGGCCGCCGCGGGCGCAGTTGACGATCAGCACGCCCTTCTTGGTCTTGGCTAGGTTCTCGGCCGACAGGATGTTGCGGGTCTTGTCGGTGAGCGGGGTGTGCAGGGTGATGACGTCGGCGCGGGCGAGCAGATCCTCTAACTCGACCTTTTCGACCCCGATCTCCACGGCGCGTTCGGGCGACAGGAAGGGATCGTAGGCGATGACCTTCATCTTCAGGCCGTTGGCGCGGTCGGCGACGATGCCGCCGATGTTGCCGGCGCCGATGAGGCCCAGGGTCTTGGCGTAGAGCTCCACGCCCATGAAGCGGTTCTTCTCCCACTTGCCGGCCTGGGTGGAGACGTCGGCGGCGGGGAGCTGGCGGGCCAGGGCGAACATCATGGCGATGGCGTGTTCGGCGGTGGTGATCGAGTTGCCGAACGGGGTGTTCATCACCACGATCCCCTTGGAGGTCGCGGCGGGGATGTCGACATTGTCGACGCCGATGCCGGCGCGGCCGATGACCTTGAGGTTCTTGGCGGCGGCGATGACGTCCTTGTCGGCCTTGGTCGCCGAACGGACGGCGAGGCCGTCATAGTCGCCGATGATCTTCAGCAGCTCTTCCTTGGGAAGGCCGGTCTTCACGTCGGCGTCGACGCCG
>Ga0182741_1001269_pt1 | contig 33718 bp, 32 predicted proteins | sample eDN5th37CBELigOP_FD_128874 | JGI IMG/M metagenome (GOLD analysis project Ga0182741, IMG submission 128874) | Enriched Organic Plus compost microbial communities from Emeryville, California, USA - eDNA 5th pass 37_C BE-Lig OP (version 2) (version 2) ... | reverse complement strand
GACGGCGGCCTGGATGGCGACGTCGAACATCTGCCGCGGGATCAGGTCCTTCATCTTCTCGCACAGCTCGCGGCCGCGGCGGTCGGCGTGGCTGCGGTGCACGATCAGCGACAGCGCGTCGACCTTGTCGCCGTTGATCAGCACGTCCACGCGCACGAACGGGCCGGCCTCGAAACGCACGAAGTGGTAGTCCAGCGAAGCGTAGCCGCGGCTGACCGACTTGAGCTTGTCGAAGAAGTCCAGCACCACCTCGGCCATCGGCAGCTCGTAGCTGATCTGCACCTGGCTGCCCAGGTAGTTGATGCCGATCTGGGTGCCGCGCTTTTCCTCGCACAGCTTGATGATGTTGCCGATGTACTCCTCGGGGGTGAGCACGTTGGCGCGGATGATCGGCTCGCGGATCTCCTCGACCTGGTTGATCGGCGGCAGCTTGGCCGGGTTGTCCATCATCACGATGGACCCGTCGCTCTTGAGCACCTCGTAGACCACGGTCGGCGCGGTGCTGATCAGGTCCAGGTCGTATTCGCGCTCCAGGCGCTCCTGCACGATCTCCATGTGCAGCATGCCGAGGAAGCCGCAGCGGAAGCCGAAACCCATCGCCTCGGAGCTTTCCGGCTCGAAGCGCAGCGCGGCATCGTTCAGGCGCAACTTGTCCAGCGCCTCGCGCAGGTCCGGGTAGTCCTCGGCGTCGACCGGGAACAGGCCGGCGAACACGCGCGGCTGCATTTCCTGGAAACCGGGCAGCGGCGCCGGCGCCGGGTCGGCCGCCAGGGTCAGGGTGTCGCCGACCGGCGCGCCGTGCACGTCCTTGATCGACGCGGTGATCCAGCCCACCTCGCCCGCCGACAGCTTGCCGGTGACCTTGCGCTTGGGCGTGAACACGCCCACCGCGTCGACCTGGTGGTTGCGGCCGGTGGACATGACCAGCAGCTTGTCGCCGGTCTTGACCTCGCCCTGCATCACCCGCACCAGCGACACCACGCCCAGGTAGTTGTCGAACCAGGAGTCGATGATCAGCGCCTGCAGCTTGTCGGTTTCGCGCGGGGCCGGCGGCGGGATGCGGTGCACGATGGCCTCCAGCACCTCTTCCACGTTCAGGCCGGTCTTGGCCGATACCGGCACCGCGTCGGTGGCGTCGATGCCGATCACCGCCTCGATCTCCGCCTTGGCGCGCTCGGTGTCGGCGGTGGGCAGGTCGATCTTGTTCAGCACCGGCACCACTTCCAGGCCCATCTCCACCGCGGTGTAGCAGTTGGCCACGGACTGGGCTTCCACGCCCTGGGCGGCGTCCACCACCAGCAGCGCGCCCTCGCAGGCGGCCAGCGAGCGGCTGACTTCATAGGAGAAGTCGACGTGGCCGGGGGTGTCGATGAAGTTCAGGTAATAGGTTTCGCCATTGCGCGCGGTATACGGCAACGACACCGACTGCGCCTTGATGGTGATGCCACGCTCGCGCTCGATCGGGTTGTTGTCCAGGACCTGCGCTTCCATCTCGCGCGCGGTCAGGCCGCCACAGATCTGGATGATGCGGTCGGCCAGGGTGGACTTGCCATGGTCGACGTGGGCGATGATGGAGAAATTGCGGATGTTCCGCATCGGATCGGCAGACATAAGGTGGCGGCGGCGCGGCGCGTCGTCAGGATAACGCGGCATTATCGCACGCCCGGCAGGCAGCCCGCACCGGCGCGGGCCGGAACGGCAGGAGCCGCCCGGAGGCGGCCCCTGCGTACAGCTTGATGAAGGACAGGCCTCAGTCGCCGGCCCGGACCGCGACGAAGGCGCTGTTGCCGCCGGTACGCACCAGCAGCATCACCACGTCGCCCTTCTTGTAGCCGGCCAGTTCGCGGTTGAGCGCGGCCACGCTGCCCACCGGGGTGCGGCCGACCTGCAGCACCACCATGCCCGGCACCAGCTGCGCGTCGCGCGCGGCCTGGCCGTTGACCCGGGTGATGCGCACGCCTTCGTTGGCTTCCAGGCCCAGCTGCCTGCGCTCGGCGGCCGTCAGGTCGGCCACGTCCAGCCCCAACAGGGCATTGGCGCCGACCTGCGGCGTGTCCTCGGTGGCGGCCGGCGCATTGCCCGGGCGCGCCGCGTCCTCGGCCAGTTCGGTCAGGGTCACGGTGATCTCGCGCTCGCGGCCATCGCGCAGGATGCCGAGCCGGACCTTGCTGCCCGGCGGCATGGCGCCGATCAGCGGCGGCAGGTCGCTGGCCGCTCCGATCTCGGTGCCGTTGACCGAACGGATCACGTCGCCCAACTGCACGCCGGCCTTGGCCGCGCCCGAGCCCTCGACCACCTGGTTGACCAGCGCGCCGCGGCTGTCGGCCAGCTTCAGCGCCTGCGCCTTGAGCGCGTCGATTGGCTGCACCACGGTACCCAGCTGCCCGCGGCTGACCTTGCCGGTCTTCTTGATCTGCTCCACCGCGCTCATCGCCAGGTCGATCGGGATGGCGAAGCTGATGCCCATGTAGCCGCCGGAGGCGGAGAAGATCTGCGAGTTGATGCCGACCACCTCGCCGCGGGTATTGAGCAGCGGGCCGCCGGAATTGCCCTGGTTGATCGCCACGTCGGTCTGGATGAACGGCACGTAGCGCTGCTCGGCGTACGGGTTGCTGCGGCCGGTGGCGCTGACGATGCCGGCGGTGACCGAGTGGTCCAGGCCGAACGGCGAGCCGATCGCCACCACCCACTGGCCGGGCTTGAGCGTGTTGGAGTCGCCCACGCGCACGGTCGGCAGGCCCTTGGCGTCGATCTTCAGCAGCGCCACATCGTACTGCTGGTCGCTGCCGACGACCTTGGCGTCGAACTCGCGGCGGTCGCTGAGCTTGACCTTGACCGTCTCGGCGCCGTCGATCACGTGGTGGTTGGTCAGCACGTAGCCGTCGGCGGAAATGATGAAGCCCGAGCCCATGCCGCGGCCGCGCGGGCCGTTGTCCGGCGCGTCGCCGGGCATCTGGAAATCGGGGCCGAAGAAACGGCGGAAGAAATCCGGCAGTTGGTCCATGTCCGGGCGCCTGGCGGCCATGCGCGGATCGCGGCGCGGACCGATGACGGTTTCGACGTTCACCACGCCCGGCCCGACCTGGTCCACCAGCTGGGTGAAGTCAGGCAGGCCGCTGACCAGTTGCGGCGCAGGCGCGGCGGGACGCGCGGCGACCGCCTGCTCCGCCGGCGCGGCGGGTGCGTTGCTCTGGGCGCAGGCGGCAAGCGGCAGGGTCATCGCCAGCAGGCCGAACAGCCGCGCAGGGATACGGTGGGTCATCAGGATCGAGCCTCCGATTGAAAGAGTAGGAAACACCTTCCGCCCGGCGTCGGCCGCCGGACAAGGAAATCCCGGGGAGCGGCACCCGCGCAGGCCGCGGGTGCTGGGAAACGAATGCCGCCTCAGTGCCGCGGCGGCTGCGCGTCGGGCTCCACGGACATGCCCTGCGAGGGCATCCGCGGTTCGAACGGATAGAAGGCCGCCCCGCCCTCGGAGGGCACGAGGCTGGCATTCAAGGCATGGTTGGACAGCGCCGGCGACAGCGTCGAGCGCGGCCAGGGACGCGCGCGCAGCACGTTGCCGGGGTCGGCGAACGGGTCGGTGCGCAACGCCGGCACCGGCGCCTGCGCGGCGACCGCGCGCGCCGGCTCGGCCTGGCGCAGGGCGGCGCTGCGCGCCACCTGCTGGGTGCGGGTGGCGCTGCCGCGGCGTGCCGGGGCCTCCGCGCGCCGCAGGGCGGCCACGGCAACGGCGGGCGCGGCTGCCGCCAGGCCTGCCTGGCCGCCAGCATCCGGCGCCTGGCCGGCATCGGCCACGACCGCCGGTGCCGGGACCTGCGCGGCGGTGGCGATCACGGTTTCCGGCATACCCGGTCCGGGCAGTTGTTCGCGCGTCATGAACAGGGCCACGGCCGCGACCGAGGCCGCCAGCGCGGCGCCGCCGCCCCAGCGCCGCCAGCCAGCGCGGCGCGCCTGCCGCTCCGCCGCCGGCGGCGCGTGCCGGGCTTCGGCGGCGACCGCTTCGCGGACCTTCAGTTCGAAACCGGCCGGCGCCGGCGCGCAGGCGCGGCCGCGCAGCACGTCGCCGAGCAGTTGCCAGCGCTCCTGGCACCCGGACAGTTCGCCGTCGTGCTCCAGCCGGCGCAGCAGGAAGCGCGCCTCGTCGGTGGGCAGTTCGCCGTCGACCAGGGCCGACAGCTGCTGCCGGTAATGCAGCTCGAACTTGTCGGCGGCATCACCCGCCGCATCGACACGACCGGAAACGTTCATGCGCGGCTCCTTTCACGGGTGGCGCTGGCGGTGTCCAGCAGCGGGCGCAGCTGGACGTCGATGGCCTCGCGGGCGCGGAAGATCCGCGAACGCACCGTGCCGATCGGGCAGCCCATCTTCTGCGCGATTTCCTCGTAGCTCATGCCTTCCACCTCTCGCAACGTGATGGCCGAACGCAGTTCCTCGGGAAGCGCGTCGACCGCCTTCATCACGGTCTGTTCCAGTTCCTGCCGCATCAGCTCGCGTTCGGGCGTGTCGGTGTCGCGCAGGCGCGCGCCGGCGTCGAACTGTTCGGCGTCGCCGATCTCGACGTCGTCGGTCGGCGGGCGCCGGTTGTGCGCGGCAAGGTAGTTCTTGGCGGTATTCACTGCGATTCGATGCAACCAGGTATAGAACTGGGCGTCGCCACGGAAATTCCCGATCGCGCGGTAGGCGCGCACGAAAGTGTCCTGGGCCACGTCCTGACATTCACTCCAGTCGGCGATGTAGCGCCCGATCAGCGCGACGATGCGGTGCTGGTACTTGCGCACCAGGACATCGAACGCCGCGCTCTCGCCGCGCTGCACGCGCCGGACCAGCTCCAGATCCAGCTCCTGCGGTGTTTCAACCTCGGCCATAAAGGGCCGCACTCCTGTCAGCCCAACCGACGTCGGGCAATGAGACCGCCTGTGGCGGAAAAAGTTCAGCGTCCCGTTGCCGGGGCGCCGCGCCATCCTTCAGAGCATGTTTACATTCCCGCCGCCGCGGCCGGCGTGCGCGCAACACGCGAGCATAGCGGCCACCGCACCCGCGGCGCCGTGACGCGCGCGACGGGGATGTAGACACGTTCCAGCCTGCGTTCGGATAGCCTGTCGGCGATGACCGGCCGGCGCGAACGCCCATGCCTCCCAAGCATTGGGATTTGACGCCGGGGAAACAACCTCTGGATCATAGCGATCTTCTCCATACACAACCGGATGGAACGTCCCATGCTTTCAGGTTTCGATGGGCTCCGCTTCACTCACTGGCAGGCCGAGATCCGCGACGACGGCATCGTCGTGCTCGCCCTGGACCGCCGCGACAGTCCGGTCAACGCGATGTCGCAGGACGTGCTGCTGGAACTGGGCGACATCGTCGAGCGGCTGGCGATCGACCCGCCCAGGGGCGTGGTGATCCGCTCGGCCAAGGCCGCCGGCTTCATCGCCGGCGCCGACCTGAAGGAATTCCAGGAGTTCGACCGCCGCGGCACCGTCAACGACGCCATCCGCCGCGGCCAGTCCACCTACCAGAAACTGGCCGAACTGCCCTGCCCGACCGTGGCCGCGATCCACGGCCACTGCCTGGGCGGCGGCACCGAGCTGGCGCTGGCCTGCCGTTACCGCGTGGCCTCCAATGATCCGTCCACCCGCATCGGCCTGCCCGAGACCCAGTTGGGCATCTTCCCGGGCTGGGGCGGCAGCGCGCGCCTGCCGCGGCTGGTCGGCGCGCCGGCGGCGATGGACATGATGCTGACCGGGCGCACGCTGTCGGCCTCGGCCGCGCGCGGCATCGGCCTGGTCGACAAGGTGGCCGCGCCGGCGGTGCTGGTCGACGCGGCGGTGTCGCTGCTGCAGTCCGGCGTGACCCGGCCGTTCAGGCAGCGTGCCACCGCCTGGGCCACCAATACCTGGCTGGCGCGCAGGATCCTTGCCCCGCAGATGGTCAAGCAGGTCGCGCGCAAGGCCAGGAAGGACCAGTACCCGGCGCCTTACGCGCTGATCTCGACCTGGGAACGCAGCGGCGGCAGCGGCATCCAGGCGCGCCTGGACGCCGAGCGCCGCGCGGTGGTCAAGCTGGCCGGCGGCCCGACCGCGCGCAACCTGATCCGCATCTTCTTCCTGACCGAACGGCTCAAGGGCCTGGGCGGCAAGGACGTGCCGGACGTCAGCGGCAAGCCGCAGCCGGGGGGCATCCGCCACGTGCACGTGGTCGGCGCCGGCGTGATGGGCGGCGACATCGCAGCGTGGGCGGCCTACAAGGGCTTCGATGTCACCCTGCAGGACCGCGAGCAGCGCTTCATCGACCCGGCCATGGCCCGCGCCCAGGCGCTGTTCGAGAAGAAGGTGAAGGACCCGGCCAAACGCCCGGAGGTGGCGGCGCGGCTGAAGGCCGACCTGGCCGGCGAAGGCGTGGCCAGGGCCGACCTGGTGATCGAGGCGATCATCGAGAACCCGGAAGCCAAGCGCGAGCTGTACCAGTCGCTGGAGCCGCGCATGAAGGTCGACGCGCTGCTGACCAGCAATACCTCCTCGATCCCGCTGGTGGAACTGCGCGAGCACATCGCCCGTCCGGCGCAGTTCGCCGGCCTGCACTACTTCAACCCGGTGGCGCAGATGCCGCTGGTGGAGATCATCCACCACGACCGCATGGTGCCGGAAACCGCGCAGCGGCTGGCCGCGTTCTGCAAGGCGCTGGGCAAGTTCCCGGTGCCGGTGGCCGGCACCCCGGGCTTCCTGGTCAACCGCGTGCTGTTCCCCTACATGCTGGAAGCGGCTACCGCCTACGCCGAGGGCATCCCAGGCCCGGTCATCGACCGCGCCGCGGTGAAGTTCGGCATGCCGATGGGGCCGATCGAACTGCTCGACACCGTGGGCCTGGACGTGGCCGCCAGCGTCGGCAGGGAACTGGCGCCGTTCCTGGGCCTGCAGATCCCGGCCGCGCTGGCGACGGTCGAAGCGGGCCGGCGCGGCAAGAAGGACGGCCAGGGCATCTACAAGTGGGAGAACGGCCGCGCGGTGAAGCCGGAAGTGGCCAGGGACTACCAGGCGCCGTCGGACCTGGAGGACCGGCTGATCCTGCCGCTGCTCAACGAGGCGGTGGCCTGCCTGCACGACGGCGTGGTGGCCGACGCCGACCTGCTCGATGCCGGCGTGATCTTCGGCACCGGCTTCGCGCCGTTCCGCGGCGGCCCGATCCAGCACATCCGCGCCACCGGCGCCGATGCGCTGGTGGACAAACTGCGCACCCTGCAGGCACGCCACGGCGACCGCTTCGCGCCGCGCCCGGGCTGGGACATGCCGGTGCTGCGCGAACCCATCGCCTGACCGTCCACCAGGCGGTACGACGACAAACGCCGGGGCTGCACTGCAGCCCCGGCTTTTTTTTGCCGCCCCCCCTGGCGGCGCCCCCATCGGCCATCGGCAGGCGATGCCGGAAACCGCGCATGGCGGTTTCCGGCTGCTGCATGGAGGCGACTTCGGACAAGCCGCCGGGCCGCGGCGCCTGCGTGGCGATTGACCCAGATCAAGGCGACGCGATGCGCCCGGGCCGAGGCTATGCGCGTCGCCCGGCGCACGCCCGCGCCGGGCCACCGCATCCCTCGCACGTCCACAGGAGCACTCCATGAAAACCCCGCGTCGCCTTCTCCTCGCCCTGGCCCTGGTCGGCGCCGCCGGTGCGGCCCAGGCCGCCGGCAATTGCACCGTCTCGCTCAAGGGCAACGACGCGATGCAGTTCGACCTGAAGGAAGCCACCGTTTCGGCCGGCTGCGCCAGCATCACCGTCGAACTGGCCCACACCGGCAAGCTCCCGGCCACGGTCATGGGCCACAACGTGGTGGTGTCCACCACCGCCGACATGGCCGGCGTCAGCCGCGACGCGATCCGCGCCGGCGCCGCCAGCCACTACGTGCCGGCCAACGACGCCCGCGTGATCGCCCATACCTCCGTGGTGGGCGGCGGGCAGACGACCCAGGTCCGCTTCCCCGGCAACCGGCTCCGCGCCGGCGGCGACTACAGCTTCTACTGCTCCTTCCCCGGCCATTCGGCGCTGATGAAGGGCCGACTGGTCGTAACCCGCTGATTTTTCTTGAAGCGCGCCCCGGGTTGGTTACCGCCCGGGCCCGTGTCATCACCGCCCGGGATCCGGCGGCCACCGCGAACGGCGGGGGCCGCAAACGCCCGCCGCGCATTGATCCAGGTCAATGCCCGGCGCGCACCCGGCGCGGATGATCCGCCCCGTTCAGACCGAGGATCAGGCCGCATGCAAAGCGTGCAGGGGACATACAACGACAAGGTGGTGCGCCAGTTCGCGGTGATGACCGTGGTCTGGGGCATCGTGGGCATGCTGGTCGGCGTCGTCATCGCCGCCCAGCTCTACTGGCCGACGCTCGGCGAAGGCATTCCGTGGCTGGGCTACGGGCGGCTGCGGCCGCTGCATACCAATGCGGTGATCTTCGCCTTCGGCGGCTGCGCCCTGTTCGCCACCAGCCTGCACGTGGTGCAGCGTACCTGCCACGTGCGGCTGATCTCGGACAGGCTGGCGGCCTTCGTGTTCTGGGGCTGGCAGCTGGTGATCGTGGCCGCGGCCATCACCCTGCCGCTGGGGTACACCCAGGGCAAGGAGTACGCCGAACTGGAGTGGCCGATCGACATCCTGATCGCCGCGGTGTGGGTGGCCTACGCGGTGCTGTTCATCGGCACCATCGCCAGGCGCCGGGTCAAGCACATCTACGTGGCGAACTGGTTCTATGCCAGCTTCATCATCGCCGTCGCCCTGCTGCACATCGTCAACAACATTTCCCTCCCCGCCGGACTGGACAAGTCCTATCCGGTCTACAGCGGCGCGGTGGATGCGATGGTGCAGTGGTGGTACGGCCACAACGCGGTGGGCTTCTTCCTGACCGCCGGCTTCCTGGGAATGATGTACTACTTCGTGCCCAAGCAGGCCGGCCGCCCGGTGTATTCCTACCGCCTGTCGATCGTGCACTTCTGGGCGCTGATCGCCGTGTACATGTGGGCCGGCCCGCACCACCTGCAGTACACCGCCCTGCCCGACTGGGCGCAGTCGCTGGGCATGGTGTTCTCGCTGATCCTGCTGGCCCCGTCCTGGGGCGGCGCGATCAACGGCGTGCTCACCCTGTCCGGCGTGTGGCACAAGCTGCGCACCGATCCGATCCTCAAGTTCCTGATCGTGGCCGTGTCGTTCTACATGATCGCCACGTTCGAAGGCCCGATGATGTCGATCAAGACGGTCAACTCGCTGTCGCACTACACCGACTGGACCGTGGGCCACGTCCACGCCGGCGCGCTGGGCTGGGTGGCGATGATCTCCATCGGCTCGATCTACGCGCTGATGCCCAGGCTGCTCGGCCGCGAGCAGATGTATTCGGTCAAGGCCATCGACACGCACTTCTGGCTGCACACCATCGGCGTGGTGCTGTACATCGCCTCGATGTGGATCGCCGGCGTGATGCAGGGCCTGATGTGGCGCGCGACCAACGACGACGGCACCCTCACCTACACCTTCGTCGAGTCGCTCAGGTTCACCTACCCGTACTACCTGATCCGCCTGGGCGGCGGCGTGGTGGTGCTGGGCGGCATGTGCCTGATGGCCTGGAACGTGTGGCGTACCTGGCGTACCGCCCCCGCGATCGCAGCGCAGCCGCTGCTGCCCGTCGACGCCTCCGAAGTGCGTGCCTGAGGAGGAAGGAAACCCATGAGCGAGAACAAGAATCCCCACGAGAAAGTCGAGAAGAACGTCGGCCTGATGGCGGTGCTGATCGCGGTGGCCGTGTCCTTCGGCGGCCTGGCCGAGATCGTGCCGCTGATGTTCCAGGCCGAGGCGATCAAGCCACTGGAAGGCGTGGAGCCCTACCCGGCGCTGGAACTGGCCGGGCGCGACATCTACGTGCGCGAAGGCTGCTACAACTGCCATTCGCAGATGGTGCGCACCCTGCGCTTCGAGACCGAGCGCTACGGCCACTACTCGCTGGCCGGCGAATCGGTCTACGACCGCCCGTTCCAGTGGGGCAGCAAGCGCACGGGCCCGGACCTGGCGCGCGTCGGTGGCCGTTATTCCGACGCCTGGCATCGCGTGCACCTGATCAACCCGCGCGACGTGGTGCCCGAGTCGAACATGCCCAGCTTCCCGTGGCTGGAAAAGAACGAAGTGGACGGCGCCACCGTCGCCAGGCGCATGGGCGCGCTCAAGGCCCTGGGCGACCCGTACACCGACGAGCAGCTCGCCAGCGCCGCCGAGGACGTCAAGGGCAGGACCGAGCTCGATGCGGTCGTGGCCTACCTGCAGGGCCTGGGGCGGCATGCGCCGCGCGGAGGCCAGCCATGATCTCCGGCATCGTGACCGCGCTGCTGCTGGCGCTGTTCGTCGGCGGCTGGATCTGGGCCTGGAGCCCGAAGCGCAAGCGTGAATTCGAGGATGCGGCACGCCTGCCGCTGGAAGAGGACAACGTGCGATACGGCAACGGGGGAGAGCGCCGATGATGAGCATGGGATGGACGTGGTACGTCATCGCCCTGGTTGCGCTGAACATCCTGGGCTGCGTGTGGCTGCTGTGGTGGACCGCGCGCCGCCGCCCCGGCGACCCGAAGCCGGAGGACACGCTGCATACCTGGGACGGCGACATCACCGAGTACAACAAGCCGCTGCCGCGCTGGTGGATCAACCTGTTCTACCTGACCATCGTCTTCAGCATCGGCTACCTGTTCTGGTACGGCGGCCTGGGCAACGTTCCCGGTTACAGCGGCTGGACCTCCAGGGGCGAGCACGCCAGGGAGAAGGCCGTGGAGGACGCCAAGCTCGAGCAGACCTTCAAGCCCTACGCCGGGCAGCCGATCGACCAGCTGGCGAAGGACCCGAAGGCGCTGGCGCTGGGCCGTTCGATCTTCGGCAACACCTGCGCCACCTGCCACGGTTCCTCGGGCCAGGGCGCCATCGGCTACCCGAACCTGGCCGACGACATCTGGCACTGGGGCGGTTCGCCCGAACGCGTGCTGGAAACGGTGCTGGACGGCCGCGAAGGCATCATGCCCGAGTGGGGCACGGTGCTGACCGGCATGGGCGGCCCGGAAGCGATCGACTACACCATCGCCTACGTGCGCACCCTGTCGGCCCCGGAGACGCTGCACAACAACTACATGGCCGCGCGCGGCAAGAAGCTGTACGACGGCGTCTGCGTGGCCTGCCATGGCGTGGACGGCAAGGGCAACCAGGACATCGGCGCGCCGGACCTGACCGACGACTACTGGCTGTACGGCAACAGCCGCCAAAGCCTGTACACGACGATCACCGAAGGCCGCCACGGCAGCATGCCGGCGCACCGCGAACTGCTCGGCGAGACCCGCGCCCGCCTGGTCGCCGCCTACGTCTGGTCGCTGTCGCACGATGCGGCCGGCGCGAAGCCCGGGGCAGGCGCGAAGTGACCGGCTTCAGCGCGCCACGCTTCGACCATCCCCCACGCCCGCTGGCGCAGCGCGTGGGGGCCATCGCCTGGCCCAGTTTCTTCGCCGCCGGCGTGGCGACGACGGTGTTCTTCGCCTTCGTCGACCCGCTGACGCTGCGCGACATGACCTTCCCCACCCTGCGGATCTCGCGCGAGCTCGGCTATACGCTGGGCTTTGCCATGTTCTGGCTGGCCACCGCCTCGTCCAGCCTGTTCACCTGGATCCTGCTGCGGCCCGCCAGCCGTTTCAACCGCGCCCTGCCGCCGGACCGTTGAACGGCGCCGCGCATTCCCCCGATCCCGCCCCTCGTCCCCCACCGATCGTTCCGCGCAGCCGCACGCCACGCCATGACCGCCATCCGCCCGTTCCCGCCTCCTATCTCGCCGTCCGCGGCGGCCGCCATGGAACGCACGCCATGAGCAGACGCATTCCGCTGGATGTCGTGGACGACCAGCGCAACTCGTTCTACGTCAGCGAGCGCAAGGTCTACCCGCGCGATGTCTCCGGACGTTTCAACCGGCTGCGCGTGGCCGCGGTGGCGTGGCTGCTGGGCATGTACTACCTGTTCCCGTGGCTGTCGTGGGACGGCCGCCAGGCGGTGCTGTTCGACCTGCCCGCACGCAAGTTCCATATCTTCGGCCTGGTGTTCTGGCCGCAGGATTTCCTGTTCCTGGCGCTGCTGCTGATCATCGCGGCGATGACCCTGTTCTTCTCCACCGCCCTGGCCGGACGCCTGTGGTGCGGCTATGCCTGCCCGCAGACGGTGTGGACCGAGACCTTCCTGTGGATCGAGCGCTGGACCGAGGGCGACCGCGCGCGGCGCATGAAGCTCGACGCCGGCCCGTGGAACGGCGAGAAGGTGCTGCGCAAGGGCGGCAAGCACCTGCTGTGGCTGCTGTTCGCGCTGTGGACCGGTTTTACCTTCGTCGGCTTCTTCACCCCGATCAGGGACCTGGGCGCGCGCCTGCTGCCGTTCGCGTGGGGCGGCTGGGAAACCTTCTGGGTGCTGTTCTACGCGCTCGCCACCTGGGGCAACGCCGGCGTGCTGCGCGAGCAGGTGTGCAAGTACATGTGCCCGTACGCGCGCTTCCAGAGCGCGATGTTCGACCGCAATACCCTGCTGATCGCCTACGACCCGATGCGCGGCGAACCGCGCGGCCCGCGCAAGCGCGGCCTCGCCAGCGTGCTGGAACGCACGCGCGGCCTGCTGGCGCCGTCGGTCGCCCATGACTACGTGTTCCGCGGCAGCCGCCATCCCTCCGCCGCCACCCAGGCCGCGCACGCCAAGGGCACGATCACCTGGGACGGCGAACTGGCCGAGGTGGCGCCGCTGCCGAAGTTCGCGCCGGAGGAACTGGGCGACTGCATCGACTGCACCATCTGCGTGCAGGTCTGCCCCACCGGCATCGACATCCGCAACGGCCTGCAGTACGAATGCATCGCCTGCGGCGCCTGCATCGACGCCTGCGACGAGGTGATGGACAAGCTGGGCTACCCGCACGGCCTGATCCGCTACTCCACGCAGAACGCCATCGACGGCAGGCCCACCCGCGTGCTGCGCCCGCGCATCCTCGTCTACGGCCTGCTCCTGCTGGGCCTGTGCGGCGCGTGGGCGTGGGGCGTCAGCCACCGCAGCGAACTGATCGCCGAAGTGCTGCGCGACCGCAACGCGCTGTACCGGCAGTCCGCCGATGGCAGCATCGCCAACGATTACACGCTCAAGCTGATCAACAAGAGCCAGCAGGCCCGGCGCTACCGCATCACGCTGGAGCCGGCGGACGCCGGGCTGCGCCTGCAGGGCCAGGCCGAGGTGCAGGCCGGCCCCGAGCAGGTGCTGCCGGTGGCGCTGAGCGTGGTCGCCGATGGCGAGGCCGGCGGCCGCCGCGCCCTGCGCTTCGTGGTCGAACGCGAGGACGGCGGCGAGAAGCGCGTCGTCGAAAGCAGCTTCTTTGGTCCGGTGCAATGAACGAACGTTCCCAATCCCCTTGGCGCATCCCCGCGTTCTGGCTGGTGGTCGGCCTGCCGCTGCTGTCCATCGTAGCCGGCGTCGGCCTGGTGATCGTCGCCGTGCGCTCCGGCGGCGCCGATGTCGTGTCCGACCCCGTGCAGCGCGTGTCGCAGATCCAGACCACCGACCTCGGCGCGGACGAGGCCGCACGCAAACGGGGCCTGAGCGCGGTGCTGCGCGTGGAGGACGGCATCGTCGAAGTGCTGCCGGCCACCGGCCGCTTCGCCACCGGCGCGCCGCTGCAGCTGGTGCTGGAACACCCCACCCGCCAGTCCGGCGACCTGCGCCTGGAACTGGCGCCGCAGGGTCCGGGCTGGCGCGTCGAAACGGCCGTGGACGCCGGGCACGACTGGGTCGTGCAGCTGCGCGACGCCGAAGGCCGCTGGCGCCTGCATGGCCGGCTGCCGAAACAGCAGCATGCCGCCCGCCTCTCCCCCTTGCTGGGCGGAGAACCTTGAGCCTGGCCGTGAGCGCCCATCCGGCCCTGTCGCCCGCCGTCGCGGTGGCCACCGGCACCTGCCACCACTGCGGCGAAGCATTGCCGGCGCAGCCGCACCGGGCGGCAACGGGCACCGGCACGCACGCCTTCTGCTGTCCCGGCTGCGCCGCGGCCGCCGAGTGGATCGCCAGCGCCGAGCTGGACGGCTACTACCGCCTGCGCAGCGCCCACGCCGCGCGCGTGGGCGAGGACCTGCCGGACCTGGCGGTCTGGGACCGCGACGACGTGCAGGACGAACACAGCCGGCCGGTAGCGGGCGGCCGCGAGATCACCCTGCTCACCGACGGCATGCGCTGCGCCGCCTGCGCCTGGCTGATCGACCGCGCGCTGGCGCGCGAGCCGGGCGTGATCGACTGCGGCGCCAACGCCGTCACCGGCCGCATCCGCATCGCCTGGGACCCGGCGCGCACCGCGCTGTCCACGCCGCTGCGGCGGCTGGCGATGCTCGGCTACCGCCCGTACCTGGCCGGCAGCGAGGCCGCCGAGCGCCAGCGCACCGGGGAGCGCCGGCGCTGGCTGCTGCGGCTGGGCATCGCCGGGCTCGGCATGCTGCAGGCGATGATGCTGGCCGAGGCGCTGTACCTGGATTTCAACGGCACCATGCCGGTGCCCACGCGCGACTTCTTCCGCTGGCTGACCTTCCTGCTGTGCACGCCGGTGGTGTTCTATTCCGGCTGGCCGTTCCTGTCCGGGGCGATGCGCGAACTGCGCGAACGCCGCCTGGGCATGGACGTGCTGATCGCCGGCTCCACCCTGCTCGCCTATTTCGCCAGCCTGCTGGAGACGATCCGCGGCGGTCCGCATGTCTGGTACGACGCGGCGGTGATGTTCGTCTTCCTGCTGCTGGCCGCGCGCATGCTCGAACAGCGCGCGCGCGCCGTGGCCAGCGCCCAGGTCGACGCGCTGGCGCGCGCGCGCCCGGCCTTCGCCACCCGCGAACTGGCCGGCGGCCGCCGCGAGTCGGTGCCGCTGGCGGCGCTGGGCGTGGGCGATGTCGCCTGCGTGGCGGCCGGCGAAGCGGTGCCGGCCGATGGCGTGCTGCTCGGCGACGGCGGCGACGAGGCCTGGTTCGAGGAGGCGCTGCTGACCGGCGAATCGGCGCCGGTGCGCAGGCAGCCCGGCGAGCCGGTCTACGCCGGCACCGTCTGCCGCGAACGCCCGGCGCGGCTGCGCGTTGCCGCCACCGGCACCGCCACCCGCCTGTCGCAGCTGGCGCGGCTGGTCGAACAGGCGCAGGAGCACCGCCCCGCGCTGGCGCGCCTGGCCGACCGCATCGGCAGCCGTTTCGTGCTGGCGCTGCTGCCGGTGGCGCTGGCGGTGTTCGCCGGCTGGTGGCACTACCAGCCCGGACGCGCGCTGGAAGTCACCCTGGCCCTGCTGGTCATCAGCTGCCCCTGCGCGCTGTCGCTGTCGGTGCCGGCGGCGCTGGCCACCGCGCACGGCGCGCTGGCCCGCATCGGCCTGCTGGCGGTGCGGCCGGACGCGATGGACACGCTGGCGCGCGCCACCGACATCGTGTTCGACAAGACCGGCACGCTCAGCGACGGCCGCCCGGTGCTGGCCGCCACGCAGGTGCTGGACGACGCGCTGGATGCGGCCGCCGCGCTGCGGATCGCCGCGGCGCTGGAACGCGACAGCGGCCACCCGCTGGCCGCCGCCTTCACAACGGGCGATGCCGCCGCGCTGGCCGCCGCCCAGGTCGAAGCGGTGCCCGGGCGCGGCGTGCAGGGCCGGGTCGAGGGCCGCCACTGGCGGCTGGGGCGGGCCGACTTCGCCGCCGCAGGCGAGGACGACGGCGCGCTGTGGCTGGGCGACGGCCAGCGCGCCGCCGCCCGCTTCGTGCTGGAAGAACGCGCCCGCGACGATGCCGCGCAGGCGCTGGCCGCGCTGCGCGCGCAGGGCCTGCGCCTGCACCTGGCCAGCGGCGACGGCGAGGCGGCGGTGCGGCGCATGGCCACGGCGCTGGGCCTGGACGAGGCGCACGCGCGGCAGTCGCCCGAGGACAAGCTGGCGCTGGTGCGGCGGCTGCAGGCCGAAGGCCGGGTGGTGGCGATGGTCGGCGACGGCCTCAACGACGCGCCGGTGCTGGCCGGCGCCGATGTTTCCATCGCCATGGGCGAAGGCGCCCCGCTGGCGCACCGCGCCGCCGACCTGGTCACCACCGGCGGTGGCCTGCGCCGCATTCCCGCCGCGGTCGCGCTGGCGCGCGCCACCCGGCGCATCATCCGCCAGAATCTGGCCTGGGCCACCGGCTACAACCTGCTGGCGCTGCCGCTGGCCGCGGCCGGCTGGGTCACGCCGTGGCTGGCGGCGCTGGGCATGGCGCTGTCGTCGCTGCTGGTGACCCTCAACGCGCTGCGCCTGGCGCGGCTCAAGACACCGGAGGCACGCTGATGGCCATCCTGCTGATGCTGATCCCGATCAGCCTGGTGCTGCTGGGCCTGGCGGTGGCCGCCTTCGTCTGGGCGGTCAAGCGCGGCCAGTTCGACGATCTCGATACGCCGGCGCTGGACATCCTCGAGGACAACGACCGCCCCGCCCCGCCCGCCGGCCAGCCGGCCGACGCGGATGTCCGCGCCGCGGACCCGACGCGCGGACGCTGACCATGTTGCCGCTGGACATCCCGGTCCTGGCCGCCGCTCTCGTCGCCGGCCTGCTCGGCGGCCTGCACTGCGCGGTGATGTGCGGCGGCATCGCCACCGGCTTCCCGGCGATGGCACCGGGCCGCGCGTTGAGCGTCGCCTGGCAGGCCAATCTCGGCCGCATCGGCGGCTACACGCTGGCCGGCGCGCTGGCCGGCGGACTCGGCGGCGGCATCCTGCGGGTGGCGCGCAGCGACGGCCTGGCGCTGGGCGTGCGTGTCGCCGCCGGCCTGGCCCTGGTCCTGCTGGCGCTGCGCCTGCTCGGCCGCGGCAGCAGTTTCGATCTGCTGGCCCGCCCCGGCCGGCAGCTGTGGCAGTGGCTGCGGCCGCTGCACCGGCACCTGCTGCCGGCCGACCGCGGCTGGCGCCGCGTGGCGCTGGGCGCGCTGTGGGGCTGGATGCCCTGCGGCCTCAGCCTGGGCCTGCTGGGCGTGGCCTGGCTGCAGGCCAGCGCGCTGGGCGGCGCGCTGGTGATGGCGGTATTCGGCCTGGCGACGCTGCCGGTGATGCTGCCGTTGACCTGGTCGGGCGCGCGCATGGGCCGCTGGCTGCAGCGCCCCGGCCTGCGCCTGGCCCTGGCCGGCGTCGTGCTGGCTGCTGGTCTGCTGACCATCGCCGCGCCGTGGCTGATGCAGGTGCCGGCCCTGCAGGGCGTGCTCGGCGCGCTGGGCTGCATGCCCCGTCAGTGACGGCTTGCCGGATGCGGAGCCACCGGCCCCTGCGCGCAGAGGCGGGGCGTGCCCCGCAGGGGCCTTTCCCGTCGTGGCACCCGCGTGCGAGGCAAGCCTCGCACCTGCCCGCGTCAGTGCCGGTGGTCGTGGCCTTCGTGATCGTGATCGCCATGATCGTGCCGCGCCGGCGGCGCATGCGCTCCGCAGGCATCGCCGCAGTGGTCGGCTTCCACCTGCAGGGTCACGTGGTCGATGGCGAAGCGCTCATGCAGCATGGCGGCCAGCGCGCGCCGCAGCGCATCCGCGCCCTGGCCGCCGGCGGTGACCACGTGCGCGGTCAGCGCCGGCGTGCTCGAGCCCAGCGCCCACACATGCAGGTCGTGGATGTCGGCCACGCCGGCGTGCCCGCGCAGCGCCTGTTCCACGTCGGCCAGCGCCATGCCCTTGGGCACGCCTTCCAGCAGCACGTTCAACGCATCGCGCAGCAGCACCCAGGTACGCGGCAGCACCCACAGGCCGATCAGCACCGCCAGGATCGGATCGACCAGGGTCCAGCCGGTGAAGCGGATGACCAGCGCGGCGACGATCACCGCCACCGAGCCGAGCATGTCGCTCCACACTTCCAGGTAGGCGCCCTTGACGTTGAGGCTCTCGCCGCTGCCGGCGCTGAGCAGGCGCATGGCGACCAGGTTCACCAGCAGGCCGAAGCCGGCCACCCACAGCATGCCGGTCGAGGCGATGGCCTGCGGCTCGCGGAAGCGGTCCACCGCTTCCCACAGGATGTACAGGCCCACCACGAACAGCAGCGCGCCGTTGACCAGGGCGCCCAGCGCTTCCAGCCGCGCATAGCCGTAGGTGCGGCGCGCGTCGGGCGGCCGCCGGCTCAGCCGCACCGCGGTCAGCGCGATCACCAGCGCGAGCGCGTCGGTGGCCATGTGCGCCGCGTCGGACAGCAGCGCCAGGCTGTTGGTCATGAACGCGCCGACCACTTCCACCACCAGGTAGGACGAGGTCAGCGCCAGCGCCCACCACAGCGGCTTTTCGTGGCGGATCTCGCTGGGCAGGTGGTTGTGGTCGTGGCTCATGGCGGGCTCCTGGCAGGACCGCGCCAGCTTAGGCAGCGTGCCGCGGCGGAGACTATTACATCGCCGCCTGCGGCACGGCCGCGTTCATGCCGCGCAGGCCGGCGTCAACGCGGCCCCAGCACCGCCTGCAGGTCCTCGCCCTGCGGCAGGCCCGAGCGCGTCTGCACGCTGCCGTCGGCGTCCTTGAACACGATGCCCGGCGTGCCCTGGAAACCGAGTTCCAGCATCGCCAGTTCGTTCTCGCGCAGCTTGGCCTCGGCATCGGCCGGCACCCTGGCCAGGCCCTTGATGCCGCCGCGGGCGAAATTGCGTTCGTTCTGCTGCAGCGCCTGCTCCGGCGACGCCGCGCCCAGGATCGCCGCGGCCTTGTTGGCGCTGTCCTCGCGGATCACGCCCACCAGGATCTGCCGGATCTGCACCTTGCCCGACTCCACCCATGGCCGCGCCGCTTCCCAGAAACGATTGCAGTACGGGCAGTTGGGATCGCTGAAGGCATAGACGACGCGCGGCGCGTCGGCGCGGCCATCGGCCACCCAGTGGCTGGCTTCGACCCGCTGCCACAGCTTCGCGCCCATCGGCCCGGATACCAGCTCCTTGAGCTTCGCCGCGCCGACGTCCTCGCCCTTGGCATTGATCAGGGTGCCGACAATCGCGTGCTGCCCGTCGCTGGACACGTACACCGCCAGCGGGCGCTGCCCGGCGACGCCGGCATAGCCGGTCAATCCCACCGGCGTCTGGAACGTGCCCATGAACTCCACGCCCTGCCCGCGCAGGGTCTTGACCACCTCCGGCTCGGCGGCGGCAGTGCTGCCGGCCTTGCCGGCAGCCGGCGGCGCGGCGCCGCCATCGCGGGCGCAGGCGGCCGGCGCCAGCAGGGTGGCCGCGAGCAGGAACAGGGTCGGTCGGGAACGGATCATCGCGTTTCTCTTCGGGGGAATCGGAAAGTCATTGCAGTTCGCGCAGGCGCGCTTCCAGCGTCGCCCGCGACAGTTCGCCCATGTGCGCGGCGCGCAGCCGGCCGTCGGCGTCGAAGAACAGCGTGGTCGGCAGCGCGCGCGCCGGTCAGGCGCATCAGCTCCGACCCCGGATCCAGCAGGATGTTCCCCGGCGCCAGCGCTTCGCTGCGCAGGTAGCCGGCCACCTCGGCGGCGTCCTCGCCCTGGTTGGCGAACACGAAGCCGATGCGCGGGTGCTCGGCCTGGGCGCGCGCCAGCGTGGGCATCTCGCGCCGGCACGGGCCGCACCAGCTCGCCCACAGGTTCACCACCAGCGGTTTGCCCGCGTGGGTGGACAGCGGCACCGCAGCGCCGTGCATGTCGGCGAGCACGATGTCGGGCAGCACGATGGTCGAGCGCTGCACGGCGAACAGCGCCATGCCGCCGACCAGCCAGAACGCGGCACCGGCCGCCAGCCCCAGCAGCACCGGCCGGCGCGGCGCATGGCGCCGCGTCCGCCACAGCGCATACGCCGCCGCCACGATCGCGCCGGCCCACACCGAATAGCCGCCGTCGCCCAGGCGGATGATCGACAGCGGCTGCGGCAGGTAGTCGCCCAGGTGCCACAGCACGTGCGCCAGGCGCGCGCCGAGCACGCCCAGCAGGAACGCGTCGACCACCACCGCGCCGGCGCGGCCGCGCGCGCCGTCGGCCGCCACGGCCAGCGCACGCGCGAACAGCCAGGCGATGAAGGCGGCGACGAGCCCCAGCACCGCCATCAGCGGAAACGGACCGGCGCTGATCACTTCCCGGCGCGCAGCGCGCGCGCCGCCTCCAGGTACTTGGCGGCCTTGGGGTTGTCGGCGTTCCAGCGCGGCGCCTGCGGATCGTTGGCGAGGGTCAGGACCGCCAGCGCCACGGTGCGGTCGATCGCCGCCATGTTGGCGTAGTCGATCTTGTCCCAGGTATCGGCGGGGCCGTGGTAATCGGGGAAGGCGTAGGCGACGCTGACCGTGTGCGCCGGCACGCCGAGATCGGCCAGCGCCTGGTTGTCGCTGGCGCCGAAATAGCGGTCGCTGTTCACCGGGTGCCGGGTGATGCGCGTGCCGGTCAGTTCGCCCGCCTTGCGCAGCACGTCGCCCACCTCGGAATAGTCGGCGCCGGTGAGCGCGGCGGCCCGCACCTGCGGGCCCTCGCTGTCGTCGGTGCGGCCGATCTGCTCCAGGTTGATGTTGGCCACGGTGTCGGCCACCGGCACCAGCGGGTGCGCGCCGTAGTAGCGCGAGCCCACCAGCCCGTGTTCCTCGCCGAACACCGTCATGAACACGATGCTGCGCTTCGGCCGCTGCGCCTGCGCGGCGAACGCGCGCGCCAGCTCGATCACCGAAACGGTGCCGCTGCCATCGTCGTTGGCGCCGTTGTAGATGGGGTCCTCGCCCTTGCCTTCGCGGATGCCCAGGTGGTCGTAATGCGCCGTCACCATCACGTAGGTGCGGCTCAAGGCCGGGTCCGAACCGCGCAGCAGCCCGACCACGTTGCGCACCGGCAGCGGCGCCGGCGCGTCGGCGAACTTTGCGCGCTCGCGCTCGGGCGCGATCTCGCGCCAGTCCGCGGTCTGGAAATAGCCATCATCGCCCAGCGGCTCCAGCCCGGCGGCGCGGAACTGCGAGGCGATGTACTCGGCGGCGATGTCCAGCCCGCGCGACGGCGTGCCGCGGCCTTCCAGCGCGTCCGAGGCCAGGAAGGCCAGGTGCCCGCGCATCGCATCGGCGGAAATGCTGGACAGCAGCTGCGCCTGCTCCGGCGACAGGCGCGGTTCGCCGGCCTGGGCGACGCTCGCCGCGAACAGGAAGGCCGCGACGGCGGCGCGCAGGGTTCGGGAAACCGGCATGGACTGTTCTCGCGGAAGGAATCAGCGTGGAGTCTAGTGCCTGCGCGCCATGAAGATCAGTGCCGGATGGCGTGTTGTCCGTGCGGCGCCGTCGAAAGACAGGACAGCGCCGGAGCGGCGGCTGTTCCTTCTCCGCGCAGGACCGATGACACATGCCCGCGGGGGCGTGCCGGCCTACCCTTGTGCGGTCTTCCATCGACCGAGGAAAGCCCGATGCCGAGTTCCCGCCGCCTCCGCGCGCTGCTGCTGCCACTGGCGCTGCTGGCCACCGCGCCCGGCTTCGCCGCCGAGCCTCCGGCGCCGGCCGCGCATGTCGATGCCGACGGTCCTTACGTGTTCCGCGAGGACGGCCGCCTGCGCGCCCGCTGGATCTGCGACGACGCGGTGCAGGAACAGGCCTGGGACGCGGCGCAGGCAACGGTGCCCCCGCGCTGCGGTTATGCGCATCCGGTGGCGGTCGCGCCGCCCGCGCCGGTGGCCACGGCGGTGCTGCCACAGGCGCCGCGCATCGTCGCCGTGTCCGACATCCATGGCCAGTACGGCCTGCTGGTGAAGCTGCTGCGCGCCCATGGCGTGATCGACGGCGAGGACCGCTGGACGCTGGGCCGCGACACCCTGGTGATCGCCGGCGACGTGTTCGACCGCGGCCCGCAGGTCACCGAGGCGTTCTGGCTGCTGTACGGCCTGCAGCAGCAGGCCGCCGCGGCCGGCGGCGCGGTGCATTTCGTGCTCGGCAACCACGAGACCATGGTGCTGTACGACGACCTGCGCTACGTCAATCCCAAGTACCTGCGCAGCGCGCAGCTGCTGGGCCGCAGCTACCCGCAGCTGTACGGCGCCGATTCGGTGATCGGGCAGTGGCTGCGCACCCGCCCGGTGCTGCTGCGCATCGGCGACACCCTGTTCCTGCATGGCGGCATCTCGCCCGAGGCGCTGCCGCTGGCGCTGGACCCGGCCGCCACCAACGCCGCCTACCAGGCCTCGCTGGGCCGGCCCAAGGCCGAGGTCAAGGCCGACCCGGCCACCGCGCCGCTGTACGACGGCAAGACCAGCCCGATCTGGTACCGCGGCTATTTCGACGGGCGCCTGGATACCGCCGGCGTGCAGGACCTGCTCGACCGGCTGGGGCTGAAGCGCTTCGTCGTCGGCCACACCTCGATGCCGCACGTGAGCAGCTTCCATGGCGGCCGCATCATCGCCATCGACAGCAGCATCAAGAAGGGCGAGAACGGCGAACTGCTGTTCATCGAGGACGGCCGGCTCAGCCGCGGCCTGCTCGACGGCACCCGGGTGCCGCTGGCCGAGGGCGTGCCGGACGCGGACGACTGAGCGGCTAGAATCCTCCGGCCACGCGGGCGGCCCTGCCCGCGCACCGCCACCTCGCAGGTTCCGCATGACCACCACCGCCCAGCCCGTCACCGCCGGCCTCAGCCGCGCGGCCATTTTCCTCGTCGTCACGCTCAGGCCCGACACGCAGGCCAGCGCCCGCGCCCGCGCGGTGTGCGGCGACGTCTCCACCCTGGTGCGCTCGATCGGCTCGCGCGTGCTCGACGGCGGGCTGTGCTGCGTGACCGGCGTCGGCTCGGAGGCCTGGGACCGCCTGTACGGCGCGCCGCGCCCGAAGGAACTGCACCCCTTCATCGAAATCGACGGCAGGCACCGCGCCGTCGCCACTCCCGGCGACCTGCTGTTCCACATCCGCGCCGGGCGCATGGACCTGTGCTTCGAACTGGCCACGCAGCTGATGACGCGGCTGGGCGACGCCGTGGCCAGCGCCGACCAGGTGAACGGCTTCGGCTATTTCGACAGCCGCGACCTGATCGGCTTCGTCGACGGCACCGAGAACCCGGTGGACGACGAAGCCCGCGAGGCCGCCCTGGTCGGCGCCGACGACCCCGGCTTCGCCGGCGGCAGCTATGTCGTCACCCAGAAATACCTGCACGACCTGCAGGGCTGGAACGCGGTGCCGGTGGCCGAGCAGGAACGCATCGTCGGCCGCACCAAGCTGGACAACATCGAACTGGACGACGATGCCAAGCCCAGCTACGCGCACAACGCGCTGACCAACATCGTCGAGGACGGCAGGGAACTGAAGATCCTGCGCAGCAACATGTCCTTCGGCGACGCCGCCAGGGGCGAATACGGCACCTTCTTCATCGGCTACGCCTGCACGCCGACGCGCATCGAGAAGATGCTGCGCAACATGTTCATCGGCAACCCGCCGGGCAACCACGACCGCCTGCTGGATTTCAGCCGCACGGTCAGCGGCAACCTGTTTTTCGCGCCGCCGGCCGGCTTCCTCGAAGACGCCGCGGGGTAAAGCCCGCGTCCGCCCCGCCGGTGGCGCGCGCCGGCCCGGTTCGTCGCCGGCGGCCGCGCCCCGTATCATGGGCCATCCATGCACCACGCCCGCACCGCCGCCCCAGCGGCCGGCGGCACGGGCCATCCGCCGGAAGCCAAGCACTTGCAACACGCCGAACCCACAAAGAAGGGCCGCCAGGACAACGGCGCGGTCGAACACACCCCGCTGATGAAGCATCAGCGGGGCGTAAACACTATTTCGTCCATTTCTGGCGTGTTTTCCGCGATCTGGCACTGCACTAATCCAAGCTTGGGCTACAAATAAGCTACGGGCCCTTGTCCATAGTTGAGCCACTTTTCGCAAGATCGTCCGTCCTGTGACCGGGCATTGGAAAACCGCAGCCAAGAACCAAAGGTGCAGGCCAACCTGACGCTCGGCAGCGGTTCACAGCAGCAGAGGATGAATTGCAGCACTTTCTCATCCGGCGCTGCCTTTAGCCCTCCTGCCCTGCAAGCTCGATCGGAACAGCGCCCATGGGACTTCCAACGAATACGTATTTGCCATCCTGTTCCTGCAGGAACAGGACATACGCCTTGCCTGGTATGCAGCAGTCGTTACGATGCTCGGCGATGATGTTGTTGACCACCACCTCGATGCGATCGCCCACTCTGGCATCCCCTTTCAGCACACCGGCCACGCGCACGTTGACGCGATAGAACTTGTCGAACTCCCGGTCGGTGAATGGCTGGGGTTTGGCGCCATCGGCAACCACGACTAGCCCTCGCGCCCTGGACCCGTTCCTCAAGCGAGGGATTGGGGCGCTCTACTGCGCAGGCGCTGCCCGCCAGGGCCAGCAGCAGCGCGGCCAGTGTGGTGCGCGCTAGGAGCACTGATAGGGGTGCACTTGGAAGGCAAGCGTGCGCGTGCTGTCTGCAGAGATGACTGCGGCATCGCCAAAGGCACTGTAGGGGATGATCCCTTGCACCTGCTGGCCTGGCTCGATGCGCACTTCACCGCAGCCGCCAGGACAGTAGGCGCTACCTGTAGGCAGCAATTCCTTTTGGCCGCTCGATATCGTCAACGTCGCGCCATCGAAGCCAGCCGGAAGCGCAGCAGGATCCGGCCAGCTTTCCTTCGACAGGCAAAGCGGCGTGCTGGCCTTGGAGGTCAGCGTCAGGTCGAAGCGCTGCTGCTCGGGGTTGTCTTGGATGGCAAGCGCAAAGTCCCCTTCCTGCGCCCAGCGGATGCCGGCCGTGGAGGCACAAGCGACCAGCACCGCCAGTGCCAGCAGTGCAATGCCGTGCCTCACCGGGCCTGGTCCATCAGGTGGTCGGGATTGATCAGGCGTTGTTGGCCGGGCAGCGTGTTGGAGATTTCCTGCTGCTGGGGCGTGCCGAATTCGCAGGTGGGAATGGCGTTCACGCGCTGGTCCATTTAGCCAACACTGCATGTCCCGTCTCGTAGTCGACGCCATTCGCTACGACCACCAACTCACCACTCTGAACCAGTTCCTCAAGCGACGGATTGGGGCGCTCCACCGCACAGGCGTTGTTTGCCGGAAAGACAACAGCAGAACTGGCAGCCAGGAATTCAATTGGAGAAGATAGACGGATAGCGCTGTTTCAAGTCGTCCACGTCAATCAAGATAGCCGTGGGCAGCGGACACGCACCCAGGTCAATCTTGCCGTCCAGGTAGTTGGCTAGGAATTTGCCCCGCACAGTGATGGTGATTCCGTTCAACTGCTGCTTCTCCATCAATGCGCCGGGGTTTGCAACCGTCAGGCAATACTCCTGATAGGTCTTGGGATCGAAGGACGGATCCTCCGCATCCCAACGCCGCTCAAACTCCGCTTTGAGTTCTTTGGACTGATAGAGGTTATGGGCCTCGGGCACCAACGTCAGGTAGCCTTCCACTACCACTGTTTTATCCCGATACTGCTGAGGTGCGGCGTTCAAGACACTGGGTGAAGTGGCGTCGTCGCTCAATGGCGCCGAATGGGCGCATCCAGCGACCAGCACGAGAACAAGGGCATTGAGCTTCTTCATCATTTCGCCTTACGGAATATGGAACAGCTTCTGTTCCTGGTTCAAGTTGCGTTGTATCTGGTTCTCCTGTCCGCGGCTCATTGCGCCCTGCGGGTAGGAGAACTGCAACTGACCGTTGTTGATTTCATGCCAACCGACCTGCCCTTGGGAAACCGTGGCAGTTGGAATACCGGCGCGCAAGGACTGGGTGTCACCATAGCCGCCATTGAGCTTGGGCGCATCCACCATGCCATTGGACTTGTTCGGGCCACCATCGATATGGCCGTGGATGGCACCCATAGCGTTTTGCGGAATGGTGGCTGCCGCGGTGGCACCCACGGAATTGCTCGTGGTCGTCATTTCCCGCGCAGGCTGCGCAACTGGCTTTCCAGTAGCATCTGGCACAAAGAAGCCCAAGCTTTCCTGCGATCCCGATTTGACCGTGAACTGCGGCACGGCAGCCTGTCCAGCGGCGCGCAAGTCGGGGGATGCTACCGCTGTTTGCCCGTTGGACTTGGCCGCATTGAAGGTGTCAGCCGTAATCACGCAATTGTTGTTGGCGCATGATTTGGCGCGCCCATCGGGATCGGTGAACTTGTAGGGGTTGTTGCTTACATAGCTGTAGCGATTGAAATTCTCGCCGGTGTTGGGGTTGGCCTTCACCGGATCGGTAGATGCAAAAGCAGCGGATGCCACCATGGCCAGCGCACACAATGTCAGAATTGCACGCATCACGAACCCCCGTCCTTTGCTTTCATGTTGTTGAAGTGCTGCAGGTAGCGTTGCCGCTCTTCCGCCCCCCACCGGCGCCAGCCTAGGGCTTCGGCCTTGTCATACCATTCGAAGTTCTGCTTGCTGTAGTCCAAATAGGTGGCGCGCAGTTCCTGGGGGATCTGCTCGGCCTGCGGATACTTGGATTTGAACTGCTGCTCGATCAGCAGGTAGTAGGCATCCCCGCGGAACGTCATGGCGTTAACGTCCTTGGGGTTGGCTTGAAGGATCAGGTCGGTGGCTGCAAGCATCCGCTCGGACCACTTGTTCTGGCGGTAGTAAGGCAGCAGTGAGGCGGTCGCGAATAGGGCCACGCTTTCGCGCTGGGTGAAGGGACGCAAGAACGTATCGCTCCTGGTCGCCTCAGGTGGAATGCGCAAAGCTTGCTCGTAGCCGCTATCGGCATGGAACAGGGCACTGGTGGCTTCGAAATTGGTCCACGCCCCCTGCTCTTCATCGCCATATTTCACGATCAGGTGATACGGCGCGGTGGTCATGGTCAATGGCAAACCAAGGCGCTGCCCGATGACCAGGAAGGCGATGGGCATGATGACGCACTGGCCCTTTCGCATGGTGAAGTAGGTCGACAGCAGCCCCTTCTTGACATCCTGGCCGAAGGGGTCGGTGTAGTCGTAGCCGAAGGGGCGATTGTCGTTCCAGGGACCGGGCTCGTAGAGCGTCGAAATCAGCAGGTCCATCTTGACCTTGTTCGACGCATTGGCCGGGAACCTGGCGCGGGCCTTGGCGGCCCATTCGTCGACCTGGCGTAGGACGGCATCCGTATCGATTGAAGGATCCACCATGCGGTCGATGGTGATCTTCGCGCGGGCCAGGTCGATGGAGCCTTCTGGCTGCTGCAACAAAAGGCGCAGCGTCGTTTCCTGGGGTGCAGCAGCCCAGTTGGTGGCAGCCCAGAGAGCCAGGACCAGCAATCCGATTGCGCGATGGTAGATCCGTCTTCCCACGGTCCCCTCCTACCCTAGAGGCCACTCTAGCGCCAAGCCCGGGCTGGCGCCATTAGGGGATCTATTGCTTTGCGCATTCCGCCATGCAGATGAGCAGAAGCTGCTGTAGCCCAGAGAGGCAGCCAGCCGTGGAAACCCTAGCCGGCTGGGCTACGCGTAGGCTACATCCAAGGGGAGTTGGCCGGTCTTGAATGCCGAATCCCGCCCAAGAACCACTAGACTAGTGGCGCCGCCAACGCCGCATATCTCATTGAATTGCATTGATATTGCGCCCAAGGGTCCGGGTACTCTCTCTGACACCCCACTAATCCTCATTATTGTCGCGACTCCGACTGAATATCCAGAAAAACACAATAAAATCATAAACTTATGAAGTCCGAAGCGAGATCAGAGCACACCCCCCTCATGAAGCAGTACTTCGCGGCCAAGTCCGACCACCCGGACCTGCTGCTGTTCTTCCGCATGGGCGACTTCTACGAGCTGTTCTACGACGACGCGCGCAAGGCCGCGCGCCTGCTCGACATCACCCTGACCCAGCGCGGCAGCTCCGGCGGCGCGCCGATCCCGATGGCCGGCGTGCCGGTGCACGCCTACGAGGGCTACCTGGCGCGGCTGGTGGCACTGGGCGAGTCGGTGGCGATCTGCGAGCAGATCGGCGACCCGGCGCTGTCCAAGGGCCTGGTCGAACGCAAGGTGGTGCGCATCGTCACCCCCGGCACCGTCACCGACGAGGCCCTGCTGGACGAACGCCGCGACACCCTGCTGATGGCGCTGTCGCGCAGCAAACAGGGCTACGGCCTGGCCTGGGCCGACCTGGCCGGCGGCCGTTTCCTGGTCAACGAGGTCGAGACCGACGACGCGCTGGAAGCCGAACTGGCGCGGCTGGAACCGGCCGAGCTGCTGGTACCGGACGAGGAGAACTGGCCGGAATTCCTGCGCCAGCGCAGCGGCGTGCGCCGCCGCGCGCCGTGGCTGTTCGACGCCGACAGCGGCCGCCGGCAGCTGCTGAATTTCTTCAAGCTGCACGATCTTTCCGGCTTCGGCATCGATGACAAGCCGCGCGCCACCGCCGCCGCCGGCGCCCTGCTCGGCTACGTCGAGGAAACCCAGAAGCAGCGCCTGCCGCACCTGACCGCCATCGCGATGGAGAACGCCGGCGAGGCGATCGCGATGAATGCCGCCACCCGCCGCCACCTGGAGCTGGACACGCGCGTGGACGGCGACACCCGCAACACCCTGCTGGGCGTGCTGGACAGCACGGTCACGCCGATGGGCGGGCGCCTGCTGCGGCGCTGGCTGCACCGCCCGCTGCGGCTGCGCGAGGTGCTGCAGCAGCGCCACCATGCCGTGGCGACGCTGATCGACCGCGGCGTGGATGCCGACCTGCGCGAATCCTTCCGCGCGCTCGGCGACATCGAGCGCATCCTCACCCGCATGGCGCTGCGCTCGGCGCGCCCGCGCGATTTTTCCACCCTGCGCGACGGCCTGGGCATGCTGCCGGCCATCACCGCGCAGCTCGAAGCGCTGGATTCGCCGCGCCTGCAGCAGCTGCGCGCCGAACTCGGCTCGCACGACGACAGCGCACGCCTGCTGGCCGGCGCCATCGCCGAACAGCCGCCGCTCAAGCTGTCCGACGGCGGGGTGATCGCCGAGGGCTTCGACGCCGAGCTGGATGAGCTGCGGCGCCTGTCCACCCACGCCGACCAGTTCCTGATCGACCTGGAAATCCGCGAGCGCGAGAGCAGCGGCATCCCGACCCTGAAGGTCGGCTACAACCGCGTGCACGGCTACTACATCGAGATCAGCAAGGGCCAGGCCGACAAGGCGCCGGTGCACTACACCCGCCGCCAGACGCTGACCAACGCCGAGCGCTACATCACCGAGGAACTGAAGAGTTTCGAGGACAAGGTGCTGTCCGCGCGCGAGCGCTCGCTGTCGCGCGAGAAGCTGCTGTACGAAGGCCTGCTCGACACCATCGGCCAGCACCTGGAGCCGCTCAAGCGCTGCGCCGCCGCGCTGAGCGAACTGGACGTGCTGGCCTGCTTCGCCGAACGCGCGCAGGCGCTGGACTGGTCGCAGCCGGAGCTGGAAACCGCGCCGTGCCTGAAGATCGAGCGCGGCCGCCACCCGGTGGTGGAGGCGGTGCGCGAGGCGCCGTTCGAACCCAACGACCTGGACCTGCACCCGCAGCGGCGCATGCTGGTCATCACCGGCCCGAACATGGGCGGTAAATCGACCTACATGCGACAGAACGCGCTGATCGTGCTGCTGGCCCACATCGGCAGCTTCGTGCCGGCCAGCCGCGCGGTGATCGGCCCGATCGACCGCATCCTGACCCGCATCGGCGCCGGCGACGACCTGGCCAAGGGCCAGTCGACCTTCATGGTCGAGATGGCCGAGACCAGCTACATCCTGCACCACGCCACCGCGCACTCGCTGGTGCTGATGGACGAGATCGGCCGCGGCACCTCCACCTACGACGGCCTGGCGCTGGCCGACGCGGTGGCGCGCCACCTCGCCCACGCCAACCGCTGCTACACCCTGTTCGCCACGCACTACTTCGAACTGACCGCGCTGGCCGACGAGACCCACGAAGGCGGCCCCAGCGGCATCGCCAACGTGCACCTGGACGCGGTGGAGCATGGCGAGGCGCTGGTGTTCATGCACGCGGTCAAGGACGGCCCGGCCAACCGCAGTTTCGGCCTGCAGGTAGCGGCGCTGGCCGGCCTGCCGCGCGCCACCGTGGCGCAGGCGCGGCGCCGGCTGGCCGAGCTGGAGCAGCGCGGCGGCGAGACGCACGCGGCGCAGATGGCGCCGCAGGCACTGGACGCGCCGCAGCAGTTCGGCCTGTTCGCGCCGGTGTCCTCGGCGGCGCTGGAGGCATTGCAGGCGATCGATCCGGATGAACTGACGCCGAAGCAGGCGCTTGAGGCCTTGTACCGGATGAAGTCGTTGCTGTAAGCGCACGCCCGCCGACTGCACGCCCCTGCGGTTGCGGTTGCGGTTGCGGTTGCCGGTGATTTTGCCGTGGCTCGTCGCTTTTGACTTCCGGGTCCCTTCCGCAGCGACGGAGCCGACGGACAAGACCCCGCAGGGGCGGCGCGCATGGACGCGCGTCGTTTTTCGACGAGACATGGATGTCTCGTCGAAAAATCCCGGCGGTGGAGTGGACCCGGAGTGCCGCAGGCACGGAGGGCGCGGAGGCAGGGCGTGCTTTCTTTGGGCCACGTTTCTTTGCACGAGCAAAGAAAGGTGGCTCGCGCCCCGAAGGGGAGCGAAAGCCCTTGATCCTGCTTCTGCTATTGCTGTGGCTTCCCCTGTTCGCCAAAAGCGAAAGACCTGGGCATCTGCGCCAAAGCGATAACCCAAAGTCGGTAAATCAAGCAATCCAGAGGCAAAGCGAGAAGCGAAAGCTTGAAAGCAAAGCTTTCGCCCCTGCTTCGCAGGAGCGAGTTACTTCTCTTTGCTCGTGCAAAGAGAAGTAACCAAGAGAAAGCACGCCCCTGCCTCCGCGCCCAGCCCGCTGCGCGTGCTGGGTCCACTCCGCCGGCGGGATTTTTCGACGAGACATCCATGTCTCGTCGAAAAACGGCGTGCGTCCCTGCACGCCGCCCTTCGGGTTTTTCCCGCCGGCTCCGTCGCTGCGGAAGGGGGCCCTGAAAGCAAAAAACCAACAACAACAACGGCAACGGCGGCAGCGTGCCGCTCAGGCGCTCTCTGCCCGTTCCGCCACCAGCGCATCGTCCCGCGCATTGGCCCGCTGCGCCGCCGGCCGCTGCAGGTGCGTCGCCGCATAGGCCTCGAACGCCGGCGTCGGTGCCAGCTCGCCGACGCGCATGTAGTAACCAAGCAGCGCGGCCATGTACAGATCGGCGACGGTGAAACGCTCGCCCATCAGGTGCTTCCTGCCCGTCACCGCGTTTTCCAGCGTGCGCATCAGGTCGGCCTCGTTGCCGTAGCCCGCCTCCACCGACGGCGCCAGCGCGCCGTGCCGGCGTGCGGTGATGAACGATTCCAGCGGGCCGGCGGCGAACAGCATCCAGCGGTAGCAGGCGCCGCGCTCTGGCGAACCGGGCGGCGGCAGCAGGCCCTTCTCCGGCACCAGATCGGCCAGGTGCAGGCAGATGGCCGCGTTCTCGGTCACCACGCCGTCGCCGTGGCGCAGCGCCGGCACCTTGCCCATCGGGTTGATGGCCAGGTACTCCGGCGCCTTCATCGTGGTGCCGTAATCGAGGATCACTTCCTCGTACGGCAGGCCGGTTTCCTCCAGCATCCAGCGCGCGACGCGGCCGCGGGAAAAGGGGTGGGTGTAGAAGGTCAGCGTGGCGGTCATGGCGGGTTCCTGCGTTGGAAGGAGCCCGCAGTGTGCGCGGGGGCTGCTGACAGCCGCTGTCAGCAGTCAACGCGCCTCGCGCTGCCGCCGTTGTTCGCCCCAGCGCTTGAGCAGGTGGTGGCGCTGCTCGGGGTAGCGCTGGCCGGTGTCGTCCAGGTCCACTACACGGTCGGCGCGGAAATGGCGGAAGTCGCCACGCATCTCGCACCAGGCGGCCAGCAGCCGGACCTCGGCCAGGAAGGCCATGGCGAACGGCCAGATCATCCGCTCGCTGGCGCGGCCTTCGCCATCGCGGTAATGGATGCGCACCCGGTTGCCGGCGCGGATGGCGCGGCGCAGCGCCGGCAGCCACGGTTCCGGCGCGGTCGGATGCCACTGCGGCGCGTACAGCCCGCTGGTCTCCACCTGCAGGCGCAGGTCCTCCGGCAGCACGCCGGTCACCCGGTCCAGCGCCGCGCCGGCGGCCACGGCCAGGTCCGGGTCGGCATGCGAGGCCACCCAGCGCACGCCGAGCACGATGGCCTCCAGTTCCTCGGCCGAGAACATCATCGGCGGCAGCAGGAAACCGCCGCGCAGCTGGTAGCCGATGCCGGGGTCGCCGACGATGTCCGCGCCCTGCCCGCGCAGCGCGTCGATGTCGCGGTACAGCGTGCGCAGGCTCACCCCCAGCCGCTCGGCCAGCTGCGCGCCGCGCACCGGCTTGCGGCGCCGCCGCAGTTCGTCCAGCAGGTGCAGCAGGCGGGTGGCGCGTTCGGTCATGCGGTGCGTCCGGGGCGGTTCGATGGGCGCTGCGGAGTCTGGCAGATACGGGGCGCCACGGACATCGGCGCGGCCGTCCGGCGTGCCCCTTGCGCCGGGCCGGTGTTGGCAACACAGTGCCCTCTCGGCCCCCCGCTCCGGAGAGCTTCCATGTCGCTGCTGCTCTATGGCCATCCGTTCTCCTCGTACACGCAGAAGGTGCTCATCGCGCTGTACGAGAACGCCACGCCGTTCCAGTTCCGCATGCTCGGCCCGGACACGCCGCAGAACGCCGCCGAATGGCTGCAACGCTGGCCACTGCGCAAGTTCCCGCTGCTGGTGGACGACGGACGCAGCGTGGTGGAGACCAGCATCATCATCGAGTACCTGCAGCAGAAGCACGGCGGCCCGGTGCGCCTGTTGCCGGACGATCCGGCCGCGGCGCTGGAGGCGCGCTTCCTCGACCGCTTCTTCGACCTGCACGTGATGAGCCCGGTGCAGCACGCGGTCGGCGGTGCGCTGAGCGGCGATGGCGGCAAGGCCGCCGAGGCGCGGGCGGACGCGCAACAACGGCTGGAACTGGCCTACGGCTGGCTCGAGCAGCAGCTGGCCGGCAAGCAATGGGCGACGGGCGAGGCGTTCACCCTGGCCGACTGCGCCGCCGCGCCGGCGCTGTTCTACGCCGACTGGACCCACCGCATCCCCGACACGATGCCCGTGCTGCGCGGCTACCGCGCGCGCCTGCTCGCCCGGCCGTCGTTCGCGCGCGCCGTCGAGGAAGCCCGGCCCTACCGGCCGCTGTTCCCGCTGGGCGCGCCCGACCGCGACTGAAGGCCCGCGCCCCCGTCCGGTGCCATAGGCAATTCCTATGACCGCGAGCGGATCATTCGATTTTCCATTTCATCAACCCGTAGCTATCGTCGTCGCAGGATGTTTCCCACGCCAGCCAGGAGCCCGCCATGAGCAGCAACGACAGCAAACCCACCTGCCCGTACCATGCCGCGCCCACGCCGGCGCAGGCCGCGCAGTCGCAGCGCGATACCAGCACCACGCCCGCGCAGAAGCACGGCGACGCGCCGGTGACGCCGATGACCACCGCCTTCGGCGCGCCGGTGGTGGACAACCAGAACAGCCGGACCGCCGGCCCGCGCGGCCCGCTGCTGATGGAAGACGTATGGCTGCTGGAGAAGCTGGCCAACCTCAACCGCGAGGTCATCCCCGAGCGGCGCATGCACGCCAAGGGGTCCGGTGCGTTCGGCACCTTCACCGTCACCCACGACATCAGCCGCTACACCCGCGCCCGGCTCTTCTCCGAGGTAGGCAAGAAGACCGAGATGTTCGCCCGCTTCACCACCGTGGCCGGCGAGCGCGGCGCGGCCGATGCCGAGCGCGACATCCGCGGCT
>Ga0182741_1001268_pt1 | contig 33738 bp, 30 predicted proteins | sample eDN5th37CBELigOP_FD_128874 | JGI IMG/M metagenome (GOLD analysis project Ga0182741, IMG submission 128874) | Enriched Organic Plus compost microbial communities from Emeryville, California, USA - eDNA 5th pass 37_C BE-Lig OP (version 2) (version 2) ... | reverse complement strand
GGCGAAGCCGTGGATCGGGTGCAGCTTGACCATCTTGTGGCCCAGGGTCTTGATGATCTTCCAGCCACCGGAGGCGGTACCGGCGGCCATCACCACCGCGCAGGTCAGCACGATCCACATGGCGATGCCGTCGCCGGCGTGCGCGTCCGGGTGCATGAACGCCAGCCACGAGGGCAGATCGTTCAAGGCACCGGTGGCCTCGGCGCCGATCAGGGTCATGGCGATGATGCCCATGGTCTTCTGCGCGTCGTTGTGGCCGTGGGCGAAGCCCATGTAGGCGGCCGAGACGATCTGCGCCTTGCCGAAGAAGGCATTGACCCAGCGCGGCCGCGCCAGCCGCCGCAGCACGCCGCCGGCCCGCGCCATGCCGGCGATGATCGCCCACAGCAGGCACATCACCACGATGCCGAGCAGGAAGCCGGCGATCGGCGAGGTGATCATCGGCACGAACACCTTCCACAGCAGGCCCTTGTTCTGCGCCCAGTTGCCCACGCTCTGCGACCAGATCAGCGCGTCCCAGTTGTTGTGCGCGGCGGCCAGGCCGGCGCCGCACAGGCCGCCGATCAGCGCGTGCGAGGACGAGGACGGCAGGCCCTTCCACCAGGTGATCAGGTTCCAGACGATGCCGCCGAGCAGCGCGCACAGGATCACCTGCGGGGTGACCTCGACCACGTCGGTGTTGAGCAGGCCGTTGGCGATGGTCAGCGCCACCGCGGTGCCGGTCAGCGCGCCGATCAGGTTCATGCCCGCGGCCAGCATCACCGCCCAGCCGGGCGAGAGCACCTTGGTCGCCACCACGGTGGCGATGGAGTTGGCGGTGTCGTGGAAGCCGTTGATGAACTCGAAGACGAGGGCTGCCAGGATCACCACCAGTACGAGGGTGAGCATCGACCGTCCCCGTCAGCTGTTCTTCAACACGATCTGGTAGACCACCACGCCCGCCTCGCGGCAGCGGTCGATGGCCTTTTCCAGGATCTCGAAGAATTCCTTGAGCAGGAACATCTGCAGGTTGTCCAGGCGCCCGGAATAGATCTCGCGGTACAGCTCCAGCATCAGCCGGTCGGCCTCGTTCTCCAGCGCGCGCAGCTTCTCGTTCATCGCCGTCATGCGGTCGATGTTCATGTGGCGCAGGTCCTTGACCATGTCCACCACCACGTCGGCGGCCTGCTCCAGCATCGCCGCGCGCGGGGCGAAGTCGATCTGCGCCAAGTGCTGGGTGGCCAGCGAATAGCGGTCGGCGAACTTCTCGATCTGCTTGGGAATCTTGTACAGCGCCGAGCCCAGCGCCTCGATGTCCTCGCGCTCGATCGGGGTCATGAAGCTGTCCACCAGCGCCTGGCTGATCTTGTCGGAGGCGGCGCGCTCGCGCAGGCGCGCCAGCTTGAACGCATCCAGAGCCGGCTGCCGGTCGGCCTCGCGCATCATCGCGTGCAGCGCCTTGGCGCTATCGGCGGCGGCCTGGGCGGCCTCGTCGAGGTAGGTGTAGAACTGCTTGCCGGAGCCGAAAATGGTCTGCAATGAAAACATTGGGAATGCCTGTTCGCCGTCGCGGAGGGACGGCACCGGGGCGGATTATGACGGCTGGATGACTTCTCGGGTATTCCCGCCCGGCGCCCGCCGGCAAAAATGAACGGGCAGTTGCCGGCCCTGCACGGCGGTTTGCTAAGATGCGCCGGCGCCCCGCGGGCGCACCTTATGGACGACGACCCCTATCCCCCGCCGCAGCGCCCGGGCACGCCCCTGAGCTCCTGCCGCCACCGCAAGCACCCGCCCTCCCTGCCATCGACCCGGGGAGCGACCCGTGTTTGAACTGATCCTCATCGTTTTCGCCCTGATCCTGCTCAACGGCTTCTTCGCCATGTCCGAGATGTCGGTCATGACCTCGCGCAAGAGCCGGCTCAAGCAGATGTCGGCCACCAGCAAGCGCGCCGAGCGCGCCCTGGCGCTGGCCGAGAAGCCCGAGAACTTCCTGTCCACCGTGCAGATCGGCATCACCGTGATCGGCGTGCTGACCGGTTTCCTGGGCGGCGAAGCGCTGGGCGAGGCCATCGCCGCCTGGATCCAGGGCCTGATGCCGGGCTTCACCTATGCCGGCGCGGTGGGCAAGGCGCTGGCGGTCACCCTGATCACCTTCGTCACGCTGATCTTCGGCGAATTGGTGCCCAAGCGGCTGGCGCTGACCCGTTCTGAGGACATCGCCGGGCTGGTGGCGATGCCCATGGGCTGGCTGGCCACCCTCGCCTTCCCGTTCGTGTGGCTGCTGTCGCGGACCACGCGGCTGGTGCTGCGCCTGCTGGGGCTGGGCAAGACCGACTCGGCGTCGGTGACCGAAGAGGAGATCCGCATGCTGGTGGCCGAAAGCCACGAGGCCGGCGTGATCGACATCCACGAGCGCGACATGATGAACCGGGTCATGCGCCTGGGCGACCGCACCGCCGACAGCCTGATGACCCCGCGCAACCGCATCGCCTGGCTGGACACCACCGCCGACGCGGAGAAGAACCTGGAAACCATGCACGAGCATGCCTTCTCGCGCTATCCGGTATACCGCGGCAACGACCAGGACATCGCCGGCATCCTCGAGGTCAAGTCGCTGGTCACCCGCCGCCTGCAGGGCGACGGGCACGCGCTGTTCGAGAACCTGCGCGAGACGCTCTATGTCTCCGAATCCACGCACGCGATGAAGCTGCTGGAGATCTTCCGCGAGGAGCACCAGTCGATGGCGCTGGTGGTGGACGAGTACGGCGAGATCCAGGGCCTGGTGACGATCAGCGACCTGATGGGCGCGGTGGTCGGCCGCCTGCAGGCGCCGGAGAACACCGACGAGGACGCGCTGGTGGTCACCCGCGAGGACGGCTCGCTGCTGGTGGACGGCTCGCTGCCGGTGGACGACCTGCGCGAGCTGATGGGCGGCGTCGAACTGCCGGACGCCGAGGAAGGCGACTACTACACGCTGGCCGGCATGTGCATGCATTCCTTCGGCCGCATCCCGCACGCCGGCGAGTATTTCGACTGGGCCGGCTGGCGCATCGAGATCGTCGACCTGGACGGCGCCCGCATCGACAAGCTGCTGCTGCGCCGGCTGCCGGAAGAAGACGAAGATGACACCACCGGCTGAGCCGCAGGGCGGCGAGTCCGGGCCGGCTGAGGCGCCCGGCGCATACCGCAACGAGGGCATCCGCGCCCTGCTGGCGATGTTCGAACAGGGCGACCCCGAGGAGCACCAGCCGCTCGGCAGGATCCTGCAGGGCCTGCAGGAAAGCGCATTCGGCGTGTTCCTGTTCGTCGCCATCCTGCCCTCGTTCATCCCCATTCCCGGCATCGGCGGCGCGGTCAGCGGCCCGCTGGTGCTGCTGATCGGCCTGCAGATGATGGGCGGCCTGTCGCGGCCGTGGGTGCCGGGCTTCATCGCCCGGCGCGGGCCCAGGCGCGGCACCATGCACCGTTTCCTCGGCCGCATCGAGCGGCCGCTGCGGCGCCTGGACCGCATGCTCAGGCCGCGCCTGCCGGCGCTGGTGGGGCCGCTGCCGGCGCGCGTGTTCACCGGCCTGCTGCTGATCATGGTCGGCGTCCTGCTGTCGCTGCCGATTCCCTTCACCAACTATCTGTTCGGCTTCCAACTGCTGCTGTTCGCGCTGGCGCTGATCGAGCGCGACGGCGCGCTGATGCTGTTCAACTGGCTCGCCGCCCTCGCCGCCGGCCTGTTCTTCGGACTCGGCTCCGGGCAGCTGGTCAGCCACACCGTTGAACTGTTCCAGCGCTGGACCGGCGGCTGACCCCCTGCAGGCGCCCCTCAGTGGCGCGCCTGCCAGGCCTGCATCGCCAGCTCGAACGAACGCAGGCGCGCGGCATGGTCGAAGATGTTGGCGGTGAGCATCATCTCGTCCGGGCGATGGCGCGCGGCGAAGGCCGCCAGCCCCTCGCCGACCTGGGCAGGATCGCCGAGCACCGTGCAGGCCAGCGCCCGCTCCACGCCCGCCTTTTCGTGCGGCTCCCAGAACGCCTCGATGTCGTCGACCGGCGGCGGTATCCGCCCAGGGCGGCCGCGCCGCAGGTTGACGAAGCTCTGCTGCTGGGTGGTGAACAGGCGCCGCGACTGTGCCTCCGATTCGCTGGCCACCACGTTCAGCGCCAGCATCGCCCACGGCGCGCGCAGGCGCGCGGAAGGGCGGAAGTCGCGGCGGTAGATCGCCAGCGCCTCGTCCATCGCGTCCGGGGCGAAATGCGAGGCGAAGGCGAACGGCAGGCCCATCGCCGCCGACAGCCGCGCGCTGAACAGGCTGGAGCCCAGCAGCCACACCGGCACCTCCACGTCCGCGCCCGGCACCGCCTGCACGGCCTGTCCCGGCTGCACCGGCTCGAAGTAGTGCAGCAGTTCGCTCACGTCCTGCGGGAACTGGTCGGCGCTGTCGAAGTAACGGCGCAGCGCGCGGGCGGTGGCATGGTCGGTACCCGGCGCGCGGCCCAGGCCCAGGTCGATGCGCCCGGGGTACAGCGAGGCCAGCGTGCCGAACTGCTCGGCCACCTGCAGCGGCGAGTGGTTGGGCAGCATGATGCCGCCGGCGCCGACGCGGATGGTCGAGGTGCCGCCGGCGACGTGGCCGATCAGCACCGAGGTCGCCGCGCTGGCGATGCCCGGCATGTTGTGGTGCTCGGCCAGCCAGTAGCGGCGGTAGCCCCAGCGCTCGGCATGCCGTGCGAGGTCGAGCATGTTGGCGAAGGCCTGGCCCGGCGTGGCGCCTTCGCAGACGGGAGCGAGGTCGAGGACGGAAAGTGGAATCATGCGGCGGTTTCCGGCAGGAGATGACCAGGACATGGGGTGCGGGGCGCGGTTTCCCATGCCTGCGCGGCCCCCACCTGCCGAACACTGTTTTCCGGCCGATTCCCGCAGGAGCGGCTTCAGCCGCGAAACGGCCTTCCCGTTGAACCCACCGGACGTGCATGTCCGGACTGCTGCGGCAGGATCGGTGCGATGGCCCCCTTCGCGGCTGAAGCCGCTCCTACCGGGGGAGCGCAGTCAGGCCGCTTCGTCGTCCACCAGCGGCCGCAGCTGCGGGTCCAGCGCCACGCGCTCGTCGAACACGAAGCAGCGGCCCTCGTAGCCTTCGCCGCCGACCTCCTCGAAATAACCCAGGATGCCGCCGTCCAGCTGCAGCACGTTGTCCATGCCGTCGTTGCGCATCCACAGCGCGGCCTTCTCGCAGCGGATGCCACCGGTGCAGAAGCTGACCACGGTGGCATCGGCCAGGTCCGCGCGGTGCGGTTCCAGGGCTTGCGGCAGGTCGGTGAAACGGGCGATCGGCAGGGTCAGCGCACCGGCGAAGGTGCCGTGCTCGAACTCCTGCGCGTTGCGGGTATCGAGCATCACCACGCGCCTGCCGTCGTCGTCGTGCCCCTGCCGCAGCCAGCGCTGCAGCGTGGCCGGGGCCACCGATGGCGCACGTGGGTAGTCCAGCGGCTGGCCGTCGTCGCGGCGGAAGCTGATGATCTCCGGCTTGACCTTGGCCTTGAGCCGCGCGAACGGCTGCATGTGGCTGTAGCTGTATTTGACCCGCATGGCGGCGAAGCGCGCATCGGCCTTCAGTTCGGCGTAGAACGCGTCGATGCCGTCGCGGCTGCCGGCCAGGAACAGGTTGATGCCCTCCCCGGCCACCAGCAGGGTGCCTCGCAGTTCGCGCGCCTGGGCCCGCTCCAGCAGGGTGGCGGCCAGCGCCTCGGCATCGGCGACGGGAACGAAGTGGTAGGCGGCGGTATTGACGATCATCGGCGTATTTTACGGGGCCGCCGCCCGTCAGCCACTCAGCAGCATGAACGGCAGCAGCACCAGCGCCGCGGCGGCCAGCATGCCCAGCAGCACGGCGATCACGTACAGCGGCCGCCGCCGGAACAGCGAGCCGAAGGTCTCGGCGGTGCCGTCGCGCAGCGCCGCCTCGCGTTCGGCGCGCACGCGCCGGGAACGCTCGGCCTGGTAGGCCGCCATAAGTTCCTTCGCACGCGCATGGTCCTCGCGTTCGCGCAGCCAGATGCCGCCGAAGGAAATGCCCCAGGGACTGGGTTCGGTGCGGTACCAGGCGATGCCTTGGCGGTCGAGCAGCTCGCCGACCTCGCGGCTTTCGTCCTCGTCGACATTGCGCAGATTGAGCAGCAGTTTCGCCATCGCGCCATGATACCCGCTGGCGATGCGCTACCCTTGCCGCACCCGCGTGAGCCCCTCGCAATGGCACCGCATCGCCTTGCGCGGGGATCCGCTTCGTCCCGTTGCCCCGTGGAACCCATGCACCCCGTGGGCCGTCTTCAACCTGGAGCCCACCATGCGTCGCCTGCTCGTCCCCTTGCTGCTGTCCCTGCTCGCCGCCGGCTGCACCCCGCCCGGCCCGCCACCGGGCGGCAGCATCGCCGCCTTCGAGCGCATCGACAGCGTGCCGGGCACCGGCGCCGAGGCGGTCCCGGGCACCAAGGTCACGGTGCACTACACCGGCTGGATCTACGACGAGCGCACCGCCGACAAGCACGGCGAGAAGTTCGACAGCTCGCTCGACCGCGGCGAGCCGTTCACCTTCAATCTCGGCGAGCGGCAGGTCATCCGCGGCTGGGACGAGGGCGTGGCCGGCATGAAGGTCGGCGGCAGGCGCACGCTGATGATTCCGGCCGACTACGGCTACGGCAGCCGCCGCGCCGGCCCGATCCCGCCCGGCTCCTCGCTGGTGTTCGACGTCGAACTGTTCGATGTCCAGCCGCGCTGACCCTGGCTCCGCGGGCAGGCGCGTGGCGGTGGTCGGCGGCGGCCCCGCCGGGCTGTTCGCCGCCGAACGCCTGCGCGCGGCCGGCCTGGCGGTCGACCTGTACGAGGCCAAGGGCTCGCCGGGGCGCAAGTTCCTGATCGCCGGCAAGGGCGGCCTGAACCTCACCCACTCCGAACCGCGCCCGCAGTTCGACCACCGCTACCGCGAACGCGCGGCGGAGGTTGCCGGCTGGCTGGACGGCTTCGATGCCGATGCCCTGCGCCGCTGGGCGCAGGGGCTGGGCGTGGACACCTATGTCGGCAGCTCCGGCCGCGTGTTCCCGCTGGACCGCAAGGCCGCGCCGCTGCTGCGCGGCTGGGTGCGGCGGCTGAAGGAACAGGGCGTGCGCTTCCACGTGCAGCATCGCTGGCTGGGCTGGAATGACGACGGCACGCTGCGCATGCAGACCAGCGACGGCGAGACCGCGGTGAGCGTCGACGCCACGGTGCTGGCGCTGGGCGGCGGCAGCTGGCCCGAACTCGGTTCCGATGGCGCCTGGGTGGACACGCTGCGCGCGCGCAGCGTGGACGTGGCGCCGCTGCAGCCGGCCAACTGCGGCTTCGATATCGCCTGGAGCGGGCATTTCCGCCAGCGCCATGCCGGCAGCCCGCTCAAGCCGGTCGTCGCGCACTGGCGGGACCTGCGCGGCGTCCCGCAGCAACTGCAGGGCGAGTGCGTCGCCAGCGAGTACGGCATCGAAGGCAGCCTGGTCTATGCCATCGCCGCCGACCTGCGCGAGGTGATCAACCGCGACGGCCATGCGCTGCTGGAACTGGACCTGGCGCCGGGCCGCGGCGAAGCGCGCCTGCGCGCCGACCTGGCACGCCCGCGCAAGGGGCGCAGCTTCGGCGAGCACCTGCGCCGCGCCGCCGGCATCGACGCGGCCAAGGCCGCGCTGGTGTTCGAAGTCCTGGGCAAGGACGCCGGCAACGATCCCGATGCGGTGGTGCGCACGCTCAAGCGCCTGCCGCTGCGGCTGCTGCGGCCGCGGCCGATGGCCGAGACCATCAGCACCGCCGGCGGCGTGCGCCTGGAGGCATTGGACGCGGGGCTGATGCTGCAGGCCCTGCCCGGCGTGTTCTGCGCCGGCGAAATGCTGGACTGGGAGGCGCCGACCGGCGGCTACCTGCTCACCGCCTGCTACGCCAGCGCGCTGCGCGCGGCCGACGGCGTGATTGCCTGGCTCCGGTGAAGCCTGCCCTGTAGAGCCGGAGCCTGCTGCGCATGGCACTCCCGGGCGAAGCGAGGCAGGGAACCCCCTGCCCCTGCCGGAGGGAGACAGGCCTCAGGGCTTCTCAGTGCAGCTTGGTGCCGCGCAGCGCCTCGATGCGGGGCGGCGGCGCGAACGAATCGCTGCGCGCATCGGCCCAGTATTCGCGGAACACCGCATGGCCCGGCACCCGGTCGAGCAGTTCGCCCGGCGACAGGTAGCGGTACAGCGTCGCCATCGAACGGATCTCGATCGGCGAGACCCGGCGCAGGATGTGCTCGGGGCCGAGCTCGGAAGGATCGTTCAGCCCGGCCGCACCGAGCAGGTCGCGCAGCGCGCGCAGGGTGTTCTCGTGGAAGTTGCGCACCCGCTCGGCCTTGTCGGTCGGGTCGAGGTGGCGCCAGCGGCCCGGGTCCTGGGTGGCGATGCCGGTCGGGCACTTGTCGTTGTGGCAGCTCAGCGACTGGATGCAGCCCAGCGCGAACATGAAGCCGCGCCCGGCGTTGCACCAGTCCGCGCCCAGCGCGATGGTGCGCGCGATGTCGAAGGCGCTGGTGACCTTCCCGGCCGCGCCGATGCGGATGCGCTCGCGCAGGTTCAGGCCGACCAGCGTGTTGTGCACCAGGATCAGCGCCTCGTTCATCGGCACGCCGACGTGGTCGATGAACTCGGCCGGCGATGCGCCGGTGCCGCCCTCGGCGCCGTCGACCACGATGAAGTCCGGCAGCAGCCCGGTCTCGTGCATGGCCTTGGCGATGCCGAACCATTCCCACGGGTGGCCGATGGCCAGCTTGAAGCCGGTCGGCTTGCCGCCGGACAGCTCGCGCAGGCGCGCGACGAACTGCAGCAGCTCCACCGGCGTGGAGAACGCCGAATGGCGCGACGGCGACACGCAGTCCACGCCCATCGGCACGCCGCGGGTGACGGAGATTTCCGCGCTGACCTTGGCCGCGGGCAGCACGCCGCCGTGGCCGGGCTTGGCGCCCTGCGACAGCTTGATCTCGATCATCTTGACCTGGTCGTGGTTGGCGTTGGCGACGAAACGTTCCTCGCTGAAACGGCCGTGCTCGTCGCGGCAGCCGAAATAGCCCGAGCCGATCTCCCACACCAGGTCGCCGCCGTTCTCGCGGTGGTAGGGCGAAATCGAGCCTTCGCCGGTGTCGTGGTAGAAACCGCCCAGCTTCGCGCCCTTGTTCAACGCGCGGATGGCATTGGCCGACAGCGAGCCGAAGCTCATCGCCGAAATGTTGAACACGCTGGCCGAGTACGGCCGCGCGCAGCCGGCGCCGATCACCACGCGGAAATCGTGGTGCGGGATGCTGGTCGGCGCCATCGAGTGGTTGATCCACTCGTAGTCCACCGCATAGGTGCTGCGCAGCGTGCCGAACGGCACCACGTCCATCACGTTGCGCGCGCGCTGGTAGACCAGCTGCCGCTGCTGGCGCGAGAACGGCACGTCCTCCAGGTCGCTCTGCACGAAGTACTGGCGGATTTCCGGGCCGATGGACTCGAAGCCGTAGCGGAAGTGCGCCAGCACCGGGTAATTGCGCCGCAGCACGCTGCGCCGCTGCAGCACGTCCCAGGTGCCGAGCACGGCCATCGCGCCGAACAGGCCCACGCCCCAGTACCAGGCGGGCCAGCGTTCGGCGAGGGCCAGCGACACCGGCAACAGGACCAGCGCCAGTACATAGACCAGATAACGATGCATTGCCGTCCTCGCGACCGGTGATGCCGGATTCTACAACCGGTCGTCCACCACGTGCCGCGGCCACACCGACTTGACGTCGTAGACCACCATGTCCGCCACGCCCAGCGCGCGGATGCGCGTGGCATCGAGTTCGCGGAACTGGCGGTGCGCCACGGCCAGCACCACCGCGTCGTAGCGCGCCGGCGCCGGCGCGTCGACCAGCGCCACGCCGGCTTCGCGTTCTGCCTCGGCCGGATCGGCCCAGGGGTCGAAGGCATCGACCGCCGCGCCCTGCCCGGCCAGCAGCCGCGCCAGGTCCAGCGCGCGGCTGTTGCGCAGGTCAGGGCAGTCCTCCTTGAAGGTCACGCCCAGCACCAGCACGCGCGCGCCGCGCAGCGGCTTGCCCTTGCCGGCCAGCAGCGCGTCCACGCGCGCGACCACGTGCGCGACCACGCGGTTGTTGACCTGGCGCGCGGTGTGGATCAGGTCCGGGTGGTAGCCCACGCTCTCGGACTTGTGCAGCAGGTAATACGGGTCCACGCCGATGCAGTGGCCGCCGACCATGCCCGGCCGGAACGGCAGGAAATTCCACTTGGTACCGGCCGCTTCGAGCACGTCCAGCGTGTCGATGCCGAGCCGGTCGAAGATCAGCGCCAGCTCGTTGACCAGGGCGATGTTCACGTCGCGCTGGATGTTCTCCACCACCTTGGCCGCTTCGGCCACGCGCAGCGACGGCGCGCGCCAGGTGCCGGCGGCGATGATGCGCCGGTACAGCGCATCCACCACCTCGGCCGCTTCCGGCGTGGAACCCGAGGTGATCTTGCGGATGTCCGGCAGGCGCCGCTGGCGGTCGCCGGGGTTGATCCGCTCCGGGCTGTAACCGCACCAGAAATCCTGGTTGAAGCGCAGGCCCGAGCCCTGCTCCAGCAGCGGCACGCAGACTTCCTCGGTGGTGCCGGGGTAAACGGTGGATTCGTAGATCACCAGGTCGCCGCGCTTGAGCACGCCGGCGATCAGCTGGCTGGCGCCGCGCAGCGGCTCCAGGTCCGGCTGCTCCCAGGCGTCGATGGGCGTGGGCACGGTGACGATGAACACATTGCACCGCGCCAGCTCCGCCGCATCGGCGCAGTAGCGCAGGCAGGTGGCCGCGGCCAGTTCGGCGGCGTCCAGTTCGAGCGTGCGGTCATGGCCTTCGCGCAGCTCGGCCACGCGCGCGGCGTCGATGTCATAGCCGAGCGTGTCCAGCGTCCGGCCGAATTCGACCGCCAGCGGCAGGCCGACATAGCCCAGGCCGATGATGGCGATGCGCGGCGCGCTGGCTGCGGAAATATCGGCGCTCATCCCATCCCTCGACGTGGTTGCATGCTGGTGCCCGGAGCCGGAATCGAACCGGCATGGGGTTGCCCCCGGCGGATTTTAAGTCCGATGCGTCTACCAGTTTCGCCATCCGGGCATCGCGATAGCGTGCCTGATCGGCGCGCGCTTGTGAATCCAACCCGGCCGCCACTCCCGTAGGAGCGACTTCAGTCGCGAAGGGGCCTTGCCCGGCAGATCCTGCAGGGACTCGGGGCTTGGACGGCAGCATCCGCGCGCGAAAGCCCTTTCGCGACTGAAGTCGCTTCTACGGTTCTGCCATGGGATCACTGACGGCTCAGATCGCCCGCGAATAGCGCGCCGGCTGCTGCGGGCCCTGCAGGTAGCGGTCGAAACACATGGCGACCAGGCGCAGCAGCGGCCGGCCCTGCCGGGTCGCGGCGACCACGCCATCGCCATACCGGGCCAGCCCGTCGGCGGCCAGGCGCTGCAGCGCGGCCAGTTCGGTGGCGAAGTACTGCTCGAAATCGATGCCGTGACGCGCGGCCAGGGCATGGCCGTCCACGCGGCCGTGACACATCAGCTGCTGGATCAGTTCGGCGCGCAGCAGGTCGTCGGCGTCCAGTTCCAGTCCGCGCCATACCGGCAGGGTACCGGCGTCGATGCGCGCTTCCCAGTCCTTCAGCTCGCGCGGGTTCTGGCTGTAGCTGTTGTCGATCCTGCTGATCGCGCTCACGCCCAGGCCCAGCAGGTCGGTGTCGGCGTGCGTGGTATAGCCCATGAAATTGCGGTGCAGGCTGCCGGCGCGCTGCGCGCGCGACAGGTCTTCCTCCGGCAGCGCGAAGTGATCCATGCCGATGTACTGGTAGCCGGCGGCCGACAGGCGCTCCACCGCCAGGCCGAGCAGCGCGAGCTTGCGCTCGGCGTCGGGAAGGTCGGCGTCGGCGATCTGCCGCTGCGCCCTGAACAACTGCGGCATATGCGCATAGCCATAGATCGCCAACCGGTCAGGGCGCACCGCCAGCACGGTTTCCAGCGTGCGCGCGAAACCTTCCGGCGTCTGCTTCGGCAGGCCGTAGATCAGGTCGACGTTGACCGAACGCAGGCCATGGCGGCGGCAGGCCTCGATGATCGCCAGGGTCTCGTCCACGCCCTGCACGCGGTTGATCGCCTGCTGCACCGCCGGGTCGAAATCCTGCACGCCTAGGCTGGCGCGGTTGAAACCCAGTTGCACCAGCACGGCGATGTCGGTCGCAGAGACGGAGCGCGGGTCCAGTTCGATGGAAAAATCGCGGCCGCCGTCGTCGCTGAAGCGGAAGCGCTGGCGCAGCCCCTTGACCAGGCGCGACAGCTGCTCCGGCTCCAGGAAGTTCGGCGTGCCGCCGCCGAAATGCAGCTGGATCACCTCGCGCTCCGGCGCGAACGCCGGCGCCACGCGGTCCGCTTCGGCCAGCACGCGGTCGACATAGGGCGCACCCTTGCCGCGGTCGCGGCTGATGACGCGGTTGCAGCCGCAGTAGAAACACGGGCTGGTGCAGTAAGGCACATGCACGTACAGCGACAGCGGCCGCCTCGACGCATTGCTGCGCGCGATGGCTGCGCGGAACTGCCCGGCGCCATGGCCATCGTGGAAATGCGGCGCAGTGGGATAGGAGGTGTAGCGCGGGCCCGGCCGGTCGTGGCGGCGCAGGATGTCCGGGTCGAAAGTCCAGCCCAGCGGGTCGGGCGATGCGGTGGTTGTGTCCATGCGCACAGCCTGCCCGATGCCCCGCGCGGCCGCCTTGAGCCAGATCAATGGCGCCGGCCCGCTCCCGGCTACTGCCCCAGCACCTGCAGCGTGGGCCAGCGCGACATCTGGAAGCGCCGCCAGAAATTGCCCGCGATGCGTTCGGCCGCATCGTCGGCCAGCCGCTGCATCGGCACATTGCCCAGTTCGGCCGTGGTCTGCCGGAACAGCAGCAGCCAGCGCTCGAACAATTCCTCGCGCAGTTCGTCGATCACCATGTGCTTCTGCATCGGCGCGCCCTGGAAGCGGCGCGTGCCGCGCAGCAGCGCCGACCAGAAATCGACCAGGTGGCGCATGTGCGCCTCCCAGTCGTGCACGTGGGCCTCGAATACCGGCCCGAGCAGGTCGTCCTCGCGCACGCGCCCGTAGAAACGCCGCACCAGGCGGTCGATCTCTTCCTCGCTGCACAGGTCCGCCGCCGGCTGCGGCAGGCGTTCGTCGTTCATCGCTGCAAACTCCTCGCCCTGCCCCGCAGTCTGCCCAACGGCATCCGGGCACGGCTTGATCCAGATCAAGGCCGCCCGCTTCCGGGCTGCCTAGGCTTAGGGCAGGTTCACCCTTGCCCCAGCGCCGCTTCGGCGAAACGGCAAGCGCCGATTGTACGCCTGCCAGGCCCTGCACCCGATGCCACCATGATCGACCCCGACACTTCGCCCGACGCGCGGCGCTCCCCGGTACAGCAGCTGGGCGCGGTGCTGTGGCCGAGTTTCTTCGTCGCGGCGGTCGCGGCGGCGCTGTTCTTCGCCTTCTTCGACCCGCTGGACCTGCAGCGCATCGGCTTCCCGCGCCATGGCATCAGCCGCGGCCTGGGCTATACCGCCGGCTTCTTCCTGGCCTGGCTCGGCACTTTTTCGGCCTGCGGCGTGACCGCCCTGCTGCTGCGTCCGCCGGCCGGCGAAGAGCCACCGCTGGAATGAGCCGCCTCCACCGCCCCGGTCATTCCCCGGCCGTGCATCCGGCGGCACCGCTGCGACAGCGGCCATTGAACCGGCGCCATGGCCTGCGATGGCTGGTGCCGGCGACGATGCTGGGGCTGTTCTACGGCCTGCCATGGCTGCGCTGGCGCGACACGGCGTTGCTGCTGTTCGATATGGAAGCGCGCCACATCCACTTCTTCGGCCTGGACCTGCGCACGGAGGCGATCCTGCCGCTGCTGTGGCTGGCGCTGGCGGCGCTGGGCGCCCTCTGCCTGGTCACCAGCCTGTATGGCCGGCTCTGGTGCGCCCATGCATGCCCGCAGACCGTGCTGACGCGCCTGCACCGGGCACTGCGGCGTCTCACCACGCTCAACGGCCTGGCCAGCGAACGGACTGGACGGCTGCTGCGGCATGCGCTCTGGGCGCTGATCGCGCTGTGGACCGGCCTCACCTTCGTCGGCTATTTCTCGCCGATCGACCGGCTCGTCGCCGGCCTGCCCAGGTTCGCGCTGGGCCGCTGGGAAACGTTCTGGATCGCCTTCTACGCCCTGGCCACCTGGGCCAACGTGCTGTTCCTGCACGAGCAGGTGTGCACCTACCTGTGTCCTTACAGCCGCGTCCAGCCCTGGCTCGCCGACGCCTCCACGCCGTCGATCCACTACGACGCGCGGCGCGGCGAACCGCGCGGCACGCGCCCCGCGGGCGGCGGCAGCGTGATGCAGCGCGCGCGCGGCCTGCTGGACCCGGTGACCGCACGCGACTACGTATTCCGCGCCGCGCATCCGGCCAGCGCCGGTCCACGCCCGACCTTCAGCGACGCCCACCTCGGCGACTGCACCGACTGCGGGGCCTGCGTCCGCGCCTGTCCGATCGGCCTGGACATCCGCAACGGCCGCACCGATGCCTGCATCGAATGCAGCGCCTGCATGGACGCCTGCGACGCCACCATGGCCCGCAGCGGCTTCCCCGCCGGACTCATCCTGCGCACCAGCACTGCCCGCATCGAGCAGCGTCCGCCTGCGGGCCTGCGCGTGCGACCGCTGCTGTTCGGCACGTTGACGGGCCTGTGCCTTGCACTGGCCGTGGCGGGCCTGATGGCCGGCTGAAACGCCACCGGGTGGCACATCCGGACTCCACCTGCCGCCACGTGTCGCGCCGCACAAACCAGCCAGGTTCACGATTGCTATGGTTGGCGGGCCCCATCCAGGGCAACAAAGGAATGACGCGATGATCAAGAAGACCCTGAAGACCGTAATGTTCCTGGTGGTAGTGGCCGCATCCGGTCTGGCGAGCGCGCAGCTGAGCCCTTGTTCGCAGTGCGATGTTCAACTCCACCGCTGCCTGGAAAACGGTGTGTTTACCCCGGAGCAATGCGAAATCAACTACCAGCGGTGCAAGGCCGATTTCTGCCCTGCGCCGTAAGCGGGATGACTGGCCTGCCCCTGGGCGGGCCAGTCCTGGTTGCCCCGATCCGTCGGTCACGGGTGGGCAGGCACGAATGTGCTCGCCCGCCTCTGGCCCGATGCAAAGGGGAGCGCCGCCCCTCTCGCAGTCGAGCAAACACATCACCGATGCCATGCGCGGCTATGGGGTTATCGCTTCTGACCCGGCCCACCACCTTGCACGCATATTGGATCGCCGGATCCGCGCGCTTGCCCGGCTGGATGCAATGACGTGCTGATCGCCTTGCTCTGCAGGTCACGGTAAAAACCGGGACCAGAACGAAAAAGGGCTCACGACAAATGCCGCGAGCCCTTGATCAACTGCAGTAATTGGTCGGGACGGCCGGATTCGAACCGACGACCCTCTGCCCCCCAGGCAGATGCGCTACCAGGCTGCGCTACGCCCCGATCGTTACTGCGTGCCGCCACCGTGGTGGCGAGCCGGCGATTATACGCGTATTGCGGCCGAAGCGGTCAACGCCGCAGCAGCTGCAGCACTTCCTCGAGCTCCATGCGGACCTGCTTGATGATCTGGTTGCTCAGCGCCGACTCCTGCCGCGCGCCCTCGCCTTCCAGGCGCAGGCGGGCGCCGCCGATGGTGTAGCCCTGTTCGTACAGCAGGCCGCGGATCTGCCGCACCATCAGCACGTCGTGGCGCTGGTAGTAGCGGCGGTTGCCGCGGCGCTTGGCCGGCTCCAGGCTCGGGAATTCGGTTTCCCAGTAGCGCAGCACGTGCGGCTTGACGTCGCACAGCTCGCTGACCTCACCAATGGTGAAGTAGCGCTTGGCCGGAATCGGCGGAAGTTCGCGGTTACTGCCCGGATCCAGCATATGCCTCCACCCGCTCCTTGAGCTTCTGGCCCGGACGGAAGGTGACCACCGTGCGGGCGGAAATCGGAATCTCCTCCCCGGTCTTGGGATTGCGGCCCGGGCGCTGGTTCTTGCGCCGCAGGTCGAAATTGCCGAAACCGGACAGTTTCACCTGGCGTCCCTGTTCCAACGCATCGCGCAGCACGTCGAAGAACGCATCGACGAACTCCTTGGCCTCGCGCTTGTTCAAGCCGACTTCGTCGAACAACCGGTCGGCCATCTCCGCCTTGGTCAATGCCATGCCTGTTCCCTGTGTTACTTCCGCTTCAACCCCGGATCCTGGCGCCGTGTTCGCGCTCGACGGCGGCCACCACGGAGGCGACCACGGCGTCCACGTCGCGGTCCGTCAGAGTGCGCGAGGTGTCCTGCAAAATCAAGCCCATAGCCAGACTCTTGAATCCGGGTTCGACGCCCTGGCCGACGTAACGGTCGAACAGCACGACCTCGCGCAGCAGGCTGCCCGCCGCCTGACGGATCGTCGCCGACAAGGCCTCCCATTCGACCTGTTCAGCCGCCACCACGGCCAGGTCGCGGCGCACCGCCGGGAACCGCGACAGCTCGCCGGCGCGCGGCAGGACGCGCGCGGCCAGCGGCTCCAGGTCCAGCTCGAACGCCAGCACGTCCACGTCGATCTCCATCGCCGCCGCCAGGCGCGGGTGCAGCTGGCCGATCCAGCCGATGCGCCGGCCATCGCGCCAGACCTCGGCCGAGCGCGCCGGGTGCGCGAACGGGTGCGCCGCGGCACGGAACTCCAGCTGCGCGCCGGAGGAGGCAGCCAGCGACTGCAGGTCGCCCTTCAGGTCGTGGAAATCGACCTTGCGCGCCTTCTCGCCCCATTGCAGCGCCGCCGCATCGCCGCAGACGGCCGCGGCCACGCGCACGGTTTCCCGCGGCGCCTGCCCGGCTTCGCCGGCCTGCTGCGCGAATACGCGGCCAAGCTCGAACAGCCGCACGCGGCCCGCCTGGCGCGCGACGTTGCGGCCCAGCGTCGCCACCAGGCCCGGCAGCAGCATCGGCCGCATCACCGCCAGCTCCGCCGACAGCGGGTTGGCCAGGGCCACGCGCCCTTCCGTCAACGCCCACTGGTCGAGCAGCTGCGCATCGACGAAGGCGTAATTGATGGTTTCCAGCATGTCGCGCGCCACCAGCTGGCGGCGCACGCTCAGGTCGTCCAGGCGGGTTTCGCTGGGCATGGCGATGCGCGCCGCGCCGCCCGGCAGCGTGGTCGGGATCCGCTCGTAGCCGTGGATGCGCGCCAGCTCCTCGATCAGGTCCTCTTCGATGGCGATGTCGAAGCGGCGGCTGGGCGCGGTCACGCTCCAGCCTTCGGCCGCCGGCGCGACCGCCATGCCCAGCGCGCGCAGGATGCGCTCGACTTCGGCATCGTCGATCTGGATGCCCAGCACGCGGGCGATGCGCGCGCGGCGCAGCGGGATGGTTGCCGCCACCGGCAGCTCGGCTTCGCGCACCGCCTCGGTGACCGGCGACGGCACGCCGCCGGCCAGGTCCAGCACCAGGCGGGTGGCGTATTCGATCGCGGTGCGCGGCAGCTGCGGATCCACGCCCCGCTCGAAGCGGTGGCCGGCGTCGGTGTGCAGGCCCAGCTTGCGGCCGCGGCCCATGATCGCCGCCGGCGCGAAGTGCGCGGCCTCGAGGAACACATTGGTGGTGGCGTCGGTGACGCGCGTATCGAAGCCGCCCATCATGCCGGCCAGGCCGACCGGGCGGTCGGCATCGGTGATCACCAGGAAGCCGTCGTCCAGCGCGGCATCGCGGCCATCGAGCAGCTTCAGGGTCTCGCCGGCGCGCGAACGGCGCACGCCGATGCCGCCCTTGAGCGTATCCAGGTCGTAGGCGTGCATCGGCTGGCCCAGCTCCAGCATCACGTACTGGGTGATGTCCACCAGCAGCGACACCGGGCGCACGCCGCTGCGGCGCAGGCGCTCGGCCATCCACAACGGCGTGGCCGCACGCGCATCGACGCCTTCGATCACGCGGCCGAGGTAACGCGGCGCTTCGGCGCCGGCCTCCAGCGCGATGGACAGTTCGCGCGCGCCCTGCGCCGGCACGGCGCCGGCGGCAAACGGCTTCACTTCGCTGCGGGTGGCGGCAGCGACATCGAAGGCGATGCCGCGCACGCTGAAGCAGTCGGCGCGGTTGGGGGTGAGCTTGATCTCGATGCTGGCGTCGGGCAGGCCGAGGTATTCGACCAGCGGCGTGCCCACCGGCGCGTCGTCGGGCAGTTCCAGCAGGCCCGAAGCGTCGTTGTCCAGGCCCAGCTCCCTGGCCGAACACAACATGCCATTGGACTCGACGCCGCGCAGCTTGGCCGGCTTGATCTTCAACTCGCCGATCTGCGCGCCGACCATCGCCAGCGGCGCGACCAGGCCCGGGCGCGCGTTCGGCGCGCCGCAGACGATCTGCAGCAGCTCGCCCCTGCCCGCGTCGACCCGGCACACCTGCAGGCGGTCGGCCTCCGGGTGGCGCACGGCCTCGACGATGCGCGCCACCACCACGTTGTCCAGGCCCTGGCCCAGCGCCGTCACTTCCTCGACTTCCAGGCCGATGGCGGTCAGCACCGCGCTCAGCTCATCGCGCGAGGCGTCGGTAGGGACATGGCTGCGCAGCCAGCTTTCGGAGAATTTCATCGTTGCTCGATCCGTTGTGCGGGCCACCGCCCGCCGTGTATGCCTGTGGGGAACCCGCTGCCGCGCCTTACGCGAACTGGCGCAGGAAACGCACGTCGTTGTCGAAGAACGCGCGCAGGTCGTTCACGCCGTAGCGCAGCATCGCGAAGCGCTCCACGCCGAGCCCGAAGGCGAAGCCGGTGTAACGCTCCGGATCGATGCCGCAGTTGCGCAGCACGTTCGGGTGCACCATGCCGCAGCCCAGCACTTCCAGCCAGCGGGTGCTGCCGTCGGGCTGCTGCCAGGCGATGTCCACTTCCGCGCCCGGTTCCACGAACGGGAAGTAGCTCGGGCGGAAGCGCATCTCGAAATCGCGTTCGAAGAACGCGCGCACGAATTCGCTCAGCGTGCCCTTGAGGTCGGCGAAGGTCGAGTGCTCGTCCACCAGCAGGCCTTCGACCTGGTGGAACATCGGCGAATGGGTCTGGTCGCTGTCGCTGCGGTAGACCTTGCCGGCGGCGATCATGCGCAGCGGCGGGCGGTGCTCGTCCATGTAGCGCACCTGCACACCGGAGGTATGCGTGCGCAGCAGGCGGCCGTCGCCGAAATAGAAAGTGTCGTGCATGGCGCGCGCCGGATGGTGCGGCGGGAAGTTCAGCGCCTCGAAGTTGTGCCAGTCGTCCTCGATCTCCGGGCCCTCGGAGAGCTCGTAGCCGAGGCGGCCGAAGATCTCGGTGATGCGCTCCAGCGTGCGCGTGACCGGGTGCAGGCCGCCGCGCCCGGCATCGCGCCCCGGCAGGGTCACGTCGATGCGCTCGGAGGCCAGGCGCGCGTCCAGGGCCGCGTTTTCCAGCAGCGCCTTGCGCTCGCCCAGGGCACCGGACACCGCATCGCGCGCGCGGTTGATCGCTTCGCCCGCCGCCTTGCGCTCGTCGGCCGGCAGGCCACCCAGTTGCTTGAGCTGCGCGGTGATGCTGCCGTTCTTGCCCAGCAGGGCGACACGCAGGCTCTCCAGTGCTTCCGGATTCTGCGCCGCGGCCACGTCAGCCAGCGCCTGCGCGGTCAGGGATTGGATGTCACTCATGGATCGACGGACCTCGGATCGGTTTGCCTCACACGTTCCGCGCCGGACAATGTTCCTGCGCTCTTAAGCCCCTCTCCCGCCGGGAGAGGGGTTGGGGTGAGGGTACGGGCGAAGCCTCGTGATCTGGAACCAAGCGAGGCTTCGCCCCTACCCTCATCCGCCCCTGCGGGGCACCTTCTCCCGAAGGGAGAAGGGAACGGCCAGGCTGGAAAAAGAAATGGGGAAGGACTTGCGCCCTTCCCCATGCATTGTCTCATTCACCACCGCCGCGGGTGAACCGCGCCGGCGGAGGAAGGACTTATGCCGCCAGCGCGCTCTTGGCCTTCTCGGCCAGCGCGGCAAAACCCGCCGCGTCGTGCACGGCGATGTCCGCCAGCACCTTGCGGTCCAGGGTGATGCCAGCCTTGAGCAGGCCGTTCATGAAACGGCTGTAGCTCATGCCGTTGATGCGGGCAGCCGCGTTGATGCGGGTGATCCACAGCGAACGGAAATTGCGCTTCTTCTGCTTGCGGCCGATGTAGGCGTACTGCTGTGCCTTGATGACCGCCTGCTTGGCGACGCGGAAAACCTTGCGGCGGGCGTTGTAGTAGCCCTTCGCCTGGCTGATGATCTTCTTGTGGCGGCGGCGCGCCTGCACACCACGCTTGACTCGTGCCATGGTTCAGTTCCTCAGAGGTAGGGCAGCATGCGGTCCAGACGGCCTGCGTCTTCTGCGCGGACGTGGTTCGTCTGACGCAGGTTACGCTTCCGCTTGGTCGCCTTCTTGGTGAGGATGTGGCTACGGTTGGCGTGGCCAGCCTTGTACTTGCCGGAAGCGGTCTTGCGGAAACGCTTGGCCGCCGCCCGGTTGGTCTTGATCTTGGGCATTGCTATGTCCTTGATGGTCTCTTTTTACTGGCCGGGGCGGCGCTTGCGGTGCTTTGCGACTGCGTCGCCAAGCGCCTGAAGCACGCTTTCCATCCTTGCCCTTGCCTGCTTGAAGCCCGCACTCCCGATGGAGGCAGGCAGGTCCTGTAGGTGGTGCAAACAACAAGCCCGGCGAACCGGGCCGCCCATTATGCCTGTGGATCCGGGCACTTGCAATCGCAGGCGGCCGGACCCGGGCAGGCACATGAACGCAGAACGGGGAGCCGGCATGGCGCCCTCCCCGTGCGGCAAGGCGGCGGCCTGGGCCGCGGCGGCCTTACTTCTTCTTCGGCGCGATCATCATGACCATCTGCCGGCCTTCCAGGCGCGGGCGCGATTCGATCACGATGTCCTCGCCCAGGTCCGCCTCGATGCGGCCGGCCATCTCGCGACCCAGCTCCTGGTGGCTCATTTCACGGCCACGGAAACGGATGTTGACCTTGACCTTGTCGCCTTCCTCGAGGAAGGCGCGCATCTTGCGCAGCTTGATCTGGTAGTCGCCCTCGTCCGTGACCGGACGGAACTTCACTTCCTTGATCTCGACCTGCTTGCTCTTCTTTTTGGCCTCGTTGGCCTTCTTCTGCTGTTCGAACTTGAACTTGCCGAAGTCCATGATCTTGCAGACCGGCGGATCGGCCTGCGGCTGGATCTCGACCAGGTCCAGGCCCTCATCCTCGGCCATCGACAGCGCTTCGTCGCGCGACAACACGCCGATCATTTCACCGTCGCTGCCGATCACGCGCACGCGCGGCACGCGGATTTCGTGGTTGCGACGATTCTGCTTGGTGTCAGGGGTACTGATATTGCAATCTCCGGATGGAATCGAACCGGCCCCGACGGAGCGTCCGCGGGGGCCGGGGCTGGATGCTTACTGCCTGTGTTCCGCCTGCAGGCGTTCGATGAAGGCCTGGAGCGACATGCTGCCCAGATCCTCGCCCGAACGGGTGCGTACCGCCACCGCGCCGTTCTCCTTCTCGCGGTCGCCGACGACCAGCAGATACGGCACACGCTGCAGCGTATGCTCGCGAATCTTATAGCCGATCTTCTCGTTCCGCAAATCGGCGGTGACCCGGAAGCCTTGCTCCGCAAGGGTTTTGCGGACCTGCTGAACGTATTCAGCCTGGGCATCGGTGATATTGGCCACCACCACCTGCACCGGCGCCAGCCAGGTCGGGAACGCGCCGGCGTGATGCTCGATCAGGATGCCGATGAAGCGCTCCATCGAGCCGACGATGGCCCGGTGCAGCATCACCGGATGCCGTTTCTGGCTGTTTTCGTCGACGTATTCGGCACCCAGGCGACCCGGCATCATGAAGTCCACCTGCATGGTGCCCAGCTGCCAGGTACGGCCAATGGCATCCTTCAGGTGGTACTCGATCTTCGGGCCATAGAAGGCGCCCTCGCCCGGCAGTTCCTGCCATTCCACGCCGCAGCTGGACAGCGCCGAACGCAGGGCGGCCTCGGCCTTGTCCCAGGTGGCATCGTCGCCCAGGCGCGATTCGGGACGCAGCGCGATCTTGATCTGGATGTCCTCGAAGCCGAAATCGGCATAAACCTTCAGCGCCTGCGAATGGAACGCCCGGACCTCGGACTCCACCTGCTCCTCGGTGCAGAACACGTGGCCGTCATCCTGGGTGAAGCCGCGCACGCGCAGGATGCCGTGCAGCGCGCCGGACGGCTCGTTGCGGTGGCAGGCACCGAACTCGCCATAACGGATCGGCAGGTCGCGGTAGCTGTGCAGGCCCTGGTTGAACACCTGGATGTGGCCCGGGCAGTTCATCGGCTTGACCGCGTAGGTGCGCTTCTCCGACTCGGTGAAGAACATGTTGTCCTGGTAGTTGTCCCAGTGGCCGGACTTCTTCCACAGGCTCACGTCCAGGATCTGCGGGCAGCGCACCTCGCCGTAGCCGCTGCTGCGGTAGACGCGGCGCACGTACTGCTCGACCACCTGCCACAGCGCCCAGCCCTTCGGGTGCCAGAACACCAGGCCCGGCGCTTCTTCCTGCAGGTGGAACAGCTCCTGCTGCCTGCCGATGCGGCGGTGGTCGCGCATCTCGGCTTCCTCGATGCGCTTGATGTAGGCCTCGAGCTGCTTCTTGTCGGCCCAGGCGGTGCCGTAGATGCGCTGCAGCTGCTCGTTCCTGGCGTCGCCGCGCCAGTAGGCGCCGGAGATGCGGGTCAGCTTGAACGCTTTGAGGAAACGCGTGTTCGGCACGTGCGGGCCGCGGCACATGTCCACGTATTCCTGGTGGTAGTACATGCCCATGGCCTTGATGTCGGCGGGCATGTCCTCGATCAGGCGCAGCTTGTAGTCCTCGCCGCGGGCCCTGAAGATCTCGACGACTTCCGCGCGCGGCGTCATCTTCTTGATCACGTCGTAGTCCTGCGCGATCAGCTCGCCCATGCGCTTTTCGATCGCGGCCATGTCCTCCGGCGTGAACGGGCGTTCGGAATAGATGTCGTAATAGAAGCCTTCGGCGATGACCGGGCCGATCACCATCTTCACGTCCGGGTACAACTGCTTGACCGCGTGGCCGACCAGGTGCGCGCAGGAGTGGCGGATGATCTCCACGCCCTCCTCGTCCTTGGCGGTGATGATGCGCAGCGAGGCATCGTGGTCGATGACATCGCTGGCGTCGACCAGCACGCCATCCACCGCGCCGGCGATGGTGGCCTTGGCCAGGCCGGCGCCGATGGACTGGGCCACGTCCATGACGCTGACCGGGTTTTCGAACTGACGGATGCTGCCGTCGGGGAGAGTAATGTTGATCATGGGCTTCACCTGGGTCTTGGCCCACCCTGCGAGGCGGGCCACGGAGCGCGCGGATCTGCGGCGCGCTTCCGGGAAACGGGGCAATAAAAAAGCGCCACGGAGGCGCCTGCTGCAGGGCCGTGGCGGGATCTGGCGTCAGGAGTGGGTAGTGCTCATGTCGCACGCTCGGCCGGCGTTTCCGCGGGCCACCTATTCCGGAAGGAGGTCGGGCACGATGGTAAACCAATCGCGGCCGTTTCGCCTCCATCCCGCCTGAGCGGCCCGCCAACGCCGGCGAAGCGTTGCGGCCCACCGACCGGGGCGCCGGGATGACAGCCGCCGGGAACAGCCTCGGCATGACCTGCCGGCGCGCCCCAGCGTGGATGATGGAAAACCGCCGGGAGCGGTTTCTGACAGCCCGCCGCTGGCTCGAAGGCCTGTCGCCATGGATGAGGGGCAACAAAAAACCCGGCAGCTGCCGGGTCATTGATCCACTCCTCGCCGGAGTGGTGGGCGGTACAGGGTTCGAACCTGTGACCCCTACCATGTCAAGGTAGTGCTCTACCGCTGAGCTAACCGCCCTTCGCATCGCAAGCAATTGCTCGTTGCGAGGGCGCGTATCTTAGTCCAGCGATCAGGGGGAGAGCAACAGGTTTCTGTAAAAATTTTCACACCGCCCTTCGCTGCCCCCGGGCCGACGCATCGACGCCCCTCCGCATCAGCCGAGGCTCGCCTCCTTCAGGCGGCGGATCTGGTCGCGCACCCGCGCCGCGTCCTCGAACTCCAGGTCGCGGGCGTGCTGGTACATCTGCTGCTCCAGCGCCTTGATGCGGGCGGCGGCCTGGGCCGGGTCGAGCGCCCGGTAGTCCGCCTCGGGCTCGGCCACACGGCGGGCCTTGCCCTTGCCGCCGGGCCTGGCCGCCCCTTCCTCGTGGGCGCCTTCGAGAATGTCGGTGATGGGCCGCGCCACCGACTTGGGCACGATGCCATGCGCCTCGTTGTATTCCACCTGCTTCTGGCGGCGACGGTCGGTCTCGTCGATGGCCGCCTGCATCGAGCGGGTGATCCTGTCGGCGTAGAGGATCGCCTTGCCGCGCAGGTTGCGGGCGGCGCGGCCGATGGTCTGGATCAGCGAGCCGGTCGAACGCAGGAAGCCTTCCTTGTCCGCGTCGAGGATCGCCACCAGCGAGACCTCGGGCATGTCCAGGCCCTCGCGCAGCAGATTGATGCCGACCAGCACGTCGAACTTGCCCAGGCGCAGGTCGCGGATGATCTCCACGCGCTCGACCGTATCCACGTCCGAATGCAGGTAGCGCACGCGGATGCCGTGCTCGCCGAGGTATTCGGTGAGGTTCTCGGCCATGCGCTTGGTCAGCGTGGTGACCAGTACGCGGTCGCCCATCCTTATGCGCTCATGGCACTCGGACATCAGGTCGTCGACCTGGGTGGCCACCGGACGGATCTCGACCTGCGGGTCGACCAGGCCGGTGGGGCGCACCACCAGCTCGGTGATCTCCTCGCCCGACTCGCGCAGCTCGTACGGGCCCGGCGTGGCCGAGACATAGATGCTGCGCGGCGAGCGCGCCTCCCATTCCTCGAAGCGCAGCGGGCGGTTGTCCAGCGCCGACGGCAGGCGGAAGCCGAACTCCACCAGCGTTTCCTTGCGCGAACGGTCGCCCTTGTACATCGCGCCGATCTGCGGAATGGTCACGTGCGATTCGTCGATCACCAGCAGCGCGTCCGGTGACAGGTAGTCGAACAGCGTCGGCGGCGGTTCGCCGGCGGCCTTGCCGGTCAGGTGCCTGGAGTAGTTCTCGATGCCGTTGCAGTAGCCGACCTCGGCCATCATCTCCAGGTCGAACTGGGTGCGCTGCGCCAGGCGCTGCGCCTCGACCAGCTTGTTCTGCGCGTACAGCAGCTCCAGCCGCTCCTTCAGCTCGGCCTTGATCGTCTCGATCGCCGCCAGCACCCGTTCGCGCGTGGTGGCATAGTGGGTCTTCGGGTAGATGGTGTAGCGCTGCATCCTGCGCAGGCTCTCGCCGGTGAGCGGGTCGAACATGCTCAGCTGTTCGACCTCGCCGTCGAACAGCTCGATGCGCACCGCCTCGCTGTCCAGTTCGGCGGGAAACACGTCGATCACCTCGCCGCGCACGCGGAAAGTGCCGCGCTGCAGTTCGTACTCGTTGCGCGTGTACTGCAGCTGGGTCAGGTGGTTGATCAGGTCGCGCTGGTCGATGCGCTCGCCCTTGGACAGGATCAGGCGCAGCGACAGGTAGTCCTCGGGCGCGCCGAGGCCGTAGATCGCCGAGACCGTCGCCACCACCAGCGCGTCCGGCCGCGACAGCAGGGTCTTGGTCGCCGCCAGCCGCATCTGCTCGATGTGCTCGTTGATCGAACTGTCCTTCTCGATGAAGGTGTCCGACGCCGGCACGTAGGCCTCGGGCTGGTAATAGTCGTAATAACTGACGAAGTACTCGACCGCGTTGTGCGGGAAGAACGACTTGAACTCGCCGTACAGCTGCGCCGCCAGCGTCTTGTTCGGCGCCATCACCAGCGTCGGCCGCTGGATCTGCTGCACCACGTTGGCGATGGTGTAGGTCTTGCCCGAACCGGTCACGCCCAGCAGCGTCTGCTTGGCGATGCCAGCCTCGAAGTTGGCGACGAGCTTCTCGATGGCGGCCGGCTGGTCGCCTGCCGGCGAATAGGGCGATACGAGCTGGAATCGGTCGGACATGGGAGCGCGCGCGGTACGGACCGGCAAGTATAGCCACCGCCCGGATGACGGCCGGCTGAGGATGCTTCCTAGGCCAGACGGCCACCCCGGCCGATCCCCGCGGCCGCCGTACCGGGCAAGGATGTCCCCTCGGCGCGCCTCGCCGCTCCACAGGAAAACCGCACATGGCATGGATGCCCGTCTCCGCAGATCCTCCACCCGCACATCCGCGCGGCATGAGTCTGCTGGAGATGCTCGCCTGTGTCGCCATCCTGGCGATCCTCGCCACGATCGCCACGCCTTCCCTGGCGGACCTGGTCGAACGGCAGCGGGTCGACGTCGCCAGCTACGCCCTGCTCAACAATCTCGCGCTCGCCCGCCTCACCGCCGTCAGCAGACGCAGCGCCGCCGTACTCTGCCCTTCCGCGGATGGCGCCACCTGCACCCCTACGACCAACTGGAGCAGTGGCTGGCTGCTGTTCCTCGACCGCGACGGCAACCGCCGCCCCGATGGCCCCGGCGACATCGTGCGTGCGGACATCGCTCCCGTTTCGCGCCATCTTCGGGTGAGCAGCTCCGCCGGAAGGCAACAGATCCGCTATCTGCCCGATGGTCGCAGCGCCGGCAGCAATGTGACCCTCTCGATCTGCAATGCCGAAGGGCAACTGCTGGCCTCGGTGGTCGTCAACAATGCCGGCCGCGCCCGCACTGCCCGCCCCGGGACACCGACGACCTGCCCCGGCTGAAGCACTCCCGTTCACCCCGCAGCGCGGCCCCACGGGACTTGCACGCCCCTGCGACGCTGCGTAGAATGCGCCTCCCCGCCCGAATAGCTCAGCCGGTTAGAGCACTTGACTGTTAATCAGGGGGTCGTTGGTTCGAGTCCAACTTCGGGCGCCAGATCAAAAAAAAAGCCTGCGAGCAGTCGCAGGCTTTTTTTTGCGGCGCAGAAAGGCAATCGCGGGGCTTCCTGCCACACCAAACGGGGCATGGCCGGCCATGCAACCCGTCTGGCATGCGATCAATCCATTACCAGCATTCCGCCAACGTTCCCGTTCCGGTAATGCTGCGTACTCCCTGGGCATTGAGCCCCAACGTACCGCAGAGCGAGTCACGCTGGCGAGCAGTGGGCACAGCACGGATCGCATAGCTGCGAGCGGCAAGCGCCCCGTCAAATCCGACATTGTAGAAGCTGGCCAGACTGGCTTCACAATTCGGTGCAGCAGCACCTACGTACGTGAGATTGGTTGTGTAGTAGCGCTCCATGAGTTGAGCATGCTGCTGAAGGCAGGCCGCTACCGCTGCCCGCCTGGATTTGACGACGTAGCGCTGATAACTGGGGTATGCGATGGATGCCAGAACGGCGATGATCACCACCACGATCATAATCTCGATCAAAGTGAAGCCCATCTGCCTCTGGCGTCCTGCCGGAGCCGCGCCGTATCTCTGCCGCATGCACTCGCTGGATGCCATGGTTCAATTCCCTCTCTTTATTTCACGCCAGGAGACCCGGCCCAGATTGCGTATGTCATCGTAAGGCACGCAGACCATTTTGCCGTTGGAACCGGTCTCGCACATCATTCCCGGGGATGCGCCAGTACCCGAACCTCCGCTTCCCGACATCAGGTTCGGCAAGGTTCCCATTCCGACCCCCAGATCCACGGATCCGATGGGTACTTTTTTACCATCCACGGTCAGTACCTCATCCGCAAAGCTGCCATCGCTGTTTGTGTCAAAGAATGGGGACCTCAGGCTTGTGCCTGTAAAGGCGTCCAACGCATTGATGTACCCGCGACCATCGGACTGGCAGGCACTCGCGGTTGGAATGACGCTACTGGTTACCATGACGGTCTGTCTGCCACCCAAGATCTGGGCCGCCGAAACGACACGCTCCCCCTCGGCCACGCCATCCGGCGGCGTCAACAAGTCCAGATACCAGCCTTTGGAACCGGACGGCAACGCGGAATTGGCCTCGAACGCCCGGACAGCCTTGCCATTGGCCGTACCCACCACTGCCGCGCTGCGCCTGGTCAGGTTCGCTCCCGCACCATTGCGCGCCAGCGCAGTGCCGTCATCGACGATGCCATAGAGACTTTGCACATCCGCATTCTTCATGTCGCCGTTCGTCATCAGCCGACCGGTACCGAAGAACAGCCAGGTCTTGTAGGTGGTCGGATGCATGGCGACAGTCAGGCCGCCAGTGATTGGCTGGCGCACCACGTCGCCGTTGCTCTTGGTGTAAGTGGCCGAGAAGAGCCTGGAATACCCCCACCCCGACGAAACTCTCGAGCTGAGATCGAATTTCCAGACATTACCCAGCATGTCGCCGGCGTACACGTAATCCAGCTTGCCATCGCCGTCCGCATCCCAGCCCACCGGCGCGGACAATCCATTCGAATCGTCGGAATCCGTTACAGCCGAGCCCACGCCGGTATCCAGTTTCCCCAGCAGAGTACCTCTGTCGAGGTCATAGATGAGCAGGACGGCATGGCCATTGCTGCTGTTGATTCCATTGCTGACGATCAGTGCATTGGTACCATCATTGAGTCGGGCGATGATCGGCGCGCTCTGTACCAGCCCCATGTCCGGATCCTGATCGCCCACCTCCCACTTGAAGCTCGGGCTGGAAGGGGTAGTAACGTCCAGTGCGAACAATCCCTTCCCCCCCTTGCCCAGAGCCCCGACCAGAACATTTCTGCCCGATGCCTGTGCGCGGGTGGATACCACCACCGGACCGTCGACAAAGAAGTTGTGCCCGTAATCCGGACGACTCAGGGTACCCAGCGTGCTCCAGTTGATGCCACCGGGAATGAAGCCGAAGAGTTCAGCACCGGTGCTGGCATTGAAGGCATGCAGCATGCCGTCGTTGGCTCCAACGTACAGCGTGTTGGTCTCCGCCACGTAAAACGGCGACGATCCCACCACGTCGCCCAACAACGTGTTGCGGTTGCGGAGCGTCCCACCCTGGGAAATCTCCAGCGAGCGGTTACCCGCCAGATAGCTTGCATTGTCGTCGCCGCTGACCGGATAGACGTTGGCACCGCCGGTACGCGTCAACGCAGTACGCTGCGTTTCCGTGATCGAACCAGGGAACGCCAACAGCTGCCTGCCATCCGTAGTGAACAGTTTGCGATTGATGGCGGGAATACCCTGGGACCCCCTCCACGAGGGAGTACTGCCGGCCCCGTTCGCGGTAACAGGGTAGGCCGCCACCTCGCCCGTCCATACACCGGAAACATAACTTGCCTGGAACAACATGGAGCCGGTGGAGAGCGAGGCCGAATTGGCACTGATGTTGGAGAACGAACCCGTACGCTCGGTTACTGCCGCAAGCGCGGCCTTCAGACCCGAAGCGAATGCCGCAGGATTTCCGGCCGAAACATAAGTGCCGCGACCATTGACCGCTGCATGCAGCAGGTCATCCACCGCGGTAATTGTATTGTTTTTCGGCTCCGGCCAGCCTGCCGCGCCATTCACGGTGGCGTTGCCGTTGGCCAGAACAGCCTCAACGCTATCCTGATCCACTGTACCTACCAGGCCCAGACCGATGGCGAAGGTGACCATGTGCTGCCAGAACGCCGGGTCCTTGGCGGTGGTGGGGACAATGTTGTCCATCCCGGCATCGGTACGCAGATCCGTACGCCAGTAATACATGGCCACGTCCGCCAGAGTCGGGCTGCCATCCGACGCCAGACCACCCGCATAGGGTGCAGTCGGAGTGTAGGTATAGCTACCCAGCGGACCGGTTATGGTGCTACCTGAGGCATTGTCCGCATCCCCGATGACCGTATTGCTGTAGGTTTCGTTCCAATAGCCGTCGGTGGTCAGGATCGTGAAATTCTGCCGACACGCCAGCTGATCCGCACCGCTCTCCGGACCATAGGGACCCGTGCTGGCGGAGCTGCTGAAATAGGCACCCGCATCGGCCAGCGCCTTGCGCAACGGCGTAGTACTGTTGCCGGTAGTGGTGAACAACCGGTTGTACCATTGCGTGCGGTTGTTGTAAGCCTTGGGATTGAGGGTCGTACCCGTATTTGTAAACAGGCCATTGTTGTGGTTGACCGGTATCGGCACCGCCGGCGTCGGCATGTTCAGAACACGGCTGGCCGTAGGAATATTGGTATCGTTCCAGATGGTGCGAAAACCTACGCGGACGTTGGCATCCTTGTCCAGTTCAGCAAAGGCCGCACTGGCGCCCGCTTTGGCCGCCTTGTAGCGGGTACGGTGATAGGAATACCAGGTGGCGAAGTTGCTGCGCTCCGCCTCCTCAGTACGTCCGGTCGGCGTAACCCGCGTACAGTTCCGCCAATCCTTACCGCTGTTCGTGCTGCAGTTGCGGTTTGCCAGCCCTCGATTGTAGTTGGGGGCTGCACCAGCGCGCGCCACGTATTCACTACGCACGATCACGCCATCGGTGTGTATCTGATATCGCCAGTAATTTTCGCCGACCCTCAGATAGGCATCGTCAGTGCGGCTGACATCCTTCGGCACATAAAAGGTCCGCACAGCATCGGACAGATTCGTAGTCCCGCTGGTCGTGATGACGGTGCCAACTCCTCCTGGCCCATCCCCGGTATAGGGAACAAATACGTTGTCACTATATGCCGCGCTGTAGCTGGTGCCACCGGTCATCAAGCTGGCATCTGGCAGAGTCCAAGGCTGATAATTGATGGCAGGATTATAGTAAATGGTATTACGGGTATAGGCCGATGAAGCCACATTGGGCGCGGTTGTAGCCGGCACGCTATCAGGCAGGTAATCCCATTGCATCGACCCAGAATTGTCGAGAATGAACAGGACATTCGGCGGCACCCGCACGCCAGTGGTCAGCGGGTCGGTAGGCAGCGTGATGCCGGCATTGGCCGGTGCAGCCAACAACGTGACGCAGAATGCCGCCAGCGCGGGCATGAGACGGGACACCATGCGGCTGCGCGACGCATGCCGAAGGGGAGACAGAGGCTTGCGCATGGCAGGCATCCTCACTGGACGTTATAGGTGGTTTGGAGCAGCACAACCGAGCGATCGGCACTGTCCGAGATTGCAGTAATGCGGAAGCGCGGCGTCAGACACAAAGCATCCACAGGAATCTTGCGGTCGCAGGCCGGCCACGAGGGCGTCATGCCCATGTATTCAATGATGTAACTGGCCGTCGGCATCGGAACGTTGCCATCAGCCAGATCATTGCTGGCGCTACGCCAGCCATTGAAACTGGCACTCAACCAGCGATCGGCAGCGGTGGGATCCGGCAGGCTGCATACACCATCGCTGCACCCGCTGGCTGGCACCGATGCAACCGGCGTCGCCCGTGCCAGCGCCTCCCCTTGCCGCAGGGCGGATTCGACAGCCTGAAAACTAAGACTGCGATCATAAAGGTTGGCAGTCATCCGCTCCTCCATGGTGGTACCGCGCAGCATGGCAAGCCCGAGCAGCGTCATCAGCAGCAACAGGATCAGGACGACGACCAGCGAGGCTCCTTGCTGCCGCCTGGAATGATGAAAAGGGATTTTCATGGATTGCGGTTCCGCAAGCTGACGACATGGACCAGTTGGCGCTGGATGGTATCGCCGCCAGGCCCCACGCGGTCGGCCCCGGTCAGAGTGAGAGTAATGCGCGCCGAAGTGACGTTGCCCCAGTTGCCACCGATTGCTGCGGCATTCTGGTAGGTGGATTGCCCCGCGACCAGGTACAGGACGCTCAGATTGGACACTCCTTCGGCCACTTCCTGTGCGGCGACGGCACCATTGGCAGTAGCCACCTGCTGGTACAGCGATGGGCCACTGCTCCCATTGCCGATGTACCAGCGGGTCGCACGCAGACGAGTCAGTACCGATACCGACTCGTGACCGGCGGTCGCACTGGGGCTGTAATCGAACTTGCCGCCACTGACATTGAGATTGACGGTGGAGTTGCCAGGCGTACCAGAAGCAGCGTGGGATATCGTGGTACCACTGCCACCGACCGCAGACACCTGGAAAATGGAAGCCTGCTTGCCATTGCAGACCATGGCCAAGTCGCCTGCGGCAATCCCATGACTGCCATCATTGACCGTGAATACCGCTCCCGCAGTGTCATGCGCACTGACCGTGACCACATTATCGTCCGCGCTGAACAGTTGCACGGCTTCGGTATCCGCCAACCGCTGGCCAGCACCGGTACCGCCGGTCAGCCCGGCGGCCGCATCACCGCTCCCGTAGCCGCGAAAAGCATCACCCCAGGAGTGGATGTTGCTCCACCAGTTGCCACCGGAATCGTTGAGCACATTGGCGATGGGCAGATTGTTGACACAAGGGTTGCCGGCAGCCTCACGCAGATCCCGCGACATCAGCTCGAAGGCAACACGCGCACCTTCCTGCAGTCGCCCTACCCCCTCGGTAGCACGATAGACCTGTCGATTGGAAAGGAAGATGCCGACCGCGGCCCCAACCACCAGCAGGCCGATCAACATCGCGATCATCAGTTCTATCAGGCTGAAACCTGCCTGCCGCCGCACGCCTGCGTGCCGGTCGCTCATCTTTGCCTTCATAGCTGCACCTTGGTGCGGAATGTACTTGTCGTACTGCCGGCCACTTTCTGCCTGGCCCCCGCATCCGTGGAGTGACTATCGTCCCAGCGCAGGCCGATTTCACAGATACCTGTACCGGCGTCGCAGTTGATGCTGCCGCAACCGGTGTTCACGTCGGCAGCGCTCAGGCCCAGGGAGGCACGCCAACCAGCAATCCAGGCAGTGGTGTCGGCGGCCGCCAGCGAGCCACTGCCCGTTGCCGAGCAGATGAAGCCATTGGTGTTATAGCCACCTGACAACGCCACATTCCTATTGGCCCGCATGGCTTCCAATGCCGCATAGGCCGAGATGACCGCCTGACTACGCTCCAGCGAGCCTTGGCTGTTGCGCAATGCGATGGTCTGCATCGCGGCTATGCCCAGCAATCCGATCGCCATGACCAGCACCGCGATCAGCACCTCGATGAGGCTGACGCCATGCATGCCCGTTCGTCGACGGAGCTGCCAACGCCTGCGGGGATTCTGCTTCACCTGAACCACCTCGTTCTGAAATCAGGGACAGGCGCCAGACGCCTGCTGGACGGATACACGGGAACCGCTGGCCAGCTGTACTACGCGGCGATTGTCAGAGGGGTGCGTGGTGTCGATGCATACGGTGATGCTGGCAGTTGCCAGCAAACCGCTGCTGTCGCGTGCCAATCCATCGGCACTGAAGGCAACGTCGGCCACATCCGCGCTGATCGCAGCACGGCCATTGCCCGAAAGCTGCCGGAGAACCTGCCCGCTCCTGGAAACGACCACGATGAGCTGATCCCAGTCGCTTCCGGAGCAGTTGGCCCCATCGGTGGACGGACAGAGGACAACCCGACCATTGAGGCGGATCGCTTCCGAACGCGCGTACTGGAACAGTGCGACAAGCTCATTGGCCCGGGAGGTGAGGCGGTCGCGATTGATGAGCGACGTGAAACCCGGGATCGCGGCACTCGCCAGAATGGCCAGAACGGCCACGGTCACCATCAGCTCCAGCAGACTGAAGCCGCGTGCACCCCCCCCCCCCCCCCCCCCCCCACACCCCCCCCCCCCACTGCCCCCCCCCTCCCCGCCCCCCACCCCACCCCCAACCCCCCCACCACCCCCCACACACGGC